>JACLAC010002746.1_pt1 | contig 13530 bp, 9 predicted proteins | sample 8027881 | NCBI WGS metagenome assembly JACLAC01 (sample SAMN15725517, study PRJNA655200) | protist metagenome | isolation source: fluorescence activated cell sorting (FACS) single amplified genomes of... | place: Spain: Blaines Bay Microbial Observatory, Mediterranean Sea | collected 2016-01-19 | reverse complement strand
CCTGCACAAGTGTTTAAATCATGTATGGAAAATATTTCAATAAAAAACCCAATTAACAATGCTTATGTGGAAACAATTCCAAAACATATTAATGAAGAAATGGTTAAAATATCCAATTATAACTTAGAAAATAATAAAGCAAGGAGGTTGGAAGGTTTAACGATAGCTGTTAAAGATAATTTCTGTATAAAAGGTTACAATACGACGGCTGGCTCAAAAATGTTAGAGAATTTTGTTGCACCATATGATGCAACAGTTGTACATAAATTGAAAGAGAATGGTGCTATATTAATGGGTAAAACAAATATGGATGAATTTGGAATGGGTTCCTATAATGTACATTCTTATTTTGGACCTGTTAAAAATCCATTACATGAAAAACGTTGTGCAGGCGGTAGCTCGGGTGGGAGTGCAGCAGCAGTTGCCGCCGATATGTGCAATGTTGCGATCGGTTCGGATACAGGCGGATCGATACGATTACCGGCAGCATATTGTGGTGTTATTGGCATTAAACCAGCATATGGCCATGTATCGCGTTGGGGTTTAATACCATATGCAAATAGTTTAGATACGCCTGGGATATTATGTAAAGGTATTATAGAAGGTATGGAAGTTTTAAATTGTATTGATGGATATGATGAGAAAGATTCAACATCAATACCATCTATAAAAACAAATGAAATAAATAACGATATAGATCTCTTGGAAAAATATACGAAAAATATTATTTCAGGAAATAGTGATGATAAATTATTATGTTTGAATGATATTACAGTTGGAATACCAAAAGAATATTATGTAAAAGAATTACCAGAAGACATTTTAAAAACATGGAAAAATGGAATCAAAATATTAGATTCATATGGTGCAAACATAGTTGAAGTATCTTTACCGACTGTTAAACATGCACTGTCAGCTTATTATATCATAGCACTTGCTGAAGCTGCATCAAATTTAGCAAAATATGATGGTGTACGTTATGGCTATAGAGATCAGAATGATCCACCAGATGGCGTATATACAAACACACGTTCAATTGGTTTTGGCAATGCAGTGAAAGAACGAATAATGATGGGCAATTTAGTATTAGGTGCTGGTAGCAGACAATTGTATGAACATGCAAGTAAAACACGAAACAAATTGGTAAATGAATTTGATAATGTGTTTACAAATGAATGCGATGTTATGTTAAGTCCAACATCATGTAATATTGCACCTTTAATTGAAGACATTGTAAATGGAAATAAGAAGAATACAAATGATGATATAGAAGATCCTACATTAGAATATATTGATGATATATTTACTATTCCAGCAAGTTTAGTTGGCATACCATCATTTGCAATTCCTATATACAATGATAACAAGGATTTTTCTAGTAGTAGTAGTAGTGACAAAAATAGTTTGCCATATTCATTGCAGGTTATGGGAAAAACAATAAATTGTTGCGATGTCGGTGGTGGAATTGGTGAAAAACAATTGAAAGTTGCATTAGTGTTAGAAAATTGGGGGAAGAAAAAGTGATACGTTCGTATATCATCTAGAGTATGATTATTATGAATATGATTTAAGAGATTTATCATAAATACGAAAGTATTAATATACGTACGTCGTATATTATTTATGAACATACGAGTATAATAATATATATTATATTATAAATATTATTTTAATTTACGCATAAGTATTAATACGACGTATATCGATAAGAGTATATATCCATATTATTCTTACTCATATCCATATATATGACCTTAAAAAATATTATATCATTATCATTAATACGAACGCGCTTTGTATATTACCTGGTAATATGATAAATATGATATGTGTACTGTATCATATGTTCTCCCTGTAGCTGTACGAATATATATACATGCATAATTATACTTTTATATTATAATGATGCATATATAATATATACTGTTCGTACATGTAATGCATTTTTACGAGAAACGTAAAATAAAAAAGTATTACGGCAAGTAAAAAAATATATACGAAGTCCAAAGTACTATTTATGTACCGGTGTTAAAATCCCTTCCATCCATTTTGTTTCGCAATTTCAAACCGATTATTCCAATTTTTACAATTATATTTATTTGCTTCTGTACATGGATTTCCTTCAAGACAACTACAACCTTCAACTCTGACACCTCCATCATCTTTGATATTATTCTTTTCTATCGCTAATCGCTCACGTGTTCTTTTTAAATCTTCGTCTCGTTGCTTTGCATCTTGAAAAGCCAATACCCAATACGATTTGATTTCACCATCAATATAACAAAATAAATCAATGAAATCTGTATTGTCATCTGATTTTTTATTAAATGGTACAGCTATACCTTTGATTTCTTGATTAATTCTATCTTGTGGTGTACATGATATTAATTCTAATGTCACCCCTGGCATGATATCAGATAAGCAATATTCTTCATCCAATGCTTTAACATTTAATTTTCCATCTACAATGGCAAATTTATCATCATATTGTTCATAAATAACTTTTATTTTACCATTTGTTCGTCTCCGTTTTAATTCTTTTTCGCGTTCAATACCAGCCTGTACTGCTTCATAATTCTGTTTCAAAATAATTCTTAATCGTTTCACTTCGTTAATGGCATCATCACTATTTAATATATCTTTACCTTCCAGATCTTTCTTTGCTTCTTCACTCAAAATGAATTCTAATTTTTTAGAATCATCTTCTCCAATTAATTTACTAATTGCACCTCCACCCATATGTGTACATTCAAAAATGTGAAAAGTGCAACAATAAAAAAAAATAAAAAATAAAAAAATAAATAATTACTACGAGGAGTATGATTATTCTGGGGGATATGTAAATAAAAATAAATAATTATTTGGAGATATATTTTGTGTGGTATGATATATTATGTGTGTCGTACATATATAATACGAAGTTCGGTATAATATTAATATTTTAACATATGTTAAAAATATACAGGTAATGCACCAGTTTTAAGTTAAACAATATATTTTAAATATTTTAATTTTATAAAACGTATATATATTATAAATTTTTACGACTTTTTTACGAACAACACTCTACCAGGTACGTCGTTATTTACTCTCGGCCTCCATCATCAAATACTCAAGAATAATGCCAAAAATGGACACTTCAAAAGTCATGCAAAGGTACAGAGGATGAATATCATTTCATTTTAAAGATTTTGAAATTTCTGATCAAGCATATTTATATTTTTTTCCATAATAGTTGTATTATCTAACATTGATTGTTCTAAATTATTCAGAATTTCCTCATCGCGTTTCAAATATTCTAGGCAGGATAATTGAGCTTGTTCCAGTTGCATTAATTTTTGATCAAAATTTAAACTTTGTTTATGTAGTCGTTCAACTGATTGTAAACGATCTACAATAACAGGTATTTCCTCTGAAACATGGTCATATTTTGCCATTTTATCATATAATTTAATAATTTTTTCTTTTTCTTGATCTGTTTCACCTTTTTTCTCTGACCCATATCGTTTCATTTTTTTTGATACGGCATCTAATTCTTGTGCAAGTGTTTTTGAACGACGGTGGATTGAATCCAAAAATCCAGGTGTCAATGCATTCATTTTTTGTTCTAAATCATTTAATATTTTCAAAACACTGCTATTGTTGTTGATGCTATTACTATTATTATTATTATTGTTGTTGTTGTTGTTGTTGTTACTGCTACTACTACTACTACTACTATTGCTGTTATTTTGACTTCCTAAAAACTTTTCAAGCCGATTGATACGCTCTTCCAATGCGGCGTGTTGTAACATTTGATTTCTGTCTGTATCGTTCAAGACGTTCTTCGTGCTATCATCATTACTATCTCCCCCATCCTTTTGTTTTAACTCTTCAATATTGTTTTTAATATTATTTGATAAATCATTTTGTATTTCATGTAAAATAGAAGAATTTGTTTGAGATAATAACAATGGCCCTAAAGCAGGTTTTCCTTCTAATGATGCTAATTGCTGCATAAGCTCGTTAATACCAGTTTTTACTTTTGGTAAAAAACCATCAACAATTTTATTGTTATCCTCTTTACCACTTTTAACAGCACTTTCCACTGCACGTATATCATTTTCAAACTCTGCCATTTCCACTCTTAAACGTTGATATCTTTCCATGGGACTTTCAATTCGTTGTAATGCAGGGCTATTATTTATCTTTGTATTATTATTGTTAGCTATACGATTATTTAATTCATTTTTAAATGCATCTTCATCTTTGCTATTACCCCAATAACGCCGTCCAGCAAATATTTCAAAAGCAGCTGTTGCATCAATTTTTTCACTAATAACATCTGGACTATTATGTTTTTGTTTAATTTCTGGTTTAATTCCTTCTAATATTTCACCTAATACTTTACCTTCTAAAGATGTAACCGCTTCAAATACAACACCTTGTGATGATTCGTCAATATCACTCATAATTGTATGATACTATATTTATTGTATTATGTTGTTTATTTGTATATATATATATATGTATGTTTGTTTATGTGCTACCTATGGATATATATGCATATATACAGTCACAGTATATATCTTTTTTCTGTTTTACTATTGTTGCTATTGGTTGCATTGCACTATTCATAATAAATGTGCAATCATAATGAATACCTGGTAGTATATAAATTAAAATAGGCAATGATGATACTAATAATTCTAAATAATACAGTACAGGTAGTAAGTACTAAATAATCATAATGCCAGGTGCCACAGGAATGCCAAATTTGAACTTATTGGTGCTGTGTGACGACTGCTTTCATTTTGGATCTAGCAAATAGCAGCACAATACTACCTGGTATATTTAATATAAATACACTAAATAAGAATTAATAATAATTATTATTGGCAATAATTGATTTGAAATATAATAAATGAAATAAATTTATATTAAAAAAGATCTGCACATTTCTTATTTTTAAAAAAATACTACCAATGCACGTCGGTAAATAATACCTGTTGTTTCATACATACATACAATCTTGAATATACATATAAAGTCATATTTTCTCTTCAATCTATCATAGCATTTGTAAAGCATTATATATATGCGTTTATATTATTGTATCTGGGATTATTTACCGTTTTATCCATGAATTTCTACCTTTCTTATTTATATTATCGTCATCCAGATTTCCTCCTCCTCCCCCTTCTGTTGTTGTTGTGATAATATTTGAAAATCCATCGCGATTTTCAACATCATCAGCTTTTATCATATTAGCACTTCTATCATTACTACTACTACCCCGGGTAAAATTACCACAACATGCTTTACGATACGTATTTACAACTGCTCTATTTAATCCATAAACTACAGCGTTGCCTAATCCATTTAATGGTGTAAATAATCTAGCCAAAAAATACAAACCATAACTTGGATTTTGAGAATCAGCCAACATATGTATTTTCTTTGTTATTTCAAAAAAATGAAACAAAACAAATACAACAATGTACATAGTTAATCTAATTTTAATACGTACTGTTTCTCCGGTAGTTTTACGATCCCGACCTGCTTTTACGCTTATTGAACTTACTAAAAAATTAATTGAAGACATAATCATAACAAGTAATAATGGAATATGGTATACAAATGTCGCTAAATAAAGTTCGTTTTCCATTTTTATCCAACAATAATTACCAGCATCTCCATAACCATCGAAAAACAATGGAACAACACTTAAGATGATACACGTTCCCCATGTTAATAGATGGTAATATTTTTCATATTTCAATATATCATTACCAACACGTTGCACAAGTAACAAATTTAAATTAATGGATATTGCAAAAATCCACATGAAACTAGCACAAAGAAAAAAATGTAAACAAAAACCAATAATGGAACAATATTCTTGTTGATTACAATTTTTCATGCTTTCATTGACAGAGAATAAATATGCTATACTAGCAAAAAAATCGGAAGCAGAGAGAAACACAATCAACTTAAACGGAAAGGTTCGTAAATTACGAAATAATATCCAAGTTAGAATTATAAACGACGAACCTACTAAAGATAATGACGCCGTTACTATACCAATATGCTTTAAAACACGATATTGACCTAAATTAAATTGCATATTAGATTGTGCACAACCAAATTCATCTAAATTATTGTCACTTAATACAGGAATCAGTGCAGATTTATTGCCACTTGTGACGTTCCTATATAACTGTATCTCTTCTTCGACATAATTCATATTATTAACATTTATGACAATTGCAGTTATAATCCCACCAACTAATACAAAAAAGAAAAAAAACAATAAAAAAAATTGGTTTCCAAAACCACCTCCTTCTTGTTTACAACATAATTTATTATCTGACTTTCTTTCCATGTTTACAAAATATATATATATATATATACTGTAATATAATGTATTTTATAACACTTTTATAATCTACGTTCTTTTGAAATATCTCTATATTATTATATTATGAAGCACTCTACAGGATATTGTTTTAAAAAAGGTTACAAATTAATTCTATTAATATGAATCATACAATTATATATACATATATGCATCATATACCTGGTAGTAGTGCTGGCCCGGCTGGCCGGGCTGGGAATTTAACAGTCGTCGTTTCCAGCCCTCCTCATTTTCCTCTATGATTTGCTAATCCCTTAATCCACTTTTACAATGTTTTTTGATGTACTTGGAAAAGGGGTTTTAGTTTTAGTTTCTTCATGAACCACAACACACGCGTGCGAAGTGCGAACCAACAAATTTTCGAGCGCTCATTTTGCTCAATCTAATATATATAAATGGTGCAATGATTAGCATTAGACAGACACATATAATAATTAATAAAATACTATATTATTATTATTAATAGACGACTATAAAACTGATGAATAAGACATATATATGTCAGGATATTTAATATTATATCAACAACAACAACATCAATAACAAAGAGAAAAAAAGAAAAATAGAATATCATATAGTGAGCAACAAATTAAAAATATGTTATGGGATGGTTGTTTAGTACGTGTTGACGGACCAGATGTAAATGAAAGCAAAACAGAGGATAGAACTTTTTTTATTACAGAGGAAGGTATTACTACTTTATCTGCTTCTGGTGTGATATTTGAAAATGGAACCATTTTAGTGTCTGGCAATACGTTGAGTCCATATCTGACATCAATGAGGCCTCGCAGTGCAAAGTTGGTTAAAGGAACGAAGGTATTAGTATCCATGGAAATCCAAAATAATAAAACCCATGAACAAGACGCTAAATGGTACAGCACTGAATTTATTGGTGTAGTATCAGTCGGCCGTGACTGTATACAAGCAGCTAGTCGTTTAATTAATGTAAATGATTTGAAAAAATTGGAATCCACTGGGTTTGCTATGGTCGGCGTATTAAAAATAAGAAAACCACAAGCATTTACATTCCCAGAACAACTAAACGATTATAGTAATAAGAATGTGGATAACAATAGATTTATTACGAATGATGATGATGAACGAAATTTACAACGTGGCGATCCATTAACAATCATTTCATCCCCTTTTGGTTTAGTCTCACCAAAAGTATTTCGTAATTCATTATCAAGTGGAACGTTAAGTAATGTAATCTATCAAAGGGGAATTGATAAACCGTCGTTGTTATTGACAGATGCTGTGATACATGCCGGAGGTGAAGGTGGTGGTGTTGCTGATGCAAATGGCCATTTAATTGGTTTAATTGCACCAACATTAGTGCGTGACACAAAAGTTGGCCTGGAATTTACGTGTATTTTACCAATACATTCATGTTGGCGCTCAATGAGTAGGCGTGGATGGGTGAAACCACAACGACCTGTATTTTATCGAAGTTTTCCAATGAATCGATTATCACGTAATCTAGTCGCCGGTTTTAGCACAATGTCAAAAAACAATACCTCTATTTTTACTGACTTTAATAATAATAATCACAATCATAATAATAATAATAATGATAATAATAATAATAATAATAATAATAATGAAATCATTTTAAAATCTATACGGGACGGGGTCATGCGAGCTGAAAAATCATTGGTCTGTTTACGTGTTGGTAAATCTTGGGCAAGTGGTATTTTGTTAGATGATCAAGGTTATATTTTGACTTGCGCCCATTTATTAAAGCCATTTTTAAGAAATAATAGTCAAACGGAATTAAATACGGGGTACAATGTTAGCGTACGTTGTGATGGTAGTTTTATAGGTATATGGCAAGATGCTGAAATTATATATGTATGTGATAAAACAATTGATATAGCTGTTGTTAAACTTGCAGATGTACCTTTGGGTGCTAAACCTATTGTCTTTGCACCTGGGGATATTATTCGAGGGCAAGCGGGTACTATATTAGGCCATGCATTATTTGAGCCATCGTTAGAGATACGCCCTAGTGTTAGTAAAGGTGTTATATCAAATGTGACATATTATTCAAACCAAGAAGCTATTGTACAATCAAGTGCGTGTGTTTATCGTGGTGATAGTGGTGGTATGCTTTTAGATCAACATGGGCGTTTGATTGGTATGGTAACATCGAATGCAAGACAAGCTGATGGTAGCATTATTCCTCGAATAAACTTCAGTGTTCCAAAAAATATATTGAGGCCATTGGCTAAGTCAAATGAATTAATAGCTTATATGAAATCATTAGATGAAATTGATGATGATTTACAGGCTTTATGGAATTTGGAAGATGTAGAGGAAGAGCCAAATTTGAGTCATGAGGAGAATATTATTCTCTCGAAATTGTGAAAAGATGTTTGCTTTTTAATATTTTTGTAAAAATATACACGAGTATCATATATTCGCGTGTATATATATATATATATATAATGCATTTATAATAGTCTATATATATATATATTATACTTTTTTTTAAAAACAAATTATGTTTTTTATGTGATGACTGTATTAAAATAGTAAAAAAAATATTACGACTCGTATTTTTTACCATCTCCCAGATCTCCCAGATCTCTACACCTCTGCACTTGCTTTTCTTTTTCCAATAATTCAACTATTCTTTTTTGTTGGAATTCTATACCTTCTTTTATATCTATATCTAATATTTTTACATTATGATTTAACAACTTTTTTACAATGTCATAATTACCCCAACATACTGCACGTGACAAAATACTTTTACCAGCATTATCTATCAAGTTCACTTGAGCGTTATGATTTATTAAAATTTCAACTATTTTTTCATTTCCTTTTTGACAAGCATAATAAAGTGGAGAACGCCCATATACATCTATTTTATTTACATTGGCCTGATTTTCAATCAAAACATCTACAATATCGTCTTTGCAGTTCCATACCGCATGCAGCAGTGGCGTTTCGCCAAAAGCATTAACTAGATTAACATCAGCACCGTATCGAATCAACGTATTCACAACTTCAATATTACTGTAAGTACAGGCTAAAATTAGAGGCGTGATATTTTTACCTAAATTAAAGCTTTCGCTTGAAAGTTCATTTGGATTAAGATGATCTCTTTCAATTATGTTATTTATAACATCCGATGCTAAATGGGATAATATAGCATTGTGCAACTTATTGTTTTGAGTCTCCATATTGATTACATATTGAATTTCTATTTTATGTATTTTTGAATATTACATATGAATCTACATATATACTATATATACATGTAAATATATCATACATTTATTTGTTATTGTTATTAGGATATTTTTATCTTCTGTTTTTATTTGGTATAATTTTATTTTTTTTAAGGTCTACGACGCCACACAATTTACATCAGCACGAAGCACGCTGGGCACGCTCCTATATCGATACCGTAGAAGAACACATACAATACAGCCTTTTTTTTTTTCGTGAGTCTTCTGCCTTGAGAAGTTCCGTTTACAAAAAAAAGGTAAAACGTTTATCACTGGAAGTTACGAAAAAACTTGTAAAAAATATGTGTAATTTGTACTTCTCTATCCTATATATATATAAATAGCATTAGACAACAAATATGTTTCTTTGCTGTGGTCGGAAAAAAAGGCTTTAACTTAGCAATTTGAGAACAAGAGAAGAAGACAACACAGACAACACACATCATTATTAATAACAGAATAGACAACAATACTGCTACTGTATATACAATAAGTATTACTAATAATTATATATATATATATATTGCAATGAACTTTATGTATTATTAGAAATAATAAATTAAATCATTTGAATGGCTAAAACGGGTTAAATTCTATTGTTGCGATTGTGGCACAAATATAATGCATCGTGCAAAATCATACGATTCATACCAGCCTGGTGGTAACGACCATTTTGACAAAGAAGAATGGCATCAGTTTCGAAGACAATCGAGTCATCATAATGTATTTAAACACTTTATGACAGGAATTTCTTCTAAAAATCCAGGTCAAGATATTGCAAAAGCTGAAAAGGAAGCAGATAGTATGGATAAAGCAAATGTTGGCATAAAGAACCAAAACAAGGAAGATATGCCAGAAACGAACCGTCGCAATAACCAAAATAAAGAACACAAGCAGAAACAACCACATCATCTATCACCATTGTCAAATACATCTACTACAACACCAACATCAGCAACAACAAAAGCTGTTATTGAAAAAAAATATAGTAGCGGTAAAATAATAGAGAAAGAATCACTAGAAGATTCCGAATTTAACCACATTTTTGTAACACCAAATCATTATGGCAATGAAACTGGAGATGTGGCAGCTGCTGAATTTTATGAACGGCCGACATTTTTAAAAACTTTACGCTCAACTGACGAAGCTACTTTACGTCGTGAAGTTCCAGTTGCAACATGGGTACGAAATTCAACTATTTTAACACGCAATTATCATAAGCTGGGAAATCAAATCAATCCATATCAGTTGTTTCAAAGCGTAAGCCGTCGGCAAAAATTGTTACAAGCTGCAGATAAATTTAATACTTTTAAAAAATACGACGCAAAGTCTCGTCACAAACTTATAAATAAACGACGTATGTTTGACCAAACATTGGATGCAACCATACGAGAAATTGAACAAGAAACCTTTACATTATCGAGAGGTGAACGGCAATCAGCATTTCCACAAGACTTTGCATTTCCATACATAGGTGCGCCAAAAAAACCTAGAAGTTTAGTTGGAAAAAAGAAGAAAAAGCGGCGGCGACGACATCGCCATTATCGAAAAGGAAAGCACCATCAACGCGTTGATTTAACGGCATCATACGAAATAAGACATTCCTCATCTAGAAAAGCATTAAAATCATTACAACAAGATTTACTAAATAAAATTGTCATAGAAAAATATGGAGAAAATGCTATTGTTAGCGATGGAACTAGTAGTAAAATAAGTAATAATACAGCAGATACTAACGAGCAAAAGAAGAAAGAGGAATTTATTTCGCCTCAGAAGTAAAACAAAAAAAAACATTTTAACGGAAGGCATACGAGTGTGTATATTTTTCATTTAAAAATAATGCCCATAGAAGTATATGATGTATATTAAAAATATAATATTTTATTGAATCGGTGATAATACATACCCACACCACACACCTAATTTTTATCAAAATACGTTTTTCGTACTCTCACGAATCACGTGTTTTACAATTCCTTTTTATCGCTTTCTTTTCTCTCTACGGCTGTTATTGTCTGGGCACTAGCTTGTTCTTTAGGTTCCGGTCTTTTCTTGCTATAATATGATATCTGCTTTCGAAAAGATTGCAACGAAAACCCATGAGCAAGATAAACCCATTGTGTTTTTTTTACCATCTCAATATATCGTGAGAATGTTGATGCTTTTTGTGGGAAAAATTGTTCAGATCTAAGTTGCGCATATTCATTATATATGTAAAAGAGTGATGCTGAGTTAGATGATGCGGAAATTGATAAAAATTATTATCGTATGATATGATAGAAGAGTTTACTTACGCTATACATATCAATTGTTCCAGATATGATCGTGATAATTGTTTCTCTGGTATTGAAATATTTAAATGCCAAAATTTACCTTTTTCTCCGTTTGATGTAGAATTCAAAAAGTCATTTAAAAAAGTAACGTTCAATACGTTAAATGGACCTAACATATTTTCATCAACTTCATCCGTGGCAATATATATCATTCTTTTGTTTCCAATTTTTGGATCCTCGAACAGTTCAATGGCATAGCTTTCAATATCCTTCACATGATCTTTGGCCCATGTCTCGGTTAGAAAATCTCCCCTGCGTATATGAACGGCAACATAATTTAACGGAAATTGATTTATGATCTGTATGGACAAATCACGTAACCTTTTAGAAGGAACAATGAATCTGTGTACGTCATTGTCATATTTGTATTGTTTTCCTCTTGCTTTGGATCTAATTCTTCCAACTCCGAAAGAATGATATTCAGGGAATAGGATCAACATTTTTTCATTATTTCGTAGCTCATAAATTGAACGAAGGCATGTACGAACGGATATTATTCCACGGTAACACCATTGTTGCCGCCCATTACCCTCTTGTTCCTCTTCTTTATCTTCATCATCGCCACCTTTCTTTGGGTTATAATCGTAACTAAGATGTTCATCTACCCACTTGATACGATGTGACATTCGTAATGTTTTATTTGAAAAATCAACTCCAAAATTTATTTCTTCATACGATGGAAATTCATCATATCGTTTAATGGTATTTTGGAAAAGGAAATCTTCCTCTTTTATGATCGGTACAAATTTTTGCAATTGTTCTAAATCGATTAAATCTTCAAATAAATCGCATTCTTTCTCCCACTTATCACCGTTTGCTCCTGCATAATGACAATCGTTGTGATTCAATTGATAGCTATCCATGCTATTGGTGTATTGTCGTCCCAACGCATATTTTGGTATAACCAATGTTCGTTGAGTATTTTTTGCCATGGTTGCCATTGTTTTTAATTCCATTATTTGATTTGACCATCCCCAATATGGGATAAATGCCAAGTAATTAACATTTAAATTTGCATTGTTGTCTGCTTTTATGGTTACTATGATCAGTAATAATATCAATGCTGACGATAATATAGCAGAAAAATAATTTTTGGAATAAAAATTGTTAATAGTATTATTCATATTTACTACAAAAAAAGGTATGGTATATATTTATGTTTAATTTGTTTTGCTTTTTCGTTATGTTCATATATATATATATATATATATATTCTTATTTTGATACGTTTAATTTGTTCAGAATGATTTTATGATTCTACATGGATAATATTAATTATCACATAGAATCTTAATATTACATATAATTATGATACTATAGTTATTATTATGTACACTATTTGTTATGACATTATTTATGTACATTCAATTTACAATGTACATAAATCAAGTCAAGACACTATGAAGCGTGCGAGCCATGGACAGGATTAAATTCCCCTGATTGAAGTTAATGCTATTCAATGCTAATACATGATTTCAATTAGTAAATAGTTGTTTTGGCCATCTACAGGGAAATTTTTCATCAAATTTCACTAAAATCAACATTTTTGACCTAAATTCTTATA
>JACLAC010023064.1_pt1 | contig 13532 bp, 7 predicted proteins | sample 8027881 | NCBI WGS metagenome assembly JACLAC01 (sample SAMN15725517, study PRJNA655200) | protist metagenome | isolation source: fluorescence activated cell sorting (FACS) single amplified genomes of... | place: Spain: Blaines Bay Microbial Observatory, Mediterranean Sea | collected 2016-01-19 | reverse complement strand
CCTTCCTCTTCGACCAAAACTGGATATTGAGGATGATGCCAAACCCCCTTAGGCGCCCAAGCGGGCCGCAAACCAACGTCATTGCCAAACCAAACCCAAAACCAAGCCAAACCCCACAACCCCAAAAAGGGCAAGGCAGGTTGGCTTTGGTGTGGCCTCATGCGCATTATGGCCCTAGACTTGCGCAGCTTGGGTATGGTGCTGACATCTCAGGAGTTTTCAGATCTCCAGGTTCTTGTGGGGTGGGGGGAGGGGGCACATTTTGGGGCGCACACGCTGGCGCCATTTTGGCTCAGGCATATTGTTTTGGCCGCGTGTCTCCTTCTACGCGCGTACCGTGAAGCAAGGTCAGCGCACCTGCCAGCCATGGGTGGTGTCGATGTCGGCGGCAAGGGTGCCAAGGGCGTCAAGGGCGTCAAGGGCGCTAAAGGTGTGGTGGTGGGCGGCAAAGGCAACGATTGGAACTCCAAGGGCTACGGCAAGGACTGGGGCAAGGACGTCGGCAAGGGCTTCGGCAAGGACTTTGGCAAGGGCAAGAAGGGCAAGGGGAAACGCCCGAGCGGGCCCAGTCTCCCGCGGTCGCGCATCACCGAGGAGCCCGTGACTGGGGAGGTCGTCGAGTGGAAAGGAAAGTACGGATGGCTCCAGCCGACGATACCATTTGAGCACGAACTTGCAGAGAAACGCGAGGGCAAAATCTACGTGAGCATGAGCGACCTCGAGTGCGGACTGACGGAGCTGACAGTTGGGGCCATTTGCCAGTTCCACGTGTATTCGGACTCCAGCGGCCTGGGTGCTGAGGAGTGTGTTGGATCTTGAGTAGGTGCTGGATCATTGGGTAGGGTGTGGCGCGACGCGGCGTGGCTCTCGCCGAAACTTGTTTGGTGCTGACCTTGCAACGATGCGTATCACGGAAGAAATATGCTGACAAAGCGAGAAATCAACAGGAGACCATTTTGGGGTGCACACGAGATCGTCCCACAGTTATTCCGTAGAAGGACGATGAATGCTATAGTTCCGCAAAGAGGGATGGACGAGCACATAATTTGTCCGCGCATGAAAATGCGCGAATGCTATCGCTCCAATCCGCCCATTTTCATAAGTATTAGCGGCCAGCACAGCCCTTGTGGGGGGGCGACACCGAAACAGTCGGACCGCAAGGTTCCAGGTCCAGTCTGGCAGGCTTGTCTGACCAACCTCTGCCCCCGTGTGGACAGCGGCATGGTGCAAAGGATTGCGAATACCTTTCGCTCTTCTTCCAGATTTCCACGCTTCTGTGGGCGGGAGGGCATATCTTGGGTTCACCCAAGTGGTCGAAAGTACGGAGGGTGGGGTGGGGTGTGTGCACATATTGGGTGGACACTAGATCCTCTCTCACATTGCACCATCAAACTACGCAACCAAATGCGTCGAAGGGCACTGCGAATCATTGGCATTGACGCCACCAGTCAATTGAATGGAGTCGCATCGATGGCCACTTCTTCTTTTCATGTACCCCAGAGAGGTTGCTATTCATGCGGCTTCGGCAAAAGAGGGACGAGCATATAGTTTCTCCGCGCATGAAAATGCACGAATGCTATCACTCCAATCCGCCCGGATTCATGAGCATGAGCGGCCGGCACAGCCTCAGTGGGGGCCGACGACGAAACAGTCGGACCGCAGGGTTCCGGGTCCGGTCTGGCAGGCTTGCCTGAAAGGGTTCGGATTCGATTCGCGCGCACCCCAATCTCTGCCCCCGTGTGGACAGCAGCATGGTGCAAGGCAGTGCGAATGCTTTTCGCTCTTCTAGCAGATTTCCAGGCTTCTCTGGGCCAGGTGCACATGTTGGGGTGGACACTGGATCCTTCCATACTCGCTCCGAAAAGAAGGTCCAGTTCACCCAAGTGCCTCACATTGTTGGAACCATCCAGGGAGGGTCGAAAGTACGGAGGGTGGGGTGGGGTGTGTGCACATATTGGCTTGGACACTAGATCCTCTCTCAGATTGCACCATCAAGTTGCGCAACCACCGCTAATTATTTGAATTGACGCCATCAGGCAATTGAATGGAGTTGCATCGATGGCCACTTGACTTCTTGTATTCATGTACCCCAGAGAGGTGGCTATTCATGCGGCTTCGGCAAAAGAGGGACGAGCACATAGTTTGTCCGCGCATGAAAATGCACGAATGCTATCGCTCCAATCCGCACGGATTCATGAGCATGAGCGGCCGGCACAGCCTCAGTGGGGGGCCGACGTCGAAACAGTCGGACCGCAAGGTTCCAGGTCCGGTTTGGCAGGCTTGTCTGAAAGGGTTCGGGCGTGTTCGATTCGCGCGCACCCCAATCTTTGCCCCCGTGTGGACAGCAGGATGGTGCAAAGCAGTGCGAATGCCTTTCGCTCTTCTTGCAGATTTCCAGGCTGCTCTGGGCGGGGTCGCACATGTTGGCTTCCATACTCGCTCCGAAAAAATGGTCCAGTTCACCCAAGTGCCTCACATTGTTGGAACCACCCGTGGAGGGTCGAAAGTACGGAGGGTGGGTTGAGGTGTGTGTGCACATATTGGCTTGGACACTAGATCCTCTCTCAGATCGCACCATCAAGATTCGCAACCAAATGCGTCGAAGGGCACCGCTAATCATTTGAATTGACGCCATTAGGGAATTGAATGGAGTTGCATCGATGGCCACTTGACTTCTTGTATTCATGTACCCCAGAGAGGTTACTATTCATGCGGCTTCGGCAAAAGAGGGACGAGCATATAGTTTGTCCGCGCATGAAAATACACGAATGCTATGGCTCCAATCCGCCGGGATTCATGAGCATGAGCGTCCGGCACAGCCTCAGTGGGGTGCCGATGTCGAAACAGTCGGGCCGCAAGGTTCCGGGTCCAGTTTGGCAGGTTTGTCTGAAAGGGTTCGGATTCGATTCGCGCGCACCCCAATCTCTGCCCACGTGTGGACAGCAGCTTGGTGCAAAGCAGTGCGAATACCTTTCGCTCTTCTTGCAGATTCCAGGATCCTGTGGGCGGGGGCGCACATCTTGGGGTGGGCACTGGATCCTTCCATACGCGCTCCGCAAAGAAGACCTGGTTTGCCCTCGGTGCCCCACATTGCTGGAACCACCCCGGGAGGGTCCAAAGTATGGGGGGTCCGAGCAGACAATGTGCAATAGCCCAAGGGCCCGACATCGGGGATAGCTTTTGCGCTTGGAAAATTGGATCAAGTACAAGCACACGCGTGGCAGCAATGCTTCGTGTGGTCCTCCCACCCGAAATGTGAGACTTCGTTTGTGAGCATATGCCCATTGTTGATCATGAATTTCATTTGTGGTCACAACCGATCTCGCAGTCGCCAGGGCGGATTCCTAAATGGCGCTCCGTGGACCAGATTGCAATTGAATGTTGTAGCTGCAGGTACTCACGACGTGCTTCATTCGCAGATGCCACGCACCCTTGGCGCCAAAGACACACCACAAATCCACCACGATGGCGTCAGTCACCTAGAGCCAATGCAGTGAGCAGACCAGTGTAATGAAGCGATCGCACCTTTCCCTGCCAACGCTCTCGATAAGGGGTGGGTGGGTCTGCGTTTGCGACCTCGTCAAGTCGATACAAAGCAGAGGTCCATAAACCTACATATGAGGTCGTGCATCTGCAAACATATTCCCACTAACACGAGGTGAAATATTCATGCAACCTTCCTTGGCATGCTAATGGTTACACAAGCGGAGGCCCTATGTCTAGCAGGCGTATATGTAGCTCGACTTCAACTCGTTCGTTAGTGTGACCATCATACCCATGGGCTTTCTGGAGACCATGCAGTCTGAAATGGTCAAACTAGCCGAGAGTGTGAACAAATGTCGAGAGCCAGGCAACCAGGCACGATCTGATGTCCCATCCGACGCCCACTTGAATCACAGTCAACCTGATGAAAATCGCATTTCATTCAATGCGCACACGGTGTGACCACTCAACTACCAGACGAGTCGACGGGACTTTCGTATCAAATTCGGGAAAATGGTCGTGCGAACGCATCACAGGCCAATGCACAGAGTCAAGTTGCTTTGGGTTTGTGGAAGTGATTTGCCATTCCTATATGATCACGAAGCGTATCCACGGACTGGCAACCAATGTCGCTCGAAGGCTCACGCACAGAGCCATAATGCACGTCGACGTCAAGAACATTCAACCGATGCACAATCAATCAGGCGATCATGCTGTCAAGGTCCCACGGACCCCTCTCTGATGGGCAGGGCTTCTCGTGTCTGCGTCATACCCAGTCGATGCATTCATTCAACGCCTGTGCGTGGTTCAGCCTCGTGTAGAAACCCCACTGTTTGGAAAGACTTTTCCAGCCAAGTGTCATGGGCTCTTTGTATGTCACGAACCACCATGACTTCTAGGCCCCACTGCGGGGCATCGGGTAACAAGAACTGAGACTCGGCCGTTGTCAAGAAGCCAGGCTCGCGCTCGGGCAATGTGACTGCTTTGCGTTCACCTCCGATGTGTGTCACAGTGCTTGAAGATGAAGAACGTGTGACTCCATCCGCCTTGGGCCCATCCGCAGGTTTTGAGGCCGATGCATGTTGATCGCGTGTATCCGCTTCCCTGACTGACGTACCAGGACCAGGCGGTGGTGGCGAAATCGTTGATTGTTGGGCCCTCTGGGATGTCGTACTCCTCGCCTGAATGTCTTTGTCGACATTATCAGCCAAGTCTTTGTCGGCATCCTTAACCAAATGCTGGTTGTCCTCTTGTGATTGCCTGTCAAAATGCATGTTTGCGGAGGGAACGTTGTGTCTCTTCATCTGAAGGGTAAGAGCCTCTTCGCGATCAGCCATTTCATCTGCATTACCGAATTTCATGTGATCACTTATTGCTTTCATAAGAGGAACAGTGAATCCAACAAATGTTCGACGTCCTGCACCAGCAAGCAATGAAATATTTTCAACACCCGCAGGCAAACTCGCATTGAGTCCTGGCGTTCCAAGCCTCCGTGGTAGCACATTGCCACTGCTTGGGATTGGTCATGTACAAGACGTGCGGCATGCTGCTTTTCGACGTGTCGATGACGACTGCGCTGCGACCATGCGCCATTTTGCGAAGGGAGCACGGCCAAGCAACGATGCCCGCCTTGCAGGCTCCGAGCACGACGAGTCGTGCGGGACATCTTCATCCTGTGGCTTGAAGAGAACCATCCCAGTAGATGCCAACAAATTGAGGAGCAAGAACTTCAACCCCTGGACATTGTCAAGCTGTGAATGCAGCAACGCTTGCGTTGACGTTGACAACGGCAAGGATTTCCGTACACTCGAGCTCGGACTCGGTGCGGCCGGATCATGCGGAAACCGTTTGAAAGGCGACGACGGTTGAAATACTGGCGAGAAGCCACGTTGCTCTACATGCAGTAGATGGTGGGGGGGGGGGCCGTGATTTCAAGGTGCATCGTTGATTCGAAACCGGGCAAGCAGACAGACAGACAGACAGGCAGACAGACATACAGACAGACAGACAGACAGACAGACAGACAGACAGACAGACAGACAGACAGACAGACAGACTGACAGACAGACAGGTAGGCAGGCAGACAGGCTGGCTGGCTGGTTGGCTGGCTGACTGACTGACTGACCGACTGACCAACTAGCTAACCAACTAGCTGGCTAACTAGGCAACTACGCAGCCAAGCACCTAACTAGCCAACTAATTCGCTAGCTAGTTAACTAGATAGCTAGCTAGCCAACCTACCAACTAGCCAGCCAACCAGCCAGCCAACCAATCAACCAACCAACCAACTAACTGGCCAGCCAACGCACTAGCCAAGACAAAGTCGATAACTCGCTAGCTGGCCAGCCAGCTGACTAGCTAGCCAACTAACTATCTATCTAGCTAGCTCGCCAACTAAGCAGCCAGCCAACCAACCAGCCAAACGAGCTAACAAACTAGCTAGCTCGCTGTCTAGCTAGCTAGCTCGCCACTCGCTAGCTACCTAACTAGTCAACTAATTAGTTTGCTAGCTAACTCGCCAACTAGCTAACTAGCCAGCCAACCAGCCACCTAACTAGCTAACTAGCTAGCAAACTAGCAAGCTAGCTACCAAACTAGCTAGATAGCTAACTAGCTGACTAGCCAACTAGCTACCTAGCTAACTATCACACGAGCCAGCCAGCTGACTGGCAGACCGACGAGCCGAGCAAGCGAGGTATCCAACTAGTTAGCTATATACAGCCAACCAACTGACTAGCTCACTAAATAGCTGGCTAGCTAGCACGATAACGAGCTTGCGAATTAGCCAGCTAACTAGCTAGCTGTCGGACTAACGAACAAGCGAACGAACTAGCTAGCTCACTAATTCGTCAACCAACTAGATGACTCACTACCCAACTAACTAACTAACTAGCTCGCCAACCCGTCATCCAGCCAACCACCCAGCCACCCAACCAAACAGGCAGCCAGCCAGCACATCAACCAATCAGCCAAACAGCCAGCCAGTCAACCAGCCAGCAAGCACACACGCAAGCAAGCAAGCCAGCAATCAAGCGCACGCGCGCACACACACACACACACACACACACACAGGCACGCAAGCAAGCAGGCAAACTAGCTAGCGAGCTAGACAACTAGCGAACGCGTTAACTACCAAGGCAAACATATGACTAGCTAACTGACGAGCCAGCTTTCTAGCTAGATTGCTAGCTCGCCAACTACCGAACGAGCCAGCCAACCAGCCAGCCAGCCAGCAAGCCAGCCGACGCACGCACGAGCTACGGAAGTACTCGCTTGCTGACTGGCTAGCTAGCTAGCGCAGCAACCAGCCAACTAGCCAGCGAGCCGACTAGCCCGCTAGCCAGCTAGCCAGCCAACCAGCCAGCCAGCCAACCCATCGGCCGACTAGCTAGCAAGCCAGCCAGCCAGCCAGCGAACTAGCTAACTGACTAACTATATAGCTAGCGAGCGAGGTAGCTCGCGGACTCGCTAGCTAGGCATCTAACTAGCTAGCTGCCTAGCTAACGAGCTAGCTAGCTAGCTAACGCTCTAATCAGTTAGCCAGCTCGCTAGCTAACTAGATAGCTCGGAAACGAACTAAATGGCCAGCTAGCTAACCAACTAACCAACTCGCCAACTCGTCAACGGCCTGTCTAGCGAGCCAAGAAACTAGCTCGCAAACTCGCCGGCTCGTTAGCTAACTAGCGATTCATCTAGCTCGGTCGCTAGCTGGCTAGCTAGCTGGCTACCTAACTACCTAATTAACGAGCTAGCGCGCTAGCTAACCTGATCGACCGATCCACAGATATATATATATATATATATGTATGTATGTATGTATGTATGTATGCATGTATATCTACATATAGAATGAGAGAGAGAGAGATATCGTTAGCGAACTCGCTAGCTAGCTAACGATCGAACAAACGAACTAACTCACTAGCTAACTCGTTACCTAGCTAACTAGACAGCACACGCACGAACTAGCCACCGAACGAGCTAACGAACTAACGAGCTAGCTAGCCACGCATCTACCGAACGAGCTGCCTGGCTAACTAAAGCGTGAACCACCTAGCTAGCTAGCTGTCTAGGTATCTAACTAGCTAGCTAGCAATTCAAACAGCTAGCGAACAAACTAGCTAGCTGGCTATCGCATAGCTAACTAACGAGCTCGCGCACGAACTCGGTCGCCGACTAACTAACTAGCTAGCTGACTAGCTAGCTAACTCGCTAGCTAGCTAGCACACTAGCGAGTTAGCTAGCTAACTAGCGAGCTGACTGGCTTGCTGACTAACTAGCTCGCTAGCTAACGAGCAAACAAACTAGCTCGCTAACTATATAACGAGCTGACTAGCTAGCTAACGATTTGCCTACCTTGCTGACCAACTGACTTGCCAACTAACCATCTCGCTAACTAGCACACGAGCTAGCTCGCTAGCTAGCTAGCTGGCCAGCCAGCCAGCCAGCCAACGACCTAGCTAACTCACTAGCTAGCAAGCTGCCTAACTAGCACAGTAACTGGCTAGCTAGCTAGCTAACGAACTAACTCGCCAACGAACGACCGAACTGACTAATTAGCGAGCTAGCTAGCTAGCTAACTAACTAACTATCCAGCCAGCCTGCCTGCCAACCGACCAGCCAACCAACTAACGAACGAGCGAGCGAAGTAGCAACCTAACTAGCCAACGATCAAGCCAACCAACACCAACGCTAACTAGCGAGCCAGCCAGCCAGCCAGCGAACCAACTAGCTAACTAACAAACTAGCTAGCTAGCTAGCTAGCTAACTAGCTAGATAGCGGGCTAGCTCACTAACGAGCTAGCCATCTAACTAGCTCGCACACTAGTTCATTAACTAGCCAGCCAGCCAGCGAGCTAGCTAGCTAGTCAGCTAGCTAGCTGACCAGCCAGCAACCAGCCAACCAACTGACTCGCCAACTAACCCTGCTCGCTAGCTATCTCGCTATGTCGTCAACTAGCCAGCCAGCAAGCCATCTAACTGTCCAACTATCTCGCCGACCTGTCTACCTGCCTACCGGCCGACCTACGTAACGAACGAACTAGCTAGCTAGCCAGCGAACGAACTAGCTGACGAGCTAACTCGCTAGCTAGCTAACGAACTAGCTAATTCGCCAACGCGCCAGCCAGCAAACAAACTAACACACGAACTGACTAGCTCACTCGCCAACTGACTAACTCGCCAACTAGTTAGCCAGGTACCTGGCTAGCCAACTAACTGACTAACTCGTCAACCAGCCAGCCAACCAACTAGCCAGCTGGCTACCTAGCTCGCTGGCTAACTAGCTAACTAGCTAGCTAACTAGCTAGCTAACTGATAGCTAGCTAACTCGCGAACTCGTCAACGCGCTAGCCCGGCAGCCAGCGCAGCATTTATCCAGCTCGCCAACTCGTCAACTAGCCAACTAGCCAGCGACACAACTAACCAACTCGCCAACTGGCCGACTGGCCAACTAGCTAGCTACGTAACTACCTAGCCAGCCAACTACCTAGCCAGCTAACTAACTAACTAGTTAGCTAGCTAACTAACTAGCGCAACCTAGCTAGCCAACGAGCTAGCCAACGAAGCAGCCCACCAGCTGACTAGCAAGCGTGCCAGCCAACTAGATAGCTAGCTCGTCGACCTGCTAACTCACCAACTAACTCGCTCGCACTCGTCGAGACAAGCTAGCTAGCTAGCTAGCTCGCCAACGACCCAACTCGCTAACTAGTTGACTGGCTGACTGACTGGCTGACTAGCTAACTCGCCCAAAGCTAGCCAGTTAGCCAACGAGCCAGCTCGATAGCTAGCCGCCTCGCCAACTCGCCAACTCGCCAACTCGCTAGTCAGCTGGCTCGCTGGCTAGCCAACTAGCTAGCCAATTATCTCGATCGTCAACCATCGAACGAGCAAACTGTCTAGTTAACTAGCAAACTCGCCAACTAGCCAACTCACAAACAAACTAGCTAGCCCACTCGCACACCAGCTAGCTAGCTAGCACGTCCAGCATCCTTGCTAGCTAGCTAGCCCGCTGGCCAGCTAGCCAGCTAGCAACTCGTTAACGATCCAGCGCACTCGCAAGCGAGATCGCCACCGATCTAGCTAGCTGGCTGTCCGACTAACTAGCTAGCCAGCCAACCACCTAATCAGCCAACGAGCTTGCTGGTCAACTCGCGCACGAACGAGCTAGCACGCGAACTGGCGCATTAGCCAACGGCCGAGCGAGCTAACTAACGAACTCGCCATCTAGCGAGCCAGCTAGCTAGCTAGCTAGCTAGCTAGCTAGCTAGCTAGCAAGCCAACAACCTAGCTAGCGAGCGCACACACTGACGGACAAACGAGCTCGCTCGCAGCCGAACTCGCCAACTAACCAGCTAGTTAGCTAGCTAACGAACTAACTAGCTAGCTAACTATACATCTAATTCGCTAACGCACTAACCGTCTAGCTAGCACACGAGCCCGCTACCTAACGAACGAACTAGCTAGCTAGCTAGCTAATTCGCCAGCCAACCTAGCTAGCTAGTTCGCCAGCAAACCAGCCGCCAGACTAACTGCTGAGCTAGCCAGTTACCTAGCTAGCTAGCTCGTCAACTAACTAACTAGCTAACGAGCGAACGAACTCGCGAACTAACGAACTAGCCAGGCGCCCAGCCAGCCAGCCAGCCAGCCAGCCAATTGGCTCGCACACTAGCCAGCTAACCAACGAGCAAACTCGCCGCCTAGCTCGCCAACGAACTCGCTAACTAACTAACGATCTAGGTAGCTAAGTAGCAAGCCAGATAACTAGCGAACTAGCCAACTAACAAACGCGCGAACGAGCTGACTTGCTAGCGAACGAACGAACCAGCGAACTAACTAATGAACTAGCTAGCCAACTAACTCGCGAACGCGCGAACTAGCTAGCTATCAGACTAACGCGCCAGCCAGCCAACCAACTAACTCGATATAGCAAGCGGAATGTCACGCTAACGGGCTAACTAGCCAGCTCGCTAGCTAGCACGCTAGCTAGCTCGCTAACTAACGGCACAGCTAGCTAGACAACTAGCTAACTCGCTAACTAGCTAGGCAGCTAACGAACTGACGTGCCAGCTCGCCAACTGCCACACTAACTAGCTAGCTAACGAGCTATCTCGCCGACAACCTGCCGAACACGCTACTAGCTAACTAGCTAGCTAACTAGCCAGCCAGCCAGCCAACTAGCTAGCTAGCTAGCTAGCTAGCTAACTAACTAGCCAACTAACTAGCTAGCTAGCTAACTAGCTAGCCAACTATCTAGCTAGCCGGCCAGCCAGCCAGCCAACGAACGATCTAACTACCGATCAAACTAGCTAACGAGCTAGGTAACTAACGAACTAGGTACCTAACTAGCCATTCAACTCGCGAGCCAGCCAGCCAACCAACCAGCTGGCTAGCTAGCTAGCTAACCAACTAACGAACGATCTAGCTAGCCAACTCGCCAGCCAGCCAACCAACAACCTAACCAACCAACTGGCTAGCTAACTAACGCACGAACTAGCGAGCTGACTAGCTAGATGTAGCTAATCGACTAACTCGCCAACTCGCTAGCCACTGGCTAGCCAACTCGCTACCCAGCCATCCTAGCTAGCCTGCCAGCCAGCCAGCCAACTAACGAACTAACGGCGTATCAAACTAGCTAACGAGCTAGGCAACTAACTAACGAGCTTACTAGGCAACTAACCATTCAAGTCGCGAGCCAGCCAGCCAACCGGCCAGCTAGCTAGCTAGCTCGCGAACCAACTAACTAACGATCCAGCGCGCCAACTAGCCAGCCAGCCAACCACCTAGCCAACTAACTAGCAAGCTAACTAGCTCACGAGCTAACGACCTGACTAACTAGATATAGCAAATTGGCTAACTAGCCAACTCGCTAGCCGATGGCTAGCCAACTAGCTAGCTAACTAACTAACTTGCTAGCTAACTACTTAGCTAGCTGGCTCGCTAACTAGCTAACTGGTAAACTAACTAGCTAACTAACTAGCTAGCTAGCTAGCTAGCTAGCTAGCCAACACACTAACTCGCTGACTAGGTAGCTAGCCAACTAGTCGGCTAGCCACGAGCTAACTGCCTGGCTAACTCGTCAAATAGCCAGCGAGCCGAACTAGGTGAATGGCAAGCCAGCTCGCTAGTTAACACACTAGCTCGCCAAACAGCCCAACTAACGTCGTAGCTGCCAGCCAACTAGCTCGCTGACTCGCTCGCTAACACGCCCACTCGCTAACTCGCCAGAACGCAGTTTCACTAACTGGTGAACTAGCTAGCTAGCTAGCTAACTCGCTATCTAGCTAGCCAATCAGCCAGCCAACTGCTTAGCTAGCTGGCGAATCAACCGGCTAGCCAACTAGCTAGCTAGCTAGCTAACCGCCTAACTCGCCAACCAACGAACCAACCGACCAACCAGCCAACCAACCGGCCTGCCACGAACTAGACCCAACTAGCCAGCCAACTCGCCAACTAGCCAACTCGGCAACTAACCAACTAACCAGCTAGCCAACTAACCAACCAGCCGACTAACCAGCTAGCCAGCCAACTAGCTAGCTAGGTCGCCAACGAGCCAGCTAGCCAGCTAACCAAATGGTTAGCTTGCCAGCTGGCCTCCTAACCAACTAGCCAGCTAACCAACAATCCAACTTAACCGGCGAGCAAACTCGCTAGCTAGCAAACGATTGAACGAACCAGCGAGCAAGTGAGCGAGCCAACTAACTAGCCAGCCAGCCAACCAAGCAAGTTAGCGAGCTAGCTGGCGAGCTTGCTAACTTGCTAACTCGCCAAATACGTAACTAGCAAGCAAGCAGACAGACAGACACACAGGCAATCAAGCAAGCAAGCAGGCGAACTAGCTAGCCATTGTGCCAGCCAACTAGCTAGCTAGCTAGCCAGCCAACTAGCAAACAGACTAGCTGCCTGCCTCGCTATCTACAGAACTGTCCAACTAGCCACCCAGCAAGCTAGCTAGTTAGCCAACCAACTAAGTAGCTAGCTCACTACCTAGCTAGCTAGCCACCTGCCTAACCAGCATGCTAACTCGTTAACTAGCTGACCCACTAATCAACTGCCCATCGGACCAACTCGCCAGCCAGCCAACCAACCAGCCAACTAGCGGCCTAGCGAACTCACTGCCTAGCCAACTACCTGACACCTACCTAACGAACGCACGAATGAACGAACTGCCTAGCTAGCTAACCAAACTAACCAGCCAACCAACTAAGCAACTAGCTAGCTAGCTCGCCAACTGACTGACGAACGAGCGAGCTAACTAGCTACGAGTAGCTAACCAGCCAATTAGCTAGCTAACTACCTAACTGGATAACATGCGAGCTAGCTAACTAGCTAACTCGCGAACCATCCAACTAGCTAACTAGCCAACTAGCCCAGTCGCCAGCTAGCTAACTAGCTAACTAGCCAACTAGCGAGCTAGCTAACTAGCTAACCCAACTAACTAGAACAAACAAACGATCTGGCCAACAAACTATCCAATTCATTCACTAACCAGCCAATCTTGCTAACCAACTAACTAACTGGCGGGCTGGCTGACTGACTGGCTGACTGGCTGAAGGTCCGGTCCGCCCAGCGTGCCTCACACTGCACTATCAAGTTGACGCAGTCAGATGCGTTGAAAAAAGGCACCGTTTATCATTTGAATTGACGGCGTCAATCAAGTTAATGGAGTTTGCATCGATGGCCACCTGACCGTTTGTATTCATACACTAGAAGAGGCTGACAGCCGCTAGCGGCCGTGGGCTGTCTGACTAGTCCCAGCAGCGGTCGACGGTTGAAAGGAGCACAGAGAAGTTGCTATACATGCGGCTTCGGCGAAAGAGGGACGAGCACATAGTTGCTCCGCCTATTGAAAATGCCCGAATGCTATCTCTCCAAGCCGCCCAGATTCATGCGTATGAGTGGTCCGCACCGCCTCTGTGGGGGATCGACGTCGAAACAGCCGGAGGTTCCGGTTCTCGTCTGGCAGGCTTGTCTAAAAAGGGTTCGGGTTCGGTTCGCGCGCACCCCAATCTCTGCCCCCGTGTGCACAGCAGAATGGTGCAAAGCAGTGCGAA
>JACLAC010020062.1_pt1 | contig 13535 bp, 8 predicted proteins | sample 8027881 | NCBI WGS metagenome assembly JACLAC01 (sample SAMN15725517, study PRJNA655200) | protist metagenome | isolation source: fluorescence activated cell sorting (FACS) single amplified genomes of... | place: Spain: Blaines Bay Microbial Observatory, Mediterranean Sea | collected 2016-01-19 | reverse complement strand
TGTCGTATTTTCAACGATATAGCTTTTCACATTTCATTCCAGGAGAATGCGTTCAACGTTTCAATTTTTCTTGCTCCTTGCAATGCAGTGGACGGCGCGTTTCGCGCAGGCAAAGTACCAAACGATGGACCTCTCGGACGAGGTGGTTCTGATCACAGGGGCAACTGCTGGCATTGGAGAAGCAACGGCGCACAGGTTTGCTGAGGAGGGTAGTAAAGTTATTTTGACGGGACGGCGGGAGAACCGACTGGAGAAAGTAAAACGTGACATTTTGGAAAAGGTCCCCTCCGCAAGTGTCTTTTCAATTCGACTGGACGTTCAGGATATCAAGCAAATTGAGAGCTTGAAGCAGAACTTACCTGAAGATTTCAGACAAGTCACTATTTTGGTGAACAACGCGGGTCTTGCGCTCGGAAGGAACCACATCGAAAACACCCCGATGTCGGACGTCCAACGGATGATTCAGACGAACGTGATTGGGCTCATGGCAATGACAAAAGTTTTTGTGGAAGACATGCGGGCAAGGGACCACGGGCACATCATCAACATCGCTTCAATCTCGTCGCATTACACTTATCCTGGCGGTACAGTGTACTGCGCCTCGAAATTTGCAGTCCAGGGATTCACCGAGAGCTTGCGCCAAGAACTGGTGTCTTCGGGCGTTCGCGTTACCCAAGTTTCTCCAGCAGCAGTGAATACCGAATTTTCGCTTGTAAGGTTGGGGCAGAAGGAGAAGGCTGACAAAGTTTATGAAGGTTGGACCCCGTTGTTTGCTGATGACATTGCAGATAACATATTGTACGTTGCAACGAGGCCAAAGCATGTTGCCATTGGTGAAATGATCGTATGGTCAACAAATCAATCTCCTGGATTTGCTGGAGGTATTGCCAAAAAAACGGACAAGAAGAACGAGTTGTGAAATTACGCCGGACGACTAATAAGAAATACTGAATTACCTATCAAATATATTTAGTGTTATTAACTATAAAAGTATAGAATACAGGGCGAATCCTTTTGTCGTCTTCTTCTGCTTCTTTCTTCTTCTTTTTTTTATTAGAGATTTATTTAATAATAATATTATTTTTATTAAACAAAACCAGAGTCAGCGCACCACCACCCCAACAGAAGAATTTTCTTTCTCTTTCTTCTTCTTCTTTCGTGTGAGTAGTTCGAGCTCACAACCTTCTTCAATATGAAGTTCATTATCACCGAACAAAGACGGATAAGTAAACAAAGCGATGATATCTTGAACCGCATCGCTTTTTCACCTGTGCTGGTTTCTTATTGTGTAAGAAAAACGCAGGTTGTATATTCTGAAGCTTGGGACTGGTGCAATATTAAGTCAGAGGACGATGGTTTTCCAGCTTCGATTTTTTGTTGTTGTTGCGGTCGTGATCGGGGGTTGCGTTGCCGTGGCGGAGTCAAAGGATCGGGCGGGGAACGTTTTCAATGTAATGCATTTTGGGGCAGTCGGAGATGGCGTTGTGAAAGACACCGAGGCGATCAGGAAAGCAGTCGCAGCTTTGAAATTTGCAGGCCAAGGAACGTTGTTGTTCCCAAGCGGGAAACATTTTCTTACTGCGCCATTCAACCTTACTTCGCACTGCACCGTATTTATCGAGAAAGGCGCTAGTATTTTAGGCAGCGTGGACAAGGACGATTGGCCAAGGATCCCTCCAATGCCATCGTACGGGGAGGGAAAACACAAAGGACCAGACCGACGGATGTCTCTTATACACGGTGAGCACCTCACGGATGTTGTTATCACGGGTGAGAATGGGACCATTGATTGCCAGGGCCAGGCTTGGTGGAACAGCAAAACGAAGGGTGACACCCCTCCTCACGTCGTTGAGCTCATGTGGAGCACAGACGTAGAAATATCACATCTTACGATACGGAACAGTCCTTTTTGGACAGTCCACCCGGTATATGTCACTGGGTTTTATGCCCACCACCTTTGGATTTTGAACCCTTCGAATGTTAGTACTTCGGACGGGATTGACCCGGACAGCACGTCCGACGTCCTCATACACGATTGCTACATCGTAACCGGGGACGACGGCATTGCAATAAAGAGTGGCTGGGACGAGTACGGGTACCAGTACGGGAGGCCGTCGGAGAACATCACGATTCGTGATTGCAATATTAGCACACCGTGCGCCGCGTTGGCCATAGGGAGCGAAATGAGTGGCGGTGTAAGGGACGTGCACGTTTCAAACTGCTACCTGTGGGATAGCACTGCAGCCGTGCACATAAAGTCTGGTCCTGGCCGGGGCGGTTTCGTCCGCGACATAACGTATGACGGGTTGACGATGGACAATTGCTACGATGGCATCATGATCGACGTTGATACTGGCGGGCATCCCCCCGACGACCCGACCCACCATTTAAATATGAGCGCCCTCCCGGACATTCGCAACATTTCTGTCCGAAATGTGGTCGGAAAGAGAAGCACAAACATTGGGAAATTGGTGGGCTTGACGGAGGCGCCATTAAGGGACATTCGCCTGGAGAACTTTCGCTTTGATGGGGGTGATTTCATCTGTGGAAACGTAAGCGGGGTGTACCACAACGTTTTTCCAAAACCATGCTCCAACTTTTCGCCAGGACGCGACGCATGAACATACTTAATAAATGTACGAATTAATTCTTAACAGTATTCCATTAGATTAAAATAAAAGTAACCGATGCCCTCCAAGACCCTCGCCCCTTTAAAGCGGGCACCCCGAATCGAAACGGAGGAGGACTCAAGGTGGCGTACACGCCTTTCCTACGGCCACGCAGACCTTCGTGACGGGACAGCAGACGTCACCGTCCGCGCACGCATCCTTATCCTCTGGGTTGCAGAATACCCCAGGGTTGACCGGCGTCAAGCAATGCTTTGCATCCGGGCAGCAATACTCGCCGACTCCACATGGAGTGTCACAGGGATTCCCTGGAATCACGCATATCTTAGTCAACGGGCAGCACACCTCCCCCTTGCCGCACGCTTCTCCGTTCAGGCACGACACGTTCGTTGGGGTTAGGCAATGTTTCGCGTCCGGGCAGCAATACTCAGTACTGTTGCACTGTTTCTTTCCACCAGGACAGGTGCTTGGTATGGCACAGTATGGTTTTTCACCAGAAGTGCACCATACGCAATCGTTGTCCTCGCAAGTTTTTGGGTTTTGAATCAACGTACACTGACTCTGTGAAAGCGTGAACTCCACGCAACCTAAGGCAACCAGGAGAAGGCACAACACAGTTGAAGTTTTCATTTTGGATTGTTGTTAGTTGGTTTTCTTCTTTTCTTTCACGTAAACAATAAACACTATTGAATAATATTTCAAAAGCTTAACACCATGCAATAAATGCACCACGTTAAATATTTAACCATTGCTGTATCTAATATGTAATGTAACTGTCAATTCATTCAAGTCGTCTACAAAGATCGAACCGGTACGTACCGGTACGGGGTACACTGCAACGATCAATCTGTATGATGTGTGTGTAACTAGTCCTATATGCTATTACTATAAACAAAAGCCTTCGTGGTAAATTGTGTAGTGTACGCTGTATGCCTCGTAATTGTTGCCAAAAAAAATATTTTTGATTTTGATGCTGTGCTTTTCTTATTCTCTAATTTAATAAAGAGCTATTATCGATTCTTTGTATTTGAATTTCTTTTCTGGGCTGTGCTTGGTGTTGTTGTTCGTTGTTGTTTTTCATTTTTTTGTTGTTGTTCGATTGAAAATTCTTCGAAGAGAAGAGTTATTATTACAGACAATACGAGGAGTTCCTCGTATATTACCCGTATGGAGGAAGGAAGAATTAAAAGAAATCTAAGAAACAAAAAAATCGCAGATGCTGTGTTTATATTATTTATATTATTTTAAAGAATGTGTATTAGCGGTGTAAACTTTTTTTCCAAAAACGAAAACAAGACCACCGTTCCTCGCATCTGTGCCAATTATACAAATTTAGAAAATCCACTATCGATGGCAAAGTATTTCGTCCCCAACGCTTCAGTTCCCGGCTTTACGATTTCAAGCTGGTCACTTGGGCCATGAATCTCGATCGAGTCAAGGGTTGCAACTCCGTCCGCAAGCAAAGCCTTTATGGCGTCGCCAACGTTGGCAAGATGGACATTGACACTGTTGCCATCAAAATACCCCTCGCGGCATTTCAATTTATTCCCCGTAAGGGTCCAGCCATAATAAAGGCAACCCGCTTCTGTACGGGTCTTCCGAACAAAATCTGACATGACTGGTTTCGCTTTTTCCCAGTCGATTACGGTAAACGTCGGGTGAATGGAGCAAAATGTGTACGGTTGTACAAGTTCGCTGGTAGTATTATCGAAGTTTGTAAACCCATCATCTATCGTGAAGTATTCCGTTCCCAACGACTGTGTTCCGGGTTTTACAGCATCCACGCCTTCGGCAGGGCAATCAATGTTGATCGCATCGAGCTTGGCGACACCATCAGCAAGCAATCGACCAATAAGATCTCCTACGTTTGCTAGATGCACGTTGACAGCTTCAGCATCAACGTACGCTTCTCTGCATTTGAGGGTGTCTCCGGTACGCGTCCAACCATAGTACATGCACCCTTTCTCCGTTTTCGTCAGTTCCACAAATTCTTCCATGATCGGTTCGGCGGCTTCCCAGTCCAAAACAGTGAAGGTGGGGCAAATGTTACAAAACGTGTACGCAGCATTTCCTGCTTCTTTACTTTCTGGCTTTTCAGCGTCATTGCCGTCTGCGTCTGAACTTTCAACTACAACGGTTGGAGGGTTGAGCGTTTTCAGTGCACTTTTTGATGTATTTGCAACAAAATTTTGAATTTCTCTGATGAATTCGGCCGCTCCAAGTGCATTTTCTTTTGCATCGCTGAGCTCTTGCTCTGTACTTTCAAGCGTTGTCTGCGTAGCACCCAGTTGTATTTCTGTACTGCTTAGTGCTGTTTTGGTTTGGTCCAGGGTATAGGTTGTATCGTTCAGCTGGTAGGTGAAGTGAATTATGTCCTGTTTGGCAGCATCCAACTTCAACTGGGTTTGGCCCAGGCGCAGCCGGGTGATTTCACCGTTCGCTTTTACCCGCCCGATAGTTTCAATCTTCGTTGCAACCACTTGTTTGAGAGACGCGATTTCAGCGTGCGTGCCTTCTAAATCCTTTAGGAGCTTTTCATTCTGCTCCGTGAGTTCCTGGATGACCTTTTCTGCCTTATGGTCATGGGTGTCAGTGATCGTTCTGGCGATTGCAAGTTTCAAAGTGTTTGTGCGGTCATGGGACTTAATGGTGGAATCTAGCTCCGACACTTTCGCCTTGGTTACTCCCAGCTCTTCCGCGAGCTTTTCGCCATTGACTCTGCTTTGCTCAAGGTCAGCATGAAGGGTCTTGATCTGCCCACGCTTCGACTCCAAATCGCTCTGAAGCTCTTGGATGCTTTTGTTCGCGGCACGTAGGTCAGACTTCGTCGCATCGAGCGCCTTGCTTGTCGTGCTAAGCGACTCTTCTTTGTCCACAAGCTCTTTTTTCAGCTTTTCTTGGCGCACCCCGTTCAATACAGATGCAGCAGCAAGCTTCGCTTTCACTCGTGGTCGCTCTTTTTCCTGGCGCAAAATACGTTCATGCGCTTCTCTCAGTGCGGTGCACCATTCTGTTGCTTCCTCAGGCGTCGTTGCGTTAAGTTGGTAAGTCCGGTACGGCAACTCCACGGCGAGGTTCTTTCCTTCCACGGTAGTTTTGCTTTGCCGAAGGACGATTGCCCCTTTCTGGTCTTGTTTAGCGGAATATGCATTCTTGTTAAGGTAGTAGAGCAAGATTTCCCCCGCAAGCACAAAGTATCGCTTCTTCTTTGTCCCCAAGCCGTATTTACCCTTTTTCTCCAAGTACCCTTCAAAGTAGACGTGGCTTTGAATGCTCGAGTTTCGTTGTGTCCTTCCAGTGGCCATAGTAGAGGAGTATTAGTGTGTAAGATGTCGGTTTCGTTCAATTTGTTTGTTGTGATTTTAATAACGTTGGTTTTGTTCGATTTCGAATTGAGGCCATCAACTTTCTCGTCATAAATGCTTCATACATGGAATAATAATAATGGTGTATAACAACAATTATTAATTCCTGGCAGGCACCACTGATTGTGATTATAGTGCGTTCGTTCACTCATACAAAAAATAATCACATGCGAAGGGGAGATATCAATAAGTTTATAGTACTATATTGATATACGACTAAAGAATTAAATATAACAACAATAATTAAATACCAGTCAAATACTATGAGAATTATATGGAAGAATATCTTTTTTTTTTTTTCATTTTTGGATGAGTGGTGGTTGGTTGGTTGTGGCCTTTGGCCTTGGCCTTTGGTTTGTCGTGAGCTTTGGTGTGACACTTTAACAAATCACGCACAATTTTTACTATCAAATAATCTCGTAGGACTAATAATCCTCCTCAAAAAAAAATTGGGGTGGGTACGGTAATTACATCATCACACCATTAAATAGACGAAACGATTTTGTCATTTTGAGAAATTGTTTCAGTGGTATTTTTGCATACGAAATATTGGCGAGGGGTCGATTTTCAAGTACGTAGATAAATAGTTGTAGTTAAATATTACATAATTATCCTATCCATTAGCAACAACAATTCTTCCTTTGCATTTTGTTTGTTTTTTGTTTTTGTGTTGTTTGCAATCGGTATTTTATAATATAGTCTGTCTAGCTATACACAGCATCTCTAAAAAAATAAATTAACAAGTCTTTTCTAAATAACAAAAAGAAAGAAATATATTCCAACACAAAAGTTACAACAAAGAATAAATTTTGGTAAAAGTAAAATACATATACACAGCACTAAACAAAAAGAACCAACTTTGTTTCAATGTACCAACAACAATTGTTCTTTTGCAACTTTTTTGTTTCTTTTTTTTGGATTGTAATCGGTATTTTATATCATCACAGCATATCTTAAAATAAATTAACATTTCTTTTCGGTGTAAAAATGAAAGAAATATATTTCAACACAAACTTACAACAAAAAAGGACAAAATAGCATTTTCTAAAAAAAATAGAAAAGACGACCGTCGTTGTTTTTTTTTAAGTAAAAGGCTTTGATAGACAGCTGTTCAATAAAGTGTTCAGTGTCCTTGGCGCGAATAAAAATCCGACTCGATTTTCAAAGTATGGAAACGTTCCAGCCTAAAACGATAAACGAAAGCAAGGAGGATGTCTAAATGCATAAGTTTAGATCAGGCATTTGTGCCGCTTTCCATGTGTGACCGTCAACGAACGTTTATAAATTGTTTGCCCTCTAATGACTTGGAATTACGGTTCCTAGGGACAATTTTTTGTGAAATGGGCGATTTAGACCAAACGCCACCCTAACAAACACTTATTCATTTGTTGGCGTAAGAAAAATGAACCGTTTCGGCATACTTTTATATATTAGAAAGCACTGTTGGCTCTTTAAATTTATAAAAATTATCCTTTTTTCATAAAGATCTCTTCGTTTGGAATAGTTAACACAAAGTCGTTTGCCATTTTTCAATTCCGCGCCAAAGATACTTGCATCCTTGCTCTCGGTCTCCTTTGCAATCATATTATTATACAAAACATAATACTTATTTGTACCTATATATATTAAACACGAGGAGACTATAATATTCTCCGAAACAAACAACGAACGACCACCGAGACCGACCCCCGCCCAATTGTTGTTTGAGATTTGTAGAGATTATTTTTTTGTGCAACACCAGAAGAAGAAAAATGATCGTCGATGTATGTACATGGTAAAACGGTTGTGGTTTATTTGCCATCAGGCGAAGGCAGAGAGTTAGCTGCAGTAAACAAAAAACTTGTCTGGTTCATTGTATTCCATATTGTTGGAGCTTTTTGGTTTGAGTTTGAAGCCTACATAGACTGTACAATTTTCGACCGGGGATCACTGGGTCCCCACCAAGTGTTTGAATTTGACAACCGTTAGAATGGGTGGAGGCGTCAGTGTAAATAGTTGCGTAGAAAATTTTGAAAAAATAGAGTCAGGGGAGGGGAATGTTCTTACGGATTCTCAGCGAGAGCATTTAAAGAAAATGGCGGAGGATATTTTGGGAGACGCAGAGACACCTTTGGAGGTGGAGAGAAACCTAGGTTCGTTCGAAAGTTCAAATATGACCGACAAAAGGTTTTTGAAGTATTTGGCAGTGGAAGTAATGAAACTGATTACTCGACAGGCGATAGAGGACGCCATGAGAACGTTGTTGTCAGAGACCGAGGAAGATTACGCCATCGGTGCGGCTAGTTCTTCAAAGGAGAAGGAAACACCGCCACCAGAGGAACGGCGAAAGTGAAGTTTCATTTCAGGACGAAAATATACAGTACTTATTATGAAATATTAAAATTGAAACATTTTCAATCTATCATACATATCATATATATGTTTCTCACAAAAAAGTAAATATCAAACACCAAGAAATTTCAAAATTATTCTCTCTCGCAGTAAGCTGAATTTTTTTGTCAGAAAGTCACTACGTACATTTAATATTAACTAGTGATTTTGCCCGTCAATTGTTTTGCGCCGGCGCAGAAATCGATGAACTGCAATACGGGCAAGCGCCAAACAGCATATTAAAGGATCTCCGAGTGGAAGGCACGGATTGCAACCATTCTGAGATGCACGGGTGGTGAAAGGCCTGCCCGCACGTGTTGCAAATAAAATCTGGAAGCAGGGCCGGCGCTGCTTCGTCGGCCTTTGCACTCGTTTTTTGGCGCTTCCCTCGCTTGAACGAGTAGCAGATCCCACACTCTATGTTGAAATCTTCTTTGCTCGAGCTTTCTGGGTGCGGAAAAGAAACCTCCAGGATCGTCTCCAAATTCTTTCGGGGCATCAGCTGGGGGTCCCACAGGTTCAACCGTGAGTGGAGTCTCGTGCGCAACGGCTCGACCAGTTTGTCCTGGCCCATGAAATCACATTCGCACATACTTTGGGGGTTTGTTGGAGAAATTTTAATGTGCATGGAGCAGTGCTCCTCAACGGCAATTCTACGAACGCAAGATGATCGAGTCGGGTTTTGGGGTTCCAAAACCCAAACGTTCGCATCAAAATCGTCCATTACGTCCCAGAACGTCTGGTGTTTTGCAAATTCTTCCGCCCCCAACTTCATCAACTCGTGGATCGGCTTCCCACCCCCCGGTAGTTTTTTTCGAGCAGTTGCGCCACTTTTCTCCTCCATGGGCACGTCCAACTCCAACGTAGCATACAGGCATTCCGCATCCTTACCCTTCCCCGTCGCACTCTCTTGCATGTTCAAGAACACCGTGTGCACCCGCCCTTTGGCGTCCTGCAACCGCATGTCGACTTGCATCAGGTCCTCGCTCATGTTGAGAACGTTGTCCCAGCCAACGGCCTCCAGCTCCGCGATGAGACGGTGGTAAAAGCTAACGGGGGGCAAATGTTTGTACTTTTCCGTGTTGCGCTCGATCTTTCTGAAATATGAACCCAACTCCTTTGCACAATCATTTATAGAGATGCTTTGCACAACCAACCGCCTCAAAATGGGAACGTGCTCTCCCCCGCTCTGAAGCACATCCCGGAACGCATCGGACAACTTCACCCGAGTGTCCGCAGACGTGTCCAGCGGGCAGTCTGCCCAGTGACGCATGCGGCGGCTCTCCGGAGTCGATGACTCCTTCAACTTCATATTAGAGATCCACATCATGTGGTCTATCCCTAGAAATTTTACGTAAGCAGTGTAATTGACAAACCGTTCGTCGTTCGGGACCAGAAAGACCCCGTTTTTTAGGTCGCTCATTTGTCCTCCTCGCCTTGCTAGTTCTGCTGTGTGGCCTCTGCCCTCCGTTTGTTCGCAGCCGCACGTTTCGCCTCAAACTTGAGTGCCTTTGCCAAGTTCTGGCGCCGCTTCAGCTCCTTTTCCGCTCGGAAGCACTGATCTAGCGCAACCTTTTGGTCGTTGCAAGCACCGAAATACTTTGCAAACTTGTTCTCTTCGTGACACTGGACAAGTAGCTTCACAACGTGCCCACACTGAGGATGCGGTCTAAGCAAAGGTGGGTGCATCAGCGAAGTCGTCCGTGTTCCCCTCCGAAAGTTATGCAAAAAGTGCCAAATTAAAAGTGTGTGTGTGCGTGCGCAAACGTTATGTGCTCAGTACAATACGCGTGTCTTTCTCTCCCAAAGTGAAAAGGGGAAAAAAATCACTCAATAATATATACATGAACTTTCTATTTTAAAAGTACAACAATGATGATTTATTATTATCAATTTTTAAAAAAAATTATTATAATAAATACTACCGTAGGACTCATTATAATACACTTATTTATATTTTAATTTTTTTATTTTAATTATTATAAAAATAAAAAAGCTTTCGTTTTGTCTTTTGCAAAAAAATAAATCGACTGGACGTACTTCTTTCTCCTCTTCTACTGATTTATTAAGGTATATTTATTATAAATATCAAATATTTAACATTCATTCTGTATTAAATAATTATTATATTTTATTATATATAGTAAAATAAGAATATTAAACCTTAAAAAAGGGTAGTATTCTAAATCGAATTCGATTTAAAAAAATTTCTTCTTCTTCCGTTACTACTGTTGAGTTTAAAAGGGCTTTATCTTTAAAATGTTGCAAAACAAAGATTTACTCTGTCAGCACATTTTCCTTGTTACTTTTTTTTCGGGGATCGCCCATCCCAGGGATCAACTCAGGGGGGACGTCACCAGCAAATGCACCGTCGCTGGAACCATCCATCCTCACATCTTCCCATTTCAGTTTTCCATTGCGCTTCTCGAACATACTTTTTAGACGCTTTTCTTTCTTTCGCCACGCGCCACTGCCCTGTTTTGCTCTCCACATCGCAATGAGTTCTGAGGTGTTGTATTTGGACATGTGGTATTCTGCCCCGAACTCCTTTTGGAGGACCGTCGCCCAGTGGTCCATGGACACGCTGGTCTCTTTGCCTTTGAGGGGCACACGCTTTGGGGCAGTTTCGGGGTTGAACGGCCCGTGATTGTTTTGAATAATGAAAACATCATCAATTATTTTACCATACTCTTCCGGTCCAAAAAACGTTGGATCAGTCATAATTTGTTGAAACTGCAAATGTGTCCTGTTGTGAACGATCATTTGGCTAAACCCAAAATTGTTAGAACGGAATGCCGAGCGAGGCGGCTGGGTTCTCGTAAATGGTTCGTGCAGTTCCTGGCATCCTGCAGCACCTGAAACAATATAGACTGTAGCTTTTGGATCTATATTCGAGAGGTCACTGCGACTTCGGTAAGTGGGATAATTACGCTCATAATTGTGCTCGTGGCCGTTTATGAAAAGGTCGACACCGTGACTAAAGAACAAGTCCTCATACGAAAACGTTCGGTTCTGGTTTGTTTCGTTGAAGAACGGGCCATCTCGGAGCGTTTGTGCACTTTGGTCGCAATCCCCGCCACAAGAACAATAAATGGACCGGTGACCATGCACGACAATCCAGGGGACCAAGTCACGGTTTTTGTTGGCCGCTTTCAAATCTTCTTCCAACCACTCGTACTGTTTCTGTTGAAGATCGCCACCATCTCCGGAAATACCGAAAGGGATCTCTGTCGACATTGCGACGTAGTGAACCATCCCGGCATTCCAGGAGTAAAATAAGGTATTGACGGTCTCATTATTCTCCACATTGTTTACTTTGACCGTCCCCGAGTTTGAGGGCATGTGCCGAAACCGCTCAAGGTAATGGGCAAGCGCAGTGGCGCCATCCTCGTGGTTTCCAACGGACGTCATGTACGGAACATAGGCTGACAATTGTTCGATGTTTCTCATGAACTGGTCTCCCACGAGACCACCATTGGTGTCCAAGTTGTAACCATAGTCACCTACGTGAAGGATCATGTCTGCATTTTTGGCAGCTTGGACCAGGCTCCCTACCACCGTATCAGAGCTCAAGTCCTCATCCACTTGGTCGTAAAGACCCTCTGCGCTGCATTTGGCGTCGTCACAAATGAGAGAGCTGCAGTTGCAGGCAGGGCACAAAGAAAAGGCGCACTTCGCTCCCATATCACCAATGATAACATGGCGTTCTGCTTTTGCCCCTGCTGGACTTGCTGCCACAAACGAAAATGTTTCCGAGAACCATGAGTGCCCGTTTAACTTGGATCCAACACGATAGAAGTATCGGGCGCCTGGAACCAAGTTCTTCATTTCAGCTGTGTGTGTGTACCAATTGCGGTCCGCATCTGCAAAAAACCTTCGTACATCTCCTTCGGCACTCTTGTCGTGGCCCACCTGGTCTTTTTCTTCGGACCACTCCACAACCGAGTTTGTAATGGGCTTCGTTATGTCTTCCAACGTTTGCCACGCAACACTCATGGACGATGGGGTCACCCCGAGGGCCAAATGAACCCCTTCTGGGTAAAAAGCTTCAAGTGGTGAAGCAGAACCTAGGTCCTTCTCGAACGGACTGAACTTCAAGCAACTCGGTACGAGGCACTGGAAAGAATTAAATGCGGGGGGTTTATCGTTAAAGTTGACAAATCGGTTACAACCCAGCACGTACACTTTCTCATCGCTCGAAGTCACTGACCACGCGGACCCGCTCTGAATACCTTTGGGGCCCTTCAACGAAGACCACATCTGTGTCCCGGGGGAACAAGGCTGCAAGCATTTGTTGGCCACGCAAACGACTTCATTAACCGACGGCTCTGAGAAGTTTTGGGAACCGACCTGGCCAATAGAAGAGAATGCCTCAGGACAAACAGGTTCCCAGATCGACACTTTTTCTCCAAATACAGGACCGCTCGGAGATTTGGAGTCCCACACGTGTTTGTAACCAGTCGGGTACGCCAGCATTGGCGACGAAGCGACGGGAATCCGGGTTCCGTCAGCAGTGGTTGTTCGCGCAAAGGTATTGTGAACATTTTCTTTTTCGTCTTGGGGTTCCCCATCCGAAACAACGTGGCACAACCGCAGTTGGTCACTGGTCGCAGATTCGGGGCGCCAAAGCCCAAAGGAGGAGTTGATAGCGATTTCACCGAAGCCTTGCTCAGTCGTCAAAGTAATAAAATACTGTTCTGCCGCAAGTGGTTGAACAAGCGCAAGTAGGGTGGCGCAGAACGCGATGGCAGCACAAACCTTCATTCGGCAAGCGGGCAAAACCAGTTTATAATTTAATAAATAATAATATCTAGTTTCAAGTCAAGTTCAAATGAAAATGTACTATCTCTCTTCGTGTGTTATGTGTTATTTGCGATTAGATTTAATATACACCAATGTATTTCAATCCATTTTTCTGTTTTGTTCCTCACAGTTAACTTTTTTCTCTCTTCAGAAGAGCTTGGTGGAATAAATACCAATAGTACAAAAGGGAATAAATACGAAGAAGAACAACATGGACTGGCTGGGGGGAACTAATTAATAATAATATTCCTATACTGTGTGGTGTAATATTATAAATACTATAAAAATATAATAATATCTTTTTTTTTCAATAATTTAAAAAAAAGATATTATTCTTTTTCTTCTTTTTGTATTATTGTTATGATGTTAT
>JACLAC010011370.1_pt1 | contig 13535 bp, 10 predicted proteins | sample 8027881 | NCBI WGS metagenome assembly JACLAC01 (sample SAMN15725517, study PRJNA655200) | protist metagenome | isolation source: fluorescence activated cell sorting (FACS) single amplified genomes of... | place: Spain: Blaines Bay Microbial Observatory, Mediterranean Sea | collected 2016-01-19 | reverse complement strand
GAGATTGTGATGTACGCTATATCAACATGCTCCATCCACATGGACACCTCAGAGGTGCCAAGCAAATTGCAGGTATGTGACTTTTCGTTTAAATGACCTCCCTTGTGTTGTCGCAGCCTCACAAACTTGACGATATGTGGAAATATATATATTTTAGACGGCTTGTATGTCTCGGGTGTCTACGAGGCTTTCCTTGCGTGTTTACTTGAAGAGCTGGACCCACAATCATTCAAAGTGTACTGCGGCCACTACGCATGGTCCAGAGAGGAGCTGGAGTTCGAACGAGCCAGCGGTCTCTGGTTCACTGCGGAAGGAGTTAACAACCTATCTACTCGCAATATTGTACTTCAGACAGACGTGGTTCATTCTGCTGACCCAGATCAGAATCCGCACGGGTCTGCAGATACGGTTATAACAAGCTGGGATTTGTATTCACAGCTGCTCACAGATCTGGGGCATGCAAAATATACACCGCTTGTGCAAAAAAGAGAGAAAATGGCTAAACATGCCTCCGACGTTCTGAATTGGCACCTTCCTAAATATGAGCAAAAGTTGATTGATTTTGTAAGCTCTTCCAACCTATTCGATAGCGCTACAGGAACCTCGTTTACTCCGTCAGACGCATTTGCCATCGGGGTGGAGTCATTTGACGAAGCTGCCATCGGGATGGGACAACTATCGTCGTATGGGACTAGGACTCATTTAGAAGAGGGGTGGGAGAAGGCGACAGGATTATGGAATGCCGATCAAGAACTAGTCGCAAGTCTTGCGTCGGGGCACAATTATCTGGAGTATTACTTTGACAATGATGATGATGACGATTGCTCTCCACCGTTTTAAGTTTAACTGTACTATACTAATGTTTTTATGTGTTACGCCCTGCCTGGTATGTTACGTCACAGCGCAAATTTCGTGGCGGTCTTATCAAACATTTCAGCGCATGCGGCGTACTGAGAAATCCACGGATGTTTCGGGGCCAATTTTTGCAGCGATGCAATATTTTTCTGCACCATTTCAGAGGATTTGCCCATGTGGTTAGAGCAGGCAATAAGATTAAGCAGAGTGTCCGAGTTGGAACCCTTTCCTGCGGCATCCACCAACAAACGCTCGGCTTCCTCAAAATTTTGCATGTGCATATTACATACAGCGAGTCCGTTCAAAAGCATGGCACTTGGCTCAAAGCGGTCGATTAGTTCTTGGTAGATATATGCGGCTTCTTGTAGCTTTTCACCTCCTTTTGCCACATATACCCATGCTGCAGCAAGCTGGGTGAGTGTATTATCCTCCTCCATGCTCTGCATCTGTTTAAGTGCCTTTTCAGCAAGGTCAAGTCGGTGCATTTTGAGATAGATCTGAATTGATAATGCGACCTGTTCAAGCGAATTCTGGTGGCGCACCGCCCGTAGACCATCGGTAAATTTGTCCTGAGCAACGTATATGATCCCAGCGATCAGCTGCAGAGTGGGGTTATTTCCACTAGTGGAATCGGTCAACCACTCTTTCAATGTTTCCAGAACGAGCTCACAATCTGCCTTCCCCTTCTGCATAAAGGTGGCCAGAAGCTTCACCGCGCGCAGAGCTGTACCGGCCTGAGATTCACTCACCTGCAATCGCACGGGAGAAATATACAGTATGTATTGGTGAGAAAATCAAGTGGGAGAGAGAGAAGCAGCACTAGCAAGCGCCGACAAATGTCGTACGAACCTCGGACAAGACGGCCTCGTAGTTTCCCATGGCGATGTAGGAGCGGTAGACGAATGTATCCCGCTCGATTTCGAGCGCATCGCTGGAGGGGTTGAGCACGGACCCCTCTTGTACCGCCAGGTTGTAGTTGCCCAACCAGAAGTGGTTGCGCAGTGTGAACAAGTCATCCGGCTCCATCTTCTCTTTGATGAAACTGATCGATCGATTAATTGTACTGCATGAGTACCGGTAATAATGCGTGGGCCAATACTGTACTCGTTGTACAGTACAAGTACAGTCTGTACCGTACAAGTACTGTACGAGTACCGGTACCGTAATGGGCCAATCGCCCCTGTGAGTAATTAAAATACAGGTAAGCAGCTAAGCGCTTACTTTTTCGATTTTCGGCCACTCTCTGTGTACCTTACCTTACTTATTATTTTTTGGAAAAACTAAGCGCAGTACGTACATTACTTGTACAGTTACAGTACGGTCTGTGCTACGGCCAAAATTTCGAGCTACGCCGCTACCGCCGCTACTTACTACTTACTTTCTGCTTACTTAATTTTCGATTTTCGCGGCTGCTTACTTAGCCGCTGGCTACTGTACGAGTATTGGCCAATACCTTACATCATGTATAAAGTATGAGTCAGAGAGCTCATCAGACAGACAGCAGACAGAGTCACAGACAGACAGACAGACAAGCATGGGCCCGTTTACCGTTAATAAATATTTTGTATACCGTTCCGAGCGAGCGAGCCGCACTTCAAGCGGTCAAGCGGTCAAGCGGCGGTGGCGTACAGGTACATTGTACTACAGTACGGTAGTAGGTGTGTGATTTATTGCCACATCATTGCTGCCACGACGCCACGCCACGACATCAGTCATTCAAGTCATCAGCCTCGTCAGCCTCGTACAGGCCAGTACTGTAGCGACAGGTGATTGACTGACTACAGGTTTCAAATCTACAGGCACGACTACATGCAGGTAGTACAGTACAGCTAGGTACATATAGATGAGCTGTCGTACCCGTACATCGGACACGTACGCCGCTCGCCGCTCGCCGTTCGCCGCCCGCTATGCTGCCGTGAGTGAGTGAGTGACGCCTTCTAATCCGGCGCCAGTAGGCTCAGTTCAGTGCGCTTTCAAATCGTTTTACATCAGCCAAGCGTAAGCGTAAGCGTAAGCAGCGTGCAACGTAAGCATGGTCCGCTATGTGCGCAAAACGGCGAGGAGGTCTGGTCCACCCGGCAGTCGTGGTTCCGGCGTGTTTGTCAGCCTGTGTTCGCAGAAGAATATATTTCGCTGCATCTGCTGCACAGCTGTTATGATGTGCGCGTTCGTCGGTTTTATGGGTTATCGCATGTTACCCACGTCGTCATTGAAAGGTGGCTCGGGGTTCATGAAGAGCAGCGATAGATGGAGAGATGGCGGAGGGGGTTCACAGGATAGGCTTTCGGATCTAGGAAAGGAATTGGCTCGAGAGCAAAGGAAGGAGCACGAATTGGAACGTGAAAACGAGCTGTTACGGAACCGCATGGAGTCAATGGGTGTTCGTGTACAAACGAATAATCATCGTCGTGGTCACATGAATGTGAACATGAATGCGCGCGTGCGATCTAAAATACCGGGAGACCATATTCATTCAAAGAATATACGTCAGAACGAAAACATTGCCAAGGACATATCTGAAATGGGAGACCACACGCTTCCATATTCTACAATAGACGATGCAACTAATGAATTTAGTAACATTGAAGAAGAAGACACGTACAGCGATGCACGTGAGAGCGATAGAGACCGAACAGGTGCACATGTGCTTAAACGGCGGCAACCCTCGGGCTCAATAGATGCCACCATGGAAAAACATCTCGACAAAATCGAAAATGTTTTCATTGATGATTTATCCTTTGATACATTTGAAAGTGCTCGAGAACAGACTGATAATGAAGATGACGATGGACCAGAGGATGAGCGTGTTTCCTTGGAGGAGGCCTTCGTTTTAGATACAAACGTAAATATTCAAGCTATGCTAAGTGATCGCGACAATGCTATTGCTGATGACACTGGCGAGGAGGAGGAAGAAAATGAAGATAGTAAAGAACCCATAGATGAAGAAAGTCTGTCATCAGAGTTTAATCTGGCCGAGGATCTTTCTCACGTGATTCGAACCGGGCGGCGGCCTCTTACAGTCGTTAAGAGTGGTGGGTCGAAAAGGTCGAAAAAAGAAATGGAGTTAGAGAAAGAGCGACATGCTTCGTATTCGTCAACGGCATCGTCCCCAAAGGAGGCTATTGCAGTTTTAGAACGAGACACAACTTGCTCGGAGATGTGGAAAACGATAAACCCAAATTTGGAGGAAGATTTCAAAACTTTTAAGGCTACCATGGAAAAGCAAAAGCTTCCCCATGAAGAATCAGATAGAAACATCACGTTCATTGAATATGGTAATGGTTTTCGCAGAAAGCGGCGGAAGGGGGAGCACAAGCATGCTGCTGAACTGCGTTACATCAAGCGCGTTCAAGGGTGCATGTCCCTTCGGGTTGCATTGAAATATCGCTATGCAACAACGGTATATGTTGGGGGTGGCATTGGTGGGTCGGATGCAACGCTGGCAATGACAGAGAAAGAGCGCGTGCTAGAGGCTGCTGCGCATCGCCGTGCTATCAACTTACGTGACACGGCTGCGTTGAGAAACCAAATTATGTGCCGTGCAGTCGTTGATAAAGCTTTATTAGATACACTCGTAGATCGACCCGAGACCTATACTTATCAAATAATGACAGATTTGGAAGAACTTGTTGGTGATATGCTCCCTCATGAATTTGAGGAACTCCTTGGCGGCTACTTTTCTCTTGGAGCTTCAACGTAAGCCACTGATCAAGTTTGAAAAAACTCTTATTCCATGCACTCTCTAATTTAGTCATTAAATCACATTTTCTCATTCAATTATTTTACCCCCGCCTACTTCCTCAACTGCCACTGCTATCTTCTTCGTCTCATTATTAGATTCTTTCCCTTGCCATTGCCCGACACGGCGTTTTTTGGATACTGGGATACCGCTGAAGCGATGGTGGACGCAGCAACAAATGCCGTTGGCTTAACGGTGAATGTGAAAGTGCTGGATGCACCCGGAGGGAAGAAAATGCTTCGGGTTAATGTATTGGAGCTTGAAACAGAAAAAGCAAGGGCGCAACGTCTCAATGCTGATAAAAAAGACAAAAAAAACAATGAAAAGGAATCAGAAAAAAATGATCATGACGACAAGGACAAGGTTAAAAACAGTAAGAAAGATACTGGAAAGGCAGAAGAAGACAAAACCGAGGAAATAAATGAGAGATGGGTTCCCATAGTTGCTCCGCTGTATAGCGAAGGGGAGCCAAATGGAATAACGTTACAATCGCTTTTCTACCTGGGAATTTCTGATCGTGACCGACGACATCTTTTCTATGCTTTACTATCTTTCCCACCATCGCCTCGTGACGTTGTGTTCAAACCTTTCCTGGATGCGTTTGACGATATAGAAGATGGTACACCTTCACTGCCGCCGTCCCATGTAATTTACTCTGCTGGACATGTTGAATATCGGGTATGGAATGTAACACATTGGAGAAAAGCGGAAACAATATTACGAGGTGCCACAGCTCGTTCAATTACGAAGAAAACTTATATTCATGGAGACAGCAAACGGCCAAATGGACGGAGAGGAAAGGGGGGGTCGAAAGGTGGCAAAGCTAGAGTAACGGGATTCGGGACCAAGGAGGCAAAGGTATCCGTCGTCCTTGTTGAAAAAGAGAAGAACGGCGAGCAACAAGAAGCGAAGACAAAAGTTGCCGAGAAGAACAAAGTCACACAAAATACATTTGATGGTTCTGAAGGGGAAGCACAAAAGGGGAAGAAAGAAGCAAAAGCGCCTTTCTTTGCACAGATGGAGTTACTTGAAAAAAAATTAGCAATAGATGATTCCACTTCAGAAGCGCAGAGGAAGTCAGAGGAAATGAAAGATGATATTGATAAACCTGTCACGGCGTGGGCGCGGATTAAGTCTGATGGCATCGAAAATCAGCCAAGGCCGGCAAAACAGAAAGAAATTAAACTCAAACATGAACAAGCTAAAAACGCGTCGTTTGGAAAGTCTAAGATGATACATACGGCATCTAGTGACGAAAGTTTGAAGAAAGAGAATATGAACGTCTTATTATTAAGTGGTACAGAGAACGGGGTTAAGCAGTCAGTGAAAAATACTGAGAGTGAAAGTTCGGGAGAAAGTAACAATAAAAAAGACATTTTGGCGCATGCACTTGCTGATGCCATCGAAGAAGAGACCAAGACGAAAGTATCGGATGCGAAAGGAAAGAAAAAGATAAAGAAAAAGAAAAAGAAAATGGTTCACAAAAGTGTTGACAACATTTCAAGTGAAAACAAAGTTGAGGCTGAAATCACAAAAAATGTTACTAAAACACATGTAGATGGTGAAAATAAAGATATGATGAGCAAACAGCATCCACGCCGGCGCTTGTTGTCACCATTGTGGTCTGACGGAACACAAAATCTGAATGATGTTCCCGTCATAGGAAGTACACAAGATAAAAGTTTCGGGCGAGGAGATGATGTAGACATTTCGCTTGGGGTTCATACTGATAACACACCGAATTCACTTGCGCGAAGATTTCAACATCGGGTTCGGAGAGTTCGAGGACATCGTAGCCGGTCAAATGACTGGGCAAAGAAGTTAAATAAGGCACAATCAGAAATGGTAACTCGCGAGCAAGCTCGATACAAAGCATGGTGGACAGCACTTACATCGGAATTGGGGCAGCGCCCTGCAAAGGTTAATAATTTCTCTTTTTCCTTTATTTCTTCCCTTAATATATATTTATTTACTTATATACATTTGTATTCGATTGCGGATCGCTCAATTCACACTTGACAGCATGGACGCAAGGCAGTGGATAAGTGGACAATGTTGGTATATGGATCAGATCTTGCCTTACTCAGCACTAAACTTGCTCGGACTTACCCTGTCGCTAGCATTGTCTCTATGAAAGCAAAACATGATAGACATGATACACATGTTGATCTTATAGAGCTGCTGGGTGTATCTAACAATATAATCTGTAAGGGAAACATTTTTCGTTCTGAGATCCGACAGGCAATTCTGAAAAGTAAAGACAGGTTTCGATACGGTGTTTTTGGTATTGACATTTTTGTCATGCTTTTTCGATATGTCAATATACCTTGGAAATTTGAAAAGATCTTGGGAGAAATTTTGTCTTTCACCGCTACTGCATTTATACAGGTTCGTATATTCATAAACGATGCTGTCAACTTCACCCAACATTAATATTTCGTATCTTATTCAATCCCAGGTGCCAACGTGGGGAGTAATGAGGTCTGCCCTAGATATGATGACAGGAGACTCCTCGGAAAAAGAAAATTATGACTTAAATCCGGAGAGCATAAAGTTGTCGGCGGCTGCCAAACTCCACAACCGTTATACAAAAGGTCGAAATAGCCATAGTAAAAAGTGGGAAACGGGTGCATTGGATGCATACGTTGGTTTGTTTGGTGCAGCTGCAAAAGCTGCTGGAATGAAGGGTGTTAGTATGCGGGAACTTGATACGGAAACCGACGACTCAGGTGGTTACGATGACGAAGCTGTTAATGACCAGGATGTGCTTAACCGTATTCGTATACTCCGAATAGACCGTTTTGATTGGGCAAAGAGAAGAGGTGGTGATGATAAAATTGAGGAGAACTTGAAAAAAGAAACCATTGGTTTTCGGACGGGCGTTTCTTTGTATACCTTGCTACACTTAGATATAATTCATTCGATGCGTGCCGATCTATTTCGTATGTATTTACAACTGCCATTACATCTCATCACGCAAAATATGAAAGAAGATGTCAAATTGTTGCCCATAAATATCCGATATTCAACAGATGAATCTCTTTCAATCATGCAAGGCATCTCAAAGGGCCACCTTATTTATTATGGTAAAGATGGAAGATCATACAGCTCTAATAATTTGCTCCACAATAGTGGGAAAACAAAAGATGTTAGGGAAGATACCATACTTTCTGAAATGGGTAAGATAGATATCGATACTGGTGCTGGACCAGGGCGCTTTAGTTACGTAGAGTATTTTAGCGGAAATGGAAAATTAAGTATTGCATTAGCTCGGGCGCATCCCCTTGCTACTGTTATATCCATAGAGCACAACAAAGCTGCAGTAAAGCGACACCTCAAGCGCTTGCGAAAACTCGCAAAAGATAAATCTGCCATTGCAAAACTCAATCAAAACGCACCCGCCGATATTGCTGCAAACAATATGGTTTGCAGAACAAAGGTTGATCATGCATTGTTAAAGAAGGTCTACGAATCTCCTGAATTTTTTCGATACCAAATAATGGGGGCAAATCTTGTAGATCTGATGGTCACAATGACAAAAGACGATTTCCGTGCATTTGTTGGTTTATTTTTGTCTACTGCAATGACATCATTTTTTTCCGTGCCCTCAGCTGCAATCATTTCGTTGGCTTATGCTACCTTTTTCCCACGGATGTCTAGAAATGCATGCGAAGGAGGCATCGGCGCATGCGGTCCATCATTTGATTCCATGCCCGCGTTGACCGTAGCTGACCATCCAACAGCGTTATTTGTGAATGCCGAGACAAGGTTTTTGCTAGGTTTGGCCCGTGCTCCTGGATCTACTAGGATCGCAACGAAAATTCTTCCTGGTTCAGCGCACATGGTACGTGCAGATATCATCAACATGACTCGTCAAGTCAACCACCATTTTGACTACCAAAAAGATGGGCATACTCGTAAATACACTATGCATATTGCACAAAACACATCAGCTGCACAATTGCTATCAAAATACCGTGCTGAGATTGTGGAAGGTTCCTATGCAAATAAGAAACTTTATGAACAAGAAAAACAAAGTCAAGCACTACAAGGTCTGCACTCAAATTTAAAGGGCGAGCGAGCAACGCGTGTATATCTTACGCGAGTCAAGAACGATAAGATTGTTGGCAAAATGACACGTGTTATTCCGTATACAAGTTTATACGGTATCACTTTGATTACCATCCTTCGCCTTGGTTTAGTGGAGGAAATGCGAGAATCCGCATATCACCAATTCATTGCACTGCCCCTATATGAAGACATGGCTCCATGGAACATTGTTTTTCAAGGGGCCAAGATGGAATACATCGATTACGACACAAAAGATAAGACATTCGATCATATCGTCCCCCTGACATACCAAGCACTGTCAGTGCTATTTAACTATAAGCGCACAGTCGAAGACTTCCATCATTGTAATGGAAAGGCCAGAAATCCATACGGTTTCAGCCATATCAGCGATTGTGTTGGTAATGGACCAATGGGATTTGGGAAGAAAGAAAAGAAATGCGACGATAGTGCCAAACCGGTATGCAATTACCCTTCATATTACAAATCATATCGACTAATCATATCGATCGTCTTACTTATTTTTTTATGTATTTACAATAGGTTCCTTGTGGAGACGGCACATGTAGACCAGATTATATATCTTGCTTAAAGGCACTCTCCATAAAGAAGATGGCAGAAGCAAACCCATCAGAGAAAGCAAAGTTCGAGCGTCGCAGAAAGCGTGAAAAATTGATCGAAACATTGCGGTCAGGAGAATGGAGTTTTGGCAAGGATGGAATTGGCTAAGGAGATCATCTCTAATAACTTTATCTACTATTTATCTAGATTTAATGTCTCCTTAATGTCGAGACGAGCCAATTCACGAGGACGGTGTTGTGCCATCCATTCAATTACTGATCTCCGCATATCCGTATCAGGAACCAACATATCCTTGGTACATGGTTGTCTTGAAAATGGGTCTTGTGGGGTAGAGGCAAGGTGCCTCTCAATGACAGAACGGTCAACCGTATGGCCACTAGGCAATTTGACAGGATCTATCATGATAATACTCAACAGTGGATCCAGAAATTCTTCAGGAACCTCTTTGAGATTTTCCTCATTATGCTTTTTTGCGGCTGCAGATGCTGCCAAATCGATACAGAGAGTATGGAATATTTCACCCCCTTTATCCTGTCCATCCTCATATAGCAACGCCTTGAAATATTGTATCTCTGCAGACTCATCTGGAGTCAACTTCAATGTGGCCCCTTGCATCTTATAATGTTGATACGCCGTTTCGAAGCATTCGGCGATGGGCCCTTTAAAATATTGGCATTCGATTGCTAATTGGTCGACAAAGAGTGCAACGTCTTTCGCTTTCTTCTTCTTCGTCTTGAGTTTTTGTTTCTTCTCTAATTCTTCAATATGGCGATGATCTGTTGTGGCTGTGTTATCATCGTGCAACTCTGGTTTTAAAACCAATACATATGCATACAGGATCATACCACAGAGCACAACTACCTTAGAAGATCCATTGAGAAGACCAAAAATCTCTTTATTCTTATTTAGCACCAATGTTGCCAAACCAAGATTCATTGTAGCAGCGGTATGTGCTCGCATACCTGCGGCAAGGAGTACCTGAGGTTTTGCTTCTGCTATACGATAGATCACAGCAAAGTATTCCAAAAGAACCTCCAATACTATTTCTCCTGTTTTCTGTAATCTGTGGCTTTCCATCCTGAGCCGCTGTCTTTCGAGGCCCATTGGTGGACTACGATACCTTGCCTGCTCCAAAGTTCTGAATCGGTCTGCAATACGCTCTAATTCCTGGACTGACCACATCGTATCCGCCAATGACAAGTGCACCATACGATCAAACTCAGCATTATGCATACTTTCTTGATCAAAAGATGTAAAAAATCTTTGAGATATCATCGAAAATGCAAATGAGTCTTTTGGGGAGAAGGGCACACTTAGTAAATCGGAATTGGAAGTGCAATCGGCATTACTAACCAGCATTCTGAAGAGGCATAGTGGCCAAAATCGGTGCTTAAGTTTGTAAAAGTTGTGATTATTTTTGACGTCTTCCAACTTGCAAATTAACGATATGAGGTGAGGAATCAAATATGCCTGCACTATATCGGATGCCCAACATGATGATTGCCATGCTAAGGGGAAACCGGGAAGAGAAAAAGCGGGTAGTACTGTGTCGAGACATTTTGGCGTTAATGAAACTAATGCCCGCACGATATCAGCTCGAAGATAAATATTTCTGAGAACAGATTCCTGCAAAACAACAACAAAAAAATCCATAAGATGCCTTATTTCATCAGATGTATTAGCTGCCTGCATAACTACTGACTGGAGTTGGTGGTGCTTTGAGCAAAAAGATATATAATCTACCATATCTGAAACAATATATTCAGGAAATACTGATACACGGCCAGTGCCATCAATAACGGTTCTGGTACCGGGCTGAAGAGAACTGCTATTGTCCCTTCTCAGCAAGTCTGAAAGCAAGACTCGTGCGATCGATGCGTAGAATGCAAGGATGCCATTTGCAAACACAGGATCGAACAAATGTACTGTAGAGGAAATTAAATGTGAAGTGAGCAAAAATAGTTGCAAGCCTATATTGGTGAATCTGATAGCAATGACGTATATTCTTTAATATATAAATACCTTCAAAGGCGGCAGCAATTCGAGCCATTCTCATATTAAAATTGGATTTGAGCGCAGAAAAAAGACGTTCATATTTAAAGATGGATGCAATGAGTCCACTGTGCAGCAACATTGCAGTGATGTGAAAGAGATCGCCCAAAAATGGGCTTGGGCTATCCACCCTGAGACAACATCGCGGGGGCGTCAACTCCCGTATGTACAATGGATACTTCAATAGCTCGAGAGAACCCTGCACATCTGGGTCACAAGGGACAGGCAATACGTAAAACACGTGACCGGCATGGTGTGTCCCAGATGGTCCTCGAGCATTTTCAAGGACGAAGCAACGTTCGCACAAGTTATAATTGTTGCAAAAGGCGCATGAATATCTGTTTCCACGAATAATACCGCGATGCCCCTTGCGGGAACAACCAACACACAAATATCCTCTATGGATCGCAGAAGGGTGCCTTAGTAATTGTTCCCGAAGAAAAGAGGAAGACTCTCGAAAGCCAGACCGCTCGCCTTTAAGGCAACACCCACTGGCCAACGTTCGTTCCAAATCATTTGAATCTTGAAAGGCTGCACATAAATCGTTTATAGAAGAACCGGGTTCGAAGGCCATGTCTTTAGCTAAGCAAGGAGGGGAAATTGGAACAAATCGTCTCACACGCCCGGCAAGACGCCCACTTCCGTATGTCAGTGGGTGGCTAATGGCCACAAAAACATGCCTATTCATATCATGAGAAATGGTAGGATTGGTATTGTTGTTCATGGTTCCTACGAAAAACGATTCGGATCCATCCTCGGGCAAAGAGAAAAGAAATTCCCTAGTTTGCAAATCTTCGTAGTTGGTCGAGACTCGAGCGACTTCATATTCATGACACTTTGCGCACAAATCAAAGTCGTCACAGCAAGCGCATTTAAAGCGCATTCCAAAAAAGTCATGTTTACCACAGCGGTCGCAAATAACTCCTTTGTGCTGTACACGGGCAATATCAAAACCATCATTACCGTTACTGCCCTCAACTATGGTTTTGAGGTGTGATTGGCTAGCGTCTTTTGAATCGGGTACAGAGTCTTTGTTTAGCCGAGATAGTTTGCTGAGCTCAAGACGAGTATCTGCGAAAATTATCTCATTTCGACCATTAACCCGGTTGCCACTGTCATGGCGTTGTTGCCGTTCGTGAAAAGCCCGCAGTGTGGCTGCTCCCACATTGAGCAGAAAACCGTCCGAACTGTGAATAGTGCTCTCACGTTGACTCATAATCTCTTGCTGTTTTCGGTAACCGTTTGCTTGAGCCACAACAGCCAACCAGGAAAGCATCAAGCCGGCCTTCTGATTCTCGCCCTCCTGCCTTTCTTCTATGTATCCTTTGGTGTCTGTAGATATTGGCAAGAAACCTACTATCACATTTTTCAAAGATCTATGGTACGCGTGCATCTTTTCGCGCATATTCAATATGATTGTTGACTTTCTTGCTACGAATTCATGTGATGTATGGTGTAAAAAATACTCAGAATCTGCTCCATTTTGCAACGGGAAGCGGGGAAGCGGAGATGTAGCAAAGATTCTCCCAAACACAGTAGCCTCCTCCAAGGCTTTCCCGGTAATAAAAGTGCCAATCCAGGGTAACGTATCCTCTCCTTTTGCGGGCAATATTGTGTTAGCTCATATTTCTATAGAAAAGTAGGAGCAATGAGAGCAATAGGACAATACTGTACTGTACAATTGTTCAAATGCTAGCTGTATATACCTGTTTCCTCCTGATTTACCGGTTGGCGTATTTCGATGCCGTCAGTTAAATTGGACAAGCATGCTCCATATAAAACTTCCAGACCAGATATCCATTGAATGAACCCATTGCCACTAAAGTCATCGGGCGATTTTGGTATATAATCGTCTATATAAGTTTTAAAAATTTGATGAATCATATGCATCCTCGTTTGCGCATCCAAACTGACCGTTACTGAAATATTTAGCAGTTCGCAAAACAATGCGCTCCTGGTTGTTGCGATGTCAAGTTCTTCAGCAAAAATCCACTTGACGACTCGGGAATTCACGCTCATGGCGCAGTCCTGCGTGCCAACCGGCGTATCTATTCGCCCCGCATTATAAAGCAAAGAAACGTAGCAAATCTGTAGCAGTTTGCAAACGCCTGCAACAATCTTTGAACCTGTGCAGCTTGGAAAATTTGCCGACTGCAGGCTTATTCTAGCAATAGAGTGTGCTTCCTTAAATTTCGACATTAAATATCTCCATGAAAATGACAACTCGTCGCCTTGTGGC
>JACLAC010022503.1_pt1 | contig 13536 bp, 9 predicted proteins | sample 8027881 | NCBI WGS metagenome assembly JACLAC01 (sample SAMN15725517, study PRJNA655200) | protist metagenome | isolation source: fluorescence activated cell sorting (FACS) single amplified genomes of... | place: Spain: Blaines Bay Microbial Observatory, Mediterranean Sea | collected 2016-01-19 | reverse complement strand
GCATCGCCAATCGAGAGCGTCCTGCAGAGCAAGCATCACAAGGTATGTGGCTCAACCAAGGAAACTGGGAATTCACCGAGAGCACCACGGGCGTGATTGATGACAACAGTGTCTATGCACATGCTGCACTGGCTTCGGATCTCAACAATGACGGAAAAGTCGAGCTGCTGGTGGTTGATGACAGTGGGACAGATAGGTGTTTGCGGAATCAGAGCCGGTATTGGGTGTCCATTGATGCTCTTCGATGCCTTCGGTTGTGGTATCGACTTGGCTCTCTTGATTCCATTGGAGTCCGTTTGCGAGAAGACGAGCTTGGTAGAGAGACGCATCTTTTTGTTTCCAGCTCTTGGTCCACGCATACAGGAGATCGTTTTCGATATCGAGCACCAGATCTTCGAGTTCGTTGATGGATGTTAGTGGAGAGCTGTTTTGGACGTGCTTCTCCATGTCTAGAATCTCTTGTCGCGCCCATGATTCCGGGGTACTGACATTTGTCTTTTCTGGTGCTGTATCTGAACTTTCGGTAGAACAAGCGGTAAAAAGAATTATGAAAAGAGATGTAGACATTCCATGCTCCAGAAAGGATGGTTTTGTTATACTATAACATGTTTTATTACCCATTTGGGATTTGTACGTCATATCGATATATCGGTTGTGATGCGTCAGAAAAAAGGATCGCAAGACCAGCATGAACAAGAAAATACGCTATTCACTCTTCGTTACGACGGTTTTTTTACTGTTTCTTGGTTCTGTAGAGATAGGGGCTAGAGTTTTTCCTGCCGAAGCCGCCTTTCGCAAATGGCAGTTCTTTGTTGTTTTTTCTCTTGATCGATGGCAGTATTTGTCCTCTGCTTGGTCTCATTTGCGCCTCGAAACCGTCATGGAAAATCCAGGCTTTGAAACCTATACAGAAGAACCAGAGAAGGACAGGCCTCCATTTGACCATGTTCCGTATTCTTTTTCCGTAGAGACCAATGAATTTGGGTTTCGCGATCGCAGCTTTGATCCTGAAGACAAACCGACATGGGCGCTCATTGGTGATTCTGTTTCTTTTGGGAAGGGTGGAACATCAGAAGAGCGATATTCCAATCTGATGGAACAGAAATTGAACATTCGGATCTACAACATGGCGTTGCAAGGATGTACATCAGAATGTATGGCTATTATTTGGAGAAATTACCATCAAGTGCTCTCTGTCGATGGGATTATTTTGCAGGGAAGTGGCAATGATATCGATCAATCTGGCTGGAAACAGGCGATTCAAGCATCGACATTTTCCTATTCCCAGCAAGCATTGCAGTGGGTATCACACTCGGTATTGCTGCAGCGGATATTATTCTCTTTGGACAACCAGCGTATGGAAACCCATCTTGCGTACCATGTGGACCTCGCAGCCAAGAGATACGGTAGCGATATTGATCAAATATTTTCTCTTGCAGCGCAGCGCAATCTGCCCATTGTCTTTGTTCATTTGCCCTATGCATATGGATATTTTTATGCAGAGCACATGCACCAGGCATGTGTGCGGTATAAAAAATGTGTCGAGGTTCGACCGACTTTTGCGGTGGAACCAGATGATCAGAGGCACATTCGGAACAATTCATCTTTGCAAACACCGCATACACACTTTCTGCAAAGGACACAGCAGTCTCATGCGTTTTCGATCGACGAGCTAAAGCATATCTTTCCGCTACAAGAATATTTTCATGATGTTGTCCATCTCAATCCCATCGGTCATGAGGCGGTGGCACAGTCGCTGGTTTTGGCTTGGAAAGAACATCAATTACAGGAGAAGCAACCATGATATCTCTCTTTGCTCTGGGTTTCACCCTGGTCGGATGTCAAATGGAACCCGATGTGGTGGGTTGGTGGGATGCCATCGAAAAAGACGGCATGCAATTTCCGATTGTGTATGAAGGGGAGGTCGCACAAGAAATTCTTGGAGACTCGACACTTCAGAAAGCGGTACAAGAGATGCAAATAGAGGTCAATGACGATGAAACCGGAACACTGGTATCTCATTTTGCGATGACCAGCATTGATGGAGAAGAATATGATTTCTCCTACCCGATGCCGATGACCACAGCCATCAGTGTGCACCCCTATGTTTTTCGCGCTGTCGATTCCGATACCGCAGAGGAGATCGAGATGAGCTGTGTACATACACAGGCTGATATCCTAAATTGTCAGTATACAACCAACGATCCACAAGCACCCGAAGGAACCCTAAGCTTCGTGCGTCCGGTAGATTAGGGGCAAGACGATTGGTTTTCGGTTCCGGGTGTGCCATAGTCACCATCACCGTAGAGGGTGGTTGCGAGGCACCAAGAAGAAGGATTGTCATTGGAGAGATGATCCAAAAATTGGGGGAGAACGCTCAGGCTCTGTCCGGTGTTTTGTTGCTCTATGGGCAAGTTGTATGAGATGTGGTCGAGCAACAGATCGTCTTTCCAGATGGACAGCTCCTCATCTTGGTTGGATAGCTGAAATGCTGGGTTTTCATACATGAAATCCACCGAAACCAAGCCATTGGTGCCGTGGTTGTCATTGTTGCCGATAACAGCATAGCCAGAAGGGGGAACGAATATATCCTGTGTGATGATGATGGTTTCGGAAGCGGCATTGCGGATGTGGAGATTTTGCAAGGAGATGGGAGCTGCTGTTGGGTTGTAGATCTCGAACCATTCACCCCACCCAATCATGGTTCCAGTTGTGTCTTGTAAGTACTCTTGCTGGGTATCGGCAATTTGACAGATGTCATCAGCATCGTGAATACTGAGGAGTGCGCACGGATCGGATTGGATTTCAGAGAAGACAATATCCCCAAGATTGTAGGTTGGCTCGATCGGTTCTTCGGCGGGTTCTTGGGCTGGATCGGTGGTGGGCTCGTTGCTCGTCTCTTGGTTTCCTTGCTGGTTTTCGCTTTCGTTGCAATGGATACCGACATCATGTGGAAAGATGATTCCACCGCTGTAGCACATCTCTGTTGGGTGTTCGAGAGTGGCGCCTGAATCGTTATCCCACGCACATGTGACCCGAAGAATATCCCCGGTTAAAATCTCTTGGCCTGCGGGCAGATAGTTTTCGACGGGGGCGGCGAGATAATACTCATCAAGCCAAGTCTCGACACCATAAAGCCTTGTCAATTCTCCGTCTCGAATGCGATCGATGTATTGGTATGCACCATATTCGTGCATATGCCCAGCAATCCAAGCCAATGAAAAATCTTCTTCCATCACACAGTCAAAGGTGTATTCATAAAACCCTTCTGGGATTGAGAAATCCTCATTTCCAAGCTCCAAGGGAGCGGCCGGATATTCGATTTCTTCGGCAGGGGAAAGATGGATATCGAAACGATCATTTACCAGCACAGATTCTGCCGTTGTATTGATATGGTGGGACTGCAGCATGATCATGGTTCCGGTTTGCAGTCGGTAGCCCATACGAGGTGGGTAGTCTCCATATGCGACACCCGGTGCGATTTCAGAGACCGCCTCCACGATTGGATTCCAGTCGAAGTCCATTGCTTTTTCGCAGCTCGAGGCAACATCACCCAGATCGTACAAGTCTGCTGCATTTCCGACATCGATATCGGCATGGTGCCCAAAGAGAGGGTTCTGATAGGAGATGCCTTTGGTGAAAAACATCTCTGGCCCATTGTATGTATAAAACAGACAGTTTTCTCTTTCGGAATAAGGAGGAATGGTATAGACCGGAGTTTGCAGCTGTATACTTCCTGTTTTCTCTCCAAATCGCATCGTGTGATCGATAGCCTCTACATTCCAATCCATGGTTTCGCTCGTACATGCGAACAAGAAACACAATACGGAAGATTGCAAAAACATCAAATTTTTCACGGTGTTTTGGTTGTTCGAATCATACGAAAACCGGTACTGGCATCGCGATCGCCTGGAGGCATGGATGTGTATTCTTTGGCTTGGCAGTAGGCGCCAAATTCAAGCCAGCTTCCGCCACGCTGTTGTTTGTCCAATGTGGAGAAGATCTGTCGGTCTCGATCGCGCTGCACACACTCGGCATCGGTGAAGCCTTCGCAGTCCTCTTGTTCTTCTGTTTGGGTATCTTGTTCCGAATCGGAAGACGTTGGATCGTAGGAGAAACCATCCTTTAGATCTGGCCTGGCCATATCATCGATTGTCCACTCCCAAATATTTCCAAAGAGATCGTAGATACCAAGGCTATTGGGATCTTTTTTCCCAACAGGATGGGGTTTTCCCTGGGAATTGGCACCATACCAAGCGATTTTGCTAAGATTGGAGTCCTCAGTACATCCGTTGTTTTTGAGAGAACCATCATTTTCTGCACTGGTATACAAGGGGCCAGGTGCTCCTTGGAGCGCAACTTGCTCCCATTCGGAACCGGTGAGCAATCGATAGCCAGTACAAAGATAGGGTTTTTCGGCATTGATTTGTACCTTTGCAAAGGCGATTCCTTTGTGCGCATTGCTCATGCATTTCTTTTCATCTGTACCTGCTTTGGTACCATCTGTACAGCGGATCTCTTGCAGAGAGAAGCAGGGAGGAAGGTTGGCGGATTTGGACTTTGCATTGGTGAATGCTATGGCGTCGTACCAAGATACACTCTCTACAGGACAGTCTTCTCCACAGGGTTGGGGTGTTAGTGCGGTTACATCGAAGCACTCTGATTTGAGTTGGCTACCATCGTCATTTTGAAGGCTGTCTTCATTGGCATGAGATTGGGTGGTGCTGTTTTGTACACAGTCCTTTCCACACCCGCCGAAATAGCTTGGATTCCAGTTGAGCAGCTCTTGGAATTGTTGTTGGGTCACCTCGGTTTTTTGCACTTCGATGGCATAGGAAAAGAACGACGGTTCTTGCGCTTCCTCTGCTGCAACTTCTTCTTGTTTTCCGCGCGGTTTTCCCTCTTCATCATGTTTCGCGTTTTGATCGATTTTGATCACCATCGATGCTGCATTTTTATCGGTTGAAGAAGGTGCAGAGATCACTTTTTGTGGTTCTTTTGGGGTCTTGGATTGTTTTTTAGGGGTTTCTTCTGGGGTACAGCTGAAGAGTATGGCAAAGAAGAGAGGCATAATATTATTCCTCGACAGGAGAGTGGAAAGGAATGTTTAGACGCTTGTATGTCGCTTGGATTTTTGTAATGGCGAGCTTCGATTGTGGGGAGGAGATGCTTCCAGACTTCGAGGCGTCTTCAATTTCTTGTGGTGTTGGGATGAGATCTTGAATCCGCACATCTTGTGTGTTGGCCGCTTTGGCAATTCGCAGCATCTGTCCTTGGAAGTATGCTGAGATGATTTGCTCCTCCGCTTTGGTATTGGCTTGCGTCTCTTCTGTTGAAGAGGGTGTGGATGGATTGAGAGCGGGGAACGGCAATTCGTATTCAATATAGAGCTCTTCGTATCGTTTTAGCATTTCCTGACTCTCTGTAGAGTGGATGTTCTCTGTTGCGATGGCGCGTGCGAGCTGCTCTTTTTGGGGAAGGATATCTTGTGGGTGGAGCTCTCTTCGGAGCAGGGATTCGATTAAAGGTGCTTCCAAATCAGAGAACACCTCTTTCACTGTCGGAACATAGGATCGCTGTGAAATTCCTGTACCTTGCGTGGTTTGGACAGATGTTCCAGCTCCAGTTGGCAGTGCTGCAGATTCCCAGTTGCTACGGATCAGATATCCAACAAGAAGAACACTGCCTATCATATTGGCGATACTGAGCTGATGTATGAACGGCATGGTCATGACTTTTCTCATAAGATATATGGTTCAATTATATCATTGCTGAAACTTTTGGCATACAATAACCAAAAGGTTGGAGAAAATATGCTTTTTGGGTTGATCGGATGTTGGTGGTGGAAGGAGCCCCCCGATACCCCGACATGTGCAGAGGAGCGCATTTTTTTTGCACCGGCAGCGATCGAAACCGATGCACGAGAATTCGATGATGGCTATCACAACGATGGTCCGTATGTCGCGATTTTGGATCTGGATCGTGATGGGTACATGGATATTTTGCAGTGCTTTCCGCGAGAACAGATCTATCTGCACTCATGGCAGGGACGAAGAGAATTGTTTGACTCCTGTGGATTTATGTTGGTTGCCGATCTCAATCGTGATGGCTGGGATGATCTTATCATGGCATCAGAAGATGAGGCTCTCGATATCAATACCGTTGTGGTGCTCGAAAACCAACAGGGGATATTGGAAGAGCGCTCTTCTTTTTTTGTGGGTGAGGATGTGATCAGAACCATTCGTGGTGGCGATTTTAATGGTGATGGGTACGTGGATCTCTTTCTATCCAAAAATGGTTTTCGCGAAGAGCAGTCCGATCGCGACGTGATTGCATATGGTCGCAGTGCCTGGGAATTCGAGGTGGAAGAGGAGAGCTTGGAGGAAGAGTATGCTGCGCGCAAAGCCTTTGATGCCATTGTGATGGATATCGACCAGAAGGGAAGACCCGACATCTACGTGGCCAATGATCGTGGCTATGAATTTGGTGGAAATGTTCTATGGACAAGCACGGAGAATGACTGGATGTTGGAGGAGGATTGTGGCTGTGTACCGATCCAAGATGCGATGGGCGTCGATATTGCGGACTACAATCATGATGGTTTCTTGGACATTGTCACCAGTGATGTACAGCGTACCTATCTATTTGAAGGACTCGGAGGTGGAGAGTTTGTGGATATGACGCAGGTTCGTGGTGCCAATTTGATGGCAGAAAAAGAGATGAGCTGGGGGCTCCGATTTGTTGATATCGACAACAATGGTGATACCGAGATTTTCTCTGCACAAGGTGACCATACCTACGAGGGATTGGACAATCCTGAGTATATTGGCGATCTCGGACTCTCCATTCAAACAATACAAGATGGACAATTTGTGGAGATACAAGAGGAATTGGGCTTTGCTATGCAAGGCTCGTTTCGCTCCATCATCCCCTTTCACTGGAATGGGGATGGGGTTTTGGACTATTGGATTACGGATGTTAACAATCGCTCTATTCTCATGGAATCCAATGGTTGTAGCGAAGGAGCATGGCTCTTTGTTACGGGAGTGGAGGGTACTGCATTGCGTTTCCAGGTTGCTGAAAAGCAGTATTACGGAGAGGTACATGGAAGCTCGAGCTACAATGCGAGTATCTCACCCCAGGTCCATTTTGGTTTGGGAGATGTGGAGGTTATAAGAAATGTTGAAGTTCGTTATCCCAATTCACAATGGCAGCTGATACACGAAGAACTGCGTGTACCACATCAGCTTGCGTTGCCCTTTGATTGAATATTTTTTCGAAGCATCCAATGTCCTCTCCAAACCCGAAAGACCGAAAAAAAAACCGCAAGAAAATTGTTCTACACTGGTGTGGTCGTTTCTTACTATTCGTGATTCCATTGGAACTTTTGCTACCTCTGGTTCCGATTCCACCGGCTTTTGAAGCTGGGGTATGGCATGGGAATAGCTATCGAGATCGCTATTGGACCGAGACCAAGATCGATCACAATGCTTTGGGGTATCGCGATGTGGATTGGGCGCGCAGCAGCCTAAAGCCACGGATTGCATTTCTCGGGGATTCTCGGTTTTATGGACAATATGTCGATTCCAAGCAGACATTTTCAGCTGTTGTACAGCGCAAGAGCTCTTGGGAAACACTGAATTTTGGTCTTCCCGGTGCAAGTGTATATGAGGCAAATGACTTTATCCTGCACGATGTGTTGGAGTATGGTCCCCAAAAGGTGGTTCTTTGCTACGATGTCAATTCCAGTCTGTTTTCGATTATGAGCAGAGCACAAGGTGGCAGCCGCTCCGATGTCTGGCGAAACCTCTTGCGCTCGAGCTTGATCTTTCGCTGGTTGGAGCTCGGATACTATGCGATTTTTCAAGATATTCAGCCCGTCATGTCGCTTGAAACCTATGAAGCACTTCTCGAAAAGATGATACAACGTTTGCAGCAATCTGGGGTTGATGTTGTGTTGGTGATCGGTTGGACCGAATTGCAAGATTTTCCACAGCTATACACCCAAGAACGCTATAATCTCTTTCGACAGCGGGGACGAGAGGTCGCGGAAAAGCATGGTCTTCCAGTGATTGAAGTCGAGGAGATTCTACAAGGCCAAGATTTGGACAACATGTTTGTGGGTATGGAGAAAATGCATTTTTCAAAAAAAGGACATCGTTTTTTCGCCGACCATTTGATGATGGCACTATCATTGCGGGAAGACAATGCACATTAGACGATGGGTGTATATTTTTTTGGTTATTGTTGTTGGGGAGTGCAGTACCAGGGCACTTCATGATCCCTATGATATCGATTTTGTTTTTGATTGGGGTTTTTGGGATCACCGACTGCGCATGAATTATTTGGTCTGGCGGCTGCCCGAAAACTCCAGAATACCATTGACCATGGGTGGTTTTCGAGGGAAGTGGAGCAGGGGAGAAAAAGCAAAGGATACACTACGTATTGTCACCACAGGTGCTGGCCATATGTTCGCAGACAATCTAGACTATGGTATGGCATGGCCAGAACAATTGCAGCGCAGATTTCTCTCCAAGAATACCAACGTCGATATATGGAATATGGCAGTAAATGGTTCAACGGTGGTTTTTTTGGAGCGCTGTTTGTTGGCTGATATCATACAGGCACAACCGGATGTGGTTATTCTCTCGCACAGCGGATACAATGAGGCCTTGTATACAGATATTCCTGAGCAAAGTGTGGTATTTCCAACGATGAATTGGCGCAATGCGCTGCTGTCTTCTGGTATGCTTCGTTTCGCTCTCCAAAAAGGTGTACGACAGTGGAATCATTGGCGTGATATACCACGACAGCCAAAAGTCTCGGTTGCGGATTTTGGGTCATCGTATGAGCGTGTTATCACGGCACTAAAGCAGCAGGGGATCAGTGTTGTTTTGCTACAACAGGAAGTGATTACAGAAGATTTGCCTCCCATTTGGTTTCGAAAGGAGCTGGATGGGTATCGAGTGGCCTTTCAAAATATTGCACAGCAGCATCATCTGCTGTATATCGATCCGCGGATATTTATCCAAGAAGAACAAAGCCGGTATTTTGATGAGCAAGAGTATTACAGTGCCCTAATGCATCAGCACATCGCCACCACCATTCATACCTTGCTCCAGTGAATATCATGCTGTGGTTGCTATGGGGATGTACAGAGGACAAGATATGTCAGGCGCCTGTCGTGTGGAAAGAAGCGATCGAAGCGCGTTTGGGAAAGTCCTGTGCACAGCTTGAACCGGCTACCGTGAAGAGACTCAACCTTAGCAACTGGTCGCGTCCGCTGACCAATGATTCGATTTTGTCCGAATTTACCGGTTTGGAAAAAAGATCCCAATAGCCTTGGTATCTACGATCTCTTTGGAAATATTTGGGAGTGGACAATCGATGATATGGCCAGGCCAGATCTAAAGGATGGTTTCTCCTACGATCCAACGTCTTCCGATTCGGAACAAGATACCCAAACAGAAGAACAAGAGGACTGCGAAGGCTTCACCGATGCCGAGTGTGTGCAGCGCGATCGAGACCGACAGATCTTCTCCACATTGGACAAACAACAGCGTGGCGGAAGCTGGCTTGAATTTGGCGCCTACTGCCAAGCCAAAGAATACACATCCATGCCTCCAGGCGATCGCGATGCCAGTACCGGTTTTCGTATGATTCGAACAACCAAAACACCGTGAAAAATTTGATGTTTTTGCAATCTTCCGTATTGTGTTTCTTGTTCGCATGTACGAGCGAAACCATGGATTGGAATGTAGAGGCTATCGATCACACGATGCGATTTGGAGAGAAAACAGGAAGTATACAGCTGCAAACTCCGGTCTATACCATTCCTCCTTATTCCGAAAGAGAAAACTGTCTGTTTTATACATACAATGGGCCAGAGATGTTTTTCACCAAAGGCATCTCCTATCAGAACCCTCTCTTTGGGCACCATGCCGATATCGATGTCGGAAATGCAGCAGACTTGTACGATCTGGGTGATGTTGCCTCGAGCTGCGAAAAAGCAATGGACTTCGACTGGAATCCAATCGTGGAGGCGGTCTCTGAAATCGCACCGGGTGTCGCATATGGAGACTACCCACCTCGTATGGGCTACCGACTGCAAACCGGAACCATGATCATGCTGCAGTCCCACCATATCAATACAACGGCAGAATCTGTGCTGGTAAATGATCGTTTCGATATCCATCTTTCCCCTGCCGAAGAAATCGAATATCCGGCCGCTCCCTTGGAGCTTGGAAATGAGGATTTCTCAATCCCAGAAGGGTTTTATGAATACACCTTTGACTGTGTGATGGAAGAAGATTTTTCATTGGCTTGGATTGCTGGGCATATGCACGAATATGGTGCATACCAATACATCGATCGCATTCGAGACGGAGAATTGACAAGGCTTTATGGTGTCGAGACTTGGCTTGATGAGTATTATCTCGCCGCCCCCGTCGAAAACTATCTGCCCGCAGGCCAAGAGATTTTAACCGGGGATATTCTTCGGGTCACATGTGCGTGGGATAACGATTCAGGCGCCACTCTCGAACACCCAACAGAGATGTGCTACAGCGGTGGAATCATCTTTCCACATGATGTCGGTATCCATTGCAACGAAAGCGAAAACCAGCAAGGAAACCAAGAGACGAGCAACGAGCCCACCACCGATCCAGCCCAAGAACCCGCCGAAGAACCGATCGAGCCAACCTACAATCTTGGGGATATTGTCTTCTCTGAAATCCAATCCGATCCGTGCGCACTCCTCAGTATTCACGATGCTGATGACATCTGTCAAATTGCCGATACCCAGCAAGAGTACTTACAAGACACAACTGGAACCATGATTGGGTGGGGTGAATGGTTCGAGATCTACAACCCAACAGCAGCTCCCATCTCCTTGCAAAATCTCCACATCCGCAATGCCGCTTCCGAAACCATCATCATCACACAGGATATATTCGTTCCCCCTTCTGGCTATGCTGTTATCGGCAACAATGACAACCACGGCACCAATGGCTTGGTTTCGGTGGATTTCATGTATGAAAACCCAGCATTTCAGCTATCCAACCAAGATGAGGAGCTGTCCATCTGGAAAGACGATCTGTTGCTCGACCACATCTCATACAACTTGCCCATAGAGCAACAAAACACCGGACAGAGCCTGAGCGTTCTCCCCCAATTTTTGGATCATCTCTCCAATGACAATCCTTCTTCTTGGTGCCTCGCAACCACCCTCTACGGTGATGGTGACTATGGCACACCCGGAACCGAAAACCAATCGTCTTGCCCCTAATCTACCGGACGCACGAAGCTTAGGGTTCCTTCGGGTGCTTGTGGATCGTTGGTTGTATACTGACAATTTAGGATATCAGCCTGTGTATGTACACAGCTCATCTCGATCTCCTCTGCGGTATCGGAATCGACAGCGCGAAAAACATAGGGGTGCACACTGATGGCTGTGGTCATCGGCATCGGGTAGGAGAAATCATATTCTTCTCCATCAATGCTGGTCATCGCAAAATGAGATACCAGTGTTCCGGTTTCATCGTCATTGACCTCTATTTGCATCTCTTGTACCGCTTTCTGAAGTGTCGAGTCTCCAAGAATTTCTTGTGCGACCTCCCCTTCATACACAATCGGAAATTGCATGCCGTCTTTTTCGATGGCATCCCACCAACCCACCACATCGGGTTCCATTTGACATCCGACCAGGGTGAAACCCAGAGCAAAGAGAGATATCATGGTTGCTTCTCCTGTAATTGATGTTCTTTCCAAGCCAAAACCAGCGACTGTGCCACCGCCTCATGACCGATGGGATTGAGATGGACAACATCATGAAAATATTCTTGTAGCGGAAAGATATGCTTTAGCTCGTCGATCGAAAACGCATGAGACTGCTGTGTCCTTTGCAGAAAGTGTGTATGCGGTGTTTGCAAAGATGAATTGTTCCGAATGTGCCTCTGATCATCTGGTTCCACCGCAAAAGTCGGTCGAACCTCGACACATTTTTTATACCGCACACATGCCTGGTGCATGTGCTCTGCATAAAAATATCCATATGCATAGGGCAAATGAACAAAGACAATGGGCAGATTGCGCTGCGCTGCAAGAGAAAATATTTGATCAATATCGCTACCGTATCTCTTGGCTGCGAGGTCCACATGGTACGCAAGATGGGTTTCCATACGCTGGTTGTCCAAAGAGAATAATATCCGCTGCAGCAATACCGAGTGTGATACCCACTGCAATGCTTGCTGGGAATAGGAAAATGTCGATGCTTGAATCGCCTGTTTCCAGCCAGATTGATCGATATCATTGCCACTTCCCTGCAAAATAATCCCATCGACAGAGAGCACTTGATGGTAATTTCTCCAAATAATAGCCATACATTCTGATGTACATCCTTGCAACGCCATGTTGTAGATCCGAATGTTCAATTTCTGTTCCATCAGATTGGAATATCGCTCTTCTGATGTTCCACCCTTCCCAAAAGAAACAGAATCACCAATGAGCGCCCATGTCGGTTTGTCTTCAGGATCAAAGCTGCGATCGCGAAACCCAAATTCATTGGTCTCTACGGAAAAAGAATACGGAACATGGTCAAATGGAGGCCTGTCCTTCTCTGGTTCTTCTGTATAGGTTTCAAAGCCTGGATTTTCCATGACGGTTTCGAGGCGCAAATGAGACCAAGCAGAGGACAAATACTGCCATCGATCAAGAGAAAAAACAACAAAGAACTGCCATTTGCGAAAGGCGGCTTCGGCAGGAAAAACTCTAGCCCCTATCTCTACAGAACCAAGAAACAGTAAAAAAACCGTCGTAACGAAGAGTGAATAGCGTATTTTCTTGTTCATGCTGGTCTTGCGATCCTTTTTTCTGACGCATCACAACCGATATATCGATATGACGTACAAATCCCAAATGGGTAATAAAACATGTTATAGTATAACAAAACCATCCTTTCTGGAGCATGGAATGTCTACATCTCTTTTCATAATTCTTTTTACCGCTTGTTCTACCGAAAGTTCAGATACAGCACCAGAAAAGACAAATGTCAGTACCCCGGAATCATGGGCGCGACAAGAGATTCTAGACATGGAGAAGCACGTCCAAAACAGCTCTCCACTAACATCCATCAACGAACTCGAAGATCTGGTGCTCGATATCGAAAACGATCTCCTGTATGCGTGGACCAAGAGCTGGAAACAAAAAGATGCGTCTCTCTACCAAGCTCGTCTTCTCGCAAACGGACTCCAATGGAATCAAGAGAGCCAAGTCGATACCACAACCGAAGGCATCGAAGAGCATCAATGGACACCCAATACCGGCTCTGATTCCGCAAACACCTATCTGTCCCACTGTCATCAACCACCAGCAGCTCGACTTTTCCGTCATTGTTGAGATCCGAAGCCAGTGCAGCATGTGCATAGACACTGTTGTCATCAATCACGCCCGTGGTGCTCTCGGTGAATTCCCAGTTTCCTTGGTTGAGCCACATACCTTGTGATGCTTGCTCTGCAGGACGCTCTCGATTGGCGATGC
>JACLAC010001216.1_pt1 | contig 13536 bp, 13 predicted proteins | sample 8027881 | NCBI WGS metagenome assembly JACLAC01 (sample SAMN15725517, study PRJNA655200) | protist metagenome | isolation source: fluorescence activated cell sorting (FACS) single amplified genomes of... | place: Spain: Blaines Bay Microbial Observatory, Mediterranean Sea | collected 2016-01-19 | reverse complement strand
TACCTGAACTTGCTGGTGTCATTCCTAGAATGGAGCGAATTGTAGTAGTTTTGCCCATTCCGTTGCGGCCTAGGAGGGATACTACCGTCCCAGACTGGACTTCCAGATTTACTCCAAAGAGAACCTGGGATCTTCCATAGGCTGCTTGCAGATCTTCAATTTGCAACAGAGATTTCATGCTCACCCAAATAAGCCTGACGGACTTCAGCATTTTCACGAATTTCACTCGGCGTATCAGTAGCAATGATGCGCCCATAGACCAGAACGGAAACACGATCTGCAACGGCAAATACTGCGTCCATATCATGTTCAATCAAAAGCATGGTAATTTTGCCCTTCAATTGCTGAAGCAACTCCACCACTTGCAAACTTTCCTCAGCTCCCATCCCTGCCATTGGTTCGTCCAGTAGCAATAATTTCGGTTCCAACGCCAGAGCCATTGCTAGTTCCAGTTGACGTTGTTGTCCATAAGCCAAAGCATAAGCCGGAATCGCCATTTCTCGATCAAGGCCGGCCCACTCCAAATATTCTTCAGCTCTTGATCTTAATTCAAAATCATCACGAACTGCTTTCCAAAATCGAAAGCTGTGTCCTTGTTGGCTTTGTAAAACCAAAGCAACATTTTCTAAGGCACTGAACTCTGGAAAAATCGATGTGATTTGGAATGACCGAACCAGACCCAAGCTCGGACGAGTTGCCTCTGGAACCTGCAATAGATTTCTTCCATCAAACTGAATTTGACCTGAATCTGGTCGTAAGGATCCGCTTAACTGCGAAATCAAAGTTGTCTTGCCAGCTCCGTTTGGTCCAATCAAAGCGTGGAGTTCACCATGATTGACTTCCAGACTCAGGTTATCCGTGGCAGCAAGTGCTCCAAATTGCTTGTGAAGGTGTTCAATTCGCAAAAGTGTCATCAACACCCTTCATCTTCTGAAAAAGCAAAGCATGCAGGCCACCTTTGGCAAACAGCACAATACAGATGAGTGCGGGACCAAAAACCAACCTCCAGTGTTCACTTAGCAGATAGAGACCCAGTCCATGAAACAGTAGAGGCAGAAATTCCTCGAGCAGTAGGAAAACAATGGCTCCCAGAATTGGCCCAGTCCATGTTCCAATTCCTCCGAGGATCACCATGATCAGCAGGTCACCTGAGCGAGTCCAATGCAGAAAATCAGGACTCACAAACTCCATGTGATTTGTCAACAGAGCCCCTGAAAGACCTGCCAAAGCACCAGAAACTACAAAGGCCACTAGCAAGTAGGGGTAAGGTGGAACTCCGATGGCTGTCAGGCGAGTTTCATTCTGCCGCAGTGCCTGCAAAACCGTTCCAAATCGAGACAGGGAAAGTCTTCGCAGAAACCAAGTAGCTAGCCCAAGGACAATTAGACAGATCCAATACATTTGCCGATCTTCGTTCAAATCAAGGCCAGGGATTTTGTTACGGCCATCCATCATCAGTCCGTCATCTCCTCCATATCGTTCCAAGGAAACGAAGAAGTAAAAGAGCATTTGGGCAAAAGCCAAAGTGATCATGATGAAGTAGATTCCTCTGGTTCTGAGACACAAAGCACCGATGCCAAGCGCCACGATCCCAGAAACTATCATTGAGACCGGGATGGCGATTAATCCCTCGAGGGTTCCAGGCAACCCTAAAAAATTTGTTTCCTCATATTGATGCCAAGCCAGTATTCCCACTACGTAAGCGCCCACCCCCATGTAGGCCGCATGGCCAAAGCTAACAAGTCCAGCATAGCCCAAAAGCAAATTTAGACTCAATGCGGCAAGCGCATAGATCCAGATGCGTGAGGCTGTTGAAACTAAGTAAGGTTCCTCCAGCCAATTCACTAACCATGGAAAACCAATAAGGAGCAGACCAACCCCCAGCGCCAGTTTTGCTTCAAAATTTTCAGAAAGCATCATCGAGCCCGAATCACCACAGGGAGAATTCCCTGTGGTCGAAAGATCAAGACCAGCGCCATCAACAGGTACACAGACATTGAAGAAAGAGCGGCACCAATGCTGTCTGCAAAATCGGACTGTAGTATCAGCCGTAAGCCGCTTGACAAAAATGCCCTCCCCAGAGTATCCACCATACCAATTAACAGGGCTCCAACGAGAGCACCACGAATGGAGCCTAATCCACCAATCACTATACAAACAAAGCAGAGAATCAGAACATTTTCTCCCATTCCGACCTCCACTGAGATCAACGGACCTGCTAGCGCTCCTGCAAAACCTGCCAAAAGAGCCCCCAACATAAAAAGCCCCGTATTAAGTAGGGTCAAATTGACCCCCAGCGCCTCCACCATTTCCTGATGGGTAGTCCCCGCACGGAGTAGCATTCCTGCGCGAGTGTGGGTAATCAACAAATACAGAAAAAAAGCGAGGAGCAGTCCAACCCCAATGATCAGCAGTCGATAGAGCGGGTAGGGTAGGCCGGGTAGAATTTCTACAGAGACGCTCAGCGTCTCTGGCAAACTGAGGAAGAGAGGGGCTCGCCCAAACCATATCGTCGTTGATTCATTCAGAAAGAGAATCAATCCAAAGGTTGCCAGAACCTGGTCCAGATGATCTCGACGGTAGAGTTGGCGAATTATTACCAACTCTACGAGCAACCCAGTGAAAGCAGAAGCAGGCAAAGCCAGCAACAGGCCCCACCAAAAAGAGCCTGTCCACTGCATTCCAAGTGCAGCAGCGTAGGCTCCAACCATATACAGGGAACCATGGGCGAGATTGATCACTCCCATGATTCCAAAAATCAACGTTAACCCAGCAGACAAGAGAAACAGGAATATGCCGAGTTGAAGACCATTTAGTAGCTGTTCAATTAACAAAATCACGTATTTACTCTAGAACAGCTAAATTTTAAGATCCTCAGCGGAGACCACATTCCTGAACGTAGGCGTCCTGATGGTCAGTTGCTACTTTTCGTAAAATACGGTTTTGCATCTTCCCGTTCTCTTTGACGACTTCACGAATGTAGAGATCATGGATTGGATGCTGATTAGAAGCAAATCGGAAATTTCCCCGAACAGATGCGAACTTAGCAGCTTTGAGTGCCTTGCGGAAACTTGCCTTATCCTCCAGCACCTTTCCTCCTGTGGCTTTCAGTGCACTAGCAATCAGCTTGGCAGTATCGTAGCCTTGGCTCGCATAGAGGGTCGGCTCGCGCTCGAATTTAATTCGAAAACCAGAAAGGAATTGCTGATTGGCTGCATTGTCTAGATCGTGATTCCACTGGGAAGTACTGATGATACCGGAGCCTGCATCACCGATTGCGTTGAGAATTTTAATATCAGCTGAAAAGCCTGAAACTACCATTGCAGAATCTTTCATCAGACCTGCTTGTGAATACTGTTTGAGGAAGTTGATCCCCATTCCGCCCGGCAAAAATTGAAAAACCATTTCTGGCTTAGCAGCTCGTATCCGGGCTATTTCAGCAGCATAATCATTTTGGCCCAGTTTAACATAAATTTCTTCAATGACTTCACCTTTGAAAAACCGTTTAAATCCGGCCAAAGCATCTTTCCCAGCTTGATAATTGGGCGCTAGCAACAGTGCTTTTTTATAGCCTAATTCTGTTGCACCCATACCTGCAGCCTCATGCAGTGTATCGTTCTGCCATGACGCCACAAAATAATTCTCGTCACATTCCTTTCCAGCAAAAGTTGAGGGAGCTGAGTTTGGAGAGATGTAGAAAATCCTTTTCTTCAATGCCATCGGTGCAACTACTGGAGATATATTTGAAAAAATCACACCGGTTAAAATGGAGATCCGATCTCGTTCCAAGAAGCGTTTGACGATTTGACGTCCATTCACTGGATTTCTTCCATCATCCTCAACCAGCACCTCGACGGGGATACCACCAAGTTTTCCGTCTTCTTCTTCCACAGCCAGTAGAAATCCATCTCGGACATCCTGACCAAGATAACCACCACCGGTGGAAAGAGTTGTGACCATACCAATTTTTACTGGCTCTTGGGTGAATCCCGGACTGGCTAGGCCCAAGCCAAGTACTAGGGTTCCTATAAGGCTTTTTAGCAGTTTTTTCATTTTCAATCCTTGTTCAGTAATTTTTGAAACAGTTTGTGTTTGGAGCGATGCTGAATTCATTCTAAATGCAGCAGTTTCATGATGGCTTTGTACACAATTGGCCAGACCGCAGAAGTCGGATCCACCAACTCAAAATGACCAATTTCAGGAATCATTTCAAAGTTTATCAAAGCATTTGGGGTTTGTGTCCGCAGTTCAATCACATCCTCCTGGACCATTTTTGCGCTGACAATTTCATCGTACTCTCCAACCAAATGAATCTGCGGCACATTACAAGGCCCCATTTGGCAAGGCGAGGCTTGCTGATAGCGCTCTGGGACCTCATCAGGGAAGCCCCCAACCAATTCAGTGCAGGCCCCTTGGCAAATATTGAAGGCTACTCCACGGACCAAATCGGCTACTCCAGCTAACGATAGGACACCCTTAAGCTTCAGTGGATCTGGGAAATATAATTCAGAGCCACTGGGCAAATGAAATCGAGCACTAAGCCAGAGACCTAAATGTCCCCCTGCAGAGTGTCCTACCGCAATCACTTGCTGCAGATCCAATGGATAAATCTTTGCCAGTAATCGCAAATAATCTGTCCCTCGCGCTACGTCCTGCATCGTCGATGGCCATCCACCCCCCTGCCCAAGTCGCTGATATTCCAGATTCCATACGGCTATCCCAATTTGGCGAAGAACCTGAGCAACACGACCCAGTGGTTCAAGACCAAAACGATTTCGCCAACAGCCACCATGCAGTAGAATCACTACAGGATATAAGCCCTCTCCAGAAGGAAGATAAAGATCACCAAACTGGTCAGCTTTCATTCCGTAACTCAAACGCAAATCGGGCTCTACTGCCGGGAACTGCCCATACTCTTCACGTGTCAGGCAATTTTTCATTCCCCGATTGAGAACATATGCTCCAGGTCATGACGGGAGTAAGTTTGGAAAGCGATCAGAGTCTCTGTAGCATTGATACCAGTTAAAGATCCAATCTTTGCTGTGATTGTATCAGCCACCTCCTCAGTACCTTTAACACGCATTATTGCAATTAGATCATATCAGCTAGCAACCGAAAAAACTTCAGTGACCTGGGACATGTCCACCAGTTTCTGGGGTACATTTTTGATCTGTATTCGATCAGCATTCATCAGTACGATCGCTGTAACCATCTTCAAATCTCCAATTGTATTTTAAAAATTAAATCAGATCATTTGTTTTCATTTCAAGAATCATCCTTTTCATTGTCAAACAAGGCAAGACTGAGAAATCACTCATTAGAACGAGTAGAATATTCTTAATTTATTTTTGCAATCATAATGATATTTTCAGATTCAATCTCTATATCAAGTCATTCGATAAATGCGTTCAGGACGCCCCACTCCCCCATAGCTCACATCAACCTCCACACTACCTCGGCTGACTAGATATTCAAGATAGCGTCGAGCTGTCGTGCGACTAGCACCGACACGCTCAGCCATTTCCTCTGAGGTAAACATTGTCGAACCTTCCTTCATTTCTTCGAGGATTTTATCTAGAGTCACCGGGTCAATTCCCTTGGGTAGCCCGGAATCCATTCGGGGTGAATCAGTCAGTTTTTCCTGATGGATAATCCGATCAATATCAGACTGATTCAAGCTGTCCAAAGATTGTAGATTGGAATGATGAGTTCGATAACGCCGAAGAGTTTGTTCAAAGCGAGAGAACACCACGGGCTTTAAAATGTAATCGAAGACCCCTCCTCGCAAAGCTTCCTGTAGGAGACGGACTTCTTTGGCTGCCGTGATTGGAATTATATCAAGAGCTTGGGAACGAAGACGAATTTCCTTGAGTAAGTCAATCCCAGAACCATCGGGAAAGTAGATGTCCAGCAGCAGCAACTGTGGCTCCATGACCTCGATCTGGAGTTTGGTATCCTCAAGGGTATTAGATAGACCAATCACTTCAAATCCAGCGAATTTGCTGACGTAGTGCTGATGGATCTCGGTAATACGAGGATCATCATCAGCAATCAGAACTCTGGTGACCATCTTCTTCGTTAATTGTAATTTTTGGGATATAAGCAGTAAAGCGGGCACCACCTAGTGAACTTTTCCCAATCGTCAGGTGCCCATGAATTTGAATCAGATTTTTCTGCACCAGTCTCAGACCAATTCCGCGCCCTATCCCTGATTTTGTTGTGAAACCCTCATCAAAAATTGTCTCTTGTTGCTCCTGGCTGATACCTGGTCCGGCATCTTCTATCTCAAAAATCAACTCGTTACCCACATCTGTCATCGACAAGCATACTTTTTTTCTACCTTCGACTAGGGCCGACGCCTCCAGAGCATTTTCCAGCAGATTTCCTATGATTGTAATGATTTTTTCACTGCGACTGGAGTGGCCCATGTTACCCATTGAGCTTTCTGGATCAATCTCCAGCTCAGTTTTGAGTTCCAGAGCCCGATGATACTTACCAACAATGATCGCAGAGAGAAATGGGTCATGGATTTGGTCAGATAGCTGGCGTAATAATGCGTTGTAACCCGAAGACTCACGGCCGATCAAGTCTAGTGACTCTTGAGTTGCGCCAATCTGAATTAGCCCTGCGAGAGTATGCAATTTGTTCGAATATTCATGCGTCTGTGCCCGCAAAGCCTGAGAATATTCTCGAATACTTGTCAACTCTTGAACAAGTCGGTCAATTTCCTGCGCTCGACGAAAACTGGAAACTACTCCTTTTACATGGTCTTGCTCAAGAATAGGGACCCGATTTACCACCACCTCTTCCTCCTCGATCAACATTTCCTGATCATACTCCCCTTTACCTGTTTTCAGAACTTCTAGCATTCTCGTTTCTGGCAGGAGTTTTTCAATGGGGCGTCCCAAGGCATCCTCTGGAGAGAAACCCAGAATCTGGGCTGCCTGATGATTCATCACGGTCACATCCCCTTTCTCATTGATAGCAATGATCCCCTCACGAATCGACTCCAATAGCGCCGTACGCTCTCTATACAACCCAGCGATCTCGTAGGGTTCTAAACCAAATATTGAACGCTTTACCTCCCGAGCAATGAACCAAGTTCCCAATGCCCCGACAGCGAACAACCCTAGAATCCAGAAAAGAAGTCTCTGCTGATAAGGCTGTATTACATCCCGAAGGTTCTCGATGAGATAGCCCACAGAAACAACCCCAAGGATTTCTCCTTCGGCTGAGAAAACGGGCACCTTACCACGTAGAGAAGGCCCCAAAGTTCCTACGGCAATCGAGATATAGGACTGCCCCTGTACAAGTGCTCTCTCATTATCCCCCCCAACCATGTACTTACCAATGCGCTCAGGTACAGGGTGACTGTAGCGTTTGCCTTCATAATCACCAACCACAACAAAGCTTGCCCCTGTTGCCTCACGAACACTTTCCGCGTATCTCTGGATCCCATCCGACTCAAGCTGAACAAGCCCCTGAGTGACTAACGGCGAAAGAGACACTGAGCGGGAAACATTCAGTGCCACTCTACCAATATATTCATTGAGGATTCCAGTGACAACTTGATTTCCAATAAATCCCGTCGCGCAAACCATCAGAACCAACAATCCCATCATCAACAACAACATTTTTTTTCCAAGTGAGCGAGGCATCAATTTTTTAAATCCTGAATAATTTGTTGTTGGGTCAGGAAGCATCAGTGCCTCAGCTTGATTGTGAACTTTATGAACAGTATGCACGAAACAGAATCAAAAAATTTTAAACTCAGAAGATTGACCTGAAGGGAGGTTAAACATATTTCTTTGTAGCGAAAGTGCAAAGGAGTTTATCCTCAAGCATTAACCAGGTCGAAGTGACAATTCCAAAAATTGGCGGAATCCAAGGACTGTCGATTTCACGAACTGAGAAGCTTCGTTTTCATTTCATGTTCAAAAAAAATTAGGAGGGATGGCATGCGCAATTCAATGAAATCAATTTTAGGGATTTTGACTGGAACCGCAATTGCGGCAACCACGATGCTTGGGGTTGCGGTGGCTAAACCCGGCAATACCGAATGTATCGCGCCGGCTGGTGCTGGGGGAGGATGGGATTTTACCTGTCGTGTACCAGCTGCGCAAGTAATGGGAGACATGGGCCTAATTGACGGCACAATGGCGGTAACTAACATGTCTGGTGCCGGTGGAGGAAAAGCTTATGCCCACGTTGTAACAAAGCGAGGTGATGATGAAAATCTAATTGTCGCAGCTAGTATGGCTACTGCAGCGCGCTTGGGACAGAATGTTTATTCTGGTTTCAAAGCATCTGATGTTCGCTGGGTCGGCGCCCTAGGTGCCGACTATGGAGCAATTGCTGTTCACAAAGACTCTCAATACAAGACTCTGGGTGATCTGGTCACAGCAATGAAAGACAATCCCCGTCGTACAGCAATTGTTGGAGGTAGTTCCGCAGGTGGGTGGGATCACCTGAAAGTTCTGATTGTTGCTGACAAAGCAGGCATCTCTGATTTGAAAGCCATCAATTACATCTCCTTCGACAACGGTGGTACAGCAATGTTGGAAATCCTTTCCAAGCGAGCCGATGCTTTCACCGGCGATATCTCCGAGTTAGTAGAATATTATAAGCAGGGTAACATCCGTATCCTCGCGATCCTTGCCCCAGATCGCATACCAGCTGTTCCCTCAGCAAAAACTGCCAAAGAACAAGGGTATGACGTTATTGGAGCAAACTGGCGAGGTTTCTATGTCCCCAAAAACATCTCAGATGCTCGCTACAACGAGTGGGTAGACATCGTCACAAAAGTTGCTAATTCAAGCCAATGGGCTGACCTGAGTGTCAAGAATGGCCTAGCTCCCTTCGCCTCCTTTGGTAAAGATTTTGAGAACTTTGTAGGTGGGCAAATTGGTAAAGTTGCCCAAATTTCAAATGATCTTGGTTTCATGAAGTAATGAAGTCTTGGGGAGAGGGAGGAGCAGACAGGCTGTCTGCACTCATCATACTGGGATTTGGTTTGGCTTACGGATACGCAGGCAAATTCATTCAAGTAGGATTCTATAATGGGGACATTGGTCCTCATCATTGGATCTTCATGGTCGCCTCCGTATTGGTTTTACTAGGTTTTGCACTAGTTCTTCGGCCAACACAACATCAGTTTGAAATCGAAAATTGGGAGGATTGGCGTAAGCGACTTCCTCTCGTGGGTGTGATCATCATTTATTCAGTGATCCTTCCCTACACGGGGTTTCTTGGTGCTATGATTGTGATGATGATTGTTGTTGCTAAACTTTTCGGAGCAAATTGGAAGCAGGCTACCCTCTGCTCTGTTACCCTCTCTCTCCTCTGTCTATTACTATTTGACGACCTGCTGGGGATCTCCCTAGGTCGTGGCCTCTGGCTGAAATAGAGCTAGGAGGAAACATCGAATCCATCCAACTGCTTTTTGATGGCTTTACTACAGCCCTGACTTTCCAAAATATCCTATTTGTTTTGTTAGGGGTTTTTCTTGGAACAGTGATTGGCATGTTGCCTGGAATTGGGCCCGTCAATGCCATTGCTGTACTCTTTCCCATCGTTTACACTTTGGAGGTTCCTCCTGCAACCGTGATGATTCTATTCGCAGGCATTTACTATGGGTCCCAATACGGAAACTCAATCTCCAGCATTCTGCTAAATGTTCCAGGCACATCTGCTGCAGCCGTCACCACTATTGATGGCTACGCAATGGCAAAAAAAGGCCTGGGCGGAAAAGCACTTGCCATGTCAGCGATTGCTTCTTTCATTGGTGGTACTCTCTCTATCTTTTTCCTCGCTTTCTTCGCACCAAAATTAGCAGAACTTGCGATTAATTTTGGTCCTGCTGAGTACACTGTCTTGATGGTCTTTGCTTTTATTGCTCTGTCTAGTTTTAGCCAAGGGAGTCTGCTAAAAGCCATCATTTCCGCGTTTTTAGGGTTAGCAATTGCTGCAATTGGCATTGATTCCACTACCGGTGTCAGTCGATTGACCTTCGGGATGATGGAGTTGTACGATGGTATCGACTTTATCGTTGTTGTGATCGGATTTTTTGCTGTCAGCGAAATTCTGATTATGCTCGGACAAAATGAAGGTAAACAATCGCAGATGCAGCCACTAACAAGCCTGTGGATTACCTTTAAGGAGATTACAGAATCCTTGGCAACCTCATTGAGGAGCTGTTTTTCAGGATTTTTGATTGGGGTCTTACCAGGAGCAGGAGGAACCATCGCTAGCTTCATCGCCTATGCAACGGAGAAGAAAATCCTTAGACCAAACCAATTCGGAAGTGGAGATATTCGTGGAGTCGCTGCTCCAGAATCTGCCAATAATTCAGCCTCCGTTGGTTCATTTATACCTCTGCTTATTCTGGGAGTCCCGGGAAGCGAAACAACTGCGGTGATGCTCGGTGGATTGATCAGTTTCGGCATCAAGCCAGGCCCTCTGTTATTAGAAACCAGTCCAGATGTATTTTGGGGGTTGGCTGCTTCCATGTTCATAGGCAATCTCTTTCTGATCATCTTAAACCTCCCACTTGTTGGCCTATTCGCTAAAATTCTTCAGACACCTCGATGGATTTTGATGTCTCTAATCACCATGCTGTGTGTGGTCGGTGCATACACTATCAATGGAAGTGAATTCGATGTTTTATTAATTCTGATCTTTGGACTAGTCGGCTATTTTCTTCGTCGAGCAGATTTTCCCCTAGCTCCCCTTATTCTGGGGGTCGTTTTAGGAGATCTGATCGAAACCAACTTCCGCAGAGCTATGATCTACAGTGGCGGGGATATAGTCATTTTCTTTGAATCCAACATCTGCTTAACCCTCTGGGTCCTTGCTTTAGTGAGCCTATTCGCACCAACCCTAATCAACTCCATTCAAAAAAAGGTTCACCCCCAGTGAATTTTGTTATTTTGGGATGGCTGAACCAAAGACGGGGGGTTGCATTAGCTGCAGCCTCTGTTGGTTCAGTTGCCTTCCTGTTATTGGGGATCCCTCTCCCAATTCTCCTTGGCCCAATGGCAGGCTGCTTGGTCGCAGCGCTCTGTCGACAACCAATGCAGGATATGGGAGTGTTCAGCATTTTCATGCGGACCTTCCTTGGAGTCGCAATCGGCTGTTCCATAACACCTGAAGTGCTACATGATTTCCCCCGCTACCTGCAGTCAATTTTCTTCATCCCAATATTCGTACTTATAATTGGACTCGTAGGATATCCACTCTTTCGTCGGGTATTTCATTACGACAAGGCCACAGCTTATTACGCATCTATGCCAGGAGGCTTGTCAGACATGCTTGTTTTTGGTCAGGAAGCAGGGGGCAACCCAAGAGCACTTTCCCTGATTCACGCAACCCGCGTAATGGGAATCATTTGGGTAGTACCAACTTTGATGGCGATGATCTGGCAGATTGATTTACACAAACCTCCTGGAGTGCCAATTTATTCAGTACCTTGTTTCGAAATATTGCTGATGCCAATTTGTGGCTTTTTGGGCTGGAAAATAGCGGAACGTTTTCAAATTTTTGGAGCATCTATCCTAGGTCCAATGATCCTGACAGCAATCGTCTCGTTATCGGGACTGATTCATACGCGCCCACCAGCAGAAATCATGTGGTGCGCACAGTTTTTTATAGGACTCTCCGTGGGAGTGCATTACACAGGGATTACCCTGACCGAAGTACGTAAAGACATTTTTGCTGGAGTCGTTTACAGCTTGGTTCTAGCCACCATAAGTGGCTGTTTTATCATGATGATCATCAAACTAGAAATCGCATCAGAATTGAATGCGCTCTTGGCTTTTCTGGCAGGGGGTCAGGCAGAAATGATGATGATTGCAGTCATCACTGGAGCCGATTTAACGTACGTGCTCACTCACCACTTGACTCGCTTGATGTTAGTAGTACTGGGTGCACCAATCGTTCATCGGTTTTTACAATGAAGACATGATCAAGTGCCACTAATGCTCATCTTATTAATGCGGAAGGGAGGGGTTAAGATTGGGTTTCTAGTATCGACTTCACAGCCAATCATATCAAGATTTTGTAACATCTGTTGGAAGGTGCTGGCAATGGTGAATTCACTCACAGGTTCAGCCAACTTGCCATCACGAATCCAAATCCCCTGTGCTCCCCTTGAATAATCTCCTGTTGTAACGTTGACTCCTTGTCCACTCATCGAGGTCAAATACAACCCATCATCCACACTACAGATCAACTCGTCTTCTGTGTATTTTCCAGGTTCTAGAACTAGATTAGAAATGCCGCCTGCATGGCCGGTGGATTTCATCTTTAATTTGTTTCCGGCATAAGTTGAGAGCATGTAATTAATGAGCTTACCGTCTTCAATCAATGTCAATGGTTTGGCGATAACTCCCTCACTGTCGAAATAACGACTTCCTAACATTCCTGACAGAAGTGGTTGATCCGACAGCTGGATTTGAGGATTTGCTACCAGTTCGCCTAGCTTGTCCATCAGAAAAGATTGTTTCCGGAAAACATGGTCCCCCATCATCGCTGAACTGCAACTCGCCAAAAAGCTACGGGCCATCTCTGCGCTAAAAACAACAGGCACTTCGCATGTAGGTGGTTTAGTTGCTCCCAGCTTACGAAGGGTCCGTTGACATGCTTTGTCAGCAATTGATTCAAGGGACTCTAATTTATCCCAGAATCTTGCACTACTGAACCAGCCATCTGTTTGCTTTCTTCCACTATTGAGACCTGTAGTCGCTTTATCTTCTGTAACTACGGAGATACCAACACTGTAAAGCGTTTTAGAATAACCGTCCAAAAACCCGTTTGAATCGGCATGCACTGTGTGGGAAACCAGGTCCGAGTAGTAGGCCTGCTCGGAGCGCAGGCTAGATTCCAATGCAAGTGTCAAATCCTCTAATTCCATGGCCATCGCCACTTTTTGCTCTGATAGATGAATCGGAAAATCAGGGTCTGAAAATTCCAAGGTAACTTCCGCACGTCCCTGCTGTTTTGGATCAGGGAGACTGTAAAAAGGATCTTTTCCCATGAATGGCAGAGACTGCATAGCTGAACGCATCAAAGGATGTAGAGTTTCCAATCGGAGGTCGTTCGAAGAAATTGTTGAACGTTGCTGATCCTGGCACAGTGTCACATACATCCCTGCTGAGCCAGATTCTTTCAAAGATTCGATTTTCCCATCTCGAACTTCCACCTGAAAGGAGACTGCGTTAACAAGTGAGGTTGAGACCTGATCTGCCCCAAGTTTCTTTCCGTATTTGACAATATTTGATGCTAACTCCTTGTATTGATCAATCACATTCCCCCTACAGTCATTTCTGAGACCAATACGGTTGGCAAACCCACACCCACTGGTACACTTTGTCCATCTTTTCCACAGGTCCAAATCCCTTCACTGAACGCAAAATCATTCCCAACAAGACTAACCCTTGACATTGCATCTGGCCCGTTGCCAATCAATGTCAGATTCTTGATGGGTTTGGTTAGTTTTCCGTTTTCTACTAAGTAGGCTACTGTCGGCACAAAGACAAA
>JACLAC010024702.1_pt1 | contig 13544 bp, 15 predicted proteins | sample 8027881 | NCBI WGS metagenome assembly JACLAC01 (sample SAMN15725517, study PRJNA655200) | protist metagenome | isolation source: fluorescence activated cell sorting (FACS) single amplified genomes of... | place: Spain: Blaines Bay Microbial Observatory, Mediterranean Sea | collected 2016-01-19 | reverse complement strand
GTATAAGCGGCAGGCGCGGTACGAAAGGGAAAAGGAAAGACTTTACTTGTGATGGCTCCAGATGGGCTATAGAAGCTGATTGTTTACATCTGCACCCGCTGGCGTTATATTCGTCGGCCCGATCGAAGGCGTGGCGTTAGACCTTCATTTGCGAGGGTCTGTGTGGTGGACAAGCTCTTTACTGCTGACACGGCTACGACTATGTTTTTCTGAAGGCTCCAGAGCCAAAATAGGTAGTTCCTCAAGAAATATCCTTACTTTTTGTTCACAGTAATTAGTAAATGGATAAATAATTCACGGTGATAAACTTACATTCAACCTGAACCATTTAAAGAAGTTAGGTCAACAATTCAATACGATGACAAAGAAACCACATCTAATTATATTTAACCCAGACCAATGGCGAAGTGACGTCATGGGATGTCACGGTAACCCGGCAGCAGTGACGCCAAACCTAGACAGCTTTGTTCAGGAAGAAGGAGTTTCTTTTTCGCAGACTTTCTGCCAGAACACGGTTTGCACACCGAGCCGATGTAGTTTCATGACTGGATGGTATCCGCACGTATGGGGACATCGCACTATGCATCACATGCTCCACCCAGAACACGATGAGCCAAACCTTTTAAAGATCCTCAAGGATAACGGCTACTTCGTCTGGTGGGGCGGTAAGAACGATCTCACACCTGGCCAGGATCCGATTCATCAGTATTGTAACGAACGTTTTCATCCCTGTGACCAAGATTATGCCCGATGGGGGTTGACTCCGCGAGAAGGTACACATGGCGGAGATCTGTACTGGCGAGGCGATCCTGATGGTGACAATTTTTTCAGTTTTCTGAAGGGTAAACTTGAAAAAGGCAATGAAAACATATATTGCGACGGGGACTGGGCTATAGTTCTCGGTGCCATTGATAAACTTCGGAGCTATGACCAAAATGAGCCAATTTGCCTGTATCTACCTCTTAGCTACCCCTATCCTCCCTACTGTGTTGAGGAGCCGTGGTACAGCGTCATAGAACGAGAAAAATTACCTAAACGTGCTCAGCATCCTGAGAATTGGGAAGGTAAACCATCTATTTTGAAAGGGATTTGGGATAACCAGAATTTGGAGGGTTGGTCAGAAGATCGTTGGAAAGAATTGAGGGCGACCTACTACTGAATGTGCTCACGACTGGATCATCAGTTCGGAATGCTCATTGAGGTACTGCGGGAAGTCGGCATGTATGAAGAAAGTGCTGTATTTCTATTCTCAGATCATGGTGATTTCACCGGTGATTATGATCTCGTTGAAAAGACACAGAACACCTTCGAAGATTGCCTGAGTCGAGTACCTTTTATGATAAAGCCGCCGGCAAACATTCCTGTGAGGCCCGGTATACGTGATGCTCTTGTGGAACTAGTAGACTTCTCTGCTACTGTTTACAAGTTAGCTGGGATTAACCCGGGTTATGATCATTTTGGAAGAAACCTTATACCGCTAATCGCTGGGGAAACTTTTGAACATCGTGATGCTGTTTTTTGTGAGGGTGGCCGTAGGATAGGAGAAACACAAGCCATGGAGTTACAGAGTTCCAGCTCAGTTGCTAGCAAGGAAGGGCCAGGTCTCTACTCGCCGCGGATTCGCTTGCAGATCTCTGACGAGGGGGTCCATCACACCAAGGCTGCGATGTGTCGCACTAAAACGCATAAGTTTATACAGCGTCTTTATGAGCAAGATGAACTATATGACTTAGTGAAGGATCCCCTTGAAGAGAGGAATGTCATCAATGACCCCGCCTATGCCGATATCCTGAATGCACTACGTGAACGTATGCTTAAATGGTATATGGAGACATGTGATGTTGTGCCTCAACTGGAAGATAAACGTTAAAAAGACCGCTCAAATTTTGGAGTGTTGAAGCCTCCAGTGGTGTGTCGAAGAAAAAGATATGAATGATACAAATTGATTCAATTGCTTGAAAACATCGCTCAACAAGTTCAGTGTTCGCAATTGTTGTGACCCAAAGCGATGGTACCCCGTCGGAGTGTCCCAGAGTCACTATTAAGTACAAAGGTAATGAGTAAGCCTTACCCTGTGCTTTGACTTATGTGACGGGCAAACTCTTCATAGCCGATGGCTACGACTATGGCTTTCTGAAGGCTCCAGAGTCACGGGTGTTGGCTAGCTGAAAATGGCTGCCGGAGTCCCAGCTATAGTTGGGTGGGTCGCTTGGTCAGGATGGGTGGGCTATCAGCGCCTGCGGGCGTTACGCCGCCTTCGTTGTTGAAATTGATAATCGAATACGCTTTTCAAAACATTTTGTGATTCTTGGCGATGTCCAACGCCTTGGCCTGCTCGATGCCCAGATAGGCACTGGTGGCGGCTACGCTGGCGTGACCCAGTAACTTCTGCAATGCAACAACGCCCTATGCGGATTCACAATTTTCATCAGCTCTCTGAATTCAGTTCTGGTGCCGCAACATAATCTCCGATGACTGCATCCCAGCGACACCAACTCTGATTATCTTTACTCCACATAGTCTGAATGCGTTTTGAGTCCACTCCTCGGAAACGTGATGTCGTTTTCTGTTGGAGCCTAAGTGGTGGTGGCTCCGCACCGAACCAAACTTTACAAACTAGCCTATCTTTCCCAGTTCGCCAGATTCTTAAGTTTGGCTGTCGTTGACGAACACAAGAATCCGCAGCTTCGCGAAGTTCATCTGAATCTGGAAGCCAATCTTGTGGCATCTGCCACTCTTCGCCAGGTTCACATTGACCGACCCAATCAATCACTGATTGAATCAGATGTTCGTCTTCCTCATTGTGATTGCTAGCTGGCTCCAAAAATTCCGTTTTGAAATTTGGGGAGGCAATAGACTTTCCCTTATCTGGATTCTTTATCGCAGAATCCGCAGAATCAAACTCAAAAGACCAATTTCGGCTATTGTGCGTATTGTGCGTAAATTGCGTAGTAGGCTCTGGATTCCAATTAACCAATTCACGCTAACTCATGTAGCCCTCTTGATCAACAATGGATTAACCAAAATAAGTCAGTAATCCAAGCCATGCTACTCGGATATATTTTCAAAATTTTCAGAGTTGATATTATTAATTCCCAAGACTGTAGGAAACTAGTGCTTTAATATGCTGGTAGGTGAGTGTCATTGAAATTGTCCTCTGCTCCAATCAAAACAAGTAGGTATGGTTCACCTAGCAGTTCCCATTGAGAGGCTAATTTTATTATTCCTCAGCTTTTTTCTTTTCCGGGGATAATTGTTCACCTGTTTTGAGGATTTGATGTCCTTTAACCTTCGTAGCTTGTGCTGCGTCATTGAACAAAACAGTATTCATCCGCTTGAGAGATTCTTGATGCATCTCCCATTCAGCCGCGCCTAGTTCTTCTCTGGGCAGGGTTGGCCTGTCAAAATTATTGAATACATCTTGACCACGAACCAGCGCGGCAAAAGTGCGTCCACCTTTTTGTTTGACTTGAGTAGGGATAAAACGCATCGCAAAACCAATTCTTGGAATGTCAGTAGGGTTAGGTTTTGATCCATGGAAAATACGGACATGATGAAGGCTCATTTGACCTGCTTCCAGTTCAATTGCTTCTGTTTTTTCCTGAGAAATATCCACTGAAACTTTTTGTCCACGGCTTAACATATTTTCATCACCAAAGGTATCATGATGAGAAACTTGGCCTCTGAGATGGCTCCCAGGGACAACCTCCATACATCCATTCCTCCGGTTGCTAGGTGTAAGGGCTAACCAAGCTGTTACAATCTCAGGTGGTTCAAGGCCCCAATAGGTACTATCTTGGTGCCATGAGACGAAAGAGTTTGTCTTGGGTCTCTTGATAAAAAAACTAGCTGACCATAGGAGAAGATTTCTCCCCAAAACCTGTTCAACTGCATCCAGGATTTGTTCTCTTTGAATTACTGCACAAAGACTTGGGAAGAGTAGGTAAGTATTGGTCCCAAAGGCTCTTGCGGCTTTTTCGGGTTCCTCATGCTGAAATCTTAGAATTTGATCTGCCAAAGCGGCAGCCTCAAAAGGCTTCATGACTGGGATAGGACATGCAAATCCGTTCCAATCGAATTTTGAAATTGGAAACATAGTTTGACCTAAAATTTAATTTCATCCTTAAAACAGCGTTTAAAACCAAGTCTATTGTTGGTTTTGATTCGACAAATTAGTCAAATTCTGGGATTGACCAGTAATCTTCAAGCTAATCAGCTTTTTCTATGGTTAAATTGAATTGAACCTGGGGAGAATTCAATTCACCATTCACGATTTAATTTTTAAACGGACTCATGGCGAAAATTCAGCAGATTCAACTCCAATTGGTCAACCTTGATCCGAAAGTCAAGCGAACAGATGCGATCCAGTCCTTCGTCACCCAGGAGACTCCGATTCTCTCCATCATTGATGAAGATGGTCAAACAGGAATTGGATACACCTACACCATAGGCACAGGAGGTTCCTCTGTCTTCCACTTGCTACAGGATCACCTGCTGCCTCAATTGATTGGAAGAGATGCTGAAGACATTGAGAGCATTTGGAAAGACCTTCACTTCCGAACACACGCTACAGCCGTTGGAGCCATAACTAGCCTCGCCCTGGCTGCCATTGACACTGCCCTTTGGGATTTGCGCTGCAAGCGGGCTGAACTTCCTCTCTGGAAACTAGCTGGTGGGGCCAAACCCGAAATTCCAGTCTATAGCACCGAGGGAGGTTGGCTCCATATTCCTACAGCTGATCTTGTGAAAGACGCCCTCGATCGTAAATCTGAAGGCTTTGGTGGCTGTAAGATCAAAGTTGGCTCTACCCATGTTGCAGAGGATGTCGAACGACTGCAAGCGGTACGTCAAGCGGTAGGAACCACCTTTGAAATCATGACCGACGCCAACCAGGCTTTCACCCAAGATGAAGCTATTCGCCGGGCACGTCATTTTGAGCCGATTGACATCGCCTGGTTCGAGGAGCCTCTGCCCGCAGAAGATCTTGGGGGACACATCGAGTTGAATCGTTCCACATCGATTCCCATTGCTGTTGGTGAATCGATGTATCACCCCGCTCACTTTCGTGAATACATGCAGAGAGGGGCCTGCAACATTGTCCAGGTAGATGTAGCCCGCATCGGCGGCATCACCCCCTGGCTCAAGACGGCTCATACTGCAGAGACCTTTCATCTGCCAATCTGTCCGCACTTTCTGATGGAACTGCATGTGAGTCTTTGTTGTGCTGTCCCAAACTCGCGTTGGCTCGAATATATCCCCCAGCTGGATGAGTTGACTAACAGTCGCTTACAGATCATCGATGGGATAGCACAGGCACCAAACACTCCAGGGATTGGGATTGAGTGGGACTTAAGTAAGGTGAGAGGACTTTCAAAGCTAAATTTTCAGATCTGAGGAGAGTTATGCAACGCATGGGAATGGTAATCGGGATTAAACCCGAAAAGATTGATGAGTACAAGGAGCTTCACGCCAACTGTTGGCCAGAGATTCTGAAGGGAATTGAAGAAAGCAATATCCGCAACTACAGCATCTGGCTACATGAGGGCGAGCAGCGACTCTTTGGTTATTGGGAGTATCACGGAGATGACTTTGCTGAAGATATGCAGAAGATCGCTGATGATCCGATCACCAAGAAGTGGTGGGCCGTCTGTAAGCCCTGTCAATCACCACTGGAGACTCGTAAGGAGGGAGAACATTGATCCATGATGGAGGAGGTCTTTTATCATGATCCTAGCTAAAACAGCTTTCTCAGGGTTTAAATTTCAAGAATTTCAAACAAACTGAACCGAGAACAAATCAGGTAGATTGCTCAGAGTTTGTTCTTTCAAAAAAAACTTTAAATGATTGATAAATACATAAAAGGAGGTTCATGATACCGATTATCGATACGCATCAACATCTGTGGGACTTGCAGACCCTCTCACTGGATTGGGTTAAAGGCAACAAGGTCATGGACCACAGCTATCTCATGTCGGATTATTTGGCAGCCTCAAAAGGAACGGGTATTGAGCAAACCGTTTACATGGAGGTTAACGTCAATCCTGAATGTGCTGAGGATGAAATCAAGCAGATGAGCGTCCACTGTGCCTCCAGTGAAACTCCGATGAAAAAAATTGTGATTGCTGGGAATCCTTTATCATCAGAATTTGACATCTTTCTGAATAAACATACTCAAAATCAATTTATAAGAGGTTTGAGGTCGGTACTGCATGTTCCCGAGAGCAAACCCGGACATTGCTTACAAACTAAATTTATCCGTGGAATTCAAGAGTTGGGTAGGAAAGGACTGCTTTTTGACATCTGTATACGTCCTGCAGAACTCTCAGATGCAACCAAACTCGTTACCGCCTGTCCTGAGACAACTTTTGTCATTGATCACTGTGGGAATGCAGATCCACATGTAATCAATGGAGAAAAAGTCCTTGGAGATGATTACGATGGATCTCCTTTTTGGCACACAGCGGAGGGTTGGAAAGAAGACATGGCTGCTCTGGGGGCCTTACCCAATACTTTTTGCAAGATTTCCGGCATTGTTGCTCGGGCTCAAGAGGGATGGAAGGCTGAAACCCTTGCGCCAACTATCAACCACTGCTTGGATAGTTTTGGTGAACAGCGGGTAATTTTTGGGGGAGACTGGCCAGTTTGTCTTTTTGGGGCTCAGCTAAACAAGTGGGTTGCTGCCTATCGGGAAGTATTGTCAAAACGTAGTAAGTTTTTCCAAAATAAAGCAATGTTCAGTAACGCCATTCAACTCTACCGACTTCATGAGTATTGATGAGGTATGACTTTATTGGAGATATTCATGGCTATGCTGGACTGCTAGAGCAAATTCTTTTTAAGCTGGGCTACCAACCTGAGGGAGAAAGCTATGTGGTTCATGAAGAAGATTGCAAAGTCGTTTTTCTGGGGGATTATATTGACCGTGGTCCTCAGAATCGTAGGGTAATCGAAATCGTCAGAAGCATGACCGAAAAAGGACGGGCTATTGCCTTGATGGGAAATCATGAGTTCAACGCCATCTGTTATCATACCCCTGCGTCATCAGGCAACGATTTCCTGCGGCAGCACTCCTCAAAAAATACAAAGCAACACCAGGCTTTCCTCTGTGAATATCAAATTGATTCAGAGGAATTGGTAGATACAATATCATGGTTTCGTAGTTTACCCATTTGGTGGGAGGATCTTGATGTACGAGCTATCCATGCCTGTTGGTATGAACCAGCCCGAGAATTTCTTTTAGAAAATGGGCTGGCAGGTCAGCAAGGTCAGATCATCACCGAAAATTGGGAAATTTTTGTGCAAAATCAAAATTCTAATGATCAAATGAACCCATCTAGAGCCTTGGAAATTTTGATCAAGGGTCCAAAAATGTTTTTAGGAAAGGAAGCCTATTTCGACAATCAAGGTTTTAAGCGCAAGCATGGTAGATTCAAATGGTGGAATGCATCACCCAAAAACTTTGGTGATCTAGTTGCTTTGGGCAGGGAAGGATCTGATAGTCCATTTTCACAGATGCAATTGCATGAACAGCATCAATATCTTTATCCATCTGACAAGAAGATTTTTTTTGGACATTACGCCCAATTTGAGACGGTACTGCAAACGAGGCTCTGTTGCCTGGATCTGAGGGCAGGACATGGTGGGCCATTATTTGCCTACAGTTGGTCAGGTGAATCATCTTTAACAGAAGCGAACCTTGTTTCAGTTTTTCCCTTAGTCGAAACAGCTTAGTTGATCAATAAACTACGACTGATGTTTGATTTTTAAAAAGGTATACTTCACAAAAAACCAGGTAATGACTGCACCACTGAAGGTTGTCAGAAAAATTCCTAGCCAAATTCCATTTGCGCCATAGCCCAACACCTCAGAGAATAGCCAAAAGAGAATTACTGGGGCTAATATCAAACAATAACCCACTAAAATCATTCAAAACATTGGTTTTTTTAGTCCCTGTAAAACAGCAACCCCAAGAAATAAAGTTGTGTAGGCTGGCAATAGGATAGCTTCTACCCTCAGCAAGCTCTCCCCGATATCAAGAATTTCCACACTTTCCGTAAAGAGCCCTAACCAAACCCTTGGAACTGCAAATAAAACTCCTGCACCAGTACACATCATCAGTAACGCGATCTTAATACAAATTCGCCAAATTTCTTTAACTCTCCCAAGTTCACCAGCCCCAAAGTTAAAGCCCGTTAACGACAAAGCGGCTACATTGAAGCCTACCGTCGGCAATAATATTACCTGAACAATCCTCGTAGAGACGCCCAAACCAGCTACGGCACTTTTCCCATAATCTGAGACGAAGAACAAAATTACGAAAAAAATTTAATGCAATCAACACCATACTAATCGTAGAGGGCAATCTTTGACGAAGCAAATCCCACAATAAATCCTGTTGGGGTTTGAAGTATTCGAATCTCAATTGCTGTCCCAAGGAAGATTAACGAACCTTTGCGATTATGTAAAATACAATACCCAACTGAATCAGGATGGTGGCAATCGCAATCCCCTCCACTCCCAAATTGGGGAATGGTCCCCAACCAAACATCAACAAAGGGTCAAGGCCAATATTCGCCAGGAAACCATAAATCAGTGCATTGCAATAAGTCTTGGTATCTCCTTGATTAAGTCCAGCATTTGCGGTTAAATTGATAATGAAGTTGGCTTACCCATAAATTAGCCCAGTCGATGTAGCTCAGGGCCATCTCCAAATATGACTCCTCTGCACCCATATAACGATAAAGCATGGGAGTGAAAGTCCGACCTAACAGCAGCACCAATCCGGAGGCAATCACTGACAAAAGCAGTGCTTGAGCGATCAATCTAACAGCACGCTCATTTTGCTGGGACCCCAATGCATTTGACACCAGCGCGTTTGTTCCTTGTCCAAGACCTATCCCCAAAGACAATAAGCCCAAAAAGGAATCATCGACAAAGAAAGTGCAGCAATCGCCTGGGCAGAGAGTTGATCAGCCCAAAAGGTGTCTACCACATTGAACATGTTGTTGAAAAACCAGCCTACACTTACAGGAAATGCTATTCAGCCGACGAGGAGAGGGATTGGATCTTTGGCGAGATTCATCAAGCGATTGTTCAGAAAAATGAGGATTTGATTGAATATATATTCAATTTTCTAAAGAAAAAATTCCTCAAATTTCTCTTATGGATTAATTCTGTGGATTCTCCCAATATGTGATTAAGTTTTCAGATGATATTCTTGGAACTTCAAACTCAAAATTTACAATTTGGGTCATTGACCTCTGATCGTGTTACGGATCTCCTCATCTGGCAATTCGCGGCCCAAATAGGCTTCAATAATAGCACGATCATTCTTGATCAGCGTTTTTTACAAAACACTGTCACCGTATTTTTTGCAATATCTAAGAAATTCAAAGAAACTCCAAACGATCACAAATTGTTTTTACCATTACATCTGCGGGTCTGAGCCACCAGTTATAGGCTGAGAAGATTTCTACTTCAACTGCCCCTTGGAACCCCTCCTTCTCCATCCAGCTTCGGATTCTTCGATTATCAATGCAACCGTCCCCAGGCATACCTCTATCTAATCGTAAATCTTTTGTCTGAGGTAGCCAGTCGGACACGTGTAGGTGGTGAATTCGTGTACCAGCTTGTTGGATCTGATCTTCCAATTCTTGATCCCACCAAAGTGCATAACTGTCTAGAGCAACTTTTAAATTCGGATGAGAGAGGCCGTCCAAAATCTCAATCGCGTCTCTCAAACTCGATATCACCGATCTCATCCCACAAACCATTGGATGAAGGGGCTCCAAAGAAAGACTCACTCCAAGTTTTTCTGCAGCGGGTAGTAGGAATTCTAATTCTGCAAGGACTGCTTCCTTCTGAGATTGAATGTCCTTCGAATCAGAAGGCAGTCCTCCCGTGATAACCACTACTGAAGAGATCTCCAATTCAGCAGCTATTTCAAAGATTTGTTGGTTCTTCAGTCTTTGTGATCGATGATCTCCTTCACTTTCAGAATCTATCAAAACCAGAGCACAGAGCGCTTCAGCCCTTACTCCTGAATCCCGTATTGATCGTCTTGCCTTAATTACACTTACTTCATCCAGCATTGGCTTCCAGAGAACTGTTCTGAAAACTCCATGCCGAGCAAAGCAATCCAAGGATTCGAGAAAATTACACTGTTTGGAAATACAGACCTGATGAATATTTAGATCATTCAGTGTAATTGTTCTTGGAATCAATGTTTTGCTCTTCCACCTGTGACATCAAAAAGTTGCCCTGTTGTAAACGAACACCTCGGACTCGCAACCCAGGCAGTCATGTCAGCAATTTCCTGAACCGAACAAAATCGTCCCATCGGAATTAGATTTTTTTTTTCATTGATATACTCAGGAGACATTCCGGTCAGAAGATCAGTTTCAGTAATGGCAGGCGTTATACAGTTAACTGTAATCTCGGAAGGTTGAAGCTCTCTAGCCAGCCCCTTTGCAAATCCAACAACCCCTGCCTTGGCTGCTCCGTATGCAACTGCTCCTGGATTCCCATCTTTGGCTGCTACAGATGCAATAACGATAATTCTACCATAACCAGTAGATCGTAATTGAGGAAGTACAGACCTGACAGACAGAAAGACCCCAGTTAAATCAACATCCAAAACTTTTTGCCAATCTGACAGGGAATAATCCCAAGTAGGTTTGGTAGGACCGTTGATACCAGCGCTTGCAATCAATCCCTCCAAACCACCAAGAGCTTCAATGCTGGCATAAACACCATTTGCAACAGATGCTTCATCAGTCACATCCACTTGTACACAATGTTCAAATGCACAATCTGATACGATGCCAGCTAAATTCAAATCCCACGCTGAGACCCTCGCACCCAATTCGGCAAATCTTTTACCGATTGCTTTACCAATTCCTTTACCAGCTCCTGTGATAACAAAACGCTGACCATCAAGATCAAAACTCACAGATATCCCGATTCATATGATGTATTGGGTATCCACTGAAGGATATGTCTACCCACTGCAACCAATTCATCGTCTTGATTGATTACCTCAATATCAGCATAAGAACGTTTGCGGGGTAAATCTAATTCAGCAATTTGATAAGTCAAAGTTATTGTATCACCTAAAAAGACTGGTTTTAAAAAACGCACTCGATCATAACCAACTGATACAGGGGTATCTTCGGCCTCGCGAGTATCTGCAATGGCCATTGTTGACACTGTAGACATGAAGCCAACCAATAATGCACCATGTGCCATTAACCTACCGAAGGAAGATTTCTCCATATATTGACGATTAACATGATTTGGAGAAAAGTCACCAGTAATTCCCGCAAATAAGTACACATCACTTTCAGCAACAGTTTTAGAAAAGGATGTCTTTGATCCAACTTTAACATAAAATTCAGTCATTTTGATGATTCTATTTATACAAAGGTTTTCGCTTAAATTTTTTTATTATTTTATATTCACATTTTTGACAAATATGTGCTTTCCAAACTGGTACAGCTTCATTAACAGTGGAAGGATGCCCAAACATTAAAGCACCAGGTTCTTTCTCAACATCAAATTTCTTTTCACAATAATTACAGATTGGCATAGATTTATTTCATTAATGAACAGCAATTTGAAAAAACTAAATAAGTTTCTTTAATAAATTAATAGCCTTGGAAAGACCGGCTTCATTTGAAATTTTTCTGTCACCATGTTCAATACTGACAACATCATTGTAACCAGATTTCATTAATGTACTAATAAAGTTTAACCACCACTCTGAGTTATGACCGTTACCAAGAGTACAATAATTCCAAGTTCGTGAATGATATTCATCATAGCTTTTAGGCTCTAGGAGAGTATTTAAACTAGCAAGTTTTTCTATTTTTGTATCTTTAGCATGAACATGATAAATATTATTACCTAACACTGGTATAGCTGAGAGTGGATCGCCTCCCATCCAGAAGTAATGACTTGGATCAAAATTTAAGCCAATTGAATCTCCGATAAAGTTTTTAAGGCGAAAAAAAGTTTCAACGTTATGAACAAGTTGCATTCCGTGGTTTTCAAGACAAATTTTTGTAATACCACGATTAAGAGCATAATTATTAAGATCTCTCCAATAAGGAAGTGCAATTTCATTCCATTGCCAATCTAATATTTTAAGGTTTTCCTTGGGGGAAGCAGTAATAATCCAATTTGGATTTTTATCACCAGGACCACCAGGTAGTCCAGACATCATTACAACTCGGTTAATTTCGAATTGATTAGCTAATTTCATCGTTTTACGAACAATCTGATCATGCTTCCGACCACTAACACCAGGTTTGAGTTGGTTACCAGAACAATTAAGTGCACTGATATGTAAACCATGATCTTTTAATTTTGATAAAAAATGATTTCTCAATTTTTTGCTGTTAACTAATGCTTCCAGATTGAGATGTGGGGCTGAAGAATAGTTTCCGCATCCAAATTCTAAGCAATCAATTTCGTTTTGAGCAGCAAAAATTAGAACTTCATCGAATGAAAGATCTTTTAAAGAATCAGTAATAAAACCAATTTTCATGTAATTTATCCCCAATTAAACTAAATAATCATTAGATTTTAGAAAAGATTTCCTCAACGATCCTAGCTGTTTCAATACTATCTGATAATGACATTTCAGTTGATTCCTGCAGCCCATTTTCAATGCAATCATTAACATGTTGAATCATGTAAGATGAAAAATTGGAAAAGTTAATAAATTCAAGATTCTCTGTGCTATTTGATTTATTAATTTGGAGAGAGGGCTCTCTCCACCATTTATCTGCCAAATGAATAGAAAAGTCAGAACCTACAAGGTAACAATGTAAAGGGAGGTTGAGCCCAATGGAAAAAGACATCTTAACAATTCTTCCACAAGAATATTTGAAAATGATAACTGTTAGACGATCAACATCATTATTTACTTGTTTATCACTTATGGCGCAAATATCCGATGGGGTACCAAACAGATAAAGCATAATTGAAACCCCATATACACCCATATCAAATAATGCTCCTCCACCAAATTTGTTATTAAACAGTCTTTCAATGTTCTGATTCTTTTTAAATCCAAAATTGAGTTGACCAAATTTAACACCCTTCAGGTGATCCTCTCTGAGCATTTCCTTAAGTTTAACGATATGAGGAAGGAAACGTGTTCTCATTGCCTCCATTAAAAATAAATTCTTTTTTTTGGCAACTTTTATTAATTCATTTGTTTTTTTAAATTCAATCGTGAGTGGTTTTTCACAAAGAACGGACTTACCAGCTAAAAGGCAGTTTTTTGCTTGATCAAAATGGACATGATTTATTGTTGCTATATAAATTATATCAACTTCCGGGTTTTGAATTAATTGCGTGTAATCTCCATAAAATAAAGGAATATCATATTTTTTTGCAAGGGATTCTGCTCTGTTAAAGGATCTTGATGCAATAGCTATTACTCTTCCATTGATATGACTGGGAAAAGAAGATAAAAATTGGTTTGCAATATCTCCAGTACCTAAAATACCCCACGAAATAGAATTATTACTTTTCAC
>JACLAC010019542.1_pt1 | contig 13544 bp, 10 predicted proteins | sample 8027881 | NCBI WGS metagenome assembly JACLAC01 (sample SAMN15725517, study PRJNA655200) | protist metagenome | isolation source: fluorescence activated cell sorting (FACS) single amplified genomes of... | place: Spain: Blaines Bay Microbial Observatory, Mediterranean Sea | collected 2016-01-19 | reverse complement strand
ACTTCTTATGGATGCGTCGGTTGTAAGTAATTTATCTGTCTTTGTAGCAATTAATTCTTTATATGTATTTATTGGTATTCCAAATGAAATGAACGTAGCCATAATGCTACCTACAGACGTTCCTGAGATGTGAGTTAGTTCGTTTAAGTGATCTTGTTTATATAGCTCAGATATTGCACCTGGTAGTGCAAAGCCTAAAGCGCCACCACCTCCTATAGCTAAATGAAGAGGCTTTTGTTTTGGGATTAAAATTGTAGATGTGTTATTGGGTGTTTTGTATATTTGTATAGGGGATTTAGTATTCTTCTTTTTTGATTTGAATATATTTCTAATTGTGTAATCAATATTTGTTCTAAAATTGAGGTCTGGTTTTAATTTTGTGCGTGGTGGTACAGCAATTATTGGCTCCAAGTTACTTGCTTTTACCTCAGAAGTAGGTGCATTTTTAATATCTTGTTGTGCTATGGGGTGTTCTTTTTCTGTGTGTGAAACTTGGTTTGTGGCGTTTTTTAAGTTTACTTCTTCTTTTTTTTTGAGTTTTGATTTTTTTATGCGAGATAATATGTTCTTACATTTTGTATGAAAATTGCTGCCATTGAATGATTTTATAAGTTTTACCATAATAGAGCCTCTATATTTGCTTATTACAAGTGCCTTTGTTCGTTGTTTATCACAAAGGTTATTTATTTCTATTTAATTTGAAAAACTACGGTAACAACACTACATTGCGTAAGGAATTGTTATGCTTTGTTATCTGTAATAAAAAAGACATATTTTAAAGGTCTAAAATAGTAGATAGTTTAAGAGGTTTATGGATTGCTATAGTTTATACAATTGAAGTGTATATTGTGTAGTGAAATTAATTTGATCTTTATGTTGTTAATATAAGGTAAAAGAGGTTTGTTTTTGTATTTTAAGCCAATGATATATGTAGATGATGCCTAGTACTAATTTGCTTGATAAGTGTGCAATCCATACGCCAGTTAATCCTAGGGTTGTATTGCTGAGGATGTAAGCCATAGGGAGTTGAAAGCACCAAAGTGTAACTGATGACGACCACATCACAGTTTTAGATTTTCCGTAACCTATAATAAGTTGGGATAATGTGCTACTAAAGCATTCAAAGCATGTTGAAATAGTTAGTAAAACAAAAGGAATGACAGCAATAGTTAATGTGGATTTTTCTGTTAAAAAAAATGGTAATACTGTATTTGTGTATGTAAGTAAACATACTGATGATGCGCTGGTGATTAGTAGTGATAATAATATGCCGTGCATGCTGTATTTATGGGCTGTTTTGATGTTTTTTTGTCCTAACGATTTGCTGACATAAGAGCTAGTAGCCTGCCCAATAGCACTTGCTGTAAATACAAATAATAGCATGATATTAACTAAAATATGACTTGCTGCCATGGCGTTTGTACCTAATTTTGCAACGATAGCAAATAAAATAACTAATCCAGAGGAAAAAAGCACTTGTTGAACTGAATTTGGAATGCTTAATGTGAATACCTTTTTAAATGTAATGTATGAATTCTTATTATTCCAGTGATGGTTTAGTAATGTTCTATTAGTTGATAAAATGGTTTGAGCTATCATGCCGATATAAGCTGAGATAGTTGATCCTAATGCTGCGCCTGTTGGTCCATAGCTTGGGATTAATGTTATTTCGTTGATTTGTATTCCATATATAAATACATAACTTAATAAAATGTTAAGTATATGTGTTAATGCATAAATTATTAAAAAACGATTGAGATTTTGCTGTCCATTACAAAATCCTCTAATGCACCCTGTGACAGCAAAAGCTAATAAACCTATAACTCGAATGCAGAAATACTCTTTGCTTAAGATGGATATTGACTCTTGACTACTGAATAATGTTACTAGTGTTTCACTCATCGCTATGCATGCTATGGAAACTGGGATGTAAATTAGTATGCATAATTTTATGGCGCTGATAAGTACTGTGTTGATGTCACTAAGGGGGGATTTCTCTCCTGTTTTATGAGCGCATATAATTTGTGTGCTAATGCCTATGCCAATAAATACTGCTGCAGCTACGTAAATTAAGTAGCTTGATGTCCCGATTGCTGCTAGTGGTTTTGAACCAAACGGTGCCATAAATACACTGTCTATCAAATGTGTAATTGTTTGCGCAATCATTACCAACGCTAAAGGGGATGATAGTAAAATTATGTCGCGCAATGTTTTTGTTTGGAGCATATTAACCTTAAGGGTATAATTTTTAAGTGAAAGCGATAGAAGACTTTGAAGTTGGCATATTTTATTCCGTATGATGAAATTTTTTAACAAGTATTAATAAGTAACTTGCAGGTGTGTGTATATACAGTGCTAATTTACTTATTAATAATCGTTGCTCGGCGATATTTTTTTTGTGTAATATTTAGTGATTCTTAATCATTTAATCCTTTAGATACTTGCTCGTACACATCAGGTGATAAATTATCTAATTTTAATATATTTTGTAGTGCATCACGCATAAGTTGTTGTCGTTGTTTATCTAATTTACGCCATCTTGTTAGTGGTATCACAAGACGAGCAGCAATTTGCGGATTGGATTGGTTTAATTGTTTTATAATGTCTCGAGTTATAGTGTATCCTTTGCCGCAACTACTATGAAAGCCTTGGTTATTCAGTGTGGTGAAGCTACCAATAACGGATCGAACTTTATTAGGACTTTTGAAATCAAATGCTTGATGTTTTAATAAAGATGAAATGGTATCAATTGAGTCGATTGTGTTTGCTGTTGCTTGTACTTTAAACCAGCTATCTAATACAAGATCTTCATGTTTCCATCGTTCATAAAAGGTTTCTATGATTTGACTTTTATTAGCTGTATTTTTATTGTGTACGAGCAATTCAAATGCGGATAGCTCGTCGGTCATATTGTTAGCGGTTTGAAGTTGGTTTACACATAAACTGAGTATGAGTGTGCTTTTTGTATCGATATGATGGTTTGCATACTCCATTAAGTAGTGTAAGCATTTGTTTTTTAAAGCTCTTCGGCTAACTTCACTTGGTGTATATTTATATTGTTCTGTGGTGTTTAAATGCTTATACAGTTCCAAAAATTTAGTTAAGCATGTATTTGCGGTGGCTTGTATAATTAATTTGCGTGCGTTGTATACTTTCTCAATATCGATAATGTCTGTTGTTAAATGTAATTCTTGTTCGCTTGGAAAGCTTAATAAACGAGCTTTTAATGCATTACTTAGTGTATTGTTGTTTAAAACATTTTGTATTGTTTCAGTCCATAGTTTGATAGTTGAGTTGCTTGATACTTGAATCTTTAAAATATCATTTTTTTTGTATAGTTCATAAAATGTTCTTTTTGCTAATCGGTTAATTGCTTCGTAAATATTGAATGCGTCGCTTTCGTGTGTAATGAAAGAGGCTAGCTGTTTATTGGTGTAGTTGAATTCTATATTCACAGGTGCTGAAAAATTTCTGAGTAAAGAGGGTGTTGGATGTGATGTGATGTTGTTATAAGTTATCGTCGCTTCTTTTTCTTTGAGTATGAAAATATCTTCCGTTGTATTCGTTTGATGGTTTAGTGTATGAAAGTGAGATGCTGCTGCTGCTTCTTCTTGTTGTGTTTTTATTGCCTTACTGATTTTTACAGTTTCATCTGTTTTTAATAATGCGATGTTAATTGGTATATCGAGCGATTTTTTACTTTTTTGGTCTGCGGTTTCAGGAGTGAATTGTTTAAAATGTAGAGTATATTCATTGGTTTTTGAATTGTACTCATCTGTAACCTGAACCACTGGTGTGCCAGATTGATCGTACCATGTTTTAAATGAAGTAAAGTCGTACCCGCTTGCTTCGCTCATGCATTGTACAAAGTCATCGATTGTTACGGCTTGCCCATCGTGTCGTTTAAAGTACAAATCAGTTCCTTTGCGATATAAAGTATCCCCTAATATTGTGTGCATCATTCTGATGATTTCGGCACCTTTTTCGTATATAGTGAGAGTATAGAAATTATTAATTTGAATATACGATTTTGGCAAAACTGGATGCGCGGTAGGGCTTGCATCTTCTGCAAATTGATGCGCTCTTAAAAACATAACATCGTCAATTCGTTTGATGTCTGGTGCGCTAATGTCATTGGTAAAGCACTGGTCACGAAAAACTGTTAGACCTTCTTTTAAGCTTAATTGAAACCAGTCTCGACAAGTAATTCGGTTTCCACTGTAATTATGGAAATACTCATGTGCTACAACACTAGCGACACGTTCAAATCGATCGTCTGTTGCAGTTTCTGGATTTGCTAAAACACAGCTTGTGTTGAATATATTTAAGCCTTTGTTTTCCATTGCTCCCATATTAAAATGACTGACTGCTACAATCATAAAGCGATCTAGATCATACTCTAATCCATAGTTTTTTTCATCCCATGCCATTGATTCTTTAAGTGACCACATGGCGTGATCAATTTTATCTATATCATGAGGTTCAACATAAATTTCAAGCAATATGTCACGTTTCGACATAGTTGTAAATGTATCTGTTTTTTTGGTTAAATTACCACCAATAAGTGCAAATAAATAACATGGTTTTTTAAATGGATCATGCCATGTTGCAAAATGATAAGCTTGTGATGCTTCATTTTCAACACTTCCTGAATCAATCAAATTTCCGTTTGATAGTAGTGTAGGGTAAAGTTTTTTTGATGCTTTGAGTGTGGTTGTGAAAATACACATATTGTCAGGGCGATCAATGAAATATGTTATTTTTCTAAAGCCCTCTGCTTCACATTGTGTGCAAAACATACCGTTGGAAATGTAAAGTCCTTCAAGCGATGAATTTTCTTCAGGATTAATTGTATTTTTGATTTCAAGTGTAAATGTTGTTTGGGGTGGGGATGAAATGATTAGTTTTTTGTCTGTCAGTATGTATTCATCTGGCGTAAGGTGTTTATTGTTAATTGCAATATAATCTAACTGTATATTTACACCATCAAGCTCAAATGGTTTTTTTATTTCGTTATGCTCGTATTTTTCATTTTTATGTACGGTATGAATCGCATGAACGTGTGTTGTTTTTGGTTCAAGTGTAAAGGTAAGGTTTGTATTGCTTATTTCATAAGGATGAGGTTGATAGTTTTTGAGTTCAATAGCATTTTTCGATTGAATGGATTGTTCGTTCATACTGCATCCTTGCGATTTAAAAGGTATTTAATATAAGTAGCTTAACTTGTATTTATCATAGGTAGTTATATCTAAGTATAACCTTAATATGTGAAATAACATGCTGCATATTAAGTTAATATTGTATTTGCTGTTTTTATAGTACAAGTTTATTAAGGTTTGTGTTTTAACTTGATGGTTCTGTTTTATATATTGATTATGATTATTTTATTTTTACTGGTTGAGTAAACTGTTCTCTTAGCTCTTGTTTTGATGGTAAATAACCCGTTTGCTCTTGTGTTGCTACATTGTTTATACGTTCGTATGCGATGATAGCTTGCATCACATGTTGTTTTTGTTCTTTCGATAATACGGTTCCGTTAGGCCATTTGCTTAGTTCTAGTGCCTGTTTAAATGTGTCATACAGTTCAGGTGTTAGTTTTTTAATGCTGTCTTCAAATGTTTGCTCTTTCATAGTGAACCTAGTGTTTGTAAGTGTTATGTTTTTTTTTTTGATATTAATAGTATATCAAAAAATAATATGCCAGAAAATAATAGGATTTGTGTTAGGTGTTTTTTTATTTGTTGACTTAGGGTTACGTTAAAGGGCGACCCCAGTTTAATTTAGAGCGGCAACTTGCAAAAAAATCTTGCCCTCTGGGTTGTAGTATTTCGATCTGTTTTTCTGATTTTTGTATGTTAATTGTGTCGTGTGTTTTGACGTTTACACCTTCATTTCCATCTGCGCTGACTAATGGCGGTGCAGCAGGGTGATGATGGTTGATTTTGATCTCAATTTTTTTAGTTGCAGGTACAACAATGGGGCGAAATGTTAAAGCATGAGGTGACACGGGAACAATAGCAATTGCATCTAAATCTGGGTGCATAATATTACCTCCTGCAGACAAAGCATACGCTGTTGACCCTGTAGGTGTTGTTATTATGACACCATCTGATCTTTGGTTGTATACGTGCTGACCATCAATGCGAATTTCAAAGTCGATCATGTGAACTACATCTCCTGCTCGTAGGACAATATCATTTAAAGCAATTTGTTTGCAGGTAGTGTGCTGGTGCGGGTTGGTTATTTTGTTTTCTAGTAAAAAACGTTTATTGCTAATACCTTTATTTTTTAAAAGTTGTTTTAGTTTGATAGGTAGTTGTTTGTTTGGTGATATTTCGGTTAAAAAACCAAGTGTACCTCGATTAATACCTATCAGCTTTTTGTTGAAAATACCATATTGCGTAGCAGCTCTTAATATACTTCCGTCACCTCCGATAGCAATAATGACGTCAGCTGTATTAATAATGTCTTGTTCGGTAGCTATGAGTGCTTTTTGACCGAGCGCTCTTGCCATAGGCTCTTCTAAAAGTATGCTTAATTGGAGCTCTTGTAGTATGGTAATAACTTGCTGAGCAGTTGAAAGTACTTTGTGGGAGTCGGGCTTGCCTGTAAGTGCAATGTTGTTGTACAAAAAACTCATATGTTTACCAAAAATTAATACTTTGTTAGTGGTTCAAAATAGGAATGTTATTGCTCTAAGTTACTTAAATACTGATTTTGTGCATATATACACTTTGTATCAAATAACTTTGATTGATCGATTATATCCCAAGATAACATGAGATGCAGTGTTCTTACAGTAATTAATAGAGTGTTTTAATTTTTAGGTGTTTGTGGCATTTGTATGCTTATACTTTTGATAACTATATTGTCTACAGGAACATTACTGTGGCTTTTTTTTAAGGTTGTTTTGACATTTGATATAGAATCAATAACATCCATCCCCTTTGTCACCTTACCAAAGACTGCATATCCAAAATCTCTGCTGCTGTTATCAAGGAAATTGTTATTTGTTGTATTGATAAAAAATTGAGATGTAGCACTATTGATGATCGATGTTCTTGCCATTGCTAGTGTACCTCGAGTATTTGATAGTCCATTGTTTGCTTCATTTGTAATAGGTTCGTTAGTTGGTTTTTTTTGCATGTTTGTGTTAAAGCCGCCACCTTGTATCATAAAGCCTTTAATGACTCGATGAAAGATCGTGTTTTCATAAAAGCCAGTATTGATGTACTGTATGAAATTATTTACTGTAACGGGTGCATTTTTTTTGTCTAGTGCTACGTGTACATCACCCATTGATGTTGTAATGACTGCATTTACTGTATCTGCTTCTTTTTTGTTCGTTGTGTTTGGTGAATTTAGTTGTGCGTATGTGTTCATTGCTATGATAGATAACAACGTTGCTGTTGCGTGAATTAAATGTTTCAGCATAAAAATCCTTAATCAATGTTATATAAATAAATGATACTCAATTATCATAGTATATTTTATAAAAAATTAAAATTTGTAACATTAAAGACTAGCGCCTGTTTGTGTTACTTGTTTGGATTTGGTAACTTGGTAAATTTGTTATTGTTGTGTTTTAATGGGTGTTCTATATGCTATATATTGTGTCATTAATTGGTTGTTCTGTTTTTGCAATGAGCGGTGTGTTGGCTGCTTCATCTAAGAAGATGGATTGGATAGGAGCTTTTACATTAGCCTTTATTACAGCGACGGGTGGAGGTACTTTGCGTGATATTTTATTGGGTAGAGGGTATGCATTCTGGATGGAGGATGTCGTTGTTGTTTATATTATTTTAGTTACAGCTATATTAGGTGTTGCGTTTATCCGATTTTTTACTCCGCCGTTAAAGCTATTGGTTGTTTTAGATGCTATTGGGCTAGGAGTTTTTGCTATACAAGGTGCTCAAGTTGCTGAGCAGTTCAGTCATGCTTCGATTGTTGTTGTTATTATGGGTGTTATGACCGGTGTATTTGGTGGCGTGACTCGTGATGTGATTGTAAATAGAATTCCTCTTATTTTTCGTTCGGGTGAGCCATTGTATTCTATTGCTTGTATTATAGGGGTGTCTGTATATTTATTTGCTAAACAATATACTTTTATACCATATGATGCATGTGTTTATTTAGGTATGTTTACTGTTATTGCTATTAGGTTATTAGCTGTACGTTATTCGTGGGCTCTACCAACAATAAGTGTTTGTTGATCTGTATGTGTTTAGAAGTGGCTTTAATTACTAATTAAAGATTACTTACAATTTAATTATTATTAATAATAAAGTTTATTTTAAGCATATAATCGTTGCATTTTTTAAATAAAAGCGTATTATTTAAATCCTTATTAAAAGATGGCTGGATAATCGCTGTGTATTTATGATCATTAAGTTGTTTTTCATGAAATACATGGAGGAAAGTCCGGGCTCCATAGGGTAGAGCGCCAGGTAACGCCTGGGGGGCGTGAGCCTACGGAAAGTGCAGCAGAGAGGAGACCGCCTATTACTAGTAAATACTGTTTTTTAAGCCGTATTTTACAATGATGGAATAGGTAAGGGTGAAAGGGTGTGGTAAGAGCACACCGCGTTGGTGGTAACATACAACGGCTTGGTAAACCCCGCTCGGAGCAAGACCAAATAGAAATCCTATAGGTGTGACCCGCACTGGATTTGGGTAGGTTGCTTGAGGGTAGTGGTGACGCTATTCCCAGATGAATGATTGTCTTTAACAGAACCCGGCTTACAGGCTGTCTTTTAATAAGCTTTTAGTTTACACTCCCTTCCTTTCGTATTCCTTAAGCGTAAAAGCTTACAGTATTTTAAATTCTACATTTTTTATAAAACAAATGTTATTGTGTATTTGTCTTTTATAAGTATACCTATAATTTTATTAACTTTCTTATGGACTATCTTACTATGAATCTTGATGCTGATTTTACTCATACGACAGTGTTGCTTGAGGAAGCAGTACAAATGTTAATTCAAAATAAGAGCGGTACTTATATTGATGGTACATTTGGTCGAGGCGGTCATAGTCAATTGATATTAAAGTCTCTTGATATGAATGCAAAACTTGTTGCATTTGATCAGGATCATAGAGCAATCGAAACCGCACAGCAAACCATTGATGATGCAAGATTTGAAATTTTTCACCAAAATTTTAGCTCCATTTCTAATTCTGAATTTATTGATAACCACTTGATATTAAAAGAGGGTGTTGACGGCATATTGCTCGATTTAGGTGTATCTTCACCTCAGCTAGATGATGGTAAGCGAGGTTTTAGTTTCATGCATGATGGACCTCTTGATATGAGAATGAATCAGGATCAAGTTTTAGATGCTGCTGGCTGGGTTAATACTGTTGATGAGCATACAATGGCTGATGTTTTTTATCAGTTTGGTGAGGAACGTTATTCTCGTAGAATTGCTAATGCAGTGTGTAAGCGTAGGTTAGATGTACCATTCGCAACAACGCTTGATTTGGCGCAAGTTATAAAAGAAGCCCATCCTAAATGGGAAAAACACAAGCATCCAGCAACAAGGTGTTTTCAAGCTATACGGATTGAAATTAATCAAGAGCTTACGCATGTTCAATCTGTTCTTGACGCTGCCGAACGGGTATTGAAGCCTGGAGGTCGTATCGTGGTTATTAGTTTTCATTCTTTAGAGGATAGACTTATTAAGCAGTTTATTTCTAGAAAATCAAAAGGTAAGGCATTACCTAGAGGTTTACCTGTGACAGAAAGTGGACTAGGTATTACGTTCAAAGCAATTGGAAAAGCGGTTAAACCCTCGGATTATGAAGTTACTAACAATCCCAGATCTAGAAGTGCAGTTATGCGTGTTGCTGAAAAGCTTTAAAGGTTATTGTGTTGTGAGTTATTGTTGTAAGTAATCTATTTCAGATTTATTTAGTGTAGTTATACTTTTTTGAATAATTGTTATAAAATGATTGATGTAACATGTATGGTCTTTAGGCGTTGGGTGTTTATTGGCGGTAGTAGTTAATTTGAAATGTGTTTAGATACAATGAATTATTTGTATATAAATAGGTCGCAGTGTGAATTAGTATAATGGTGTGTCAATGAAAGTATTACCTGAAGGTTTTAAACGGCTTACCGTCGTGTGGCTCATCTGCTTAACTTCTTGTATTGTAAATGTTTGGTTGAAATTTGAAAGTAGGCAAAGTATTAGTGAGCTTCATGCTTACTATGAAGAGCGCGATTACCTCCATTCTCAGTGGAGTAAGTTGTTAATTGAAAAGAATAGTTTAATTGAGTTTAATACATTAAAGTTATTTGCTGAGAAAAATGATCTGGTGTCACCCTCATTAAGTCATGTAGAATTTATTGATTCAGAAAGATCTCAAGTAGTCAATAGTTTCAATGCCCCTTGAGTCTCTACTATTGCGATATTTCGCTGAATGTGCGTACGTAATCAAAGGTTTATAATGCAAAAAAAAAACATAAAAAATAATCATACAAGCAAAGTTGGTTCAAGTTCTAGGGAAAAAATTGTACGAGTTTTAGTGTTTCTAGGTTTTGTTGCACTTGCTGTTCGAGTATTTCAGTTGACAATTTTAGATTCACGATTTTTACAAAATGAGGGTGAGAATAGATCAATCCGTGGTGAAACTATACCTGCATTTCGTGGGCTTATTTTAGATCGAAATAACTATCCTTTAGCAATATCTACACCTGTGTCGACTATTTTTGTTAATCCTAAAGAAGTGTATAAATACAAAGAAGCCTTAATGGATGCGCTTGGATACTTAGATATTAATCCTATTCCTTTTATTGCAAAACTAGAAATGAAGCGACACAAAAGCTTTATGTATGTAAAAAGGCATGTTCCGCCAGATTTGGCTCAGCAACTTAAACTATTGAAAATACCAGGTCTTTATATTAAGAAAGAGTATAAAAGGTTTTACCCCTATGGTGACTCCGTAGCTCATGTGGTTGGAATGACAAATGTAGATGGGCGAGGAGCGGAAGGAGTTGAGTTAAAGTTTGATGATCAGCTTTCAGGAAAGCCTGGTTATTATAAAGTAATAAAAAGCTTGAAAGGTAACGTTGTAAAGGATTTAGGTGTTGTTAAAAATGCTGAGCCAGGCCAAAATTTAAAATTAACCATTGACACAACATTACAAAGTTATGCGTATGAGATTATAAAAAAGCAGGGTGAGCATCTTAATGCTGAGTCAATATCTCTTGTAACTTTAGATGTGCACTCTGGTGAAATATTAACTTTAGTTAATTGGCCTAGCTTTAATCCCAATGATCGATCAGGTTTAACTGCAAGTAATATGAGAAATCGTGCTGTTACTGATTTATTTGAACCAGGATCAACGGTTAAGCCATTAACGGTGTTAAGTGCTTTAGAGTATAATGTTGTTGGTGTTAATGATAAAATTGATGCAACAACTGGTAAGTTTAAAGTCGGTCCTAAAACAATTAGTGATCATAAAGATTATGGTATAATAGGTTTAAGAGAGCTTATTGTAAAATCTAGTAATGTAGCTTCGGCTAAAATAGCTTTACAATTAGAGTCTCCTGATTTGCTAAGTGAGCAGTTTGGTAAGTTTGGTTTTGGTCAAAATTACCAATATAGTGATCTCCCTGGAATGCAGAATGGTTATTTGCCTGAATACGCTAGATGGAAGCCAGTTGACTTAGCTGCATTATCTTATGGTTACGGTATGTCTACAACGGTTTTACAGTTGGCTAAAGTTTACTCTACACTGGCTCGCGGTGGTCAAATAATAGAGCCTTACTTGCTCTATGATCCAAATAAAATTCCTGAAACACACAGTAAAGCTTCTAATGTAAAAGACATCAATCATGTCCTTGACTGGATGGTTGATGTCACAAGTAATGATGGAACAGCTCGATTAGCTAGAATAAATGGGTACAGTGTCGCTGGTAAAACTGGGACAGTTCATAAAGTTATTAATGGTAAATATGCATCTAATCGTTATTTATCTTTATTTGCTGGAATAGCGCCACGTGATAACCCAAGATTTGTCACAGTGGTTAGTGTTAATGATCCGAAAGGAAAGAAATATTACGGTGGATTGGTTGCTGCTCCATTATTTTCTTCTGTTATGGAAAAAACACTGTATCGATATAATGTACCGCCAAGTGTTGCTGACGCTGATGACTTTTTTAAAAAACTTGCACAATAACGATAAGCAATATACTAGATATAATTATGTATTAAATATAAACGGCTGTGAGTGAGTCATTAGTGAATAACAATGAACAAAGAGAGAAGCTTCGGGTTGTACAAATACTTGAAGCTTATGCTATTGAATTTCCCCAATTTTCCTATTTGATTTCAAAATTTATTTCCGTCTATAAGGATGATTTATATATAGATGTGAATGGGGTTTGTAACGATACAAGGTGTGTATCTTCTGGAGATCTTTTTATTGCTTTAAAAGGCGATCGATTTAACCCTTTAGATGAACTTAACTCTTTAGTTGACTCGGGTGTATCTATTATTTTATGTGAAAGTGTTGATCAGTGTAATCTTTCCATTGAGTGGTGTAATAGGGTGCCCATTGTATATCTTCCTAATCTTATAAAATTACAGTCATTTTTTTGTCAAATAGTTTATGGAAGTATGAACTCTTTAAAGTTAATTGGTGTAACAGGAACAAATGGTAAAAGTACTTCAGCATTTATGATTGCAAGTATGTTAAACGCATTAAATAAAAAGACTTATGTTATAGGTACTTTAGGTAATGGAGATATCAATACTTTAGAAAACACGCCTAACACTACTCCTGATGTTGTGAAATTATATACTTTACTTTATAAATATATGAACTCTGGTGTAGAGTATGTTGTTATGGAAGTGTCATCGCATGCTTTAACTTTGGAGCGTATTAAAGGCTTAATTTTTGATGTTGTTGCATTTACAAATTTATCGCAAGATCATCTTGATTTTCATAAAACGATGCAACATTACGCAGAGTCAAAGTTATCCTTGTTTAAAAAATATAATCACAAACGAGCTATTATTAATTTAGATGATGAAGTTGGACGTAATTGGTTATCAAAAAATGAAATAGACCGTGTGGTTGGTTACACTGTTTCGGATGATATAGATCCACATTTATTGCCATTAAAATATCTTTACAAGGCAGTAGATACTAAGTTTAGCGGTTATGGTTGTAGCTTGACTGTAAAAGAAAATATTATGCAGTATCGTATCAATGTACCTTTGTATACCAATTATGATGTGAGTAATTTTTTATGTGCTTATGCAGTGATAAGTTCTTTGAAAATAGATGGAAATGATATAGTAAGCAGTTTACCACATTTAAAATTGCCACAAGGTCGAATGCAAAAAATACATGGGAGTAATCAAATACAACCTCAGGTCTTTGTTGATTTTGCACATACGCCTGATGCTATACGTAATGTTTGTAAAGATGTTTTTACCACATTTCAGCATAATGCAACGCTAAGTAATGCATCACAAAGCAATATAACCCAAAGTAATGTGCTGAAAGATAACATAAATCGGAAATTAACCGTT
>JACLAC010009835.1_pt1 | contig 13544 bp, 11 predicted proteins | sample 8027881 | NCBI WGS metagenome assembly JACLAC01 (sample SAMN15725517, study PRJNA655200) | protist metagenome | isolation source: fluorescence activated cell sorting (FACS) single amplified genomes of... | place: Spain: Blaines Bay Microbial Observatory, Mediterranean Sea | collected 2016-01-19 | reverse complement strand
TAGTCCATTCTGCGGAACGTATTTCCTGCGCCATGCGAACGGGCGTCCGATTGATGCGGACGCCCGTTTTGCGTTGAGGCGACCTGCCTGCGACACCCTGTACGGGATGCAGAACCGCATGTTACTGAGTCCGGAACGCGGAATCTTTGACGGAATTTGGAAGTAACGATTTTACGTGTTTTGATGGATGGTGTGCCGCGATTTCGAATGTTCAGGGTGCAGTTTAACAGGAAAAACTTCGCCGCCAGGCTCCTCGTACTAGCTTCAGGAGGGCGACAATTCAGGACGACATGTGACGGAGTGCATATCGAGACCGGACAGGCAGGATTGCCGACGGAGAGGCAACGAGTCCCTGACGCTCCGACAATTGCCACGACGGGCTGGAAGTATTAATGGCTGTTTTCAGACATGTATTCAGAAACTGGTCTGCGATCCACGTCCGTTGGACGAGCCTGATTTGTCTGACGCTGTGCGGCGTACTGGTCTATGGCGGATTTGGGTGGAATTCGGAAGCTGGATTTCACGAATTCTGTGAAGATGCAGTCGTCGTCCAGTATTCGACAATCCAGCGCAGAAATGCGCAGGAAAAACAGGAACGTGAAGATCAGGAGAATGAGAATCGCCGGCAAAAACACCTGAAGGCTGACCAGGAAACGCTCCAGGAGCGTCTCAAGTGGACACGTGTCATTTCAGATGTCCATCCTCCGTCAGAAGGTCCGCTCCGCCGTGCCGTGACGGATGTCGGTGCCACACATGCCGTGGCGCACGAAAAAGCACAGTTCTGGTCTTTTCAGCCGTTGAATCGCCCGACGCCGCCACACGTACAGTCGACCACATGGCTGCGTAATCCGATCGATCGCTTCATCGCTGCACAACTTGAGCGGCTCGGGCTCGAACCGAATCAGGAAGCTGAACGTCAGGTTCTCTGTCGCCGGCTGTGGTACGGTCTGGTCGGACACGCTCCACCGCCGGAAGAGGTCATGGGATATGCGGCCGATGACAGGGCAATGGCGTATGAGCGACTTGTCAGTCGCCTGCTCTCGAATCCGGGATTCGGAGAACACTGGGCACGGATGTGGCTGGACCTTGCCAGATACGCTGACAGCAATGGCTATGAAGAGGACGAACTGCGTCCTCACGCTTATCCGTATCGCGATTTTGTGATCTGGGCTATGAACCAGGACCTGTCGTTTGACCGATTCATTCGCTGGCAGATTGCTGGAGATTTGATCGAACCGGACAACCCGCTGGCAGTTGCAGCCACCGGTTTTTTTACTGCTGCCCCGTATAACACGTTTTTTCCTCAGGAAGCAGAACGGTTTACCGAGTTGGATGACATGGTCTCAACGATGACCAGTTCGATGCTTGGTCTGAGTGTCGGCTGTGCCCGGTGCCATGACCATAAACACGATCCCATTCCCACGCGTGACTACTACGGCCTGATTGCCGTGTTCATCAATACTCGACGGACTCACAGCTACCTGATTCCAGATGGCGGGCAGGATTATCGTATTCTGGCGGATCCAGTGAATAAACGGCTGGAAGAAGTCAAACAGATTCGAACGGCATGGATCAAAGAAAATAATATTCAGGAACTGGAAGGTTTTACGGAGGAAGAAAAAGATCTGCTCCGTCAACCGATTGATCCAGACAACATGGAGCAGGAACGACTTATTTCTTTGTGCGAGCGTTGTCTCCTGATCATGGATGATCAGATAGACGATGAGATAGACGCGCTTCCGCAGGATGAAACGCGATTTGCGCAGTTACTGGATGAGATTGAGGGCCTTGAAGCAAATCTGCCTCCCCGTCCACCCATGGGACTGACTCTGTCAGGAGGAGCTGCAACCCAGACGCCGATATTGATTGGCGGCGACCTCAGACGCAGGGACGGAGAAGTGGAGTCCGGATTTGTTACGGCGGTGACCAGTGGAGTTCCAGTCTGGGAGAACGGCGCCTGGGAAGCGTGGGATGAATCGCCTGCGGAAGATTCAGCAAGTGTTCCGCGCCGGGCGCTGGCTCGATGGATGACGGATACCCAGCGTGGCCCTGGACCACTTCTGGCTCGTGTGATTGTGAATCGATTGTGGCAGCAGCATTTCGGGCAGGGACTGGTGCGTACGACAAATGATTTTGGCCAGCAGGGGGAGCTGCCGTCTCATCCATTGCTGCTGGAGTGGCTGGCATGCGAGCTTATGGACAACAACTGGAGCCTGAAACACATCCATCGGTTAATCGTCACCAGTGCCACATATCGACTGGACGCGGGTGCCGATCCGGACAGCTTGCGAATCGATCCGGAGAATCGATTTCTCAGCAGACGCCGTCCGCGGAGGATTACTGCGGAGATGATGTGGGATACGCTGCATCTGGCCGGAGGCAATCTGCCTGTGGTGATGTATGGTCCGGGCATCCAGCCTCCGATTTGCCGGGAAGCAGTTTTCAACACACAGAAAGAGGCGGAAGAGACCTGGCCGATTCGGACTGATGAGGATCGATCGACTCTGTGGCGACGCGGCATTTATGTCATGCTCAAACGCACGATTCCTGTACCGATTATGCAGCTGTTTGATGCTCCAGCCGGAAGTTTTTCCTGCGGAAAACGCAAAATTACAACAGTGCCGACACAGGCTCTGGCGTTGTGGCATTCGGAATTACTGCGACGACAGGCCCGCCGCATGGCTGAACGTGCAGTTGCAGAGGTGGGGGCGATTACTGTGGCTGAAATGGACATCCGGGAATTCATCGAACGGGTGTATGTCATCGCGTTCAGCCGGAAACCGGATCGAGAAGAACTGGTTACGGGCGTTGAGTTCCTTCAGGAAATAGACGATGCAGACAATGCCGTTCCAAAAATGCAGAAGCTGGCCGACTTCTGTCACGTGATGTTTCTTACCAACGAATTTCTCTACGTTGATTAAGGAGTGATTACGATGATGCAACGTGGTTCTGCGACCCGGCAGCGAAGTGTGTTAATGCCAACTCGGCGCGAGTTTCTCTCTCGTACAGGCGGAGGATGTGGTCTGCTGGCACTGGCTTCGCTGCTGCAGGAAGAGCAGCACAGCCGCGCCGGAGATTCCACAGGGAAAAGTGGAGCGGGGCAGACGAAGTCTGTGATCTGGCTGTTTATGAATGGAGGGCCATCAGGCATCGACCTGTTCGATCATAAGCCCGACCTGAAGAAATGGGATGGAAAGTCATTTCCAGGCAAAATTGAAACACTGTTTCCGCATCCAGGCCCAGTGATGCAGTCTCCGTACAGGTTCAGGAAACATGGCGAGAGCGGAGCGACGGTCTCGGAAGTCTATCCACACCTTGCACGCCACGTAGACAAACTGACGTTTCTGAAGGCCTGTCGTTCGGATGCTCAGAATCATGTTCCCGCGTGTTATATGGTGAATTCCGGAGTCATACGGGTCGGAGCTCCCTGTGTTGGCTCCTGGATGACATATGGCCTGGGACGCTCCAGCAGAGATCTGCCAGGTTTTGTTGTGATGCATGATCCACGGAGCGCACCCGAAGGAGGAGCCAACCTGTGGGATACAGGTTTTTTGCCTGGTGAGAATCAGGGTGTGATGTTTCGACCTTCGGCACATCCGATCCTGTACCTGAAGAGACCGGCTGAACTGTCCCGGTCAGCGCAGGCAGCTCAGTTGAATCTGCTCAGGCAATTGAATGGAAGGCATTCTGCACAGCACCCGGCCGAGCCCCAGTTGCAGGCTCGCATTGAAAGTTTTGAAACAGCATTCCGGATGCAGTCTTCAGCCGGACGCGTGGTTGATGTTTCGCAGGAGAGCCGGCTGACTCAAAGTCTGTATGGGCTGGATGATCCTGAGTGCCGGGCATTTGGACATCAGTTGCTGATGGCGCGGCGGATGGTTGAGGACGGTGTGCGATTTATTCAGATCTATCATGGTGGCTGGAAAGCTAACTGGGATCATCATGCAAACCTGGCTGAAGATCATCGTCAGCGCTGCTCTGAAACGGATAAGCCGATTGCGGGGCTGCTGGCGGATCTGCAGCAGCGTGGCCTGCTGGATTCGACACTGGTGGTCTGGGGAGGCGAGTTCGGACGCACACCGACGTCTCAGGATCGTGATGGGCGTGACCACAACCCGTTTGGCTTCACCATGTGGCTGGCTGGCGGTGGCGCCCGTCCCGGGTTTACCTACGGAAAGACTGACGAGTTTGGTTACAGGCCGGTCGAAAATTCGGTCAGTATGCATGACCTGCATGCGACAATTCTGCATCTTGCAGGGTTGGATCATGACAACCTGACATTCTTCCATGACGGTCGTGAGCAGAGCCTGACTAACAATCGTGGCTCGGTCATTCATGACATTGTTGCCTGACTGAACTCCGGACGAACCGAAGTTGTGGCTGCATTCAGGCCTGCCCTGCAGTCTGCGCTGGCTGTACCTGTGGACTGCATCTGCCCCGTCGTGTACTCCGGGGAAGGTGTGGATACGGGGCAGGTGTGGATACGGGGCAGGTGTGGATACGGGGCAGTAAACAATGCCAGAGAGTCACGTTATTACGATTTTGTACTGGGAAGCTGAACTGACATGCTCATTCGGCTTTCGAATTCGCGGTCAAGGCCGGAATTTGTGACCTATGTATTAAGATACGGGGCGTTATTGCGGAAGTCTGTTGACTTTGGGACTCAGATCATAAAGCGACAGACCTGTGCTCCACCGGGTGAAGCTCAGGCCTCATCAAAAAGCAGGAAATCACATTGTGAGAACTCGCCAACAACTGATGAACTGGCTTTCCGCGTGGAAAGGTGAGCGCAAAGGTGCGGCCCTGGTGGAATTCGCCCTGGTGCTGCCGGTGTTTTTACTGTTGATTTTTGGCGGTCTTGAGATGGGCCGGGCCGTCATGGTCAAGCACATTCTTGAAGAGGCTGCCCGCGCGGGTTGTCGTGTCGCATCAATGCAGGGGGCGACGACAAACGATGTTAAAAGTGTTGTGAATCAGGCGCTCGAAAAAGCCGGACTGGCGGGATACCAGATTGCAGTGTCGCCGTCGCCACCGCGATTAGCCGAGCATCTGGATGCTGTATCAGTCACGATTACGGTCCCGCACTCCGAAGTGGCGTGGTTGCCGTCTCCCAGATTTATGGGAAACAAGAGCCTGGCTGGCGTCTGCATCATGCCGGCTGTCAGAGATGCCGGAGATGACAACGGGGATGTAGGTGATCCACCGTCGAAGAAAAATGATCCGCCGTCGAAGAAGAACAAGAAAAGCGGCGGTAAGAAAAGCGGCGGTAAGAAAAGCAGCGGTAAGAAGAACAAGAAGAGTAAGAAGAAGAAGTCGAGTTCAGACGATGATGATGATGGTGGTTCCGACGACGACGACGACGACTAGTTGTTGTGATCAGCCTGGTCCCTTGAGAGAATTCTGCCGATGGCCTGCAGGCAAACAGAGTTGTATCCGGCGTATGCCGGCAGCAAAGCAAGACGTGGATCAATGGCGGTGTTGTGCGCCGTCCTGCTGATCCCGATCATGGCGTTTGCTGCTTTCTCTGTGGACCTGGGTTTCATCTCGATGGTGAAATCGCAATTGCAGAATGCAGCGGATTCTGCAGCGATGGCTGGGGTGGCTGTGCTCGCAAATACGAATAATGATGAAGAAGGTCGCGAAGCTCAGGCGCGGCTCTGGGCACGGGAATTTGCAGAACGGAATCAGCCTGCGCACGGAAATGTGCTTGTTGATGCGGATATTATTCTGGGAAGATGGAGTACAACGGCAGGTGCTTTTTCAGTGATACAGGGCGGCGAAAAACCGAATGCTGTCCGCGTTGTTACGCGACGCTCCCAGGCGGAAGGTAATCCGGTGCCTCTTTTCTTTGGAACCGTTCTGGGGTTCGATGATGTCGATTTGACGGCCGAGTCGATTGCCAAAACCGGCGAAGATGATCCTCGTGATATCATCCTGGTCCTGGATTGTTCCGGTTCCATGGGTCAGAACAATCGAATGACCTACACCAAGGCGGCTGCCTACGCTCTGGCGGATGAACTGCTGACGACCGATCGCCTGGGACTGGTGGTTTACAGCTACCCTCAGGGTGGAAATGAGACTGGCCATCTCGAACGTGTGATGAGACTGAACCATGCACCTGTCCTCGACAGGATCCCTCAACTGTCGCCGGGAATGTATGCTCCCTGGACCAATATTGCCGGTGGAATGCGTGTGGCCATCGATGAGTTTGACGCCAATCGCCGTTCACTGTCACCGGAAAGTGTTGCGAAAGTGATGGTCCTGATGACCGACGGTCAGGCCAACCGCTCAGAGGCTCCGGGAACAACACCAACCAATTCCATACAGCACTATGCTCAGGTTGCGCTTTCAAAAAATATTGAGATTCACTCGGTCACGCTCGGCAGCGGAGCTGATCAGCAGCACGTCCGTGAGGCCGCAGAGCTAACTGGTGGAAGTTATCACCACGTGGGAGATGGAGATTTCCAGGCTTTGATCGAAGCATTCCGAAAGATTGGGAATGGCAGTGGAATCGTCCGCATTGTCCAGTAGTTCGGGCTCTGTGTCCGAGTCGCCTGATCGAGGTGGGGACGCCGCAGGCAGTCGAATTTCTGCAATCAGAAGACGACTGAGCGCGTCGGTCGACATTGCTCCACTGGTTTATATTCGTGTTGTGTTTGGCGCAGCCCTGTTCTGGGAAGTCTGCCGCTTTTTCGAACATGGATGGATTGACCAGTACTATGTCGAACCGGTGTTCTTTTTCAAATACATCGGGTTCGAGTGGGTTAGTCCATGGCCGGGCTTCGGAATGGATCTGCATTTTGCAATCCTCGGCCTGCTGGCTGTCTACATCATGCTGGGATTGCTGTATCGCATGACCTCCATGCTCTTCTGTCTGGGTTTTACCTATGTCTTTCTACTGGATCAGACCAACTATTTGAATCACTTTTACCTGATCTGTCTGATCAGTCTGTTAATGGCCTGCCTGCCTGCTCACCGGAGTTTTTCTCTCGATGTCTGGCGAAGACCCGAATTGAAGATGCGGACGATACCGGTGTGGAATCTGTGGCTACTGCGATTCCAGTTGTCCGTTCCTTACGTTTACGGTGGAATTGCAAAACTGAATGCTGACTGGCTGCACGGCGAGCCCATGCGGACCTGGCTCGCGGAACGGACTGACTTTCCGCTCGTGGGTGTGTATTTCAGCGAAGAATGGGTCGTCTACGCTTTCAGCTACGGTGGATTGCTGTTTGATCTGCTGATTGTGCCGCTCCTGCTGATCCCCAGGACGCGCGTCTTCGGGTTTATCTGGCTGATTGCTTTCCACATGCTCAACATGACTCTGTTCAGCATTGGAATTTTCCCCTGGTTCATGGTGTTGACTGCTCCCGTGTTTCTGCCACCCGACTGGATACAGCGGTGTACTGCCCGGTTCCGGCCGGTTGTTGAATTCTCTCTACGGACTGTCCATGTGGCCGGTCCTGTTCCTCAACCGTCTGTTCCCTTACGAATTCTGGTTGTGTTCATCGTGTTTCAGTTGCTGTTCCCACTACGCCATTTTCTTTATCCGGGTGATCCCAACTGGACAGAAGAAGGGCATCGCTTTGCCTGGCATATGAAATTGCGGACCAAGGACTCCGATGCGCAATTCAGACTCATCGACAAACGGACCGGGGATACGCAGATCGTGTTTCCGGAAGATTATCTGACCGATCGACAGGTCAGAAAAATGTCGGGACGGCCCGATATGCTTCTGCAGTTCAGCCATTTTCTGCGCGATGAGTGCATGGCAAAGCAAAATCGAAATGTGGAGGTCTATGCTGACGTATTCAGTGCGCTGAACGGCAGGTCGCCGACACCACTTGTCGATACCAGCGTAGACCTCGCAAGTCGGCAGCGAACGCTCCGTCCTGTCGACTGGGTTTTGAAGGAAAACCTTACCGTCAGTGCGGGATTGCGCTGAAGTCTCAGGCGGGGATCATGCTGTAAGGGGACCGGGCGAAAGCCTGTCGTCGCAGGAGTGTGCCAGCAGATCGCATCGGCCGAGCAGGAGTCAGGATGTGCAGATACCCGACAGGATGAGTCTCATCGAGGTGTCGGCACCGGTCTGTCAGACCGGGACAGATTACTGAAATTTACGCAGGGCGTAGCTGGCACCACGGAAGGCTGAGAGATTTTTCCGGCCAGTGGCCAGTGCCTGCTGATAACCGGTCGCAGCTTGTTGCTGCTGGCCACAACGCAGGTGATGCTCGGCGATAAAGAAACGCGCTTCGCACAACTGGGCCGTTTGAATCCGGAGCTCAGTACGATCCACACGCTTCAGCAGTTCATCCGCAGTGATGTCCCCCACGTGGAACAGGATCAGATGGTCAATCCAGTTCTGTTGTGCGGCCGATTTCTGACGCCTTGAAGCCCCTTGCCCCCTTCACCATCGCCACACACCTGACTCGTGATGGTGCAGGACGATAGAGGCGACGCCCCTTTTGTCCGAACCTGAGCTGAAATCACCTACGTTGCACTGCAGATGTGAATTCACGAGTCAATTTGATCGTTCATATGGTGATAAAAGGGATCACCGGCTGACAGGTTATCGTCATCCGGCTCTTTGTTTCGGTTGGATGCGGCTTTAGCCGATATCGCCCTGCCCGTTTGAACCTGAGCTGGCACGGTTTACTAGTCCCTCGTCTGCTCTTTTTCTTTGATCCGTTCCGAGGTGCGCGAACTAAAGCTCGATGTGGCAGTGCGAGCACACCTGGCGTGAGGCCTCGGTTTCTTTACCGCAGCTGGGGCAGTTAAGCGTCACTCCGGCAGCCACCTGGGGAGTTGAAGCTCCCATGCTGCTGCCTCCGCCGCGTCTGCCGCGAAACGCGGCGGCGATCCCGCCCACGACAAGAAGGACGATGATGACTTCCACAAATCCAAGTGCAAATCCCATCGCAAATCCTGTGCTGTCTATTCAAGGCGTCTAAGAACCGCGCCATCGAAAATCGGAACATAAGTCTGCGTGGATGCGACGTAAGATTCAAGGAAGCCTGGGCTTGCCTCCACTCAGATCACCATGCGCGACAATTCGCGACAGAGAAAATTAAAAAGCAGCGATTTTCATCAGAGGGCTGATCCGGCGCAGCGTCGCCGCGTCTTTGGCTTACAAAAAAATCATCAGCACCACGGTGATGCTGATGATTTAAATATTCTGGAGATTTTGGGTGTTCAATCGGTGATTGAGCCTGGAAACAGAGTTTCAGGCACAAAGCCCACGGTAAATGCCAGCAGCAAAACGGCGATCAATTGTTTGCTGCCCATAGTGAGTGCAACGGTCCACAAAATCGGTGATTTTGCGTTGGTAAGTACTATATGGATGAAAGATATACATCCGCTTCACGAAGCTTCTGGATGATCTCTTCGGTATGGAATCGCTTGCGTGGCATGAGTTGCCTCCTTCGTTGGAACCGATACCAGAGTTTACCACTCTGGAACTGGTCGCGGTTAAGGAGGACAGGTCATCAGGAAGGCGCGGGTCCGAAAGGGCAACGGTACAGATTGACTCCACTACACGCTTTAAGGTGGGTGTTGAAGCCAATTCGAGGTAAGAATGCGAAAGGCGATCTGTCGTTGAAGAGGCTGGCACGGAACCAGAAGTCCAGGAAACGATCGACTTCCTGGGTAAACTCGGCGATAATGTCATCACGAAAGACGAGAATGGAGAAACTGCAATGCACGGCCTGTCGCACCTTTTTACTGATCGTCGACTCATTGACAAAACACGGAGCTGATCCACTCATCTGGCGTCAGAAGACTAAACACGGCTGGACTCCGGAAATGGTCGCTTCCGGTAAGCGCCCCGAGATCGTTCAAGCCGTCACGCGTGATGATCCGTGTAATTCGAGCGGTTTCGATAAATGAGCACTTGCACTGACGCGTCAAACGAAGACGCACCCAACGATCAGTCCCAAAACTTCGCTTTGGCAGCAACGGCCTGGCACGAAGCTGGACATGCGGTGATGGCCGTTTCACTGGGACGTTCGATTGAGAAAGTCACGATTTCGCCCGCACGCTTGCAGACCGGCGGCAGTCGGCTGGGAATCTGCAAAATTCAGAAAGGCCGTAGCAGGAAATCAAACGATCGGCTGGAAGAAGATGTGATGATTCTTCTTGCAGGTATGGTCGCCGAAAGCCGCGTCACCGGCCGATACTGCGCAGCCGGCGCCGCTCAGGACTTAGCATTCGTAGAGAAGCTGCTTTCAACTCGCGCTCACAACGAACGGCAACTCGAACGCCTGACTCGACGCATCCTCGAAAAAACCGAACACGCCCTCACTGAAGTAGCTCACGCAACGGCGGTAAAACTTATCGCCGAGGAACTCGTCCGCAAAGTAACCATCAGCGGTCGCGGCGTCCGCTACTTCTTCCAGCAAGCAACGAAGCGGTCGGATCAAAGCCAGGCGTATCGCTGACCAGACGTCGCAGCGTTGTAGTAGCGGACCGCCAGATTGACCGCTGTCCAGAAATCAGACCATCAGCTCGGTTAGTGGGCCACGCAGTTCCAGATCCTTCAACTGAGCGTCGAGCTGACCGAAGCTATCTGGTGTTGAAAGACCGGCACTCTGCATCAGGCTCAAGTAGAGGTTGGCGATAGTGCGATGGCCGGCGTTCTGGTAACTCGGATACTGAATGTAGCGGCCTGATTTGAGGCGGTTGCTCATTCCACCGACCAGGATGAAGGGCCAGTCTTTCTGACCGTCGTGGTGTTGGCCTCCGGCGCACGATGTGTAGACGATCATCGTATTATCAAGCATTGTCCCATTACCTTCGGGGATGGTCTTCAGATGCTTTGCCATCTTTGCGACGAAGCCAAGTTGCAGTTTGTCGATTTCTTTGCGTGCACGTGGCCCGTCCCAGTCGTTGGCTGTTTTGCCGTCACCGAGATGCCCCAATGCGTGGACGTGCTGATTGATTCCCAGATCGGAATAGATAATACCCAGCGTATCTGGCCGAATCGTGATGACGTTGGTCAGGCCGGTGACCAGCGCCGCTGTTGCGAGTTCGAAGTGCAGACCCATTCGAGTTGAAGGAATCATCGACTCGTACTTGTTTGTCAATTCGGGAGCAAAACGTTTAATGCGATCTTCAAGCTGTACTTTCTTCTGTCCGCGAATTCGTAACGCCTCGAAAGCTTCTGTGTAATGATTAAATCGATCTTTTTCCGACGACGACAGTTGACGCTCGATCCGGCGTGCGTCGTTCTTCATGAAGTCCATCAGATTGGTATTCAGTGTCAGCTTCTGTCGAAGTTTCCCGGCTGAAATGACAGCAGAACCGAACAGCTCCATGTAAGTTTTTTTCGGACTGGCCTGGTACGCAATCGGGCGTCCCTTCGCCATAGCCGAAATATTCGGATAGCAATAACTGTCGCCAGGCTGTCGCGTGTACTGTTCCAGCAGAGGGCCATTCATCGCCATACCGTACATCTTGTACGGCCCAGCAGACAGATGCTGACCCAGCATACAATCGACGGTTGGAGCGACAGCCACCTGCTCAGAGTGGTGACAGGACAACGCTCCGTAACCCGACGTGTGATTACCGACAAAGTTTCTGCCGGACAATCCTTGAATGATCGTCAGTTGATCTTTCACTTCCTCGAACGCTTTAAAATTGCCGGGAAGCTCGTGGCCGCTGAGAGAAACATCGACGAGTTTGTCGCGATGCCTGCTCCACTGGTCTTCCAAACCGATCGGGACAAGATTTTCTTTGTCAACGCCGCTGGACTTCACGACGAAAACGAAACGTTTAGGCAATGCGGCTTCACCGTCGGCCGAATGAGCGACGATGCTTTGCAAAAAGGGGGTCAGCGCCAACGGTGCTGTACCGAACGCAGCCATTACGTTTCGTCGTGTCAGTGACATATCGCTTCTCGTCTTCAGTGAATCTTAAACCCAACTGGCCTCGACTCTGATTATCGGCGGTAAAGAAAAGAATCTGAACTCAGCAGCGAAACTACCAGTGCCTTAAAGCTTCCGCCATTGTCCAGATAACTCTTTTCGGCATCAATCAACGTTTGAGAGTCGCTCAACATTTCGTTTCGACCCATAAAGTATCGAAACAGGTACCGTATGAACGACTGCCTTGTCCTCGCTGACCCACCTAGACGGTGCAACAACTCGATGGCGTTTTCGACTTCCCCATCCACAGTCGGATCGCCCGATCCTTGTATCTCGCCCGTGGAATCGATCTTTCGCGCGGTAAGCTTACCGTCAGCCAGTTGCCGCTCAAATTGTTCGCCGCGTTTGTGAACCATGTTACTTTCTTCATCAAAGTAGACGTGTGTCCGATGTCGACCCCAGTCGTCGAATATCTCGAACGGTTCGCCCAGTGGATTCATTTTACGATGACAACGCCAGCACCGAGTTGCTCGCAATGGCTCCATGCGTTCACGCAGCGTCTTATGAGGATCGTTTGGCACGTTGGCATCGACGTCCGGTGGCACATCCTGAATTACGCCGGCAAGCAGCTTTTCATGGATCCAACGTCCCCGTCGAACTGGGTCGTTTCCGTCGTTCACTGAGTGAGCCGCCAGCCATGCCGGGTGAGTGAGCATGCCCGCTCGCTGATTTTCTGGAAGCTCAAACGGTTGCTTTGACGGCCAGCTCCACTCTTGTCGTTGTTCGCGGTGCGTCGGCGGCAAGTTATAGACGGCGATGTAAATCAAATCGGATTGACCACGGATCGGCTTGTTATTCACTCGTTCATAAGGCCAGCCCGGAAACGGAGTGAATCTGTCTTCGAGTGCCTCGCGAACGACCTTCGCACGAGCTGTGGACTGCCGCCTGATTCGATCAAGTTCTTCTTTCTCCTGTTTTCGCTCCGGGTCACGTTTTGCACGTTTAAATTCTTCAATACGCTTGTTGACCGTGCGCTCGACGTAATCCGGATGCTGCACTTGCTCGAGGTACTGCTGAGCAATTTCGTTGTCTCCTGGGTGAGCCACATAAAACCGATTACTGGTCAGCAGCTCTTTGATCACGTCCTGGTCACGATTGATGAAATACTCGACAAGCTGCTCGGCTTCGTACATCAAGCGGTTCGTGTTCCACTGTTTGATGTCTGCTTCGCGAACTCGGACCATGTCTTTGAAGACTTTGTCGGCCTGGTTGTATCCGAAAAACTCCTCAAAAAATCGAGTGATCCGCGGCGTTTTCTGAGGGGCCATGCCGTCATCAAGAATCGCTCGTACAACATTGGCGATATCATCTTTCGACGCCAGCTGTTTGAATCGAATAGCATCCCGCAATTGACCGTTCTGCTCCGGCAATGAATCGGTAAGTGCATACGCCAGGGCATAAGCAACTTCTTCCGGTGACAGATGACGTCGGCCATGTTCGTCTTCTGGTCCCAGGCCCAGCTCCATCCGGTAGATCGATTCGCTGCAAAGATACATCGCCTTGATCGTCGTCCTGATTCCCTCAAGGCTGCCGCCATCGGCAATATTCTTCTTAAGAAACGCAAGGTACTTCTGCTGTTCCTGTTTGTTCGGCAGACGACCGATTGCGCGGCGGAATTCATCCCGA
>JACLAC010001965.1_pt1 | contig 13546 bp, 11 predicted proteins | sample 8027881 | NCBI WGS metagenome assembly JACLAC01 (sample SAMN15725517, study PRJNA655200) | protist metagenome | isolation source: fluorescence activated cell sorting (FACS) single amplified genomes of... | place: Spain: Blaines Bay Microbial Observatory, Mediterranean Sea | collected 2016-01-19 | reverse complement strand
ACCTAATTGCCTCCAGCTCGCTATTTCTAATGGCTAGAGGAATGTTTACTACGCTTACTACGGTTGATATCAATATAAGAGTGGTTTGAGTTGAAGATAGCCCTAGACAGTTCCAAACAAACGATTCTTCAGGAGTTTCATTACTCGAATGCTTTTACCCTCCTCTGCTGGAATCTGGTGGGGCTGAAAATTTTCCCCATTTTGTGGAATGAGAACCCCCTCGCTTCTCAGTAATTTCCAAAGTGATCGCTCACCAACTGGGAAATGGGCATTCTCGCGTTGAAAGTAAGTCTGAAGGATATGCCAAACTGTCTTACCCTGAGCGTAAACATGTTCCTGAGTTTCCCACCCAAAAAAATCCTTACCATGCTGTGCATCAGAGTTTTCAAAATGCCATTTTTTTAGCCAGAGTTTGTCGGAGCTTTTGAGCGATTGAATGACTTCAAGAAATTGCTCTACGGGCGTTGAACTGTGGATACGATCCTGAAGCAAAAATGCATTTTGAATGAATATTTCTTCAGCATCGCTATGTAGTCGCTCTGCTTGTTCATTTGTAAGTATTTTTCGGTCAATTAGCCAATGACAAAGAACCTCAATTAATTTGGTCCAAATTGCTATTTGCTTGGGTAAACGACCATGTAATTTTGGATGCTCTCTGTGGAATTTGGTTTCCAATTCTTTGTTTGCAAAGATTGCCTTTGCAAAATCACGTTGATCTCTCCACCAACGAAGCCAGTCAGCCATTGCATGGGGTAACTGGGGATGTTTCTTCTGCAGTACAGATAGCCGATCAGTGTTGACGTCGCCTGATTCCAATTCTACCAGAGTTAGCCTCGCCAATGCTGAGGAAGCTCCGACAAGATCCTCACCTGTAAACCATATCATTCCTCTTGGATAAAACGTCTTTCGAAGGCTCAAATCAGCGTTCATTCTACTTCGACCACTGCGATTGCCTGAGTTCCGTGCTAGTGCTTCAAAGGTAGAAATCATGCGCTGCTGATCGCGCTTTATGGTAGTTGGATAGAAATCATCGACTAACATCGGAGCATCCCTGAGAATAAAAGCTGCCTTTTCCAACGAGTTAGCGGTGTCATTGAACGTAAACAGTTCTTCTGGAGTAAAAGCTCCATGGTGGCATAGGGCGCTGATCGCTAATGTTGTTTTTCTGCAACCAGATGGGCCCAGCAGAAAAAGGCTTGGAAAGTGATCCTCTAACTCGCTAATGATAGTTGCGCCATAGGCAGCAGCCCAGAGTGGGTAGGTGATGCGCCTAGGCGCAACATCTATAAAGGATAGTGATGTTTTGAGTGCCTGATCTCTTTCTTCAAGTGTGGATTGGGCTGGGAGTCTGTAGCGCGAGAGTTGATGTTGAGAATCCATATCGAGTCGAACCTCTACGCCAAGCAAATCCAGAGCACCCGCTCCATGCAGATAGGTAAGTTGTCCGTTAATTTCTCGAAACCCCGTATGCTGAAAGACTCGGGTTCGGGGGACATTTTCTCCGCTGGCAACTTGAATCGCATGACGAAGATAGTCCTTAGTGCCTAATCCAGGGAAGATTTGTGCACGAGCTCCATAACTCTTTGCTACAAATTCCAGCGATGGAAATTTTTCAGCTCGGACAACTTCTTCAGGAAGAGGCTTTCCTCGACACTCAGCTTCAATCCGATAATGTGACTCTGAATGGTCCCCATCATCCAGTATTTGCTCCTCAACAATCTTAGCAGTGAAGTTGGCCAAGGGAATTGGGTCTTTGCTATGCTGGGTCTTTTTCCAACGAGTGGTCCCCTCTGGACCATAGGTGTACATGGAAGACCACTCAGGTGTCCCAGGAGTGATTTGGAGATTTGTGTTCTGCGAGGGTTCCTGTTTTTCTGGCACGACTGGATTAGCTTTGCCGTTTTCAAACCCATCTCGGATGGACCGCTCCGCTTCAAAGAGGTCACCTGTATTTCCCTTCGCAGCTTCAAGCAATTGCTTGAGAGCCACCTCTTCATCAAGAGCTCCACCGTTGACCAGTCCTCCTATTAGCCGCGCTTCTTTTAGTCTTGTATGATGACGCTGCCCATCTTTGGCAGAAGCAATTTTTAAAACTGCTTTTGCAAGTTTGTTTTTAGGGGAGAAAGTCTTCTGCTTTTGCAAGGGGACTTTGGTTTTTGTCTGCGGAGGTTTCCACTCCTCAAGTGACAATGGTCTCCGTAAATTTTCTGCCACAAAAGCATCTTTATCATAGGTGATGAAAAACAGACGGGTGAGATCTTTGGTGCTTGGATCAATCTCAAATCCATAGTTTTGTTTGATGTAGTGTTTGGCTACCTCAAAGGCCATGTGGTGATCATTTTTTGTTTGACAGGGAGGAATCAACAAGGCTGCTTTTAGGCCAGTATTTGAGGGAGAAAATGCAGCCAACTCGATATGTGGATCTTTGGCTAGATGATTTTTGAGCTCTCCCGCAGCTTCGTATCCCAGATGATCAAAATCCAGCTGAAGACGTCCACTATGGGTCTCGAAGTGCTCTATTTTCCGCTTTCCACCACTAAAAGTTCCGCTGAGGGTAAAGCTGTAGAGTCTCTTTTTAAGTTGAGAAACTTCATTTTTTTCACCAGAGACCAAGGCTTTTCGAATCTTGGAAATCAATGGTTGAATCGGGACTAATTGTCCTTTTGCATCAGTAACAAAACCTTTCTGAATGGCATCGTAAATTTGGCCGAGGTTTTGTGTGTAATGGCCATCCAAATTGACTCCCCAACCAGCGGAAACCATGATATTTTGACGTCTATTCATCTTTACCATTAGATTCAATGGTTTGGGTATCTGACTGGGAATTTCTGAAATCTAACTTGAGGAGGTCTTGGTATCTAGGATCTTTATCTCTTTTGTTGTCTTGTTGCTGAATGAACTGCTGTATTTCCCAAACTATTGCTGCCGCAATACTGCCTTTAAAAGTATTTGATGTTTTTGTAATTAATATAGTATTTAAATTACATTTTTGAACAGATCTCATAAGTTTCTCCTAAGATGAATTAGGAGCGGGAACGTCTTGAAAAAGTCAGCTTTTCAGCTAGTCTAAATGGCGTGTTAATCCATGTTCAGACGTTCTCGCTCTGAATTTGGTTATCGACGCTGGTTGCAGCCAGCGTCGATATTAAAGAGCAGACAATTCCTTCGAACGCTGCCCAGCTTTCTCCTCAATCCATCCTGTAACATCACTCGCTAACCAGCGATTAGACTTTCCGATTCGAACTGGAGGAGGAAACTCTCCCTCGGAAATCCGAGAGTAGATCGTAGACTTGCGGAATCCTACCGTCTCCTCGACCTCATTAATTTTCATCAACTTTTCCATATTTAGTTCTCTGTAAGAATTGGTAAATGCATAATCACTATCGGAAACACCTTGATCATGATTTTGTCGAGAGTGGTTAAAATTTGAAAGCACTGTTAAGTTTCTATTAATTAATAAGTTTTTTTTCCTGTAAAATCAGTCTTTTAATATCTGATAATTTAGGTTCAAGACTGTTGATGTGATAAGAAATTTGACGATGTTTGTAGTTGAAAGTGACTGTATCTTTATTGATTGAGTCGATAATTTCAGTTTTGCTTTCAATTTCTTGGAGTCTCGCCCAAATTCTCCCAATTGTCCCTCGTCTCCAATTGCCCCACTTCATATCCTCTAACAATAGATTTTTTAATAAGTTAAAATGAGGTTTGCTGTATTTTGCTTTCAGCTGCTTTAACTTTTTTTCTGGGAGCCCAGGAGGTGTCTGTAGTTGAAGCATTTCCTCAACATCACTTTCTTGAATCAGAAGATCTTGTGGCTTGACCCAGTAATTAGGGTCACCTGGCTTGACTTGAAATCCAATTTTCACATGATCCCAAGGAATGGCATAAGGCAGAGGGGGTAACCTAATGACGGATCGATCATTGTCCAAATCTGACTCTGCCAGCAAGTACGCATCCCAAGCTGCATGCGCGTCAAAAAGTTGAAGGTGGAGCTCCCCAAGTTTCTTCCTTTCTAATTCCATTACTTCATGATTGATGATGTTTTTTCGTAAAATATTTTCACGTAATACAAAGAGTTTTTTGCTTTTCTGCCTGCAATATATCAGCAGCTTTCTAAGAAGCTCTTTGTCTTTTCCTTTGCCCCATGCTTCGCCTTGAATCAACGCAGCAAATTTGATGGGATACCCATCCCCGCTTGGAGAAATGGGAAAATCTTGGCTTATTCTCAACCCTTTCCATTTCTGAAAGCTGTCTGAATCAAGATACCAGTTTGGTATCGCGAAGCCTGTTGCTACGAAATACGGTAATACGCCTAAATCCCCACGTAATCTTCGCTCAAGCAAATCAAAATGGATTAGCCTAATCTTTTCAACATTTGCCAAATATTTCTCCCAAAGTTCACGTTCCCCATCTATTTCAGTCTGGTTTGCATTATTGAAGTTTGACTTCTCACTCAACTGCTTTTTTTTCAGTATTTCAACGTCAGGTGTATCGCCAGAGAAATATTTGTCTTTGTAGTCCAAAAGAGCTGCTGGGCTTGGGATGTATGGTTCTTTGGGGAAATCTGCAACTATTTCAAAGTATTTTTCCTTGGGTTCTAAGTTTTGCAAATCTCCTATTTGTTGAAGCCAGATTCTTTGGTCTATCTCCCAATCTCGGAAGCTTGTCTCGGAGAGAAGGTAATAATTTTCAGAGTTAAATTCATAGACATTGATTTTATATTCGTTCCATTCTTGTAGTAGGTTATGCAAGGAGTCTGTGGGACGAACGAAATCGCGTATATGGATATAATCACTCATTGCACCTCTGCTTAATCAAGTTCATCAGCCCACCATTGGAGTAACCGCCTTCGTTCATCCAAATACTGAGCTCGGTTGTAAGCGCTCCGCACTTCATTGGTATCAACATGAGCTAGGGCCCATTCAATGGAGTCCCGGTTCCATTTGCCACTTTCATTTGCGTAGGTGCTGAAGGTGGAACGGAATCCATGGGGGTGCACCTGTTGGGGTCCATAGCCCAATATCCCAAGTTGTTTCTTCAAGGTTCCATCACTGAGCCCCTGTCTTTTGGTACCAGGAAAAAGCCAATCATCATCCCAATTGTAGCTACGTATGTTTTCCAGTAATTTGACCGCCTGTTTGGAGAGGGGAACAACGTGGTCACGACGTTTTTTCATCTGCACGGCGGGGATTAACCAGGTGGGGTTCTTTCCATCAAGTTTGAAATTTTCCCAATGGGCGGCACAAACATTTCCAGGTCGAACAGCTGTAAGAACCAGTAACTCCAATGCTGGGCGCGCCTGGGCAATTTTTCTGTTGGTTGGATCCCGCAAAGCTTTGAGGAATGGCCCCATTTCCGAAAACTCAAGAGCGCTGTAGTGCCGCCCTTGGTGAGTTGGTAGCGCGGGGACACGCCGGATTGCCTCAGCCGGATTGATTTCGCAGAGCTCTAAGGCCCGGGCATAATTGAAGATTTGCTGCAGAATCTGACGGCAACGTTTGGCCTGATAGGTTGAGCCTCGATCTGAAATGGGCTTCAGTACCGCTAACACATCCCCTACACGAATCTGCCCAATTTGTTGGTTACCAATCACCGGAAAAACCTGATTGTGCAGGAGGAAGTTTCTTCTGCGAGACGTGTCCCAACTAATACTTGATTCTTTATTTCTCAACCATTGCTCGGCCACTGATTGAAAGCTATTCTTGATATGCTGAGTTTCTTTTTCAACAGCGGTGCGTTGACTTTCGGCCTCTGCTCTTCTTTTGTGTAGCGGGCTAATGGAAGCTTTCCTGGGATCTTGTCCTGATTTGACCAAATGCCACGCAGCCTCATGCATTTGCCGGACTTCAGAAAGCCCAATGATTGGGTAGCTACCAAGATTCAGCTTCAGTTGCTTTCCATTGAGGCGAAAGGCGTAAAACCAGAATTTACCGTCTTTACGGATTTCCAGGTTGAGTCCGTAGCCATCCGAGAGCTTAATCGGCTTGAGCTCACCAGCTGGGGATACCTGTGGCTTGGCGTTCCGACACTGGATGTCGGTAAGTTTTCTTTTCGTAGGATCAATTAGGCGAGGCATGTCGTTTGTTGGCTAGAAATCGCATGTTGCAGTAACGTCTATTCTGCAATCTTAACAATAGCCAACAAACTAGCCAACAATTATTTTGGCTTGAGATGGTATTTTGTGGAAGGTTTTGGAAAGATGGGAGGCCAGATATTTCTGATAAGAGATTAATTATCAGTAATTTAGTAGGTTGATTTGGCTTGTTTTGGAAGGCTTTGGAATTCAGGGATGGTGCTGAAGGGGGGACTCGAACCCCCACGAGCGAAAGCCCACTGCCCCCTCAAGACAGCGTGTCTACCAGTTCCACCACTTCTGCTAAAAAGAAAGTAAATTCAGTAGCTTTCTCTGTCGTCACTACATTCTTTAGAAAAACCTCCTAATTCAAAAATTCAGCAGAAATTACTTAGTTTGTTATACCGTTTGTTATACCAAATTGAGCCCTCTGCTGCCTTTTGATATTAGAGGTGACTATGTCTAGAAAGTTTGAAAAGACCCGCTTCCCAGGAGTTTATTTCAAGAATAATAGCAAGGGCGATATTACTTACTATGCCTTCTACCGCGAAGGTGAAAAGCAACTTTGTCGCAGGATTGGTAAGAAGTCAGAGGGCTGGACTCTTGCCAAAGTCAAAGACTTCAGAATCGATTTAATGGCTGATGCTAGAAAAGCCGTTTCCCCTCCAGAACTGATAATCCCAACCCCAAAAATCATACAGAAAGCAGTTCCCATTGGTGAGTTAGTGGATCTCTACTTTAAACGCAAAATTGTAGAGAGGGGCGAACCACTAAAAACAGAGATAGAATCCAGGCAGAGATTTCAGAAGCACTTTTCCATTCACTGGTCCAAAACACCCTCTGAAATTGTAGAGTTGGATCTCTTGCGCATCCGACATGCGATTTTGAAGTCAGGTGGGAAAATGGCCACAGTTTCTTGGCTCTTGGGCTTTTATCGAACACTTATCAGATTTGCGGTTCAAGCAAAACTTTCTCCTGCCTTGGAATATCAGATCCCTGTTCCCAAAGCCTCAGAACTTAAGAATCGCGTGACAGAGCGCTTAACAAAGGAGGAATTGAAAAGATTTCTGGAGGTTCTTGATCAACAACCCCCTCAGTTGAGAAACCTCTATTTGTTTAGCCTTCACACCGGTGTTCGTAGGGGAGAGATATTTAAACTGAGTTGGAGAGACATCGACTTTGAACACCGAGTAGTTTTACTCAAGGATGCTAAATCAGGAAGGGATGAGAGAATTCCACTGAGTAAAAGTGCAGCTGAAATCCTAATGAATCAGTATTCACTGAGAGATCAGCGATCTCATGAGGCAAGGGAGAGAGATCTTGTTTTCTTCACAAAGACAGGGAAACCGTGGGGTAAATCTAGATCAGTGATCTGGCGGCTGCATAGAGAGATTCGAACAAAGGCAAACTTGCCAGAGGAATTTCGAATGCTTCATGGCCTGCGACATCATTTTCTGACAATGCACGCGGTGGCTGGAACCCCTGCGCCAATCCTAATGCGATTAGCTACTCACAAAGACTTGGCTACCACTCAGCGCTACATTGATATAGCGGATGCTGATTTGCTGGCAGCTGCCGATAAAACAGAAAGTCTGATTGAGCAGCAACTCAAGATTGTACGCTAATAGCTAGAAGGGTTCTCTACTCAAGGCATTCCTGCAAACCACTGGTGCTGTTCAATCTGCTTGAGCCAACTAGCTGCAGAATCACCGAAGATATGTTTGGATGGCACCAGCTGATCACGCTGATTGATGAAGCCAAGTCGAATATTAAATTTTTGTTTGTCTGCATCAGCTGCGTAAAGACTTGTCCCACAGACTCCACAGAAGCCTTGCACACGTTTTCTTCCACTTTCTGCAATCTTAATATATTCGGTGACGTCCCCCTCGATAGTAATTTTCTCAGCTTCAGATCTAATCCCTGTTCTACAGGGTCCACCTCCTAATATCTGACAATCGTTACAATGGCAGACCATTGCAGTAGATGGATCTACTTCAGCAGTCAGGGTAATTTTGCCACAATGGCACTTGCCATCTATTTTCATTGGATTCTCCTCAATTAGATTGCTTGATCAGAAGTCTAGATATCTCTTGACACAATGCAGTTTTCTCCCCCCAGTTATCCTCCCCAAATCGTTGAGAGTTATCTACCATCTACCAACATATCCAATAACTCAATCAGGAGGCACCCATGTCAGGTGTAATTAACTTAGTTGAGAAGCAAAATAAGGGCTCAATCAGTAACCCACGTAACGGACTAGGCACTTACGCTTTTCCAGATGGCCGAATCTATGTCGGAGAATTCAAAGAGGGTAGTTTTCATGGGCGAGGCATCTATTCCTGGCCGGATGGACGTGTTTACGTTGGAGAATTTAAAGATGGCAAAAGGAATGGTGAGGGAACCCTGACTCGGCCAGAGGGGAAAGTCGAGAGCGGACATTGGGAGAACAGCAGATTGGTAGCATGAGAGACTCAGGGCCTTCCCTATTATTCAACGAGGCCATGTTGTGTAGGTCAACTCTGCTTCGGCTGAATAGCCTTGGAGTTTGTCACTTTGTAGCAGAGACCTTGTCTTTCCGAGTGCGACTAAAGGATCGCTGTCAATGATATATAACTGTGTTTCAAGATCTTGATTTGTATCTGGTAAGAATTGACTGAGGTTCTCTCGTGCAGCAACCAGCTGCAAGGTTTCACGACCTAACGGTGGCTGCACAGCAAACCTACCGAGATTGATCCACTCACCTGTTTCCACAACAGTCACATGCCGAATAAAGCGCTTCGGTGAATTCTGGATACCTGAATTGATTTCCACGAGGTAAGATAATGGCACATCCGTCATAAACGTATGGCCGACAATGTAAAAATATCCCGGTTTGTTCAACTTAACCTGCAGCTCAAACGAATCTCCCTCACTAAAATGAAGTTGCTCCCTCCCTCTGTCAGTTTTGATTGAAACTCTGAAGTCAGAAGCCAGCCAGACATCTACATCTTCTCTGAGCAATTTATCGAAGACAGGTTGGCTCGGTTGAGCCGAAAGTCCTGCACAGGCAGTGGCCACAAGAAATGTGGATCTGGTCAATTCAATTGAATGACTCTGAGCCTTACTAATATGCAGAGTGATTTCCATTCCCTCGTCACCCACCACATAGTTCCCATGCAACCAATACTTGGCTTGATCAGGGCTGAGTACGGTGTTTAATTCCTGCTGCAGTCGTCCTTGGAAGGCCAGTGCAAAGGGTGTGATCTCCTGAGTCTTCGAAACTTTCATTGGAAAGACATAGACGCTCGAATACTGCTGCATCTCTTTGGTCAGCAGCCTGGCGGCTTGCTCCATCGAATCAGGCTGTTCCTGTGCCTGCCAGAGGAGTCCTTGAACTTCAGCTTCATCGATATTGAGTTCTGGGAGGTTCTCGCGTTCACCAAGGGCTAGCGTGACTGTCAGGTGCCGCTTGAAGTCCTCCAATTTGGTGAGCGTTTGTTGCAGGAGGGGTTCACGTTCAGCATTGCGTTCCGCTTGCTGGGCTTGGCTCCAGGTCTGCTCAATTTCTTGCTGAAGTTGAATCAGTCTTTTGCGATAGAGTGGAGCAGCTCTTTCAGAGCGCAGGAAGGAGGTAGCATCCCATTCATCAACACCCCGCAATACATAGGTTTCTAACCCGAGCAAGGGTAATCTGGACTCCACACGAACCATCTGCGTGGCGTCTTCAGAGTACTTGCCATCCAATAGCCCTTTCCAACCGGTATGAACAGACTTTACTTCAGTGGCAATGCTTTGGGAGAGATCAGAGAGGGCTTCTTGTTTGGCTTGTTCTCTGGTAGGGCCGTGGCCTTCACCGACTAACTCTATAGCTGACAGGGGAGGAGGTAAAAGGAGCAAAAGAAGGATGGCGAGTAATCCCAGAATCACTGCTTTTCTCCAGCACTGTTGTACTTAACCACAAAGAGATCACCACTTCCTACTTGGATGTTTCCATCAAGACCACCGTAGGTACGACCACTTACATAGACATTGCCACTGGAATCACTGGTGATTCCCATCCCAAACTCACCAGTTGAATTCCCGAGTTGCTTTGTCCACTGCTTGACACCACTGCTATTGTACTTGACCACGAAGAGATTACTAACTCCATCATGGGTGTTGCCATCAAGTTCACCTTGAGCATCTCCTGTTACATAGACATTGCCTGAAGAGTCACTGGTGATGCAATACCCGTTATCCTGACCAGAAGATCCGAGTTGCTTTGTCCACTGCTTGATCCCGCCACTGTCGTACTTGACCACGAAGAGATCACCACCCCCGGCATTGCTGTATCCATCAAGACCACCTGCGGTGGTTCCAGTCACATAGACATTGCCTGAAGAGTCACTGGTGATGCTATAGCCAACGTCACTTTCAGAAGTCCCCAATTGCTGAGTCCATTGCTTGATCCCGCCACTGTCGTACTTTACTATGAAGACATCCGATCTCCCAGCACTGGTGTTGCCATCGAGACCACCATTAGTGTTTCCAGTCACATAGACATTGCCTGAAGAGTCACTGGTGATGCCCCGCCCAGAATCAAAATTTGAAGTCCCCAATTGCTGAGTCCAACTAGTCTTGGCTGTTACACTGCAATTACCAAAGGCATATGATCCATTGAGCGTCCCATTACTACAGGCTCTGTTTTCAGAGACACAACTATTGCCATAACTCACTGAAGCTGCTTGGTAAGCAGTCACTGAATTCCCACTCTGAATATTCTGACCATTGAAATCACAGGATGCCGCAACAGCGACAGCACAGCTGTCAAATCCATAACTTCCAAATAAGAATCCATTATCGCAGGAACGAGTTTCTGAAATACAGTTGCTTCCAAATGGAACCGAATTAGATAGATAAGCCGTTACGGATTGCCCATCATTAATGATCTGACCATTAAAGCTGCAACTCTGTGCCTGCTTTACAGCGCAACTGCCATGTGCATAAGTCCCACTCAGAACTCCGTTGAAACAACTTCTCACCTGTGAGCTGCAGGTGCCTCCACTGGACACAGAATTTGTCAGAAAAGCAGTAACGACTCCACCGTGTGGTACGTCTGATCCACCAAAAGCACAGCTGGTCGGCCCAGCCTCCTGACAGGTTTGAAATGGATAGGTACCACCTAAGACCCCATTGGTACAGAAGCGCTGCTCAGAAGTGCAATTTTGACCGAAGGGAACGGTTGAGCTTTGGTAGGTTGTCACGCTAGTACCATTGGCAATGGAGTTGCCGTTAAACTGGCAGTCGGTCGCTTCCTGCACCTGACAGCTCATGTATGCATAGGATCCGCTCAATAAGCCGTTGTTGCAGAAGCGAGTTTGTGAGGAACAAAGCTGGCCAGCAGCAACATTTGGTGACTGGTAAGCAATCACACTTCCCCCATCTGGAACGGTCCCACCGGCAAAGTTGCAGTTGAATTGAGTTGGATTGGAAGGTGGGTTGAAAGGATCGTTGACTTGAGTAACTGAGACAAATCCAGGGACTAGTTGACGGATATCGTCTTGACTGCCAATGCTGCCGGGTCGGCCCTCTGAATTGAGGTTAGCGTGCAGGTGATTGATTGCCTCATCGGCTGGTATTATGGGTCGTTTGAGAGTGTTCTCGATGAATGGATTGACCCCAAGCTGAAACTCATTGATTGGGATATCAAACTTAAATGCTTGCTGGGCCAAAATTGAGCGGGTTGCCGGACTGATGCTTATACCGTTGGAGGGATCAGCATCCTGATCAAGCGATTGTAGCAAGCGGGAGATGTTGATCACCCGACGGTCAGCAGTGTTGTTGGTGCCAGCGAGTTCGACTGGAGTGATCAGTGTGCCGCCCTTAACCTCGCCCAATACAGTATCGCCTATTGAGAAGGTGACTTGATCACCACTACGGTATTGGAACTGGCCATCGGTGTTTGTTAGGCCCGAGAGGTTGGAAGAGGTACTGTAACTCACCCCTCCGACGGCGCTATCTAGAAGAGTCCCAGTTAGCGTAGCAGTATTTTGGTTGGTACTACTTGCGCTACTTGAACTAGAAGAAGAGGATCCGCTTTCTCCACCGCCTAATCCACCGGCAGCAATGGCAACTATTGCGGCACCACCGGCAGCAATTCCTGCAACAGGTCCAGTTTCAAAGCCACCTTCCGTTTCCGAGGTGCATTGTTCTTCATCCGGAGTACAGTCTACCGGAACAGGTTCTCCGCAACTCAATAATAACAGTGAGCAAAGCCCAAGCAGTAACCAGCGACGCAGCATATCTCATCCCCATCAGCGGTTTATACTTTTTGTGACAACTGCGATTTCTACTCTTTGTCTGGAAGTGTGTCAAGAGTCGTCGTATCAGGCAATACAGCGAGCTTACGACTTAGGTTGCAGGGGAAGATATGGAATATCGGTCACAAGAGGGGAGCAGGCTGGAGGCAATCAATCGAAGACGATTAAAATCCTTGACTGGTGGAGCTTATGTAGCGGCCAGAATTATACTAAACGATCCCTTTGATTGCATTAGCGTGAGCGTGAATACTGACAGAACCAGAAGGGCTTTGTTTTAGCTCATTTTCAACGGTGGAGCGGATGTCCGAAATTACTTCTGGAGTCAAATCATCAAAAACCCCTGAAAATGCTGGAGATTTAGTTGTAATATCCCAAAGCTCATCAAAGTTTGCAAATGTTCTTGTAGCTCTGAATTGCTTGCATTCAATGGATTGTAACCCTGCCTCATTCCAAAGCTTTTCGAGTTCATCCATCCTTGAAACCTCAGCGGTTGGAGGCAAAGGATAGTCGATCCCTCGTTTTCGAAACTCTATGTGAAGCCATTCGTGCGGCAAGCCGCCTCCTGGAACATCCCAGTCATAAGTAGCGATGATGCCTCCAGGTTTGACGACTCTCTTCATTTCATTCACTCCAAGAACTGGATCAGGTAGAAAATAAAGGACCAAGGCCATGGTTGCTACATTGAAAGAAGAGGATTCACAGGCTAACGCTGTCGCATCCCCAGTCTGGAAAGTAACTTGGTGCGCCATGGGGCGTTTGCGAGCAAATTCGATTTGGGCTTCTGAAGGTTCAATACCTATTAGTTGACTAGGGGAACAGAGTTCAGCAACTTGAGCAGTGAAGGCTCCAGTACCACAGCCAATGTCAACCCAGCTCAGCCCGCTTGCAGTGTTAAGCCATTCAATAAATTCTTTGCCTACCAATTGGCTCCAAATCCCCGTCATTCTCTCGTAAGCATTCCCGTCCTCAAAAACAATCGTCTTCTCGCTCATCTGATCCTTTCAATTTGCAGGAGTGAAAGTTTATAGCAGTCGGAAATAGACTTACTGGGAATTCGGATAGTGCTGATTTATAAAGGCAATATCAATTTTAAATTAGGGCATGAATCTCAGGGGCTTCTGAGCTTTTAGATGAATACTAATAAAGTGAACTCCTCTATGTTTGTGACGATCTAGTGAATTGATTCTGCTTAGCA
>JACLAC010021697.1_pt1 | contig 13548 bp, 3 predicted proteins | sample 8027881 | NCBI WGS metagenome assembly JACLAC01 (sample SAMN15725517, study PRJNA655200) | protist metagenome | isolation source: fluorescence activated cell sorting (FACS) single amplified genomes of... | place: Spain: Blaines Bay Microbial Observatory, Mediterranean Sea | collected 2016-01-19 | reverse complement strand
ATGATGTATATTATTTCAACAAATTATACCATAACATATTATCTATAATAAATACGTGGTAAATACAATCTATAACAACATTATTTTTATTTATTAGCTTTCTTTTCTCAATTTTTTACCATCCATTATTATGCTCCGTGTTTCTTTTTCTTTTCCTTTGTTATTCGTATTATTCTTGATTGTTCTTTCGGAGAAGAGAAAACTGTGCTGGATGCACAATCCATTCTCCCGTATTGATCGGCCAGAAATGATACCATCCAAAACAGATTTGACAATAGGGTTTGTATTCAATGAAGTAATATTAATATTAATTGCTGATTGTAAATAGCCCGTATTCTAACACGAAAGTTTGTGGAATGATTTTGGATACTTCGAAGTAAAGAGCAACTGGCTAATAACCCTATGCTATTTACTCAAAACTCAAAACTGCCCACCACGCCAGTAATTCAGATTTGGACTTGTCGCTACTATACCCATGCTAAGCTGTGCCTTCTTCCTGTACAATAATACCACACGTCTTATCGCAATCAAATATCCACGTTGGCACATTTTGACCCAAATGACTACACACTAATATAGTATGCTGCTACACACTACTATAGTTTCACCTTAAACATCATGGGTGCAAACGCAAGACGACGCGGCAAGACAACGGAATACACACTACTATAGTTTCACCTTAAACATCATGGGTGCAAACGCGAGACGACGGAAAAACAAGTAAATATGTCAGGTTAAGGTTTCATAGCATTATCATTATGTTTAAAAGTCGTTAAATTAGTACAGCCAAGAATGTATCAAATCATCCCAAGTAGTAGTAGTGCAATATTACATAACCTTAAACTACAACAAATACAAGTATACTATACTACATATATGAGCTATTAGTAAATATACCGTTATATATATGGATGGATGAGATGGACGACCGACAACAACAACACATGTTTCATTTACATTTTATTCAGAAGATAAAACGCATGACACAAAAGGACTCTGTATGTGCGATGAAAGATTTAAATATTAAAAGAATTCATCCGGTACAGGATAATGCAAAACCACAAAGTAGTGCTAGTTTAAATGCGGAATCGGCTGAGGAAGATCATGGCGTGTGTTTTAATTTAGGATTATTGGCAGCGTACATCGTTATTGGCTGTGTCGTGTTGGCTGGAGGTATCCTTGTGGTGGCGGTTTACATCCTTATTGTCTGTGTCATGGTGCTATTTGTGTTAGTTTTCTTTACGTTGCCATATGCCATAAACTACATATACTGTCTTGACAAAGCGTGTAAAAGTCCAATTTGGGTTCAAAAACACACCGGAGAAGTTGCATCGAATGCATAGCACTTAAATCGGAATTTATTCAAAGTTATTATTACCTACGAATAAAATTGTCTAAAAAACTTTCTTTAGAGTATTTTATGTTCGTGTTCATTCTTTATCCTGGTCTCTCTCTCACTATATATCTATATATATAATACTATTCATTACTCAGGAGACCACGCTGCGCTTGAGTATTAACTATTCATATATTGATATGATGTGAGTCGATACTTCTTCATCATGATAAATTCATCAGTAAGGTTTTATGGATCCAATATTCCTATATAAAATTAAAAAACATTAGTACAAAATTTAGTATACTTAATCCACATGTCCCCCCAAAGCCCAAAGTGGGGAAAGTTTCATCCATCCGTCTTATATTTATAAGGGATATATAATTTGAAATAATATTTTTATTACGGATCAGTTGTTAGCTTTATCAAGATGGCATCCGCGTCGCAAGAAGTGCAACTAAGGAAGCTTCATCTCACCAGTTTCCAATGTTAAAAGAATGGCTTCGTAAATCTAGGTACTATTGCAAGCGGATGTGCAAGGTTCGATTTTGGAAACTCCTTATATCTTGCAACCGTACACCCTAGATTTCACGATAATTAAAGCTCATACGTCTCTTCGTGTAAATAAAACTTTACGCCATCGATTGATGATTTTTGAACTTCACATCTTACGTCTCTCATCATGGTTTTTGGCCCGCATGCATAAACACCAATTATCAAATTAGCACCTTTTTCCGTAAATACTTTTTCACGTGAAGATTTAAACAATTCGTTAAACTTTGGTCTTCCTGGCGAAGCAACAATGCCTCCATGTGTTGTTAATGATCCACCTGTACTCATTTCGATATATTTTCCCGAATTCGTACAGAATAATTTAACGTCAATCACTTTGCTTTTGGCAAACTCTTCCAGCTCCGACTGAAACAAATTAAAACCATCCATGGACCTTTCAACCCAGATTAATTCAACATACGGAACGTTTTTGGCTTTATTTAAATGTTTATAGTGCTGTTCCATGGCGATGGCAACTGCGGGAGTGCATCCAATGCCGCCTACGACTAAAATAATGCGATCACAATGCTCCGGTATAATAGATAAAGTGCCGTTTGGTCCCCCAACCCACACTTTCAAATCCTCTGGCTTCTTATTTGCCTCAATCATTTCGTTAACTTTCTTCAATAACGATGCAGACCATGTACCCTCCCCCATCGATTTAATGTGCAAGTTAAACTGCTTTGCCGAAGTTCCATCAACAGTAATTGGAGGCGATGACATGGTTATTGGGTGAAATTTAGCCCAACTAAACGATGAGACACCTCGCACCGATAACCAAACATACGAACCTGCCTCCCAATGCGAATGCTTGATACCCAGTGCCGTTCTACTCTTTGAGCCGGGAAAAGTTTTTGAAAGAGTGAGTTTTACAATTTTTCCATCTGTGCTAAAGTCAAGTACTTTCGTTGATTGCATAACTTTTTGGTATATCCGTAGTGGGAAGTCACTGCCACCCCAGTTTGCAACGCCCGCAACGATGAATAACCACACCGTTACTCTATTATAGATTATTGCCGACCATGCCACAGCGAAAACGAGTTGAATGTGGGGAAAGTAAAAGAATTCCCAATACTTGCGGCGCACGTAAGGCAGCGCACCAAGGGTTTGAATGGTACTAAATGCAAGCAGTGCCACACCAGCTGCTGGGTTAACATCGCATAAACATAACTCAGACTTGAATGTCCTCGTAGTCAGACCACCAATTCCCCATGATATCCAAGCACCAATTAGAATAAGGTTCATACTATACCCATGGTATTCATGATATGCAGCAGCTCGTTCCACTGGTAAACCAGTTACGATATACCAAAATGTATTTTTAGCGCCAAGCGATATTTGCACAGGAAGCATGCTGTACCAAACCTCTTCCAAAGCAAATGCAGCGGCGCGTGCCTTCCCGTTTGATCCTGGATAAAATGATTTTTCTAGTCTTACTTCGTATGGTTCCAAGAGTGTGTAAAATGCATAAAACCGTATGACGTAGAACAAAATAATTAACCCCACGGCGGTTGCCTCCATCGGTGTTATTCGTAAAAACATTCCCGAACCCAATTTCTGGTAGAAGAAAGAACCACACAGTCCTTTCGGTTTCACAAGAGAGGGGTACCCCTTGAACCACAGCCCACCAAATATGATGAGCACCCATATAAAGATCATAGCAATGGTTTCCCAACCAAAGAAAGCTAGCACTGGCTGGTTGCGGTTTGCCACAGCTTGGGATACGAGGAACCCTGTCGCTTCTCCACAGCACTTAAATGTTACATTCAAAGATTTTTCTACGGCGTGTTCATCCCACTCCGACGTCATTTCCTAATTGGTATTTGTTTTAATTGTTGAACCTAATGAATTTAAAGTGCGTTTTAATATGTTGCAATTAGATTTAAGATAAATAAAGAGGTATCACAAAATGGCTCTTGAAATTGAAGTGTGAGAGTGCGCGTCAGTTGACGACTGTTGACTGTTGACTGTTGACTGTTGGACAGACAATGACAATATAAATACACTATACACTATAGAGAGTATTTGATGATGATGATGATGATACTTATATTTTTTTATTTATCATTGTTATTATTATTATTATTATATTTTTTTATTATTATTATTTATATTATTCATATAACTAGTTTGGGATGCCCGAAAAAACCCCACTAAAAAGCACACCCCATACCCCATACCACCTACTCATAGGACAAATCGTCCTTTTTCGGTACATGACAAGCGTAGGGATTTCAAAAAGATCATTACGAGGATCATACTAGTATGATATATATTAATACTATTAATAATTATTATTATTATTATCTATAAGCCTGTGGGCCTGCTGGGCCTGCTGGGCCTGCTGAGCCTGCTGGGCCTGCGAATTCCTTCGTGGATGTCCAGATGTCACGTCACGTACCACTTACTGGTGGTATTATTTAAATTATGGAAACGTCTGCAAATCAATTGCCAATGATAATAATAATAATCATATAACAATATTCGAGACTCGTAAATTCATTCGAGTGTGCTGGTGTGCACTTTTCATTTTCCCTCCTATATTATTATTGAAATTATTCTACTTCTGTGAGCATCATCATTAGGCTTCATTTTCTGAAACCCTTTGATCCCCTTTCTCACAACAAATTTCTTATGAGACTTCTTCATTGGCTTTATTTATGGTTATTTCACCTACCCGCAGCAGTTCTCAAAAATCACAACATTGGGAGTTTTTTAAAATGGAATATAGTATTTGTTGCAATAGCGGTGTCGCCGAAGCAGTAGCGTGGCCGAGCTCTGAGGGGAGAGCTTAATGGGCGGTGTGAATAATAATACTACTAATAATATATTATAATAATAATGTAATAATAATTATTATTATTGCACTATTATTATTAAATATTTATGGTCGACACACGCCGTAGAGTTACCTTAAATGATTTAATGTTCACTTATGGATTTTTGTGTGTTGTTTTTTCTGAGAGAGTTTTTGTGCCTGCTGTGTCCATATACCCTTATATACATAAAATATACATATAAGGGTTTACATACACACAGCATTGGAACAAAGTATACAAAAAGCTGATAGGAACAAGTACTTATATACATATATTATGTATATAAGCCGAACCCTAGGGATATAAAAAATGTACCATGCTAATAATAAATATGCTGCTTCTTTGTTTGTGTTTGTTTGTTGTTGTTGTGTTGTTGTATGCACTCTGGGGCAATCGGATAAGATGCGAGCATTTACGCACCGCGGCACAATATTTTAATTGGATATACGTTTCTGCTTCATTGTCGTGTGCAATTTATATTAATTATTTATTTTTCACTTACTATTCTTTGTGTAAGAAGAAACATATTTTATTAAAAAATACCTACATCCCTTTAGTAAACTTTTGACAAACTCATAAGTGTTTTGCGTTGAACCTGAAAATAAAATAAATCGATATTTGTGCGTGCGTTGTATATACGATTGTAGCGTGTAAAGTAATATATGCAATATGAATAACATTAGTAATTCAACATCATGCCCTACAGTGCCGTTGTACAATCCAAACACTATGATTGGTACTGGAAATTATATTGCTTTGGCAAAAACAGGAGCTTGTACACCAATTTGTCCTTTAAAAACTACATACCGTAGTCGGGAACCCGTAAACTACAGCACTATTAACAGTTGTCCACAGTATCAATATTTTAATAGCATTCAAGATGTCAATGCGTGGGAGGGAAAAAACGTATGCTGCTGTACATTATGGTGTGCAACTAGCAAAGCTGTAGATTTTGATTCACCGGGAGGGTTATTTTTTCTACTGTTTTGTACTGTATTAAGTTTATGGTTAACTAAAAAGATTTTAAAAAAAGTGCGGCACCGTTTAGTAAACATTCCATTTTTGGTTGGCGAATACGTATACACGCCGCCTTTGGTTGCAAAATATAGATGTCCGTACTCTATTCGTGGTGAAAATTATCCAGATAATGTACGGCATAGTGGAAAAGAGTGTTCGCATAAGTGGTTTTTTACGGTTGATGCACTTTATTCTCATTGCGATCATGAACATCACGTGACTGATGTAGAAATAGTTGATCGAGAACGTTCAAAATATTTACACCAACCGAAAATATTAAGTGGGCCTGAAGTGGAGATGTTTCAATACACTGGTATAATTGTTACACTTTTAGTGTATGGCGTATTGGCGTTACCCATTATTTTTTGTATTTTAATTTACATCGATGTTAAACAACGATTAAATATGTCTTATTGTTTAGAAGTTGACAATCGAGGGGGGGTGGATGGATGGGTGGTCTCAATATCGGTGTTTGCAACATTGCTGGCAATCATTTTGTGTTTGTTTGCGTTTAGTCGTTGGAAACATCGAAATTGGAAAATAGATTTTGTGCTCCGCTATACATTTTTCTTTGCATTTTTATGTTTATGGCTTCCTTTGTATGCCTACCATATCCTTGTCTACGATACAATTCAATACCGTAGCGATTATAATTACGTAGCAGCAATATTACTGACGTTAAACGTGCTCCCAGTCATATATATAACATTTTCCAATGCAAACAACCGTTTACCATTAGATGTGGCTGAATTAGTTAAACGATACAAAAATAAGAAAGTCGAGGGCGATAACATTTACGTTCTCACCGTGTGCGGGGCATCTAATAAATCAGTTAATGGTATATATGTTGCAACGCCATGTTCAATTATTGAAAAAAATGTACCACTGCATTCCATTATATTGCCACCAGAACTAAAAACTACTCTTCAAAGTTTGGTAGACAATGATAGAGATGAGGAAATAAAAACGCTAGATATAAAAGTCATATTAGATAAATCAAAAAACCAGGATGGCGTAAAAGGTGAAATTGTCCGTGTCAATCGAGTTGCAGATTCAGAAGTCACATTTAATGTCCGTTTAACGTTGGATTTTGAAGCGATGTGTGATGATGATGTAGGGCACAGTTACGTGTTATCAAATGACCCACGTAAATACCCAACATTTGCAAAGTTAGAATGGGCTAACTCAAACAAATATACGCATACAATTTCTAGACATTCTTTTTCATCTGCGCCGGGGGAACAGCCAGTACCATATTGGTACATATGCGAAGGTAAATCGACTGACCGTATACACCTCAAAGCATCTCGGTATATCGCACGTGCGGATCCTGTGAAAGCCCCATTTCCACCATCATCTGGGTGGCACGTTGTCGATAATGCTTACAACGATAAATTTGAAAATCATCGTCCACCATCAATTATCATACAAGATGTAACATTGTTTGAAGCAGAATATAAAGCAAAACTTAAAGGAGAACAGGAATCAAAGAAACAAAGGGGCATTTATTGGCTTTGTTATCTATTTGCATTGACGTGTCTAATAAATTTTGGGTTAAAAACTGAAAACTCAGCATGTATTGCATCCAAAACTATGGCAGACCGGTTCGTTGGGTGGTTTCATCTGGGTGTACTTGTAATGATAGAATTGGCACTTTCGTGGCAAGTCATGGCTGGCGTCAAAACTGATGCAATGACGGTTACTATCATGCACGTACTGACAAGAATTTTTATGGTCCTCGGAGGCTCTCAATTTTACTACATAGCAGGGTGCGGAGTTTACTTAATGTTTGCCATTTTACTAATTTATAATATTGTTGATAAACGCTGGCCAACGTTAAACGCACGTCAAATTGTACGCAGAAATTTATCAAGTGTTTTGCCACAGTGGCTATACAGTGGCGCAGCGGGTGGAGCAGCTGCAAAGGCTGGTGGTGCTGGACTTGACGGGGAATTACTGGAAGAATTATTACTAAGTCCAATTTTAAAAGTTGCGGGCATTTTAGATAAACTTATATCAATCATACCAATTAACTTACCAAGCACACAAGCATTCATTGAGAATACTATACGGAACCCATTTTGGATTTTGTTGTACCTAACTGCAATATTTATAACAGCAACCGAGTATGTAATTGCAAAAAGCTTTAAATCTCTAGAAAAAATTACTATTTTAGGGCAGGAATGCCCCCAATACCATGTTGGATTTTTTGCTGTTGGTTTTGCATCCTTGTTCTATTTTGTATATGATTTTGTGCGATGCTATGATTTTTACGGGCATGACTTTGATCGTTTGCCCCATTCAAAAGTACGATTCAAAGGCTTTCTTTTGGTCCTATTCTGGTGGGTAGGTGGGTGGTTGTTTTTCTTTTATGGAACACCAAAACGCGATGTTGAAATTTTATTTATCATTCTTGCCGCGCCTTTTCTAATACTTGTATCAAATTGGACTATAAGAAATTGGGCAGCGAATGACTATGTCTTTCTTATTGAGCTTAACGTTCAAGGTTTGCGACCGATGAGTTTTGATGATCAGTTGAAGTTGCTTGGTCATGAAGCTTTGGATGCCATTGATATTACAAAGTGGTGGCCTCGCTTTAAAAGTTTTTTTTGGGACTGGGTGAATCGGTTTAAGAGAAGTTTTTTAACTGCACTTTCCATGGGTATTTTTGTAGGTATATTGTTTTCAATTGCATATTTTGACGCTGCTGTTCGTGGTGAAACTACTGGTGTTATTGTCGCTCTCGGCGTTTTGATATGCGTTTGTACGTATTTACAATTTTTAAAATGGTTTAACACATTTCGTTTTCCTACAATAGTAACAGTAGGAAATGGATTTTGTATATCTGCGTTATGCTATAATTTGTATGAAAGCGGTCTTATTGGTATCGAAGCAGTTGTTACTTTGGCAGTTGCTATTCCAATGTTACAACTGGGTATTATGGCTATTTACCAGTTGTATTTAGACGAGTTCGAAGTAGTTTGGAAAACTCCACCAAAAATGTTTAATTGTTGCTGTTGCAAAGGAAAAAATATTTGGTCGAATACATTGGTCATTATAGGGATTGTCGAGCTGGGTGTTTTAATTTATGGTATAACAATGGTCGAAGTTTTCCCGAATACTTTGAATTTAAATATTATTGTGTATAGTAAAGATGGTACTCCGCTGGCAAATGTTGTAACCGATTGCATAGCAAGCGAAGACGATAACATTCAATGCTACCCCGTCGTGCCCATTGTTGCAGTAGCATATTTGATGCAATTAGTAATACTTTGGGTATTGTACGTTTGGGTGTCAAATCATTTTGCGTTCCCAGAATATTTGAAAATTATCGGCATAACATTTGTTGTCATTTTGTTTCTTGCATCGATTGTCGGATCCGTTGCATTTTCATTTATTACCTCTAAAACGGTAATTACAGTAGTAATGGGGGTTTTATTTTTATCATATTATTCAATATATAAACAGGCTGCATCAGCGTCTGATATTTTTTATGGCGAAACTGTGTTTCCTGTATTTTCAATTGACCCGAGGACCAATAAATTTAAATCTAGAAGCAGAGAAATTGCATATGGCTTTTACGCAGTTATGGTAGCAATGACTTGGTCTATTTACCAATCAGTCGCAGGCGATACACTTCAGCATGCTGGTGGTGCAAAACAATCTGGCATTTATTTGTTTTGCTTTATGTCTGCCGTTTTAGTAGCAAGTGTATCGTCTTTGCTTCGTGTAACAAACGATAAGTTTTGGAATGCTTGGTCACGGCTAAAGCATTATCCGGATATTATTGACCAAATTCGTATCCAAACGCTTCATGAGGAAACTACACATAACATGCAAGGTGCAGACGAAGGTGAAGGAACGCAAAAAGATACTGAAAGTCTGCTTGCGTTACACCAAGTAATAGCTTTGACAGCAAAAGATGCTACTATAGAACAAAAAGATTTTTATACACACGAAGCATGCGTGAAAGCTGTTGGAGCCGTACCGGCATGTATGCCTAATATTCTTGCTGTGTTAGATCGAAGTTTACACGAAGGGTTTGATGAATTGAGTTCACACACCATGAAATTGTCTGACGCTGCCATGTCTACTAGTACAAAATTTAGCAACGCGATCACAAAAATCAAGGCGGTCAATAGCTTTCAAAATAACTTGAAAACACATACAGAGACTGTAAGTAAGAAAATAAACAACGCACGCGAAGATATTGAACAGGCTAAAAAAAATTTGAAGCAAAATATTGGCACCCACAAAGAAAAACTTAGCAGCGGCTTAAAAAAACTGAAAACAGTAGTGAGCAACCATGCAGCAGTCAATTACATGACAAAGAAGACGGCGGAAGGGAAACATGGGATATTTGAAGGACTAAATCAAACCGCTGGTTTTTTGGATACAAAAAAACCAGCTGCACTCGATGATTTAAAATTTCTGATTGTCGGGGATGAGGATGCCGAAGACGATTTGCCAGAGTTACTCGTCTCCGGTTGTGGTTTAAATGCAGTTCAAGGTTTATATTGCGCTATTAAAAAAACTGATCCTACATCTACATTAGAATATGTTCATGTCGGCGATGGAGTGGATTACGAAATCCATTTAAGAAAAATAGATGATGTGTTTCACTGGACAATTGAATATGACGGCGAGCCATTTTATGCCGTTCGGATGGATCTTGGAAACGAAGATTTACAAGTATCGAATATAGATACCAAACCGGAAGGTATATTGCCACCAATTGCAGGATGGTGTTGCGTTTACACTAGCGATGAAACCAAAGGTGCGCCACGAGCTCCAGAACCACCTCCAGTGGTTACAAGCACCGAGCTACATGATTGGGGGATGGTTTTAAGAGCATCTCATGGAATACTGAAATTTCAAGAAGCATTGGATTCTATTTTGGAAGAGGAAAGGCGAATTGTTGCTCGATTTAAAAAATTAGTTATTGCGACTGCAGAGCAGCAAGCGACACATGAGGAAACAGTGCTGTGGAATTTTGTTCGTGGGTGTATGCCAAAACTCGTAAACGAACGGGCTGATCGTGCTGCGTTTGGTAATACAAAGAAGTTGTCAAACATGAGTGCTAATGAATTGCGTATCTGGTCAAAAGCAAAGAAAAAAAAATTAAAAGAATTTGGAAAAATGTATGCTGCGCTAGCAAAAACTGCATACGAGGAATCACAAGCAAAAGCATTTAAGGAACGGGAGGTTAACGAAAAGAGAAAAGCTGGACTAAAAGATGGCAATTTTTTAATAAATTTTGGGCTAGAAGACGATGTTTCTATTATGCAAAAACTTACGCACCTTATGCTTCAATATTGTAAACGACTATATGGGACTCCTCAAGCGCTAGCGATATTTAAAAAAATTGATATGGCTATCAATAAGTTGGACAAAGAATTGAAATCCGTGTCTAGAAGAAAGGCCCAATTTCTACGGCTAGCCTATACTAGCTACGAAAATATGATTTCGTCGTTACTTAATGTCGTGGAAGAAACAGAAGGCACAACAACATTTTCGGTAAAAAACTTTCAAAAAGAGTACGATCGAAATTTAGCACGGCTTGCACAAGAATGGCAGAACCAAAATAGTGCGGAAAAGCGAAAATCTGGTGGCGGGCGCACAATGGGAAATCAGTATTGGCAACATGCTAGAAGTGGTACAAACTTGCAATGGGAAAAGCCTCCAAATATTGATCACCATTGGTTAGATGAAGGATTTTTGTATGGAAAAATGCAACATCAAGATGTCAAAAATACGTGGACAAAATTACAAAAAGAAGAATATCATTTTAGCATCAGCGTATTGGAGGAAGATTTAATTGCGAAAGAAGACTATCGATATTTCAAAGACCTGAAAGCGGCCACAAACATTAAGTCGAAACTAGCACGAAGGAAGGCAATAGAACATTTTCAACGCGAATTTCTATCGCTTTGGTATACACATGAAGATTTTACTGATTATACACTTACATTCTTACAAAGGAATGAAGGAAACTTAAACGGCTGGTCGGTACGTGATGTTCACAAGCAATTATTTCTTGATTACAAAAATGCTTTACAAAACGATACTACAAACATATTAGACACTTTTAATCCGCATTGTTCTGTTGATGCTATGGATAGAATGCTGTACAAAGTGCAACTGCAAACATTTAAGAAAGTACTAGAGGCGAGTCTTCAAAAATGGGATGTGGCACCAGCTAATGTAGAAAATGCTGTCGATAATGACGATGTTAGAATCAGTGTTGTAAACCCATTGATGAATCGCGCTGATGGTGGTTGGCCAAGGTTTGTCGGAGGTGCAGCTCCGGAGGATATCAAGCAAGGCGATGCCAATGACTGCTGGCTTTTGAGCGCAATGATGATAGCAGCAGCAAGAGATCAACGGCAGGAAACGGAAAATCGAAATGACAAATTGATTATAGAAAACTTATTCGTCAACAACGATCATTCGGATTTCCATATAGTACAATTTTATCGCCCAGATACCGGAAAATGGGAAAAGGTGGCTGTTGATAATACTGTGCCAATTCGTCCATTGCAAAAGCCTTCTAAAAATGCTAAAGAAACCGACGGAATGAAAGCTAAACCAAAGTATGCATCAAGTCGTGAACCTGAAATGTGGGTTATGCTAATTGAAAAAGCTTATGCAAAGTGGATCTCATCAAGGGCAAAAAAAGAAAAATTTGAAACAGATAATCCATATGACAATATCAATTTTGGGCTGATTGACGAAGCACTAGTTTCATTTACGGGCGGTGTGAAGTCTCTTATACCATTAGATACTACAGAGGGCCAGGCAGCGGCGCGATCAGGGAAGTTATGGGATCAATTGGTGGATTATTATTCCAAAGGATATTTGATTGGTGCTAGCACACCATCAGGGCATGATGCTTTTTGGGACGAACATGGATTAGTAAAAGGGCACGCGTATGCTATCTTATCAGTTGTTTCGACAAGTCCACCTGCTGGTTCCACGTCTGGTGGGAAGATGCTTTTGTTACGTAATCCATGGGGAGTTAATCCATGGGATTTTGATCCACCTGCACACCCTAGTAAAGATCAACCATGGCCCATCCAAGCATTGGATTGGAGTCCACGTTCTGATATGTGGCAAGGGCCTGGTGGTCAATATATGAAGCGTAAGCTACGCGTGCAAGACAATGTTGCGCAAGATGTTGGTATGTTCTGGATAACATATGAAGATTTTGTGCGAGTCTATGCTGCAATATTTTGCTGCCGTGTTTTAGATGGATGGAAAAAAATCTCGTTAAGCTCTGGCTGGTACAATGGCCAAATGGGTGGTGTCATATCTGGTCCGGGGGGATTTCAAAACCCTCAATGGGCTTTAAGTATTAAATCTCCTACTGCTGCATACTTTTGTTTATCCCAAACCTTGAGCGCAAAAATGAAGTATATAATGTTGGCTATTGTTCCAAACGGTAAAAAACTTAAAAAACCAGTTGGGCCAAATGAAATTAAATCTCCAAGATTTTTTCATTCTGGAGCGCCAAATGATAGTCGCGAGGTCGGTTTTGATGTAAAAATTTTACCGCCTGGTCAATATACAATTATTGCCAGTACGTTTGATCCAGGTCAAGAAACTGGTTGTAGACTTACAATCTTTTTAAAAGATAAAAATGCATTTGGGTCATTTGAGGAATTGTGAGTTTCGAGGTTCATTTTAATATCTTTTAATATCATACGACGACGTATTAAAGCATATTTTTTATATATATTAAGTCTTACTCATAAGTTCAATAAAATTTTATACTTGTGATTAATATTCATATAACTTTCTTACTCATAATATGATATGATAGAT
>JACLAC010011211.1_pt1 | contig 13552 bp, 12 predicted proteins | sample 8027881 | NCBI WGS metagenome assembly JACLAC01 (sample SAMN15725517, study PRJNA655200) | protist metagenome | isolation source: fluorescence activated cell sorting (FACS) single amplified genomes of... | place: Spain: Blaines Bay Microbial Observatory, Mediterranean Sea | collected 2016-01-19 | reverse complement strand
AAGTCAGCTGTCGGGGTGGATTTGGGCGCGGCCTCTTGGCCTTCGACTTCGATGGTGGCTGCGACACCTTGGCTGGTAGAGGTTGATAATGTTGCAAAAGATGAAGCTGAGCGTTTTGTTCATCAAGCCCGAGATTTGGGTTTTGATAAAAGCGAGCAGGCCACCGCAAACAAAATCAACGTGCCGTGGGCGGGGATCGATTCCCACGTCTGGTTTAAGTCTAGCCTCGAAAGAAATGAGTGGGGGGTGGAGCCGGCCGATTTAAAAACAGTTTTGAGTGGTTTGAAGAATGTCTGTAAGGTTGCCAAATCACAAGAGCCAGTTCCTTACTATGCAATGTTGGTGATGGACGGTGACTCGATGGGAGATTTGTTGGCGAGACTTGATTCGCCAGCTGAACTGAGTCGTTGTTTGAAAAAATTTACCAATTCCGTTGATAGTATTATTTCTGATTCGCCAAGATTTGGCCGCACAGTTTATGCGGGGGGCGATGATGTTATGGCGATGTTGCCAGCAGGGCATGCGGTAGATGTGGCATGGAATTTGTCTCAACATTATCGTTCTTGCTTTGCGGGCACAGCGGCAGCAGGTAAAGCTACGATCTCAGGTGCCATTGTTTTTGCTCATCACCAGTATCCACTTAGGAAAGTGTTGCATACAGCCCATGAACTGTTGGATGATGTTGCCAAGGACGCGACTGGTCGAGATGCACTTGCCATTGGGATTATCCAAAGTAGTGGGCTTAATGCCTGTTGGTCGACTCCATGGGCTATGTTCGAAAAAGATTCGGCCAAGTTTCAACGTCGGCGAACGTTAACCGAGTTAGTGCCGCAATTTGGGAAAGAAGATAGTTCATCTGAGATGCCAAATTTCAATGCTTCCTTTCTCTACCACCTGAGGACGCAGTACTCAAAATTATTCGCCAAATCGCTTGAGCTTCCTGGTTCCCATGGGCATTTGCCCGAGAAATTGGGGGAATCGGAGGGGCTGTTAGCTAATTTAGCAAATTCTGAATATCGGAGGCGGATGTCCTCCGAAGCCAAAAAAAAATACACACCTGAGCAGACGTTAGAGATGATTTCGCCACTGATCGGATTGAGTCATCTGGCAAAAAATGAAAATGGCAAGGTTCAGGTTGATAAATCAAGTTTTGGGTTTGATGGCTGGAGAGTTGCAAGATTTTTAGCTGCAGTCGCAGAAGGAAAGGTGGGTGAGCGTGATTGACGAAAAGATAAGGTGGTTTGAGTTAAGTCCGGTTGATGCTTGGTTTTTTCGTGACGGTCGTCCCTCAAACCGTGATGAAGATCAAAGTGATCTGCAAAGCCTATTTCCACCTCCGCAACAAACGATCGTTGGGGCGATTCGTGCTGCTGCGGCGAGGGCTCAAGGCTGGACCGGGCGAGGTGATTGGCCGAGTGAAATTAAGTTGGTTTTGGGCGATGGTTTTGAAAATCTTGGCCAGCTGTCTTTCGAGGGGCCCTTCATGGCACTTGATGGTGCGCCGCTATTGCCAGCTCCCCGTCATTTAATTGGTTATGTGGCCAACAGCGAATCCGATTCACTGTCAGGGAAGAGATTTCAGCCAGCTGGTTTTCTCAAGCCATCGGAAATGAAAGTTCGGTGTGATCTTGGGAACGTAACGTTACCCGTGATACCGTCAGATTTGTCACGATCTGGAGAGGATGGTTCCCGCTTAGATAACGCCAACGGTTTTTACCTAACGGTCGCTGGAATGGAAATGGTTTTGAACGGGGAATTGCCAGCAGTAGAACACTGCGTTCACGAAAGCGATTTGTTCGTATTGGAGCCTAGGATTGGGATCTCACGTCAGGTTGAAACGCGGACGACGGGCGAAAATGCGATGTATCATCCGTCTTATTTACGTTTGAACAGCGGGGTGTCCGTTTTGATTGGAGTCGCGGGATTGCCTGAAGATTGGTTCCTTCCGGCGTTCTTTCCTCTTGGTGGAGAATCACGCATGGCATCTGCAGAGGAAATCGCGAGTCCGAATCTTCCTTGTGGTCCAGCGGATGGTGATGTGTTGGTGTTAGTGACTCCTGCCAAATTCGATGGGGAGTTTTGGTACGGTGCGTCCTGTGATCAATCAGCAAGTTTATTGTCGAGCAAGCTTAGCGGGGCCGTGCAAACGGCTGCTCTTGATCGGCCACTTAGTATTGGTGGATTTGATTCTAGAAAAGGTAGCAAAGGGCCATTGCCCCTTCAGCCGTATGTGCCTGCAGGCAGCGTGTGGTGGCTAGGGGAAAATGCAAAAAGTCAATCCTCGTCAAGTCGGTCGATTGGAGTGAGGAACGCCTACGGATTTGGCAGTTGTTTTGTAGCCAAAAGGTGATTAGCTCTAGAGGTAATCAGATCAATTATTAGTGAGTTAGCGAATAAAGATAAAAGTAATTAAGGAATTTGAAGATGAGATCGTCAATTATTGGGATGCTTGCTGAAACATCGATTCACCCGGGCTCCGGTCAGGACACTGGTTTTGTGGACCTACCTGTGGCGAGGGAGGCGGCAACAGATTTTCCTGTCATTCCAGGGTCTTCTATGAAAGGGGCAATCCTTGATCGTGCTCGGCAAGAGAAGGTTGCAGACTCAGAAAGAAATAGAATCTTTGGTGAACAGGAAATGGCTGGCAAGTTACTTGTTGGTGATGCTCGTTTGTTATTGCTTCCGGTGCGAAGCTTGCAAGGGAGTTACAAGTGGGTGACATCCCCGCAATTGATTCAGCGTTTTTGTCGTGACTCCTCCAGGATGAATGGTGTTGCTCCTGGCGCAAGTAAGTTGCCTACGATTAAGTCGGGAACTTACATGGGCGCAAACCACGGGGCACTTTTTCTGGAGGAGCGCCAATTCGAATTTGCAGATGCTGTGTCTACTGAGTTGCACAAGGAACTGGAGCCGCTCATGTTGTCTTCCGCTGAAAATCTAGCCACACGTTTAGTAATACTGAGCGATGATGACTTTTCTTGGTTTGCCCGTTACGGATTGGCGATCAACGCTCGTAATGTTCTTGATGAAGTTAAGAAGACAAGTAAAAACCTCTGGTACGAAGAAACTATCTCTCCTGATTCATTGTTTTATTGCTTATTGTCCGAGCGAGATTCTTCCTCCGAAGGTTGCTTGGATTTAGTTTTGGATATGTTCAATAATCGCCCTTATTTGCAGGCGGGTGGGAATGAAACTGTTGGGCAAGGTTGGTTTGGAATTCGCCCCATTTTATCGCAGAAGGAGGCTGTTTAATGACTATTGACAAAAACACCACGGATCAACGCCGTGCGGCCGATGCGTTATCGAAAATTCGCTCCATTGCTGACGGTGGAAATGATGGAATGTATATATCTTACATTTCTGCGATGCCAGCTACTGTCGTTATGAACGGGCTTGGTCAAGCTCTGATAACACAATTGGCGAAATCAAAACCTTCAAATCGGTTGGACTCACACGGCTTGATTTATCAACATTTGTGTGACTGGCTGTCGAAGCAAGTCAAGGGGCTCGAAGGGAAGCCAGATCAATTGATTGATCGATTAATGGAGAACGATCAATCTGTTTACATTCTCGCTCAGGCAGAGTGCATGGCATACCTGAATTGGCTTAAACAGTTTGCGAGAGCATTGTTGGCTGAAGCGGAGGGAGATAGATGAACCAACCTTTTTGTCCAATTTATAAGGAAGCGAGAGATTTTCTCTCACAATCTAAGCAGCCAGATGGTAATTCTGGGTTGCGATTCGAAAAGTTTGGCGACGCTTGGAATTTCCAGCAGAAGAGTGGAATGCAAGTAGCTGAGTTTGACAAAGAAAACCTGAAGAGCAAGACCCGCTGGTTAGATCGCTTTGTCGGAAAGGCCAATCAGCATGGTGATTCCAGTCAGCTTGAAGCATTTGCAGAACGTCAGTCTGCACTGGTGAAATCTCTTGGCGGTGTTTCACTGATTTTGAAAAATGAATCAAGATTTGTTACAGGAATGGGGCGACAGCATCCACTCGAGAATGGGTTTAGTTGGCACCATATCCTCGGCACGCCTTATCTTCCCGGAACCAGCGTCAAGGGAGGGCTTCGTAGTTGGGCAAGAGAAGTACGAGGGACCTGGGACGAAGAGAAAGAAGAGTACTCGTCTGACATTTGGATTGATCAGGCGTTTGGAGAAATGGAGCAAGTGGGAGAGTTCATCTTGTTTGACATGATCCCCTTAAAAAAAGTTGAATTGGTGGCAGAAATTATGACACCTCATTTTGGAAAGTATTATCAAGATGGGGAGATCCCCGGTGACTGGCATAGCCCAGTCCCTGTTTCGTACCTAGCTGTCGAGAAAGGTCAAAATTGGCAATTGGGAATAGCGCCTCGAAAATTGAATAATCCCGAGGCTGAGGGCAAACTTGAAGAGATAACTGATTTGCTAGTTCAGAGCCTGCAGTTCGCAGGTGTGGGTGCTAAAACATCGATTGGGATGGGGCGATTCGAGCGAGATCAAGCGTTGGAAAATAAAATTTCAGCAAGGCTAGATGCCAAAAGGCAAAAGGCAGCCGATCAAGAAAAAAGGGCGGCGGAAGATGCCAAGCTGAGTGATGACGTTCGAGCAATTGTCAAAATTGCTCGTGAACGGGGATGGGAAGACGCCGACAACTCTACAGCATTCTTAGATGGTATGGATGATTTTTTAGAGAACAACCCTGCTCCTAGTGTCGAAGTAATCGATTGGGTACGAGAGAACATTATCGAGTCGGATTCAGTTAGCTACAATAAACCATGGCATCAGATATGGTTGGATCCTGAGGCAATGGGTGGAAAAAAGAAGAACAAGCCAAAATTTAAGGGGCGGATAAAAGAGCTTGTCATTCGCTTAATTCAACTTCGGGAGGGTGCTTCGTCTTGATTTGGCCCTTATCATCTCAACACCGAATTGATTCGTGTGATTTCGCGCAGCGTAATCGTCAAGCAGTACTGTTCTCAGTACGCCCAACGGCCGCGGGAGGAGATCTACCTCAGCTCTCCAATTGCATTGGCTTAATGGAGGCCTTTCATGCTAGTGCGGTGCGGGTTTCATATAAAATCCGGCACTCATTCAATAGCGAGTTGTTTGGAACAACTCGCGATGGCGAACCCCTAAGGAACTTTCATCGGCATGCTCACTGGATTTCAAATTGCCTCCGGAAAGTAGGAGCTATTGATCACGTCATTGCATTCACAGAGCAAGGTTTTTCAGCTGATTCCATTCACTGCCTTCGTAGTATTTCAACGATCTATTCAGCGGAAATACCAGCAGTGTCCGTAAGGGTTTTGAAGGTTGGAAGTTATTGGCAAATCCAAAATAAAATGAGAAGACATTGTTTGAGGTATCGGTTTGGTTATACACGAATTCCTTTTGTTAAAACTTGGACCTCTTACACCCCATTAATTCTAAAAAAACACCTAAATCGAAATGGCAGAAAGAGTCTGCAAGGACAAATTATTGAGGAGCTTAGGGAGAGGGGATTGCCAACTCCAACGAAAATCGAAGTCTGGCCGGTAGAGCGAGTGAATCAATTTTTTAAAGACTTTGTTGTCAGGCGAAAAAATGGAAAAAATCAGCCTCCATCTTGTCAAATGTGGGGAGTGTCCATTGAATTTGAAAAACCGGTCCCTAACCAGCCATTGATGCTTGGTTACGCCAGTCATTTTGGACTTGGACAATTTAAGCCAAAAAGGTTTGTAGAATCACACTAGGCCATCCCTTCCGTAGTTATATCTATCCCATGAATCGGTCTGACGTCGCGGAGGTTGAGTAGTTTCCTTGCGTGCTAGTTATCTCATTTGTTACGACATTGCCGATCCTCGCCGCTTGCGATTTGTAAGTAAAGTGTTGAGTAACTGGGGGATTCGAATTCAATACAGCATTTTCGAGTGCAATTTGACTCCAAAAGATTTAACGATCTGTAAAGCACAGCTTTTGAAAGTGATCGACAGAGAACGTGACCAAGTGCTATTTGTGAAATTGGGGCCAACTCAATCGCGAGGCGATCGAGTTATCGAGTCAATGGGAAAGCAATACCATGGATTTGACGCTCCGGTGATTGTTGTATAGCAGTCAAATAGAATTTTAAATCAAAGGTGCCCCAATAGATCAGTTAAAGAAAGTTAATTCTAAAAATGACTGTGCACAAAACGCTTCTTGCTTAACGAGCGATTCGTTTTTGACATTTCCACAGGTTGTTGAGTTTAAAAAATGCCCAAGATATTTTTATTTGCGACAAATCGAAAAAGCTTCTCTACCGGCAGAAGAACTAGCTTCCGCCAAGAGAATATCTGATGACGATTTGGAACTTTCCATAATTTTAAAAAATTATGATTGGGATGGGCAAGAAAAGCAAAAACTGGTTCTTTCGAGTCAGTCTCTAAAGATTGTTAGCGATATCGACGTGGTTAAAGATTCTGCTGGTGCTCTTGTCATATTGCAACCTGAAAACGGCCTCCCAAGTTTTAATCTTGATGGATCGATTGAGGATTTGCTTGAGATTGGATTCAAAGCATTGATCTTAAGGGAACACGGTTATCAAATTCGTAGAGCGATTGTTTATTATTCTGCCACTGACCAGACATTTGAGAAGTCAGTTGATGGGAAATTACTGGATCAAACGAATAGCTTGATAGCGGATGCTCAAAATTGTATTAAGAAATTAAATATTCCCCTGCCTTTAGATGCTTCTCCAAAGTGCGTTACATGCTCACTCGTTTCAGTTTGTTTGCCCGATGAGATAAATGCGAGCTTGCAAAATCAGAGTTCAATTGCCCGTCAATTATTATTGTTCGATACGGGGGAGTTGTTATCGGTAAAAACAAAAGAGGAGTACACCAAGCCAGTGCGTCAACTTGTGTCTGCGAGAGACGATCGACGACCACTTTATTTAAACACGTCTGGGATAAGTGTCGGTAAAGCAGGTGAATTGCTCACGGTAAAGGAAAAAAAGAAAATCATTCAGCAAGTACGATTGAGAGAAATATCTCAAGTGAATCTGTTAGGGGCAATTCAGATTTCAACTCAATGTGTTCAGACGCTGATGCATCTTGATATTCCTTTGTTATATTTTTCCTCTGGCGGTTGGTTTTACGGAATGACCCAGCCAATTGGAGCAAAGAATATTCTTTGGCGAATGGAACAACACAAGGCTCATGCCTCGGAAAAGTTTTGTTTACCGTTCGCCCGTAGTGTTATTTATTCAAAGATTTTTAATCAGCGTACACTGTTAATGAGGAATCACACGCATCCACCTTCCAACGTCCTTTCTAAGTTAAAAAAGATTGCAGAAGAGCTCGAACAGGCTGAGACGATGCATCAACTACTTGGTCATGAGGGGTATGCGGCAAAGCTGTATTTTGAGAAATTTGCCGGAATGATAAAAGAGAGCGCGGGACAAGCTCAAAAGTCAGATTTCGATCAAGAAATTTTTTCGTTTAAAGGTCGCAACAAAAGGCCTCCCCGAGATGCGGTAAATGCTCTGCTGTCTTTTGGCTATAGTTTGCTTGTTAAAGAGATGACGATTGCTTGTGTCGGCATTGGGTTAGACCCGTATCTTGGATTTTACCATCAGCCAAGAGCTGGAAGGTCGTCTCTTGCACTCGATTTAATGGAACCTTTTCGTCCTCTCATTGTGGATTCAGTGGCAATTCGATCTATCAATAATCGGATTTTGAAACCTTGCGATTTCATCTCGGTAGGAAATGCGGTAAATCTCAACGATGTGGGTAGAAAGAAGTTTATTCATTGTTTTGAGACAAGGATGAATGAGCTTGTTACTCATCCGTTGTATGGATATCGCGTCAGTTACCGTCGTTTAATGGAGATTCAAACCAGGTTGTTGGCGAGGTTGCTGATGGGGGAGTTGCATGAGTACCCGAAGTTTATTACACGTTAAGTTGATTATCCCACGTGGGTTTGCTACGATCGAGCTGTTCCGAGTATGGACATTGTTCTTTGAGAAAATGGGTATTATCGTTAGTCATGCGTATGGGCACGTATGCAAAACCCCCGGTTGCGAGCGGGCCGAATAGGGCTCTAACCCCGTGAGGTGCTCGCAAGCCATATTGCACGGTTTTTTACGTGTTTTCTTGAGCCTTAGGGAAAGAAATATGCGCTGACCGCGTTGATTTTTCAGAGGTGCTCGCAAACAGGCGTTTTGACCACGGTTTTTACCGAGCGAAAATGGCATACCCTATCCGCATCCATTTGGATGCGGCCCCATTGAAGCGCGGCGTGAATCGTCTCCCCAATCCCAATGAACTTAGCTTCTATCCGCATCCATTTGGATGCGGCCCCATTGAAGCACCTTTGACTGATGCCTCTGGTGCATCGGTCTGGCATCTATCCGCATCCATTTGGATGCGGCCCCATTGAAGCGACGACAGCACCGACTAGCGTGAGATCGTTATACCAGCTATCCGCATCCATTTGGATGCGGCCCCATTGAAGCCCGTTGCCGGTTCGCTCGCCCTCCAGCCGATACCATTCGTCTATCCGCATCCATTTGGATGCGGCCCCATTGAAGCCCTCCAAAGCAAACCAGAACATTGCCACCGCGCTGACTATCCGCATCCATTTGGATGCGGCCCCATTGAAGCAACCAACTCAACATCGAATAGCTCTGCAATCTGATCCTATCCGCATCCATTTGGATGCGGCCCCATTGAAGCGTGTCGGCGTTTGTGACTTGTCGCGGCTTTAGTCCGGTGCTATCCGCATCCATTTGGATGCGGCCCCATTGAAGCGATGACTGGATGGCGGATACCCGTCACTTCAGTTGGAACTATCCGCATCCATTTGGATGCGGCCCCATTGAAGCACATTTCGTCGCTCGAAAACCTCTGGAATGGATACGCTATCCGCATCCATTTGGATGCGGCCCCATTGAAGCCCGTTCATCTCTGAGCCGAACAATGCTGCACCTACTTCTATCCGCATCCATTTGGATGCGGCCCCATTGAAGCGCGTCTCTGCAGTTTATGTACCACTGCTCCATGGCAGCCTATCCGCATCCATTTGGATGCGGCCCCATTGAAGCCAGACCGCTGGAGGTCGATTCTGGCGGGCTTATTTCACTATCCGCATCCATTTGGATGCGGCCCCATTGAAGCTCTCGTTTCTCAATCACGTGGTCGGATTCTAAGCGGTCCTATCCGCATCCATTTGGATGCGGCCCCATTGAAGCTTGTCTTTCATAGCTCTTTGACTTCGACACCTTCAACGTTCATCGCCCCAAAACCAATTGTCGTTGGTCTGCGTTTGGAGATGAAAATGTCGAAGAGTGGATTGGCGACGGCAAGTAGGATGTGATTCATTTTAACTTTGGTCTGTGGGATTGGTACGGTTGGAAACAAGAGACCAAAGCGACTCCAGAGTCGTATGCCAAGAATCTAAATAGCATCATTGCCAAGCTGAAAAAATCAAAGGCGAAGTTGATTTTTGGAATGACGACGCCTCCTTGCATCGGTTCGGAGCGCAGTGCCAATGTTGTTGTTACTGAGGATCGAGCGAAGCAATTTAATGATGCGGCCCGAAAGGTGATGAAAGCCCATGGCGTTCAGGTGAATGATCTCTATGCCGCCATCGGTGATGGTCGAACTAAGTATCAGCTCGGCGAAAACGACGTTCATTACAACGACGCGGGGAAAGATTTGCTTGCCGCTCGCGTGGCTGGAACGATCGGAAATGTTCTAGCTGGGAAAAAGAAACGAAAGCGTCCGCCGGTTTCGAAGACAACGACCCAGGACGGAGTGCCCAATGCACTCATCCTTGGTGACTCCATTTCGATCGCGTACACGCCAATCGTCGTTAAAAAACTCAAAGGCAAATTCAATGTTACGCGGCCGAGAGCGAATTGCGGTGATACGAATCGTTACCGGAGCGCACTGCCTAAATGGCTGGGGGACAAAAGATGGGACGTGATTCATTTTAATGTTGGCCTGCACGACCTTTGTTATCGTCACCCCGATTCAAAGGTGCAGGGCAACCGGGATAAAGTGAATGGATCCATCGCTGTTCCACTTGATGAATACGAGCAGAACTTGGAAAAAATTGTTACGATGCTGAAGGCGACGGGGGCAAAACTAATCTGGGCTTCAACGACGATCGTTCCTGAGGGTGAAGCCGGGCGAGTTGTGGGAGATGAGGTGAAGTACAACCTCGTCGCTGAAAAAATCATGAAGAAGCATGGGATTGAAATCAACGACCTGCGGGAACTGAGCGGTACGTTTCCTGCCTCTTATTTCCGCGGTCCGGGTGACGTGCACTTCACGGCGGAGGGGAGTGAAAAATTGGCCAATCAAGTAGCGGCATCGATTGCAAGTTCTGCAAAAAAATAAGGCAATTGGTTGGGCTGACTGAACAGATTGCTTTAGAATTCCATCGTGAGTTGCGCATCACTCTTGCCGGTTGCTCTTAAGAATGAACTTTGGACGCTACCTCTAGAACAGAATAATCTAGTTTTCAGATTCCAATTGAGATCTTGATTTTTGTTTGTAATCAAAAGAACGTTTCGGTAGATATTTTGGAGTTCTCCTTGAAAATCCTAGCTGATTGCTTATTTTGAGGGAATGGAATACCTTGCTTCCCAAACTTCTTACACGCCAGCTTCTGGATTCACGTGACGGGTTTAATCTCACTCGGCGTGCCCGTTTTGCTCTAATTTTTTAGAAGCATTATCTTTCTAGTTATCTTTCTAGTTATCTTTCTAGTTATTTTCAGCTTTAAATTTATTTTCCAACTCAACAAGATATAAAAAAATGCAATTCAAACGTTCGAAATCCAATGGATTTACTCTTGTGGAACTCTTAGTTGTGATCGCGATTATTGGGATCCTTATCGGTATGTTACTACCAGCGGTTCAACAGGTTCGAGAGGCTGCAAGACGTACTCAATGCTCAAATAAAATGCGTCAAATCGGCCTAGCCATGTTTAATTATGAATCAGCGTTTAGGCAATTTCCTTCTGCTGGGCAAGCGAAGCGAGGCGGCACAGGTTCAAACGCAGGCCAAAATGTTTTCTTTTCAGACCGTGGTGTCCTCGAGAGTTTCAGCAATGCATCCCCTTCAGTCCAGTCTTACATTCTGCCTTTCCTTGAGCAGGGCAATGTTTCTGATCTTTTCAATTTAAGATATCGGTATGACATTGATCCGAGTCTTCCCGAAGCACCAACAAACCAGACCGCAGCAAAAACTGCGCTTGATATTTTTATCTGCCCATCAACCGGTAGAAGCAGTCTTCAAGACGCTGAGGGTTATGGTTTTACTGATTACTCTGCTCCGGTAACTGTTCGGCCCGGTTTAAGTGGTGATCCTAATCAGCCTCGATTCAAGTGTGTGCTCAATGGTGATTCAAAAAGAAAAATCGCTGCAATCACCGATGGTACCAGTAACACAATCGCGATGGCTGAAGATGCCGGTCGGGCAGACGTCGCGAATGACGGTTATATGATTATCAAAACAGAAATCATGGACGATGGAACCAGTGCCAACCGCCGATCTTGGGCGTGGGCTGATCCTGATAACGCCTTCAATGTCGATAAGCTAGTCAACAACAGTCAGTATCCAAAAGGTGGCCCTCCGGGATGCACTTGGGATATTGTCAATTGCGGGCCGAACGAAGAAACATTCAGTTTTCACCCGGGTGGAGCGAATGTCGCAATGGCCGATGGAAGCGTTCATTTTATCGAAGCTAATGTCACCGCAAGCGTATTTGCAGCTTTAATGAGTAAAGACGGTGGTGAAGTAGTTTCAATTAAAAACTAATATCTCCATTTATCAGTAGTTCAAATAAGCGGTCATCGAGCGTTGATTCAGAACGGTCAGATATTTCTCCAGATCTAATTTGTATCGGAAGTGAAGTCTTTCCTTTGTTCTTTCTGCCAATGCAGTAATTTTTCGGCTTGTTTGAAATATGATTGACAAAACTTGAGTGTAAGTTTTGGATGTGCTTACTACGTGCGCGCTTAATTCGAATTTTTTTTCGATTAAGCGCTTTGTTTTTACTTGCTAGCCGTATTTTATAAATTCCTAAACCTGTCGCGGCTTCTCCGTCCATCGTCCCAGCGACCAACGCCAATGCAGCTAAGCCAACAACTAGAAAAAGACCAACCGTCACCATCGAGGCGACGATTGAAAAACCGATCATGATCAAATAGGCAATCAGTCCTTCGCCAAATTGATCAAACCCCTTAAACAGAGTTCCAAATTCTACTTGCCGTCCCGCTTGGCGGTGCAAAAAGCACAGGTAGATACCGATCAACATTGGCCCCATCACAATCCCAAATGGCACCATCGAGCCAACGAGAACGCCTACCAATGTGATTCCAAGAAACAGACCGTATTGATTACCAATCAATTCTTTGGAGCGACTCAGCAATTCCATTGGCCGGACGTTCACCTTGCGAATCGGTCCGTCCTTGGGGCTATGCTTTGGGCCCAGCGTACTCGTAGGCAGCTCCCCTTGTGGCGTATAAGGGTTGTTATAGGGATTGTCGGTATTCATGAGGATCGCTCAGCCATTGAGATGGGGCAAGGAATAAAGCAGGCCTGATAAGTAGTCTACCAGTTCATTTTGCCATTGTGTCAAGTTCACTCAATTTAAATCGCACACTCAAAATATAGGGCTGCTCTCCCTGCGACCAATGCCCATAGGTGGTGATCACAAATGTATCATCTGGCAACACCTCGACTCCAGGATAAGTCGTATCGTATCCTTTTTTGTTATCTTTCAACCTGACGGAGTATTGACCGTCGCTACCGTTTTCAAGGTCTTCCCAGGTTCCAACCCAACCGACCCAGTCACCTTCAAATGGTCGGTCCTTTCGCTTATCTGTCGGGGAGTTACAACGAAAACTGATAAACAGACGACCGTCGGCTCCGTACTTTCCCGTATGCCGGTCCCCGGTCAACGCCAACGGTAGTTCGCGTGGTTCAGACCAAGTTTTCCCTTCATCCTCGGAAAAAATAATATGAGAATTTTCACGCCGCGCGTTTTCGCGAAGGAGAACTGCTAACTTCTTGCCATCCGGCGAGCGAATACAACCCGGTTCGCAAAGATGAACATCCGAAGAACGATATACGGATTCGGGAAATGACCAAGTCAGGCCACCGTCAATCGAAAAGGTCTTATAAAGATCAAACGTTCGCGTCTTATTTTTTGCCGGCGTTTTCCCAATGAATCTTCCATCGTCGTGAAACATCGCCATGTAGTGCCCTGGGCCTGTGCTAAGTTTCTCCACAAAACCCATGACCACGATCCCGCCCCAATCGCCAACGGGCTTGAGGTCTCCCCAGCTGTTTCCATCGTCTTCAGAGACCGCCAGTTTAGCGGGATACAAACCAGACCACATGATGATCCGTTTCTTTCCATCAGCATCTACGACCCGGTGGAGCGTCGGAACCTCTTTCGATGTCGACCAGTTCGCGGGGGTCGGCAATCGTTCACTCCACGTCAGCCCCCCATCATTACTCCGCTTGTAGACAATGGAACCTCGTCCATGACCTTTTGGGTAAACGCAGAGCATCGTCTTACCGTCTTCCAGAAGAC
>JACLAC010022616.1_pt1 | contig 13560 bp, 13 predicted proteins | sample 8027881 | NCBI WGS metagenome assembly JACLAC01 (sample SAMN15725517, study PRJNA655200) | protist metagenome | isolation source: fluorescence activated cell sorting (FACS) single amplified genomes of... | place: Spain: Blaines Bay Microbial Observatory, Mediterranean Sea | collected 2016-01-19 | reverse complement strand
CGGAAATTCTCTATCAAGCATACTTCCAAATCGCACGTCTTCACCTTTCGCGGCTGCCTCCCACAATTTTCTTGCTCGTTCGCGTGAAGAATCAAACTTATGGATGCGGTAAAAATCTTCAAAACTAATTTCATTTTCTTGCGCTTTGATTGCGTCGTGTATCATTCGCAGATCGTGCAACTTTGCTTTTGACTGATATGCCTCAGATAAAGAAGATTCCTTATCGCCGACTCGAGGTCCGTCCTTGAAAAAGTTATCAGCGTTGTGCTCTGTTAATCCCGTGCTCGATTCATTAGCCTTTAAAGCACTGATTTTTTTTACGTTGTAATTCTCACCCCTGCCAGCGCTCTCGGCTGAGTCGAGCAAACGTTTCACTTGCCTGTTTGTCGCTTTACTATCAGACAGGATATCGCCTTGAACTTGTAAAATATTCGTCTTGCTCGGAGCGACGCCTGCCGCGTGATCAGATATCAGATCTGTACCCAATGCAGGATTCATTAGATGAGCTGGAATAGCACCTCCTTCAAATTGAGCTGCAACGTGATTCGCTTTTGCTGCGCCGAGGGAGTGCCCGATTGTCTCGATGTTGCTGTCGGGGAAGGCATCAAGTGCACGATGTCCCATCTCGTGTGCGTCCTGAAACGCTTGACTTTCACCAGCTTTTGGAACAGCACCCATCGCTTTCCCAGCAACGTTTGCAGCTTTTTGCAAAGGGTCCAAACCCGCTTTCACCCCCTCTCGAACTGCCTTTTTTGCCGCCATATCGATCATTTCAAATCCAGTGTCGGGCACGAATCCTCCCAACCCATCTGCTATATTATCGACAATATCACGCGCCGTATCAGGAATCGATCGTGCTCCGATTTTAAAATCAGCAATTAAATCTTGTGGACTGCTAGGGTCAGTTCCAGTGTAGACCAGTCTTGTTTCATTTGTTTCAGCATTGTGAAACACCGCACCTTTTTTACCCTCAGCTTCGCCCATACTCGAAGCCTCGTGTAATTTCCAATCGCCCAGTCCTTCGCCGTCCAGGTATTCCTGGGGCGAGGGAGCGTCATCGCCATCGACACCTTCGTGCAGGCGTGCAGCTTGCAACAATTTTGCGTGCATAATTTCCTCTTCTGTTAACGTTTCTGTTGGTGCTGGTTCAGCAACTTTTCTCGAGGGGAGAGTGAAACGACGCGGCGGAACGAATGGAATAAGTAATCCTCTTCGCCGTGCAACAGCTTCGCCAACAGCACCTCCGCCTCCGCCTCCGCCTCCCGGTTGACCGCCCGGTTGACCGCCCGCTTGACCGCTCGGAGGTGCCAGACGTTGACTTCTGTGTGTTTGCACGCTTGGTTGGTGCGAGTGCACGAATCGCGGTCGGGGCGGACAAAGCGATCGACCAAACTGATCTTTCTTTTGACATCTTCTATCAATAAGTGTTGTCATTCTTTAGTTTTAGCAATAATTATGTTATGGGATCAACGTCCATTACGTCGTGCTGCCGCCAGTTGTGGTCGTATGTCGTCCGATTAACTGGCATACCAAAGTTCCTTCTTGTGGAGCGTCGTAGCGGCTGAGCAGGAGCTGGAGCTTCTTCTTCTTCCTCTTCTCCTCTCCCATATAACCCCTCAGCTAATGCCCAATAGTCTGCGGCACGTTGAGCGCTATCCGCTGCAGATTGAGCAGCTCTCACCGCAGCAGCAGCAGCTTGAGCCTTCGCTTGCTGTGATCGCTCTGCGGCTGCAAGACGATTTCTTGCAGCACGTCTCCTTTCATCCTTTACGTTTACGGTATTAGCTTGCTCGCTCGGAATTAATTGCACGGCTGAAACAGAATTCGCGGGCGCCGCGGCGGGCGCCGCGGGTTCTTCTTCTACCTTCTCTTCGCCATCTCCAAATTGAAGCTGGTATGGATTATTCGGGGAATAATATGCGTCTCTCATCGCTCCGGCGACATATTTTACACCGCTAGCTCCCGTTCTGAGAAAGTAGCTGATGACGGCGAGGGCGTTTTCGGCTGCCGTGTGTTTGTCCTCGTTTGCTGCTTTCGCCGCCTGTTTACCTCGGCTGACCGGGACTTCTTCTTCTTTCGTTTCGTCGTCTGGGTGAGGTCCAAGACGGTCAAGTGCTCTAAGGCTACGCTTGCTGGGCGGAAAATCGCTAGCCGATACCGGACGCATTGGCACTTCTTCCTCCTCCTCTTCAGCGTCTACATATTCGTCGAGGTCGCTCAACTCGTCCTCGTTGATTGCAAGTTGCAGCGGAGGCAACGGATTTTTACTACCTCGCGGGACAGGGACGTTGTTAAGCGGCGCCGGCGCCCAGTTTGAAATGAAGTTTGCAGGAACAGGATTGATTCTTCGATATTGAGTCGTGCTCTGTTTGCCTCGGCGCCGCAGAGCTCGAAGCCGTTTTCGTTGCGCTCGTGAAACAGGAAAAAATTCACATTCTTCTCTTATAGTCATTGTTTCTTTATTTCAATGATAATAAAAGAAGTATGTCAACATCAACTTTACTATCAACACGTAATCTTTTCATCAACTCGGAAACAGTTCCGGGAAATACCGACGGAAGAAACATTCGATTGAATGTCCCACAAGGTTCAATAAATTGCAACCCGAACCAGCACCTTCGCTTAACTCTAAGCTCTTTCGAATTGCCCGTTGCTTGGTACCGCATCAACTCGAACAACAACATTTTCTACTTTGTAGCTCTCAGTAATGCCGGCGCGATGTCAAAAGCAAGAATCGTTATCCCCGAAGGGAATTATCAGTCGTTCACTGATGCGACTCACGGTCTCGGCCCAGCTATAAAAAAAGCGTTAGACGACGCCCTGACAGCAAAATATTCACCAGGTAATGCAATCACGCCTACATCAGTCGAATGGGATCTTGTGAAAAACACTTTCAAAATCACCATCGACAAGACGGTCTTCCCAGATGAAAATTTAGTTCAAGAAATCAAATTTGTCGCTTTCACGTTGCCCGCATACACCAAAGTCGCAGGCAATATTGTCGACGATATTTTGGAAAGCGATTACACAGGCGCATTCCAAGACAGTCATCAGATTTTAGGGGGCTGCAACGAAAAAAGAAATGAAGTTCCCGGCGCCGACACCTCAGCACAGTTTGCGAATCTCACATCGCTTTTTAATGACCAGGGCAGCGGCTACTATGCAGCTCGACTTCAAAGTATGGAAGCAATCTACTTGCATACCAATTTACAAACGACAGATTTTATGTCAAATGCATATGGTTTCCCGCAGCTAGTCAGCACACGAATTCTGGCCGCGATCCCCGCCGGGAATACCTCGATTGTTTACAATATGACATCTGCAGCCTCGGATGCCGGGACGGGGTACCAAAAGCCGTATGAAACGATCGAGTATATGGATAATGGAAACAATTTGTTTTCTTCAATGCTACGAACAAAATCTGTTCCAGTTCTCGAACTCTCCATCCGCGATTCATATGGCAGACTTTTGCCTCTCGTCAGTCAGGGTCAGCGCACGTGCAATGCGATGTCGTTTACTTGCACGATTCGCATAGATGTTTTTGAAGGTGCAGGTCCAAGATAAATTTTTTTATTTTTGTAAAAGTAAACAACAACACAATGGCAATTCCAATGAATATGCAGTATATGATGAGTCAGCTCAGCGGATTTACGAGAAACACTATCCGCATCGAGCCTCAGGCCTCCAATTCTCTTTCTAGTAAAGGCAATGCACTGATTTCCTGCGTGCTCCCGACAAATGCTGTCGTGAATATGAAAAGTTTCACTTGCCGAGCTCTCTGCAAATCCTTCGGGGTCCCAGCAGCAAGCGGTGCCGCTGAGAGTGAGGTCTATTCGCTTCTCCCTGCTGGCGGGATTGCAGCGGCAGTTGAGAGGATTTCCTGGGCGGCGGGCGGTCTCGCACTCGATTCATCTCCGAGTTCGTATTCGGTTATTAACAGGATGAAACAGAACTGCGAGACAGGCATCGCTACTTTTATGAGCGATCAGCGTGTACTCGGACAGTCCTGCATTGAACCCATCGATATGTCGAAGGTCGGAAATGATTCCCAGGGCAAACCGCTGGAAACGCAGGAAAATAAGTACCAGGGCCAAGAAAAGCATCTGGCCCAGACGCAATGGTGGGGATTTAGCGAGGTCGCACCCGAATGCCTGTCTACATCCATCCTTCCAGAACTGAGGTTTACGATGCAGTTAAATAGCGGAGCAGGCTGGCTTCCGTGCCAATTCCGCGGAACCGAACTTGGGGATCGCACTCCAAAGGTCGCAAATGCAAATTACACGGCCGGTGCCGAGGGTTATTTTACGATGACGGATGTGTACTTCACTATCGAGGTGATGTCTGTGCAGGGCAATCTTCTACAGGAGATGGTACAGAGAAGGTTGGCTGAGGCAGGCAGTATTCGTTTGCCTTACAAAGGATATACCGTGTTCAGTAGCTCAAACGATGGGCCTGGTGGAAGTTGTCGAGGATCGATTTCGACGCAAAGTTTGAACCGTGTGTATGGCTTTCAGTTAAGCGGTGAAGCAAGCCCAAGCGGATATACAGGTCCAGCCCAGCTCGCATCTACGAAATATCAACCGCCCATCCCTTGTCGCGGATCTCCGTCTCTCTCGCACATTCAGTGCGCGCACAATTTTACATCAGCTGGGGTTTCTAGCAGTAAGGTAAAAATTTTAAATAGCCCATTTTTCCTCTTTACGGCAGATCCCTACGATAATTTTGTAGCTCTTTTGAACGCACAGTCGCGCACGTATGCAAAGAATTCCGGCGGGCTCATCGGATCTCAGGACCAATGGAGAGAGAATGCTTGGGTCAATTTAGTGCAGCTGTCGCACACGCCAGACAATGTTCGCCTTATGTCAGGATTGGATTTGTCGAGTGTTAACGGGTCTGTTTCGTTCGATGTTGTTGGTGCAACAGCGGGTGATAATAAATGGAAGAGAACTTTTATGATGATTCTCGAAAGTAGCAGCACTCTTGTCGTCGGACCGCAAAGAGCTGTTGCACTGACTGTATAAATCTTAGTATAAAGTAAAGCAATGAATACAAACGATTTCAATTCTGATATCTCGGAGGCGAGACGACATATCAAAGCTACTCAACTTAACGTGCACGGAGATGCCGGTACGCACTGGCAACTTTTCCATCCCGAAGAGAATTCGGGTCCTTTCAACCGACCGCAAGGAATCGACCAAAGACTTCCACAAGATAATCCGGGCCCGTTAACAAACAACCCGCTACTGTGTCCGCTTGACGAATACCCAAATCCTACTTGGAATACAACGCGAGGCTACAATGATATGAATCTAAACCCTTACACTTTTGGTGGAAACATCTGCGGAATGATACCGAATCCTGGTCGAGGACAGATCAGCCAGCTCACCAATCTCAGAGAGAATCTCCCCGGCCGACACCTTGTTATGACGAATAAAGCAAGTATCGTCAATGCGATGAACCGTGCCCGCATACCAAGAGTGAAAGCATCAATGTTAGGAAAACACTAGAAATTTATTAGAAATATATTTTCTTATATCTACTAAAGAATGGGATATAAGAAAGGGCAAAAAATCACCGACCCAGCTATTTTAGAACGTCTTGCCAAAGCTCGAAAGAAGGCCTTAGAGACACGTAAGAAAAATGCTGCGGCGCGAAAAGATGCAAAGTTGTTAAAGGCTATTGAAAAGCAAAGGGAAAGAGACGCAGTGCAAACCAAGTTGAGAAATGCTACAAAAAAACCCGAGTTGACGAGACAAGTTGCAACCAGCGAACCTGCGCCTGTGCCTAAAAAGCCTGAGCCTAAGCCGACGCCTGTGCCTAAACCAGAGCCTCCTAAGCCTGCGCCAGAACCGGAGGAGGAGGTGATTGTAAGACACGCACCCACCTCCGGCGCTGCGCGTAAGGCACGGAAGAAACCGCGTCGACGCAAAAGATACGTCTACGTAAGCGAAAGCGAGAGCAGCGAAGATGAAAGACCTGTGCGCGCTCCTCAGCCGCAACGACGCTCTCAGTACGTCCCGCCCGCGCCCAAGCCGAAATCAAGACGGGAGCAGATGCTCGACAGAATGTATAACGCTACATATGGTAATAGGAGATTTTGAGGCATTAAGTAAATGAAAGTCAAACGTAGCAATGCAAAAAATTTGAAGATCAAACCGCCACCAAGTTCACGCGTTCCCATTGACACGCCTCCGGATGCATTCGAGCATCACTGCATTATGACCTTGATCGGGAAAAGGGGCTCGGGGAAAAGTACGGCTGTTTGTTCTTATTTGAAAATGATGAGGGATGCGGGCAAGGCTGATCGTATTCTGGTGATATCACCCACAGCCGGCAGCAATATGGCACTGATGGAAAGTTTGGGAATTGATCCCGACACCGACATCTTTGATCCAGACGACCATCACGTGGTCGACCAGTATCGTCGAGAACTGGACGAAGAGAGAGATACCTACGTGAAAGAGTTGAAAAGGAAACGGCGCTACAAAAAGTTCAAGAAGTTATATTTGTCGAATCACACGAGCGTCAATCACTTGTTAGATGACGACCTCCTCGAATTCACCCAGCCGGATGGTACACTTATCCCAGAGCCAACTTTGAAATACGGACAACGTCCTATCATCCACCTTTGGATCGACGATAGCCAGTCGACCCCGCTTTTCAATAATCGCAAGTTTCTGAATTCTGTAATCAAACACCGGCACGAGGCACCGATGCCCTTTGTCAAAGGCGACGCCCAAATGTGCGGAGCATTGGGAGTGAGTATGTATATTTGCTGCCAGAATTTCAAAAGTTCTCACGGGGGACTACCTCGCGCGATCAGAAACAACAGCACAGTGCTCGCAGTCATCGGCAAGAGCCAAGACAAAAAGGAATTGGCTGACATTTACTCATCGGTTGCGGGCGAGGTTTCAGAAACAGATTTCTTCAATGCATATGAGTACGCCACCCGTGAGAAGCACGGGTCATTCTTTATCGACCTTCACCCAAAGAAGACACATCCCTCACGTTTTAGAAAAGGCCTCGATCAATATGTCCTGTTAAATAAAGAAGTAAAATGACAAGTTATGGTTCAGATATTTTCAGTCAAAGTCTTCACGCCAAAAACGTGCACGTAAAAGATGGTACCATTTACTGGGACCCCGATGCGCCGAGTGGAGGATTCCAACCACCTCTCGAGCAAGCCGGAGTTGACACTTTAGCAGCCACACTCACAGCAGGCAATGATGCCGAGCAGCAAGAAATTCAGAACTGCGGAGGAATTTCTATCTCGACTGATGGTGTAAAACGCGACCCAGATCCGGGGCACATTTCCGGCGCAACAGTTGTGCAGTGCAACCAACTTACTTCAACCTTTGCAACGTCGCTCGAAGTTCAAGTAGGTGATGATTTGTCTCTTGGAAATGCTGGTGCGAGCGGAGGCACGATCACTTTTAATTCACAAGCCAGTCAAGGCGCGTGCTCAATAACAGGTCCTAGCAGCACAAATCGATGTGTCGTGTCCAACTGCGATTTTACGAGCGCGAGCAACACCTTTCCAACGAGCATCGACGACGATACATTAGCCGACGTACTGGCGCGAGGGAACTCTGCGGGGAGTACTGGAATCAATATGAATAGCCAAGACATCAGCGGTTTCGGTCAACTCCTGGCCGGGGGTGCTAGTGCAGTCCAACTGGGGCCGACACAGATGTTTGGAGTTCTTAATATGGAAGCTGCCGACGCTACCAAGCACAACATTACCAACGCAAACACGATAGGGGCGCAAGCTGTAGGGGCGGTGCAGATCTCGGCGTCTGGATCTCTTAGTGCAACCAATATTAGCGGTCGAGATATCAACTTGAACGGAATTATTGGAGATGCTGCAAAGTTAGATTTCACAGGCGTTGCAGGGCAGGGACAACTCACCGAGATTGAAGGAGATGATAGCTTGAAGGATGGCGTAGCTCAACTTACTAAATGCACTTACCTTGATCTAAGTGATGGTTCAAATAAGCTGGTTCTGCCAAGTATAGAGCAATATGAATGGGGAGCGTACATCCTGCCAACGACTCTTACGGCTGTTGAAAGTCAGGATGAAGATTGGAAAGATTTCGGAACAGAAGTGTATGCAGAAACGACTGCAACAACTGAGACAGGGCATAATAAGCAATTAATCAAACTACAATTTAATGTTGTGAAATGGTCCTTCGGAAACATTATGATCGGCTTAGATATCTCCGATTCAGACGGTTCAAACAAAGTCGAGCTACATTCGGGCATATGTTGGATGACAAAATTTGATCCAAAGGGTATACAAACTACAGACCGCCAGAAACCAGGATTGTGTGTAATGTCATTGTACGTTGATTCTGCGACACTGAAAGATGGTAATCAACATCGCATCTACCCAAAAGTCAAAACGGATACATCCTCTGCTCCAGGTGAAATTAGAATTGCGTGGGGACCGGGTATCGACACTAATGACAACCAATCTGAGCTAATTGGAGCTGTTCTTATAGAAGGAAAACCCGAACCCAAAACATTTCGTACGTACTTAACTTAGAACTTAGAAGAATAGACGTATTTTTTCAATTTTGTATTTAGAATTGAAAATGTGAGTTTATTACGACGAGGCAACTAAACCGACCTCCTTCAGTGCGGCAATGACCAGGTTAAGCTGGTCTTTAATTCCATTTATTGAAGCTGTGTAGGCTGTCATCGCTGCTTCATCGGTAAATCCGAATGGAGACGTGTTATCCGCAGTTGCTGACGCCGCTGTTGCAGCGGTAATATTTGCCGGCTGGTCTACTGGGGTAGCACCCCAAAAGCCGAGCTTAGTACTAGCCGCATCGGCTCCTGCCTCTGCATTGATGATTTTAGAGGTTGAGCCAGTTTTCAATGGGTTTTGAATGTTGAGCTTTGTCGAGTGATGCACGTTCACCTCGTGCGCCTCGCTTATAAAGGCATTCTTGCAATTCAATGTATCGCAGTTGAGCGTCTCGCTTGTTAGGTTAGGTCCGTATGAGGTCATCTTTATTCCTATAGAGAAAAAAGTTTTTATTACTGGAGTTTTCTACTTTTATTCGCTTCGCCGCTCGTAACGCCCTCTCCGTCTCAGTGGATCGGTTAAATATGCACCTTTGGTATTACCCCCACTGCTTGACGAGTACATTGGTGAGAAGAGTCGCCACACAGTTTGACTGTTGCTTTCATTAGCGGTGATAAAGGCTGACTTGGTCGAGGCGGTTTGGTCCCAAACTGCAATCCATTCAAACTGCTCTCTATCGTTTTGGGGAAAAGTATTGGTAGTCGATGTTAAATCGAGGTAAGTACATTTAGTGGTTCATTGTGAAGCGCACCAAACCACACAGCACCTTTAGTGAAGAACAGCGCACACACTTTAGTCATATGAGGAGGGCACGACACGAGATCATCAATCGTGGTCGGAGAGCGGCGACTGCACGACTTGCTGCAGAAGCTGCTTCGGAAGCTGAAGCAAAGAGGCAACGCTTGATTGAGGAGGATAAGGCGAAGAAGAAAGCGGAGACGCTGCTGACGCGCTATGCTATATATGTAGGAAGATTCCTGCCGGATTCTGTTCGCGGCCGCCGCCGCTCCAAATCCGGCAGTCCTCTTCCTACGTCTTGAAGAAAGCGTCGCCAAAACAGCAAAAAGTCTTAAAAAACGTGCACCAGAATCGGCGATTTCTTTCAAACACTCGTGCGAGTTTTGAAAATGAATGAATCAATGTGTTGTTTATTTTTCGAATCTCTACTAACTAATTAATTAATGTCTTGCTCTCTCACTCGCTTTCACTGTCATTCAATTAATCATATCTTTAAAGAACATAGGATCATCTTCCGTACATTTTACACAGTATTTCAAATCTTGTTCGTGAAGTCCGTGAAAGATGGAAGTACAACAATACAAAAGTGGGAAAAAAAAAAATGAAAAAGTTGACCGACTGACCAGGCTGCGCTTCTCGTAGTCGTGGGACGTCCACGGGGTGCACGAGCCGTGGAGCAGCACAAACATCACGGCCTTGATTTCTTTCTCCGTGAAGTCCAGCTTGTGCGCGAGGCGGATGGCCCGCGGGAGGAGCGCGCCGTGCTCTGCCGCGGCCGTCGTGGCCAGGAGCCGCTCGTGGACTCGGCCCTCAATCTGGGCGATGATCTGCGTGAACGCGGCCTCGCTGCTGCTGGCGGCGGCAGTGGTGGCGGCAGTGGCGGCAGCGGTGGCAGCGGCGGCAGCGCTGCTGGCGTCGTCGCCGCCGCCGTCGCCGTGCGCGCGGCGGCGCTCGGCAAGCTGCCGCGCGGTGGCATTCAATTGCGCCTTGCGAAATTCATACAAAGCGGTCAAAACAGAGAGCTGGACTTCAAAGTACTCGGCGAAGTCGCGGTCGCGGGATTCGTAGTTCTCGCTGCCGAAGCCGAACTCGCGCGTCGCCGAGCGCGCGGAGTCGTCGAGGAGGTTCGAGACGAGGCTCCCGAGGTGGGCTGGAAGGATCGAGAGAGGAGGAGGAGGAGGAGGAGGAGGAGGAGGCTTCTGCGACATCTCTCGTCGTTGAGAAAGATATTTGAAGGTTTTTTCATATAAAAAGTAGGGATTCATTCACGCAGCTGCTTTTGTCGGGCGCAGCTTGCTTCTCTCCAGTTCAACCACACATTTATTATCGGTGTGCGCGCAATGGCTGCCGTGATCCTCCTCGGGTTTCTACCCTCCCTCCTCGCGCAACCGGCGCGCACCAGCTTCAAGGGGGAAAACTGCTGGAACGACGACACTGATAAGTGGTGCGAAGACGAGTGCGCCACCGCTGAAGGCTGTGCCAAGCACGCGCCGACCTGCTCTTTCAAGCCGCAGAAGAACGATGATGCCTGGTGCTTCTACACTGAAGACATCCCGGCCAAGTGGGTCGGAATGGGATGCTGGAACCCGGACACTGATGCGTGGTGCGGAGACGAGTGCGCCACTGCTGCCGGGTGCGCGGAGCATGCTCCAGGGTGCTCTTTTGATCCTAATCACATTGAAAGGTGGGCGTTGCCGGGTGCTTCGAAAAAGGAGCCGGCTCCCTGCTTCTACCCGGATCCCGCTGCGCCGCCGTCGCCGCAATTTACCTCGTGCAAAAATCGCTGCGAGTCGTCATTCGCACCGGGCAACACATGCCAGTGCAACTGGTTTTGCGAACTGCACGACGATTGCTGCAGCGACTATGAAGCAGAGTGCGGGGGGAACGACGCCCTCTGCGACAAAATCGACGACGAGGACAAAGTCGATTGCATCCTCCCAGACGGCAAGCCGGCTGGACATGACTATGGCGACAGGCAAAAGTGCCTTGCGTTGGCATACAAGGGCAAGAGCTGCTGCTACGCCCCAGCAGGGACGGCGAGCAACCCTGGGGTGACGAAAGATGGGTCCATTGTGCCCTGGTGTTACCAGCAGAAACCTCCGTCTCCTCCCGCCAACACCTGCACCTCCCCCGCGGGCGCCAAGTACGACGCTTCCTGCCAGAACGGCAACGCCGTCCTCGACCCCAACACGTCCCTCTGCCACGGCGGGCCCAAGGCCGCGTTCCCGAACGTGCAGTGCGCCGAGGCCTGCTGCAAGGGGCAGGGCCCGCCCAAGTGCCCGAAGAAGGACGGCAGCGACATCGACCCGGTGACCAAGCAGCCGCTGTGCATTCCCGCCGACGGCACGTGCATGTGCAAGAAGGGCAGCAAGAGCGGCTGCTGCGGCGCCACGCACACGTGCACGTGCTCCAACAACGACCCCGACGTCTGCTACTGCGGGGCGACGCCGCTGGCCAACCCGAAGTGCAAGGACGGCACGGACGCTTTGCTCGTGACGCAGAGGGATGGGGTCGACATGTCGCAGTACCTCTGCGACATGACGTGCCAGGGCCACGGCGGGTGCGACAAGTTTTTCGACTACTGCGTGAACGGCAAGAGCGGCAAGAGCGGCGACACGTGCACGTGCACGTTTGCGGACGGGAACTACCCGGCGAACCTGTGCCCCGGCGGGGTGCATGCGTCGGTGGTGATGAGCAGTATGAGTGCTCGTCTGCGCAGCGGGGCGGCGGCGGCGGTTGTTCCACTTTCCTCGTCCCCTGACGACAAGTGGCAGGACCCATGTAGCCAGAACACCACTTGCAAGACATGCGTAGGAATTCCATTTTGCGGCTGGTGCGATGGTGGAAACGTCATCTACAAAGCCGACAAACGAGAAGGAAAGCGCTGCGTGGACCAGCGGGACGACCGTTGGGACTGCCCGGGCAAGTACGAAACAACCACGTGCGAAGCCCCTGCGTTCGCCTGCACACTCCCCACTGCCCCCGCTGCCATCAAGGGCTACGACGTGTCCGCGTGCCTGTCTGCAACGACAAAGCCGGTCTCGTCCTGCGCCGTCGCCTGCGCTTCCGGCTACTCGGGCACGCCCAAGGCAGCTTGCTCAACCTACCCCGGCATCTTCACCTTCTCCGGCTGCACGGCCGGCCCCGCTCCTAACCCTCCGTCTCCAGCGGCACCGCCCAAGTGCTGGCTCCCTGCCGTCACCACGGGCTACGACGTCTCCAAGTGCCCCGCTACCGCCGGCGCCCACATCACGGCCAAAGACTGCATCGTCGCCTGCGCGCCGGGGTACACCAGCACTACGCCTGCTGCCTCCTGCGCCGCTGCATACACGGCCTTTGTCCTCACCGGCTGCACGCTAGCTCCTCCTCCTCCTCCTCCTCCCCCCGCCAACACCTGCGCCGCCTCCCCGCCCAACGCCGAGTTCGACGCCGACTGCCAGAAGTCGGCCATCGTCGCCGGCAACGACGGGAAGACGTGCGTCGCGGGGCCCTCCACGGCGCACAAGAACACGCAGTGCGCTGACGCCTGCTGCCATATCCTGCCGCCCAAGTGCCCCGACCCGACCAATGCCGCCGCCGTCGCGTCGGACGCTGGAAAGTGCATCCCGTCGGATCCCATCAACGGCAGCAACTGCCCGTGCTCTAAGACGGGCGCCGAGTGCTGCATCGAGACCTACACCTGCAAGTGCCAGAACAAGACCGGCATCTGCAACTGCGAGCCGCCGGGGCTGGACGGGCCCAAGTGCGTCGATGACACCCTTGCGCAGCTGGCCAAAGCCACGCAGCCGGGCTCGCTCGGCAAGTTTACGTGCTTGATGACGTGCAAGGACCACGGCGGCTGCAGCTTGCCGTATGCGGGGAGGAAGAACGCGTGCACACTTGAGGACAAGGATACGTGCACTTGCGATTTCGTCGATGGCGACTTCCCGGGCACGGGCGGGTGCCCCGGCGGGCAGAACTTGTTGCTGAGCAATCGTCTGCGTGGGACGGTCGCCGCGCTGCCATCCGCTTCCGTATTCGATTGATATGAACAAGTAAACTCCAGCGTTTCTCTTTTTGATATAAAAAATTGTAGCAACTTCTTTTTTCTTTTGATATAAAAAATTTGTAGCGACACTTTTTTTCAAAACCTGTCGTGTGTTCCCCATCTTTCTACACCAAGTTGTCGAAAAAAGCTGGGGAAGTTTCCCCAACTTTTTACAAAAAGTGTCGCTAGGCCTTTGTGTATGAAA
>JACLAC010004052.1_pt1 | contig 13562 bp, 13 predicted proteins | sample 8027881 | NCBI WGS metagenome assembly JACLAC01 (sample SAMN15725517, study PRJNA655200) | protist metagenome | isolation source: fluorescence activated cell sorting (FACS) single amplified genomes of... | place: Spain: Blaines Bay Microbial Observatory, Mediterranean Sea | collected 2016-01-19 | reverse complement strand
AATTACATAAAGAAGATGCTGAGGGTGAAGTAGTCGAAGTTGTATCAGAAGAGGCTCCTTTTGCTTTTTTATTTGGAGTTCAACCTTTATTACCTGCTTTTGAAAACAACTTAGAAGGACTTAAAAAAGATGAAGGTTTTGCCTTTGAAGTTCTTTCTGAAGAAGCTTATGGTTCTTATGATGAACAAGCTATTGCAGAAATCCCAAAATCTATATTTGATGTAGAAGTAGAAGGAAAAAATGTAGCAGAACATCTTCAAACAGGTATTTATGTACCATTACAAGATCAAGAAGGTAATATGATGCAAGGATTAGTTGTGGAGATTAAAGACAGTACTGTAATAATTGACTTTAATCATCCAATGGCAGGAAAAGATTTATTTTTTGAAGGAAAAGTTTTAGATGTTCGTGAAGCTTCTGCTGATGAAATTGCCCATGGACATGCTCATGGAGAGCATGGACATCAACACTAAAAGTGCTTATGAAAATTAAAAAAAATACTGTTATCTCATTGGCTTACAATCTTAAATTAATCTCAACAGGAGATTTAATTGAGGAAGTGACATTAGAAGATCCTATGGTTGTTCTTTTTGGTATGGGTCACTTAATTGAACCTTTTGAGAAAAATATTGAAGGATTAGAGGCTGGAAACGAATTTCACTTTGAACTAGAAGCATCTAGTGCTTTTGGAGAACGTAATGAAAAATCAGTAATTGATATTCCTAAATCTGCCTTTTTAGTTAATGGAGAAATGATGGAAGAGTTATTAGTTGAAGGACAATACATTCCTATCTCTTCTCCTGATGGTTCTGAAGAAACACAAGGACTTGTAGTTCATATCGATGAAAATTCTGTTTTAATGGATTTTAATCACCCACTAGCTGGACAAGCTGTTGTTTTTAAAGGGACAGTAGTATCTGTTCGTGAAGCAACATCAAAAGAAATTGAACATGAAATGGTAGAAGGGTCTGAAGCTGACGTTTAATTGTACAATACATTAAAAAAGGGATTGGTTTATTTATAAAATCAATCCCTTTTTTTGAACTCTACAGAATTAATAACCTAGCTATTTGCAGCTTGTTTTCGTTCCAATATTTCTGCTTTACGAATATATCTTAGATAATATGCCTGAATTAATGTAGTCACTGGTAAGGCAATTAATAATCCCAACATTCCCAATAGTGCACCCCAAATTGATAAAGAAAGAATAATAATAACAGGACTTAACCCTGTCACCTTCCCCATGATTTTAGGAACTAATACAGCTTCTTGGAACAATTGTACAACAACAAAAACAAGTCCTACTAACCCCAAAACGACCCAAACATTTCGATCATATTCAATAGCATGTAAAGTTCCTAATAAGGCTGCTGGTATCAAACCAAATGTCTGAAGGTAAGGAACCATATTTAATGCTCCAATAAACAAACCTAATATAATACCTAAGGGAAGTCCAATGATTTCAAATCCAACAGCAAAAAGTACTCCTACAATAGTTGCTACTAATGCTTGAGCACGAAAATATTGATTCATTCCTACATTAAAGTCTTGTACTAAATCAACCACTCTTTCTCGATAATGAGGAGGAATTAATTTCTTCCATCCTTTCATTACCTTTTCATAATCTACAAGTATAAAAATGAGGTAAAGTAAAATAATTACCATACTTAACAAGCTTACCAACAAATCAACAGAACCTGTAAAAACTTCTGATAATTTGGGATATATTTTTTTTACAATGGCTGAATAATCTGCTTTATTCAAGATAGATTGTACTTCTTCCTGTGAAGCCCATTTTTGTACTTCATCAGTCAAGTTTTCTGGAATATACTGTTGAGCATCTGCATCCTTAAAATAAAGAGCTAATATTTCTCCCATTGAAATGAACTCTTTATTAATCATTGGAATAAAAACCCAAGACAATAAAGTAATACTCCCTATAATCGTTAAGAAACTTGCACTAATAGCAAGTCCTCTAGGAAATTTAGTCTTATACTGAAAAAAATCAACTAATGGATGAATGATATAAGCCAATAACAATGCAATAACAAACGGAATCAATACACCACTTAGATAATTAATTAGCCACAAAGAACCAATGGCAAATCCAATAGTAATTAAAAGTCGTACTACTCGATCAAAAGTGAATGGTTGTGATTTATAAGTTTTCATAGTGTTTATAATTCAAATGATTTGTCCTCGACGCAAAGTAGTAAAAAAAGGGGTAAGTTTACAACTTCTTTATAATACAGTGATATTGAATTAACTATAAATTGTTCTATTTATGATTGATTATCAATTGTCTGACAATGGAAAACATTTTTATGATGTAAACATCAGGATTTCCGTAAAAAATGCTACTTTTGTCTTTAATTCTGAATGAAATACTCAATTGAAAAGGAAACTAGCTTACATATTTGTAGTCTTATTATGTTTTTCTCTATCCTCTTTTTTCCCTCTAAAAAGATTAGCTAAAGAAGGCATAGCAAATCATGAATATGCATTGAAGCTAGCTTTTATTAAACAATTTCCGTTGTTTATTACATGGCCTGAAAAACATGTAAAAAAGAGGAAAAAAATGCCATTTACTATTGGGGTTTATGGTATCAATAAATTTAGAGAGTTTAATGAGGATTTTGAAATTCGAATTATTCAAGGACGTCCTGTAAAAATAGTTGATATCAAAAAACCATCGGATATTCATCAAACAGACATTCTATTTATTTCTAATACAACCAAAAAGGAATTAACTAAAATAATTGAACAAGCTCAGCAACATCACGTTTTAACAATTGCTGACAAAGTAGGAATGGCACAAAAAGGAGTTATGATAAATTTCTTTATTGAAAAGAATACTGTTCGATTTGAGTTAAACCGGAAATCATTAAATACTAGTCAATTTAAAGTTAGTTCAAAACTTTGGCGTATAGCAAAAGTTATCTATCAATAAAAATATGCGTTTATTCTATAATTTCTCGATCAAACAAAAACTTATTTTTATTAATTTAGTTACCATTCTGCCTATTTTCACATTGGTAGGATTACTTTATATCAAGGTAGATTCTGAAATGTTAAAGGAGCAATTTATTACCAACTTGCAATCTGTTGCTAAATTGACTGGTGACTATACCTCTCCTAACTTAATGTTTTTTGATCCTGAAGGATGTCAAGAAGATTTAGCGAAACTAGAAGCAATTCCTAGTATTAAAGCAGCTATTTTATTTGATACAAAAAAACAACGATTTGCATCTTATGGTGCTCTAATAGACACTATTAGATTCAAACATGATCCAAAAATTGAAATTCACGAAGATTTCATTTACATATATGAACCTGTTACTCTAAAAAATGATCAAAAAGGTTGTTTATTCTTGTTGGCATCTACGGAAGAAATTCAAGCATCTGTTCATGTGCGTATTGTTGAGCTAACATTATATTTAGGATTAGCTGCTCTAGGAGTAATTTTATTGAGTACTATCTTTCAAAATTTCATTTCTCAACCCATTAGATCTTTGGCTGATTTTGTAACAGATTCATTAAAACATGATGATTATTCTCAACGAATTGAAACAGAACAACAAAAAGAAATAGGAGCTTTATATGGTAAAATAAATTTGTTGCTTGATAAAGTAGAACATAATACTGTTTCCAAAAAATTATCTTCTAAGTTTTTAGAGTTAACCAATGAAAATGTACTTGTATTAAATGAAAAAGAAGAGATTGACTTTATTTCTTCCTCTTTTTTAAATATTGTGCAGTATACAGAAAAAGAATTAATCAATCATAAAGTTGAACAAATCACTAATGATTCTAATTTCTTTTCAAAAATCATGTATCATCACCAAAATGATACTTACATTGAGTTTAATTCTACCTTGATTTTAAAGAATCATACCCTACTTCCAATTCATGTCAAAGCTTTTGCATTGGATGAAGACACTACACATCAGTATATTTGTTTGATTGAAAAACTTTAACTAATTATTTCATAACTCACAGTTTGAGTAGTATCATACGCATTCATATCATTTATTACATGAACATTAAAAGCTCCAGAACCTTTTTGTTCTAGTTCTAATTCTTTCTTTATTATTGAAAAGTTGTATTTGGTGTTTTTTTGAAGGTCTTGATAGATAAATAAATATTTATGATTGGAAAAACCTTCCATAAATCCTTTAATATCTTGAATCAATTCTTCCACCATTTCTCGTGTCAATAAAGTAAGCATAAAAGAAAAATTGAATACAATGGTTTGTTTCTCTTGATCAAGCTCTTCAATTTGATCAAAACTATCATAAAATTTTGCAGATTGTCCTTGAAACAAAGTAGTACGAGAAAACAATTTAGCTTTTTCAATCATTTCTTTTGCTACATCAATACCAATGTAATGAAAATCAACTTTCTTAAAAGCTTGTCCAAAAGCAAGTCCCATAGTCATTGTACCACACCCCATATCAATAAGCGTTACTTTGTGATTGGTCAATGAAAATAGGTCTGCAAACAACTCTGCTTCTCGTTCACAAAAAGCATAACTGGCAGCATAGTTTTTCAGTAAATAGTAATGACAATATAAATTCACTTTGTCTACTGGTTTGTGTCCAAACAAACTATTGGTTTCAAAATTAGTTCTTCCATATTTCAATACCATATTTCGATTGACACAGTCATCATTACCTAATAACAAATTGTTTTTTGTTTTTCGATGCTTTTGTAAAGGACTTTCAACTAAATGTGTAAATACTTTTTCAAAATCTTTGGTAGGTTTAAATACATTGGTTTCTAAAAAGAGTGCTGGATTAATCAATTTTTTATTTGTCAATAGATTATCAATTCCCACAGCCACATATTGACCTTGTGTTTTCATGTATTCAACCATTTGGAAATTCACTAATTCTGATGAAAGTAGGTAATCATTTCCAATGATAAATTGTTGCTTTTTGGCACGTGTCATTGCTACATTCAATTTACGATCAACAATTAAGTTTTCTCCCTCTTCTTCTATTTCAACAGAATTACTTAAGTTATTCACTTGGTAGCCTGAATTCATACACAAAGAAATAATAATAATGTCTCGCTGTGATCCTTGAAAGCGCTCTACAGTATCTACAATAATCTTTTCATAATTTTCAATACCATCTTCTTCTAATTGTTTTTTTATTTGTGCAATTTGGCTACGAAATGGAGTAATTACTCCAACAGTTTTGGCTGGATCAAATGCTAACTTATTTTTTTTGTATAATGTTTTTACTTGTTGTACCAATTGAGACACTAAACGAGCTTCATAAGTATTTACTTTCAAAGATTTGTCTTCTTGATTGGTTTTGGAAGGAAAAAATAGCATTCGATTATTTGCCACTAAATTTTCTAAATAATGTTCTTCTTCAAATTCAGTATACAAATTATTTTCTAACTGATGAGGTGCTACTCCAACATTTAATAAGCCTTTATAGAAAGTGACATTTGGAAATTCTGAAATATCACCATGCATACGATATTGTGTAGTTAATGTATCATAACAATCTGTCCATTCATTCTTTTTACAGGTTGTCAACATGCGTTCAAATAATGAATTTTTCAGATTGGTTAATCCTATTTTGCGTAAATCAATATCTTCTCTTTCCTCCTCTATTTCTGCAAAACTAGAATCCTGTGTAGAAATCGCTGGTAATTGCTTTTCATCTCCAATTAAAATGACTTTTTTAAACAAAGACAATGTTCCTATGATCTGTGGCTCTAAAATTTGAGATGCCTCATCAATAATTACGGTATCAAATGTTTTCAAATCTAATAAGTCTTGGCGATTCGAAAAAGTGGCAATAGTAGAGACAAATACTCTGTGCTCATTAATGATTGGAACCAGTTCTCTACGAGAGGTAAAAGGTAAATTACCTAATAGATTTGGACGGTATTTTTCACCTGTAGACAATTCAGAACCTAATCGAATAAAGTTTTGTGGAGTAATTTTTTCAATATGTCCAATTGCTTGATCAACAGCTTCAGAAATTTCATCCACTGCACGATTTGTATAAGCTAATACTAAAATATTTTGTTCTTTATCCTTATAAAGTTCTCTTACCAAATGTTTCAAGACAGTTGATGTTTTTCCTGTTCCTGGAGGACCAACCAAAAAGAAATAATCTTTGGCTTGCATCATCTTTTTGATGACATTTTCTTGTTGTTCATTTATCAATTCCCCATCTAACTTTGTTAACTCTTCTTGATAGGATAATTCACTTACACTTGGTCTTCTTAAGCCAAACCACAATTGTTTTTTATCAACAGATTGTCCCAAAAAGGAATAGATATTTTGGTACATCATAGTAAATCCAACCTCCATAAAATCAGGTACCATTGTCCATTGTTTTTTCTCTAAAAACAAGGTTTTTGCTTGACGGTTTCGAAAACGTAATTCTACCTCTTCTTTAGTAATTCGTTGAATAAAACACTTAAAAACCTGTTGATTGGTTACTAAATCTGCATCTGTATCACTGGCATACAAAATACACAAATCTCCTTCTCTAAAATTAACTTCTGTCTCTTGAAAAGGACGTTGAAATTTGATGATTTTGGCTGATTCATGAATCTTAATATCTTCTTCATCATCTACACTCAATCCTTGTAAAATAGAATCGTCCATATTGTTAGGAAAATCAGCTTGCCACAAACGAGCAAAACCACGATCAGTTTCCAAACTTGGACTTCCTAGTTTTGCTAAAAATTGTTCTTTGGCTATAAATTGAGCAAACTTATAAAAATAAGCCTTTTCCATTAAGGTTGATTTAAAAAGTGTGTTTTGGAGATCATGAAAATCATTATGAAAAAAATGAGGAAAACGAATTTCCATTTTATCTTCTATAAACTTCAACTGCAACCCTCTAAAGAGCTTTTCAATACCTTCTAAGCTGTCATTTGCTAATTTATAATCTAGTGCAACAATTCGATTACGAACATTAAACAGTTCACTTTCTAATTCCTTATAAGGTACTGCATAACGTAATTGTTTTTGTTCCAAACCCTTAATTTCTTTTTGTTGACTCATTGGTTTTGAGAACAAAATATAAGTATCAATGGTCTCAGTATCCTTTTTCCACACACTACTAATCAAATATTTATACAAAAGAGCTTGAGCATGATAATTCAAATTGATTCCTCCTGCCTTCAGACTAAAAAGCTTTCCCGATTTTAATTCAACAATATTGGTTTTATCATTTTCAGAACTCAATAAATCTAAACGTCCTTGTAATCCATAATCAGCAGAAATAAATGAAGGTTCTGTAATCGCATCAGAAAGCGTTTCTATTCCAATGGTTTTAAAATCATCTTTCAGAACTTTTTGTAATGTGAAAAAATGACTCTCTGCATCCTTCATGAAAGTTTGATCCATTCCAGGAGTTGTCACATATTCCAAAGGATATTTTTTAAAAGTCTTCATGAACAATTCCTTAAACTTGGCTCCTTCAAAATCATTGATCTGTTCATCAAAAAGGTCATTGACAACATTTCCTAAAAATATAGGCTTACTTTTTGCCATAGGCATAAACCTTCTGATAAAATGAAAGACAGAGAAACCTTGTGCTCCTGGGTTTTTACCAATGTCCTTAAAACAATTGGCTATACCTGAAACATCTACTAAATAATCTGGCTCTAAAATAATAAATGAAGGACGGTAAATTTTATAATCTGTAGTTTTACAATTTAACAAGAGTAATTGTGCTCCTTCCCAAAACCAACGCACATCCAAATGTTTGCAATCAACTTCTATTTCATCCAAAAACAAATTTTCTTCATCTTGACACCATAAACGATCTTCGTCTTTTCGAGTCAATACAACCCTTATTTTTTCATAGGTAATTTGAGGTTCTTTTTTCTCTTCAAAGTCTTCCTGTTTTTGTTGAAATTCTTCAACAATTTTATTCAATTCTGTTGGAATTTCTATTTCATAAGCTGCTGCTAAAAATCGAGCAATTGATGAGATCGCATAATTGTATTTTGCTATTGAAAACATTTTTTCCACAGAATAGCCACGATTCAATTGTTTTTTGATTTTTCGAGATTCAACACGAAAATAATGTAGTTCTCTTTGTAAGCTTTTTGGAAGTTGTAATTGCTTGGATAAGAAAGTAAGTCTAGAAAATAAATTAGAGAATTGTACAGCAACAGTAGAAGTTCTTTCTTTTGCTATATCCTCCAATAAACTTTTTAGGTTCATTGTGTATTTTTCTACTTTTGGATGATTTGCATTTGCATGAATTTCAACCAATTGTTCCATAAAAAATAACCCTTGTTCCTTTTGACTTACCATTCTTTAAGTATTTGATAATGAAAAATTAATATGAAAATACTAAATTTGTACACAATGTATTTGTGTTTAATTCTTTTTAGAAAAAAAACTTTTAAAATACAGTTGGGTATTAGAAAAAAATCGTAATATTGCTATTGATTATGGGAACGACCAAAAATCACGCTTATACTGAGCAACAAAATGACTTGGCTAAATTAATAAAAGCTATTGCTCATCCTGCTCGTTTAGCGATCTTAGAACATTTATTGAAGATAGATGCTTGTGTATGTGGAGACATTGTAAATGAACTGGATTTAGCGCAAGCAACAGTTTCTCAACATTTAAAAGAGCTTAAATCAGTTAATTTAATTAAGGGAGAAATTGAAGGTAGGAATGTTAATTATTGTATTAACCCTAAGGTTTGGAACAAGTTAAGACTTGATTTAAGCTTATTCCTCTCCCCAATCATCAAAGAAAATGATTGTGAGGACACTTCAAATTGTGGTTGTTAAAAACCACTTTTTTTATCTTCAAATCAATCGCAATATTACTCTAAAATGAAAGAAAAAAATACTTTTCCAAAAATGCATATCAGCTTATATGTAAGCGATATTTCAAAAACAGTTGATTTTTATGATGCTTTTTTTGATAAAGAGGCTGATAAAATAAAAACTGGATATGCTAAATATATTTTAAATACTCCTGCTCTAGTTATTTCTTTTGTAGAGAACCCAGAGCGAGTACAAAGTAACTTTGGACATTTAGGTATTCAAGTAGATACTGAAGAAAAAGTTCATCATTATTTGAATGTTGCCCAATCAAAAGGATTGGATACAAAAGAGGAAATGGGAACAAATTGTTGTTATGCAAAACAAGATAAGTTTTGGGTAACCGATCCTGATGGACATCAGTGGGAAATTTATTATTTCCATGAAGATGTTGAGTTCAATGATCCTCATTATGCTCTAGAAGAGCAAGAGGCATGTTGTATGCCTGTTCAAGAGAATCAATCTCAACCAGTAGCTGTAACAGCTAATTTTAAAGTTAAGTCTTATAAAAATACATGTGAACCTAATAGTGGATGTTGTTAAACTGATAAAATTATGGAAACTACAAGTACAATTCTTTCAAATTATATCGAAGAAAAAGTAGTTAATAACTTTGATATAATTTCAGACGAGCGCAAAGAAACAATGCAACCAATCATTGCTTTCATTCAAGAACGTGTTGATAAAGGAATCATCATTTCTTTGAATTATATCTGTACTCACAACTCTAGAAGAAGTCAATTTTCTCAAGTATGGAGTCATGTAGCCTCTCAATACTACAATATTCCAAATGTATTTAGCTACTCTGGAGGTGTAGAAGTAACAGCGTTTAATCATCGTGCTGTCAATACAATAAAAAATGTTGGAATTGAAGTTGAAACAGAAGAGAATGGAACAAATCCATTTCAAATTCTATCTTTTGATGCAAATACACCAACATTAAAAACATTTTCAAAATTATATGATGATGCGAATAATGCTGATGAAGATTTTGCAGCTATCATGACATGTGATCATGCTGATCAAAATTGTCCTTTTATCCCAAATGCTTCTGCTCGTCTTCCATTGCGTTTTGAAGATCCGAAAGCTTTTGATGATACAGAATTAGAAACAGAAAAATATGCAGAAAGATCTCAACAAATAGCTACTGAGCTATTTTATATCTTTTCTCAAGTACAGAAATAATGAAGAAAGAATTCTTAGGAGAATTTATAGGAACATTCATATTAGTGTTGTTTGGATGTGGTGCAGTGGCTGCTGCTGTGTTATTCAATGCATTTAGTAGTTTATTTGAGGTTGCTCTTATGTGGGGAATTGGTGTCACTATGGCAATTTTCTGTTCTCGCAACCTCTCACCAGCTCATTTAAATCCAGCTGTTAGTATTGCTATGGTATTGACCCAAAAACTGGAAAAACGAAAACTTCCTTATTATTTGCTTAGTCAGTTTATGGGAGCCTTTTCAGCTGCAATAATGCTCTTTCTTATTTTTCACTCAGCCATCAGTGAATTTGAAAGTGTACATCAAATTATAAGAGGAACAAATGGTTCTGAACAAACTGCTATGATATTTGGAGAGTTTTATCCTAATCCAGGATTCAAAGATAAATTTGACATTACATGGTTGGAAGCTTTGTTGTTGGAAGCTTTTGGAACATTCATATTAATAACTGTGATTTTCAGTGTAAGTGACAATGTCAAACAAGCTGAACTTCCACCAATATTAATTGGACTGACCATTACCATTTTAATTTGCTTAATTGCTCCTTTTACACAAGCTGGATTTAATCCTGCAAGAGATTTTGCTCCACGTTTATTTTCGTATTTAGCAGGATGGAAAGAAATAGCAATCCCAAATATTCAGATTATTCTGGTTTATGTTTTAGGGCCAATAGTAGGAGGTGTTTGTGGTGCAATAACGTACAATATACTTCAGAAAAAAATACTAAAGCTTCAAGATTAAAGCTTTATAAAAATACCCATACCCAACCCCTAGGAGGATGAAGACTGGCAAGGCTTCTCCTCCTTTTTTATTGGAGAATTATTTATTTATTTTTTCTAGTTTTGTGCCTGTCCAATAATACTCAGACATGTGAACATCAGAATAAGTTTGTCCTTTATCATTTTCTCCTCCCTCTTCTGATTTAAATATTATACGATCTTTCTTACCTCCTTTATTACTTGGATAGATTAATGATTCTTCCCAATACATTGGTGCATCAGCTCCATCTCTTAACAATTTTACATAATGCAATTTTATACCATCCCAAAATAACACTATTTGTCCAAAAGCACCTCCACACATATCTTGACTAAAATCAAACTCTAGTACATCTAGAATCCCTGTTAAGCCTGGACTTCCTAAACTCGAAGCATTATGATTAATGTGATGTTCAGGACCAATTGCTTCAAAAGTAGTTTTATAAATTTCTTTTCCATCTTTAATAACACGTACCTGTAACATCACTACATGATGATTGTATTGATTTTGTTTTAGCTTTGAAACACCATAAACAAACGAGATAGTAGGATCTGCAATACTTTTCACAACTTTTTCAGCAATAAATCCACCCCAAATATAACCTGTCATTTTTTTCTTTTTGGTTGGGTGTTTAAAAGAAATTTTTGCCCATTTTGTTGTATATCCACCAATTGTTAAAGTACTGGTATTCCATCTTTCAAAAGTTATTTCTTTCATAATAGGTAATGTAGCTATAATCTCAGAACTTGTAGAGGCTTCACTACGTACATTGATATTATCACCTAATAAATAATAAGTATTTCCTTGTTGAAATTGGTGATAACCTGTTGATTGTGCTAGTGTTAAAAATGGTACAACGATACAAAAAAGAATCGCTAAATTTTTCATTATCTTTATTTTTTGATACTTTTGGTTAATTCTAATCATAACTTTTTAATTTTTTTACTACTATGTGGAACCGTGAAATTTATTTAAAAACTCTTCTTTTTGCTGGTCAAGCTCATGTTACTCAGAAAGTACCTGCTTCAGAAATGTCTTATGTGGTACATATTACCAATGTTTGTATGGAAGCAATTACTGCACTCGTCAATTCTCCAAATCATAAGTTGGATAGTGATTTAGTGATTCAGTGTGCTTTGCTTCATGATACCATTGAAGATACATCTGTTACCTACGAAGATATTTTACAAGAGTTTGGAGAAAAGGTAGCAAATGGTGTGCTAGCTCTTTCAAAAAATGAAAGATTGCCAACCAAAGCTGAACAAATGCAAGATAGTTTAGAAAGAATTCTGAAACAAGGTGCAGAAGTTCGTATCGTGAAAATGGCTGATCGTATCAATAACCTTCAAAAGCCTCCTACATATTGGAAACTGGAGAAAAAGAAAGCTTACTTAGAAGAAGCTAAACTCCTGTATAACACTTTAAAAGGAGTCAATGATGCCATCGAATATCGTTTGGCAGAGAAAATAAAAAATTACCCTCAATACTTTTAATATGGCAGAATCTAATTTAAGAAATGCTTCCTTTTTGTTTCGATTTCATTCATACTTAAAGGAGCGTTTTCCTTACGTCAATGGCGTTCTTTTTTTTATTTTATTTTTAACCAGTTTTGTTTTTGCTCACTATACTTTTTCACCCAATCAACCTTTAACATTAGGTGGGAAAACCATTGCATTATTCATAGCTGTTTATTTCTTTTTCTTTCATCTCCGTATGTTTGATGAACATAAAGATTATGAAATTGATTGTATCAATCACCCTCAACGAATTTTACAATCTGGAATTATTACCCTAAAAGATTTACGCATTATTGGTATTGGTGGAATTGTACTACAAGCATTAATCAGTGTTGGAATTGCTGGAATGGATGTCTTTGTTATTTGGGCAATTACCTTTGCTTATTCTCTTCTGATGGCAAAAGAATTTTTCATTGGTGAATTCTTGAACAAGCAATTATTATTATATGCAATTTCTCACATGATTGTTACTCCTATGATGGTTGTATGGATGGGAAGTATGAGTATTCATCAATTACCACCACAAGCCTTCTTTTTGATTCCATTACTCAGTTTTTTCTCTGGAATGGCATTTGAGATTTCTCGAAAAATTAGAGCGCCAGAAATGGAAAAAGAAACCATTCAGACCTATTCACAAATATTGGGATACAAAGGAGCTTGTTGGGCGTCATTAGCTTGTTTATTGGTTACAGGAGGATTATTAAGCTATATCACTTTTTATTTACAAGCATCTCCTATTTACTATGGAGTAATTTGGGGAAGTTATGTTTTATGTGCTTTTGGTTTCTTTTCTTTCATGAAAAACCCAACAGAAGCAACTTCTAAGAAAGTAGAATTGTCCTCTTCAATGTACATGCTCTTAGCATACTTATCTGTTTTAATTGCAACAGGATCAAAACTTACCATTATATGGAATTTATTTTAACAGCCCAAGAGGCTACTTTTTGTACAAAAAATGACATTGGAGGAAAAGCTTTTAACCTGATTCATTTAGGTAGTTTTGGTTCAGTACCTCCTTGGTTAGTCATTACCACTCAAGCTTGGAAAACATTTTTTCAAACAATTGATATTCCTCTTAATAAAAAATCTAGTTTAGAAGAAATTCAACAAGTGAGTGAAGAGATTCAACAACAAGTTTTAAATACTCATTTTTCAACTGATTTAACTCAACAACTTTTAGACAAAATTCATCAACAATTTTCTAACACTGATTTCTTAGCCATTCGCTCTTCTGTAA
>JACLAC010013934.1_pt1 | contig 13564 bp, 8 predicted proteins | sample 8027881 | NCBI WGS metagenome assembly JACLAC01 (sample SAMN15725517, study PRJNA655200) | protist metagenome | isolation source: fluorescence activated cell sorting (FACS) single amplified genomes of... | place: Spain: Blaines Bay Microbial Observatory, Mediterranean Sea | collected 2016-01-19 | reverse complement strand
CATATAAACTTCTGATAAGAAGGGTTATTATGTTCTCCAACCTTCTGGTTTTTACGCTTTTCGTTGATTATTTTCTTGTGTTTTTTTTTGCTGTTTATGACTTACAATCTAAATATATAATTTTAAAATTATTTTCCAAAAAAAAAAAGAATAATTTTTGTTTGGAATATTATCGCGATTATATACAAGTCACCATGAAGTTTCTCCGGTAATATACATATGAGAGCGGGAAAGACGCAAAGATATGCAGCACACCCGCCTCGTTGTTCTAATGACTGGATACCATCATCAGATATGTTATATTAAAGAATGCGAAGGCTTTCGTAATATTTTGGACAATTTTCAATGTGCAAGAATTGTTGCATCAGTCTTAAGGACAATCGCTCTGTTAACAACTTTCGTTGTGGAGACATTCTATTTCTCCCAGAGTGGACTATACATACCCGGAAATCATTAATGTAGTAAAAAATATTTACATGTTCGTCTTTTACAACTTTTTTGTAAAATTTTCCATCTATCGACTGTATTAATAATGACCGTTTAATTTATGGAACGTTCGAAGGAATACTTAGTTTTCTTATCTAACATTCATATATATATATATATATATGTATATATATATGAAAGAAGAGAACAAAAACTAAATAAACATTTAACATGCGACAAGCAGTTTATGGCGACATACTTAGGTCAAATTTTTAGAGTTTACCATAATTCTTCATTGAAGAATCTTGCTGTATGTGACAAATCATCAATGCATCCATCCCATCGTTTGTACAATCGACGAAATTGATTATATTGGTGATTTTACTAGTCACCTGCCATGAAAACATTGCTCTCATGACAATTTGGCCTTGTATCTTCTTTTTTTATTCTATCTACACTCTCTGTTCTATACTATGTATATTTTTTTATATGTGTTGATCACGATTTGTGTATAACGAGTGCAAAAAAGCAGGTAAATACCATTATGTACCAAAAACTAAAAAAAAGAAAAAATGACCTCCTCCAAAGAACTAATGCTATGTCGATCCTAATCCAGAACATATTCTAGATCCTCTCTCTATAAAGAAATAAAAGAAGCCCGCAGAAAAATAATTTCATTCTTCCTTGAAAAGAACAAACAATTCATATAAATACTAAAAATGTTCAAGATTAAATAGATAACAAACAGCAAAAACAAAAAAACAAAAAATACGAATTTTAAAAAATGTTATCAGTAAAGCGGTTAACAGCAAACAAAACACAAGATAAATTGAAAATTTCAAATCTAGACAGATTTAAAAAATTAACTTAAAAAAATCACGCCGCTTGTTTTTTTATATATTTTTTATTTTGTTATCTACACAGAAGAACAACACACACACAATATATATTAATATCCTCTTTTCAATCAAGCTTCTTCAATCGTATATTTTTTTGCTTGATTTGATGACAATGATAAAAATCAATAGAATACGATGTGAAAAAAATCATAACTGCTAATACTGCTATGTACTGTGATATACCACCCATATCACCAGCATTAAACAATTTGTTTAGTTTTAACATTTTTGCTATACTAGATGTTGGATGTAAAACAAATGAAATTACTGCTGGTAAAAACATCATATACATACTTCCTTGTTTAAATAAGTATGATATATAATTTCGTTTAATATTTGCATTTAAGATAGGTGATTCCGTATCTACCATTACACCTAAAATCGTTTGTGTATGCCATATTGAACACATGAAAAAAATACCTGCTGCAGCTTGATGTATTATCGATTGTGTTTCCAATGTCACTTTACTATTTTTCGAACCTAGTAAAACAGCATTTTCTTGTAATGGAATAGCCCCGACGATGCCCAAACATACAAAACCAATTAATGCACCCCAACATGCATTTGAAACGCTAGTTTTATGTTTTTTCTCGACAGTCATAACAATTACATTTTTCATTGGTAAATAACATATAATAAATAATAAAGAAACAAATGGGAAACCGTATTGACCATATGTTCGTTCTGGATTTTTAGCCATTGCAAGGGATATTGGGGGATAAGTAACCTGTAAAGTGTAGCGTAAAAAATGAGTGATGTGTTAGAGAGCATACTTTTTTTATATTTTAGGTTTAGAGGAATAGTATTTTACTTACACCTTTTGGTAAATGGCCTGGATATTTATTTGCTAACTTCACAGCTAATATAATAACAACTATCGCAATAATACATATAAGAATTGGTAAAAAAGATAAAATTAAATATGGATAATCTGGTAACATATATGATGTTTTCGAATTTATTGTTGTCTTTGCTTTTGTTGGTAATGGCAAACCAACATCTAGATAATATCCTAATCCTCTTTTTCCAACTTTGAAGACATATCCTTTTTTTTCCCCGGTCCATTTATCAGATGGAAAGAAATTAACTAAATCATCTTTTTTTTTTGTTATTATCTTTTTTTTACTTGCATTTTTTGTGGTCACTTTCTCATCCTTTTCCACAATTTCTTCAATTTGTACCATTATATCGTCGTATCGTTTATATATATATATATATATATATAAATTTTATATCTATATGAAAATATTATTTTGAACATATAGATATCCATAAATATCTAATAATTTTTGCGTAGTTTTTTCTTTGTTTTTTGCTTGTGCTTTTTTTTTTTGCATAATAAACCCTGGCCAAGCTGATCCCCACACTAATAATATTATACAATACAAATATCTATACTTACTGAGTCCTCTTTCCTATTTGATATACTGTATCTAACGACGTATGCACGTATGGGAGTTTTTTTAGGCTATTTTTATATTTTTAATTTTTGTATTTTAAAACGATACACTATTGGAAATCATCAATATCTTTCCTATTTGCCCGGCTACTAGCTTGTTTGATCTTTTTTGATGATGATGCACGAGAACACAACTAAAAAAAATGAAAATGAATATGTAGAAGAAAATAGACATCATTTGATGAATATATATTACATATAACAATATCGACTGCATTGATATATTATTGTGAAAGATCAAGAATCATCACCACCTTCCTTCCTTCAAACCAGTAATAATCAAAAATTACTACGTTGTTCTATATTTATTTTTTTTCATTCCAATAATAATACTAATTTGTAATTAAAAAAAAAAAAAAAAAGAACAAAATGGAAGGACATAGTAAAAAACGTAGTTTAGAAATTGCAACTGGTGAAACACCAAATTTTAAAAGACGAGTTTCTCCACGTTGGGCTGGTGCGCATGAATTGACACCTTCTTTATCTATATTAACAAGTTCATTCTCCAATTCATTTAATAGCGTTGATTCAAATATAGACATGTTAGAAGGTGGAAGTGCTAGGCAAATTTTAAGTGATGATTTATTAAGTCCAATAGTAAATGTAAGAAAGTGGCAAAAATGTTACGTTGTACGTAAAAATAAAGTTGAATTTACCATGTATTTGGAATCATCGAAACGTGTCTTGTTAACCGCGAGGAAAATAGGGGATACCCTTTATTTATCATGTTACAATGATTTTCCAGAAAATATTGGGGATATACCATTGGAAGGGGCAGGGGCAAAACCTGGTAATGATCGTGGAACAAAATATAATATGGCTGCAGTCTGTGCATTAATTAGGTTACATAAGAAAAAAAAACGATATACATTATATTCGCGAAGTTGTGAATTATGTGATGGCGTTTTATCGCGTTTCACATGTGGTGCTGATAGCCCGGTCAATGGAGATAGGCAATTATTAGCGGAAATTGAACATGAAGTTGTTCATATACCAAGAGCTGGTACGGTATGTCGACGAATTGCTGTTGAATTGCCATATGTACATTCTCGCGATAAATCAAGAGTAGTATGGTGCCCACGTTCAGGTACTCCACGTGATAAAGCAAGGAAAGAATCGCTTGTAGCACTTGGAATGCTAGATGCAGAACCAGTACGTGTAAAACGGTCGGATTCTGGATCAGATGCGTTGCGACAAATTGTTAAGAAAACCACGCCAAAAAATAGTAGTAGTAAAAGCGGATGGGATGATGACGAGGATAATAATAATCTTAGTAGTAGTGGTAGTAGTAGCAGCAATAATAATAATAATGATAAAGAAGTAAATGCACCATCAACGACGACGATGAGGACACCGAAGAAAGTAGATATAAATGATAGTTGGCAAGATGATAAACATAAAAATCGTTTATTATTAATGAGCAAATTGCCTAAATGGAATGATCGCGTTGAAAGTTTTTGTATGAGTTTTCATGGGCAACGTATTAAAGTAGCATCCTCTAAAAATTTTGTTTTTGGTACGAATCAAGGTAAAACAAGAGAAGAAAAAGATTCTCCTGTCTTACAATTTGGCAAACAAAGTGAAAATGGAAAACGTTTTGCATTGGATTTTCGTTATCCAATGGCTCCAGTACAGGCATTTGGTATATTTTTAACAGCATGTAATTGGTGTGGACCAAAACAAAAAGATTAAAAATCATTACGTTGAAATGTGGTATGTATTTTATTTATTTTTGATCATATTTTGAATGAGATTATTTTATATTTATTTAGCTTTATAAAACAAAAATATAATCTAAAAACAGAAATTTACGAAGTATTATTTTTATTTTTATTAAAAAGAGTGGAGCGAAAGAATACTGATACAGATGAAAAGTGAAAGAGAGAGAGGAGAAAAAAATACGAGTACTGTGAGGTGCGTATCTGTTTTTCCACACGCACACACGCGCTATTCATTAAGTGTGTTGTATTACGAAGTACTAGCATATTATTATATATATGATACCATCTATTTACCTTCATTGGTTTTCTCTATTATGGGAATATCAACACATTAGTGTGAGATATAGATTATTTCAGTTATTGTATTCTTTTGAAGAGAGTAGGAATTATCATGAGTAAATTAAAACAATAAATTATGCGTAAAATTATCATACGTTCGTATTAATATATGATACACACACGTTTTATTTTTTTAAATGTATCAGACGTACTTTTTTCAATGCTCCGTCTCTCTAGTCGTCTATATATAATATTATTTTAACTCTTCTCCTTCCTTCTTGTTTTGTAAAACTCTGATGTGGTTGTAAAAATATACGTATTTTTTACTACAAATCCTTGGCAATATTAATATCTAAATTATGCAACCGAACACTGGCTAATATTTGCTCCGGTAGATGGTCGGCTTGTCTCCCTTCAATTACATATGCCATATCAACAACTGATTTTTGTACTACTTGTTGCTGGTTAAAATAAAAATTTTTCAACATATATCCAAAAGTATGGACATCAGAAATAACTGCTATGGTTTCTCCATCGTTTTCCACTGTATGGGATACATTAGATAGAAATGGTTTTCCATTATATTGTTTTATCATTTTATTCCCCATCATTCCAATATCTAAATCTTCTGGGTTGGCTACTTGAACAATCGTTTTCCATTGAGGGTGTAGCGGGTCGCCAGGCTTTGCCCATTCTTTTAATATGTTTATCCCGGATATTGGTGCTTTTGCACCTGTAAGCATTTCCTTAGCTTCATCTGACATTGTAAACCACACAATCAAATTATGACTTGGTCCATCATCTTGACTTGATAACATTGAGGGTTGATAATCAGGGAAAATTTGTGTGACGCAAATATTATTTGGCACACCACCTGTACTGCCAGCTTGAAATCCTTCTGGTTTACGGAATCGTTTATAAATGCCTCTATCTTTACTTGTGGTTTTAAACATATCTACAGCGATTGGCACATACATACTAAATTTCGATGGAACTTTATTTTTGTATAGCTCGTGGCTTTTATCGATGTAATGTGGCCCACGAACTTTAAATATTTGTACGGATGGACATTTAGCCCATGTCATTGGTTCAGGTGTCTTCGTTGGATCTTTATGTTGTACAATTTCTCCAGATGGCAATAGATCATCCCCTTTGTCCCCGTCTCCGGCTCCATCATCATCGCTATCATCAAAACCATCGTTCAATGGCAACCCCCATACATCCGAATCAACGCCTTGTGCGATGTATTCTCGTAATCCGGAAAGACAGCTCATACGTTCCATGGATGCCATTTTTCGTAAAGTCGATGGTACCCATCCACATGGATCAAAATCAACGATTTGAGTCACTTGAGAAACCGTGCCAGATGGAGAGACGAGTTCTTCAATTGCAAATCCACTTAGACCACATTTTGCACGAACAAAACCACTACCGCGAGGTGCAGCACGATGATCTAACGACCATTGTGGTACTATAAAAACCCCACGTTCATGTTCAATTCCATGTTGCATCAAAACAATATCGCGAGGATAAGCCATGCTTTCTACATCAAATGCCAATGGGCCAATCGACCAAACACCTCTGGCTGCACCATCTTGCGCTCGGGAGCCTCCCGCGGATCCGACGTAACCACCAGTAGATGCCCCTAACAATGCTGCCCCAATTACAGCACCTGCTACTGGTTCATAACCTAAAACATCTGCTGCAATAGCAGCGCCAGCACTGCCTAGACCAAGAATTAAACCAGTTGAAACGCTATTGACAAATGTTCCAGCCCCATCGATGGCTCTATATTTATCATGACGCCTCCATGACATTTTACCAGCTAAACGTATAACTTGTGATCGAGCCCCATACGCTTCCAATACACTTCCATAAGAGAAATGAGGATCCCATTCAACACGTGAAGATGTATCCAATATTACTTTGCAAATTTCCCTAGCAGGCGCATTTACTAAGACGGAGCCTTTGTACGTATTCGATCCCCTTAATTTTGATACTCGGCAACCATCCTCAACCGTCAACAAACGCCATGCATCTCGTCGTCGTAATAATCCTGCAAATTCCTCCACTTTGTCTTTTACTTCTTTTTTCAATCCTTGAGGTACCTTTGACATACTGTGCTGTATACCATGGCCACGTTTCTGCTGGTTATTGGGATAATTTGAGTGTAATGAAGAATCATACGATATATTTGAGTTGGATGTATCGCTTCGTCTTTGCCTTACTCCACTACTATACGTTTTTAATGTATCATCTTCATTATCTTGGTGGCTTTTTCGCTGTTTCACAGCATCTTTTAAACATTGTATCCACTCTTCAATATCTTTTGCATCTTCACCAGACATGCAATGCACTTTACCAACTTGTCCATCTGCAAGATGTATACGTTTCGTACCAAATGTATCGCTTAAGCCACCATCGTGAACAGTGCAATTAACTAAAGAAATAATACCATTTGGTGCTGAACCATCTTGCATCTCTTTACTATCGTGATAATATCTTAAGTGCCAATTATCTAAAACAAAATATTTCTTTCTCCATTGTCTCATAATTTTACCTTTACGATATAAATAACCACTTTTACGTATGACCAACGTAGATTGGTTTTTCTCCGAACCACCAGATCTTGATCGCCTCATGGTGTTAGTGCTTTCCTGTTTGTATATTTATATATATATATATGTATGTACATATATTTTATGATGTCTGTTTGTCTGTCTATCTATCTATCTAAATATTGTATGTATCAATTATCACAACTAGAATAATAATATAATACAGTATTTATTCATCGATGATACAGTAACTCTGGCCCTAAAGCTGGCAAAATAAATAAGCCTATTATCATATCAAGTAGAAAAGTTGAGGATGTACAGATTAGCATATAAATAAGATTAAGTCTTATATCCATAGGTACACAAATCGGTGAAAAACCTTAATTTTATCGTAATTAACAGAGTAATTTTTTAAAATTAACTTTTCAAATGTGAAGTGGAACAATTTTTTAACGACCTGGTGGTTCTCCCCATATACCATAAAATGAATCATGATCTTCTAATTTTTTATTACCTGTTTCCTTTATCTCTTCAAATTCAATTAATTTCTTTGTCTTTTTCTTTTTTCCTCGTTTTTTATTACCTTTCCGATTTTTTTTAAATCCACCTAAGATACTTCTATCATTGTTACGGCTATTTCGAACGACCTCCTCATCATCATCTAATGGTTTGACTTTTGCACTAGTTTTATTTGTATTTTCCATATGTTTACGCCACAAATCATCTGCTAAATAGTCCTCTTCCATGTAATATGTAACGCCAAATATAGATTGACATGCCTCGCATGAACCGGCAAATTCATAATATAAATAAACAATAGTCGAAACAAAGTTAAATAGTTCATATTTACATTGTTTCAAATTTTGAGAAAATAAGTTATATTTTCTTTTCTCCTCTGGTTTTGTACATATTTCAAAACATTGTCGAAATAAACTATAGATAAAATAAAGAAGAATACGTAACAAATGATACAAACAACAAAATGCAATAGATGGCAACATGCAGGTTATGCATAATATGTACAATGGAAAATAGATTACTTGCTTTTTCGGATGAAACAATAAGTCTTTCCGTTTTTCATTTCGAATGATACGGTTAAAATACCATTTCTGACATAAAAACACTGTAGTTAAAATGACAAACGAAAGGGATGATATTAAATACACAATATCGATATGATATGTAAATGCTATTGCAACTGTTTCATCGACATTATCTGCATTTATAATTTGTCTATTATTACGTTTATTACTACTATTATTTTCATTTTCCCTGATCAGGTAAATAATACATATTGAAAGTTGTAATAAAAATAAACAGAAAGATGCGACATCTCTCGTTTTTACCTGGCATTTTTTCTTATTATCAACAAGGCACTTTTTTCGTCTTAAAGCTAGAAATACTATTATACGCAAACATATTACAATGATCAAAATCACCATTTGAATAGCGACTGTGTCTGTAACATATCGTGAACCAATCACTATTGTCATTACAATATCATCCCAAGGATTTCGTTGATTAATAGGTGTTGCAAATAAATGAGTCAAAAAAGTACTGAAATGTAAACATTTCATTGGAATTATTTTCATACAGCATTTTGAGCATCCAGCCTTTATATTATTTGGTAAATGATCAACAATCAATCGTATATAATATATACATAAATAGAAAATACAGAGACATAAAAACACCAACCATTCAACGAAATAATTGTTGTAATAGTTACCTTCATTAGCAATTCCTGCTTGCGTTTGAATTTCCTTAATGTTGTGCATAAATGATTTATCAAGATTCCAAATACATTGTCCACCATCTAAATACAATCTATAATTATCATTGTTTCCTGGATCAACACAATTTAATAAATTAAAGGTTACAACCAAGACAATAGGAAAACATATCGTAGCCCATATATCAACAATTACTCCATTCATTAATCGAATATATACTTTTTCATCTCTTTTAAACGAATCGTTATGATGACGAATAAAAAAATAATCTATCAAGACATATATATTCGCAAATGTTGGAAAAAGTAACAATAATGACGGGGCGAAGAACATGTCAAATAAAAGCAAACTTCGTGGATTCCATGCAATTGGGTTGCATGCTAAAAAACTGAGATAATATGTCGTAAATTTTGACATACTTAGGCTATATATTGGCATGTATCTGTTGAAAAAGTTAAAAGTTAAATCTTCATTAGCTCGAATTTTCGGAATCTCATATGCCTGTATTAAAAGAAAAAGGATTTGAAAATGCCTTATCCAAATAAATGAAGCATCATGAAGCAAATGCCCATTGTTATTTGCAATAGCCTCTTCTTTCTCCTCATGTTGTTTTTTCAATCGATTTTTTAATATTTCCTCTTCATAATGCCATTTCATATCATTTCGTTGAACTAACCACAAAACTAAAAATATACCAAATATGCAACATAATGATATGAAAACTTCAAAAATAAAATAAAAACTATTATTATTACTACAAGTTTTGCATATTCCAATGAAACTTTTATATTTATTTGATAAACAACTTTGACAAAATGACTGTTCATCTCTATTTGCATAGCATAATCCTTCTCCTTCTATACAAAATTTTGGTTGTGTACAAAATTGACAATGTGAAATATCATTTGACTTTTTAACTGAAAACGATCTAGCGGGGCACTTTTTGCATTGAAATGAACTTTCAGCATCTTGGTAATATCCAGGAGAGCAAGGAAGACAATTTGATACACTTCTTGATTCATTATTTGGATTATACATGCCTATTGAACAATGTTTACATTTCAACTGTGCTGTCTCATCATTATATTTTCCAACCTCACACACATGACAAAAAGTACTGTTTAGTCGATCATTATATCGCCCTGTTTCACATTTCTTGCAAATATTCGATTTTACATGATTTGTAAATTTTCCACTTTCACATGGTAAACATTTAGTACCATCATTTAACATCATATCATTTATGCTATAAAATCCAACAGAGCAATCCTTACAATTCGTCGCTCCATACTCTGTGCCGTACATACCATCAGGGCATATGTGACATTGAACAGTACTTTCATTTATAAACGTGCCTCGTGCGCATAAACTACAAGAACATAACGAAATAAATTGTACATCGTTCCGACCTTTTATATCACTGGCATCTCCAAAAATACGAAGTAAATGGTTTCCTACTACAGCAGTAGAATGATCACTGACTGGTATTGGATATTCAGGATTATTAACCATTGTTTTGCTAGTATTTAATAATTCCCAATTTACCAATTTCCAATCATATCTGCCACCGATAGTAGTAATTAAATCCAATTGTAACATATTGTTAGTTGGTTGATCATTTTTATTGGAACCGGCAAACATTAAACCACCGTAAATAATCATAGTTGATTTGTATAATGATGCACTATGCCGATGCCTTCCACCTGTGCTGTGTCTAGTAGTTAATTTATTCCAATTCCAATTATTTAAATTTAATACGTAAACGTCATTAAATATTTCTGTATTTAAACTGTCAGGATCTTTATTAATACCACCATAAATATACATTTGCGTATTATATAATATTGCAGAATGATCATACCTTGCTTTTGGTATTATTGAAGAACCTGCATTAGCAGAGGATGTATCACAAAATGTCCAATTCGAAGTAACTTTCGCCCATTCGGTCATGTTAATCCTAGCATCATACAATGGTTTCAAATCAAAATAGAATACATCATTCATACTATACCGTTCAATATCTCTTCCGCCAAAAATGATCATTTTACTATTATACAAAATAGCAGAATGTCCTGCTCGCTCTGGTGGTTTTATCGAATCAATATTAATAACTTTTACAACTGGAGGAAAGGAACGAAATTCCCATAACGTATTTGTGTACTGGAAACTGTCTAAGATACCACCAAATACATAAACTGAATCTTTGTAAAGAACAGTCGTTTGATCCATTAAACCTACATTGACAGTTGTTCTATTTATTTCGTATTGAATTAAGCCATTATCGTCGTTTATATTTATAATGTTTAAACGTATATAATCCGTTGTTTTTCCTTTATGTACATTTGAACTTGTGTCGGTTCCACCATATATATACACTGTGCTGCCATTACTAACAGAGGAGTGATCGTAACGATAAAAATCGTCATTGACGTAACGTAATGGTGTAACAGGGTTTAATGACAAGCAAATACTGGCGGCACCTTGAATAGTTCCACAATTTAAAGCAAGTACTACCACTACGTTGTTACATTGTTGGAAAAAAAATATTAGTATTAGTAGCAAAAACGCATTAAAATCCATGATTTATTATATACTACCAAGGTTTTGATGAAAGGTTAAAACATTATACATATAGATAGATATAGACGTTGTTTCAATTTATTTCTTTTTTGTATGCAAAGGTATAAGATGTTGTTTGTATGTGTGGGAAGGAAAGATTTTGTTTATTATATTTTTTCATATATATAATATGTAAAAAAAAAGCTGTAGCAACGCTGTAGTAAAGTTTTATGTGCATACTGTACTAAACCGACATAACTACTATTCCTCGAGGTGTTTCTTTTTGCCCTATTAATGAAATTAATACAACTTTGTGTACTTATTTATATAGGAATATGATATCAATAATTGTTAAATTTTCACTCACCCCCAAAATTTTTTTAAATTCAAACTATTAATAAAAAAATTCAAAACAAACAAAAAGAAAATGTAGTATATAGACTCGGAAGAAACAAATATAAAGAATATATAAAAGTAAAATCATTTCAATCATATCATCATCATCTATATAATCTATTGATAACACTTTATTAAATATAGTTTATCTATTAAGAAAAAATGGGGAAGAAATTTTCAAAAAAAAAAAATAAAAATGAAGATGTTGCTGTGAAAAAACATGCATATGAAACATCTACTAATAGTGAAAATAATAATAATAATGTAAACGATGCTGATGGAGATGAAACTACAACATGTTTACAAACAGTACATGGTGATGCAATTAATAGTATTAAAATAAATTCAAGAATTAACAATCCTGATAACAATAACAATAATAATAATGCATTTGATGAGATTTATACTTGTAGTGATGATAAAATTGCTATACTTCGAAAAAGAGATAAAAATAATAATAATAAAATATCAATAGTTCGTAAATGGACTGGACATAAAAGAGCAGTTAATAAAATTATTCAAGGAAAAAATCATGTATTTACATGCAGTCGTGACTTAACTATTAAACAATGGACCAAAGAATCTGATGATGCAGTTGGTACACTAGAAGGTCATACGCTAACAATATCAGCTATCTCAGAAAAAAATGATGGTACATTATTAGCAAGTGGTTCTAGGGATACTACTGTTCGTGTTTGGGATTTAGCAACATCAAAAGAAATTGTTCGAAATACTACTTCCAGAAATTTAGTAACATGTATGCAATGGTTACCACAAAATAGTTCAACGATAGTACAAGGTAGTGAAGATTTGAAATTACGATTATGGGATGTTAGACAGGGCAATGTGATAAAATCTACGCAAACTTTTAGTGGTTATGTCTATTTCCCATTATGCATGAGTATATCGGATGATGGAAATCGTATCATGACAGGTAGTAAAGGTTTCAATGGTGTTGGTTGTGAAATAAGAATATGGGATTTGCGAATGAATAAACAATGTATCGAATTAACTGGTCATCAACAAGATGTTAAAGAATGTTATTTTATAAGAGGTGCAAATAACATATTATTAACAGGATCAAAAGATAAAACAATACGTTTATGGGATATAGGAAAATACAATGTTGAAGATAATACTACAACTAATAGTACAAATTGTTTATTGAATGAATATCGTATGTATGGTGATGGTGCATTTACATGTATGGATGTTGTAAATAATAATAATGATACGAATAGTGTCAATGTTATGTATTCTATCGCTGACATGGATGGTCAACCAAATACGTATGTAACAGACATATCTAAAGTGAAGGATGGATTGTGAGGTAGGATAGAACAAGAGTATCTGTAGAATGTAAAAGAGAGAAAAGAAGATTGTTTTTTTACACGAGACTAAAAATCAAAATTAAGAGATTATTTTTTATTATTTTTTAATAAATTTTTAATCAAATATTTTAAAATTGAAAATATATATATATTATCATATAATAATCGTTTTGCTTTAAAATGTGCTTTTGGTGAGTCGTATA
>JACLAC010004946.1_pt1 | contig 13567 bp, 10 predicted proteins | sample 8027881 | NCBI WGS metagenome assembly JACLAC01 (sample SAMN15725517, study PRJNA655200) | protist metagenome | isolation source: fluorescence activated cell sorting (FACS) single amplified genomes of... | place: Spain: Blaines Bay Microbial Observatory, Mediterranean Sea | collected 2016-01-19 | reverse complement strand
AAATAGAATTGCTATGGTAAAATGTCAGTAGACTAGCCCTACTATACTGGAGGAAGAAGAAGAGAATCAGAATCAGAAGAAGAATGAGAATTGTAAATTATTTTAGGTAAATTGCAATTATTTCCATTATCATCGGCGTTTCTCCCGTACGATGCTGCTGTGGCAATCGTATTTATTTGGATGGAGCGGAGGAATAGGGAAAAAGCATGGGATACGTTTTCTATGTGTACAGTACTGTGGGTTCGTACTCCAGGCCGAGTAAATTGTGGCGAGGTGAGAGACCATTGCTTGCATGGGGTACAATTGCGTCATTCTTCTTTTCTTATTATTCTTCGACGTCTTCTTTCTTCTCGCCACGCAAAAAATGCTTTTTTTATTTGTCTGTTGTTGTTGTTGTGTTGCCTTCATTGTGTTGTACCACCGTAGTTAGTGTTTAATGCTGGGAGGATGGTTTTATTGTTACAATGGGATATAGTGTAATAAGCACACCTTTCCTAGTCGTAGTTCTTGCTGCTTTTGTTGGTCCTCCTCGTCCTTCTTCAATTTGTTCATTTCTTTTTTCCTTTCCTTTTATAGTGTATATGCAGTACGAGCTTCTTCATGAACGATTATTTATTTATTATTATGCAACAATGGATATTATATTATTGTACTGATAATAATTAATATTTATTATACAAAACATCACTGATTTATTACGATGATGATGCACGATTAAAGGCTCCGGGGCGGACAAGGATGATTCCAATACCACCATCTGAGCACATACACGAATTTGCACTGATCGAACTTCGAATAGGAAAAGCGGTTCAAAGCGACTTCTGACAGGACTATTTGCTAGCTGTGTCGCATTTGTGGCTGGGACTGGTCGCTTCGTACGCAGCTATGTTCCAACGCACCTCCTTGCATTTTCGGCGGCGCAGTAAATATATTCGCCGAAAGCCGACCAACGCTAACATATGCCGTCGTGCGGCGTTTTTTAATGGTTCTGGGCAGCGTGGAAGGTCAGATGATTCGAAACGTTTTAAATCGTCATCAGCATCCCCGTCCTCTGCCGCGTTTTCCGAAGCGGCTGTGCAACATGAAGAGGAAGAAACGGATGGCAGTTACGAGTTCGGCAACGATAGCGTTTACGGTATGTATTCCCCTGCTTCGACGATGGAGGACGATCAATATGCAATCCACGATCCCGCCAACAATTTAGCAACATATGAGCTGAGGGATAGGGGTGAAGATAAGGGTTGTAAAAGTGCACAAGGGATAGTGCAGAAGCTCAGGGGCAAAAGGCTCATGCGAGTGGATCGATACAAAGTTGATGAGTTAGAATACTTAAGCGGCGAGAGTGGATATGCTGGCCTCCCAAAAGTTGCGGAACAACTTAGGGATGCAGTGATAGGAAGATACGGAGAAGACCATTTGAATGGTAGCACTGTTGATGATTACGAACGGCAGTTGGCTAGTGAATTTGAATTAATGCGGGACAATGCATTGCGACAAATTCAAAGTTTTGCGGAGCAGCAGCAATTTGATGTTACTGACAATGAGATGCGACGTGACGTCGCTGGCTTGATACATACATGGTGGAAACCCTTGCTCAAGAAGGTCATAGAAGAAAGGAAACAAATTTTGGATGGCAATAGGGGGCAAGACCGAAGCTCTTGTGGAGTTTATTTTGTTGCCTTAAAGCCTGAAGTTATCACGCTTTGTGCATTGCAAACGTTGCTGAACACGATGGTTACCAAGGATACTGAAAGCGATGTAATTTCTGGACAAAAAATTGTTACGATGGCTTTAAACATGGGTAAAGCGATTGAAAACGAAATTATCAGGGAGTCGCTTTTGCGTAGTGGGAAGCGCTGGCTCAAAGAAACTATACGAAAGGATCAAAATGACGACGATAGGTATTTTGGAGATGAAGCAAGAAGCATGGCTCATGAAAATGGGGACGATATCCCTGGTAGTTCGCAGAGTTTTAGGGGAGAAACGGAGATTGGTGCTATATTTGAACATATGCGACAAAATGAACGTTTCCGTTCTACGCAAATCCCTCGAACGGAGGCAAAACTGGCGGAAGCAACAAAACGAATGTTGAAAAATGAAGAGGCTTGGTCGCCTCGCACGCATGTAAAGGTTGGTTCAATTATTTTGAAATTAATGTTGGAATCATTGACGGTATCAATGAGATTAGATGATGAAAGGTTTGACGAATACATCTATTTTGAAAAATATTTGCTTGAAAAACCATCATGGACCAAAAAATATAAAAAGGGCTTTCGCAGTGAAAAACGTATATTCGAGAATGATGAAGCGAGAATATCGGCTGAAACTGTATCGGACAATCCAGATGAACATTTTCTTTTGACAAGTTTTAATCGATCATCGAGTGAAAATGAAGACGGCTTTGCCATGGAGCATTTGGACTTGATTAATCGACTTCGTAGTAAGGATGACCTCCATGCAAACTTGTTCCAACGTGTTCAAGGGAAAACAAAATTGGTATCAGATATACCTGAACAAATAATTCACAACGAGATTCGTAAAGTCCCTGCTTTATACCATACATACTGTTGCAAAGATGGAAAGAGGATAGGTGTGCTTCGGCTGCATCCAAAAGTATTTGATGATCTTCGCTCGTTGACCAACATTCTAAATTTAAACTCTGCAAAGTATAAGCCTATGGTAGTTCCTCCACTCCCATGGAGAACGTCTACCAAGGGGGGGTACTTGGTCTTGCCCTCAAAATTGGTTCGTGTCAACGAAAATTCTGTTACTGACAAAGAGTTGCATGACAGTGACTTGACAATGTTATTTGATGGACTAAATGCCTTAGCAGCTGTGCCGTGGAAAGTTAACAAAAATGTCTTGGAAGTGGTTGAGAAGGTTTGGTCGCAAGATCTCCCTCAAGACTTCGCTGGCTTGCCTGCTACATCAGGCACGTTGCCGCAGGTACCATTGCTCTCTGGAGATTTTGAGCAAGATAGGGAAATCCTTGTCAATCATCGAAGGCAAATTTACAGCGCTCTAAAGAAGACCACTGAATCACATTCTATTCAATGTGATGTCAACCTGAAAATCAATACCGCACTAGCCCATAAGTATGATGAAAAAATCTACTTTCCTCAAAATGTGGATTTTCGGGGACGCGTGTATCCAGTTACTCCAAATTTTAATCATTTAGGAAATGATTTGAGTAGATCTCTTTTGAAATTTTCGAACAAGAAACCACTGGGCAAAAATGGCTTCCACTGGCTAAAGGTGCATACAGCAAATTTGTTTGGCTTTGATAAAGCATCATTTGACGAGCGCGCTAAATATGTTGAGGATCGCATTGATGATTTGATTGATTCAGCGGAAAACCCATTAGATGGAAATCAATGGTGGCTGGAAGCCGATAATCCATGGCAAGCTTTGGGCGCAATTAAGGAAGTTTATGCAATTTTGAGGTTTGGCCAAAAAAACAATGGCGCCGTTGATAAGTTTTTGACTGGGCTGTCAGTACATCAAGACGGAAGCTGTAACGGACTGCAACATTACGCCGCTTTAGGGCGAGACTATCACGGCGCAATGGCAGTGAACTTAATTCCATCGGAAAAACCTCAAGATGTTTACAGCAAAGTCCTGGATATAGTCTTGCGCACTGTCAATGAAGATCAGGAAAACGAGGAGGATCCGGAGAAACAATATTTGGCCCAGAAACTTCACGGTATAATTGATCGTAAAGTTGTGAAACAAACTGTTATGACCAGCGTGTACGGTGTTACCTTCATTGGGGCTAGAGAACAAATTAGTAATAGAATCCGAGAAAAGGTTCTGAAGAATAAACTGGATCCTATGGTATACGATTATGATTTTCAGTATAAATTGTCTGTTTATCTGGCAAAAGTAACTCTTGACTCCATTGGAGAGCTTTTCTCGAACGCGAAGGGAATAATGACATGGTTGGCTGATGTTGCAGACGTTGTCGCGGCTGAAGATGAACCTATGTCTTGGATTTCGCCGCTAGGTTTGCCCATTATTCAACCATACAGGCGTAATCAAACAAAAACTGTTTCGACGGTGTTGCAGTCTATTCAAATAGCGGATATTGAAAGCTGCCTTCCAATCAATAAACGAAAGCAAAGTTCTGCGTTTCCTCCAAATTTTGTGCACTCTTTGGATTCAACCCATATGATCATGACAGCAAAAAAATGTCGAGAAGCAGGATTGGATTTTGCAGCAGTTCACGACAGTTATTGGACGCACCCGGGAGATGTTGAAGAGATGAACGCGCATTTGCGTGAAAGCTTTATTGAACTATACGACTCTCGTGATGTTCTTGGTGATTTAGAGCAATCATTGAGAATACGATTTCCTAATATTGATATACCCGAGATACCGGAACGAGGAACATTGGACATGCATGAGGTCAGGAATTCGCAATACTTTTTCAGCTGAGGAGGTAATGTAAATGGGGTCATATCTGTCGACACATTGAGCATTGCCAGCATAAAATCATCTTAACCGCTTTGGTACGACTGTCATTCGATTATTCTTCTTTAATTCTTTCTCTTTCTGTAGTTTCGCTTGTTTTTCTTTCCGGACTTTCAATATTTTCTCCCTACGAGCCTTATCTTCTTTCTTCTTGCCAGCCTCCTCTTTCTTTCGTTTACGAGCTGCTATTCGTTCGTCAACACAATCCGCGGCACACGTTAACAAAACTAAAAATAAGACGGTTCCAAAACTAATACTCATAATTTGCTCCACCGTCAGGACATCCCGATTAAATGCTGGCGTTCGTCTCTTCGTACCATACGTCCGCTGCTTTCGGGTAGATGGTGGTGGTGAAGGCAGATGTGATTTTGACCCAATGTCTGACTTAGGCGATGGTGCCGCTTCTCCAATGGCTTCCGGGGATGGTGTGACTTCCATGACTACTTCGGACGATGGCGTATTTCCAGATGGTGATGGTGATTCAGAAGATGGCGTATTTCCAGGTGGTGATGGTGATTCAGAAGATGGCGTATTTCCAGACGGTGTCGATAAACCGGACGATGGCGTATTTCCAGATGGTGATGGCGATGCAGAAGGCGAAGGGCTCTCGGACAATACACAAACTCTATCTGTTGTCGTAGGACCCGCAACACTTTCTATTTCAGATGAATTACATGTTGTCCAATTGATACAAGAAAATTGGTTGGATGTGGTAGAATATTTTCCATTAAAGCATGCTACGCATGTTCGGTCGGTGGTGACAGTACCATTGGAAGATATTTTCTGACCTGGTACACAGTTTGTCCAACTCGTACAAGAATAAGCATTAGAAGAAGCAGAGTATTTCCCCAATCCACAGCTACTACATACGCGGTCAGAGCTACTTGTGCCGTTGGCGGCTATTTTCTGACCTGCTACACAGTTTGTCCAACTCGTACAAGAATAAGCATTGGAAGAAGCAGAGTATTTCCCTGAAACACAGCTAGTACATACACGGTCAAAGGTAGCAGTGCCGTTGGTAGATATATACTGGCCAGTGGAGCAATCGGACCATGGTTGACATTGGTGTTGATTCCATGAAGGATTATAGGTTCCCGTAGAGCATACTACGCATGTGTGATTGAATGTTCCTGTCTTATAAGAGCCTGCTGAACAATTTTGAGCGCATATTACGCCTTCGTCGGGGTTTTGACGGGTTATACATATTGCGTTGGGGTACCCATTCTCACCGCACTGGGTGGAAGCATCGGTGCAGGATTGGGTTCCACACCATTCACCACCGCTACCACAATTTCCAGAAAGCAAAATAGGTGGGAAATTTATTATCTTTACTGTTGGCGCACTCGTCCCGTCATAGTGTGTGTATGCCCTGGTTGTTATGCTACTTGCCACAGAACCACCAATAACATTCAATTCTGCAGACCCATAAGCTTTAAATAAGTAGCTTGCTGAATTTTGTATAAACTGGCAATGCTCTACATTCAGAAAACCTTTTCGTATCAAGAGAGAATTAATATTAAGGTTTTAGAACTCTCTGCATGTCTTCTCCAACTTTTATATTTTACACTTTAGACACATTTTTTGGGATTTTTTCTTGCACTCTACTCTCTTCATTTTGACATGCGAATCAAAAATCTGGTCCCACACATTTAAACACAAGCGCTCCACATCCTGATCACTTAAATTGAATGTCTTTGCAACCTTGTAATATTCATTTGTCAACGTAGTACTGAATAGGACACTGTCATCAGTATTTAATGAGATGGGATATTGTTTAAGCAGCCACGTTTGCAGTGTTGGATGCTCTGACAGGTCGTTTAATTGCAAGTTGCGCGTATTTGAAGTAGGGCAAATTTCAATTGGAATGGGATTTTTCATGGAAAGTAAGCGACTTATATTATCCTGCCCAAGGTACAATGCATGGCCCAGACGATCTGGGCAAAACTCCAATATATCAAAAACTTCATCGGGATTAAATACTTCGCCTGTATGAATGGATATTGGAATGCCGTAAGACTTCGCTCTTTCGAGTGCTGGCAAAAATGTCTTGAATTGGCCTTTTGTGGGATTTCCGCTGAGTTCTACACCAACAACACGGTTGTATCTATTATTTTCCCCTTCAGTTCTATCTTTATAGAAGTACTTGTTTGCTACCTCAACGGTTCCGAAGGCATCCTCCAAAGTCGAGGTGCGATTAATAGATAGCAGTAATCTCGCTTTCGTTGTCGGGTTGCATGAAGTATTACCTATGCGTACTTTGTTTGCATTGTGCTCGTATTCGATGATTCCTTCGACAGCAGCACGGACGTATTCGTCAGCACTCATAACGTCACGCCTTGGTGTTGTTCTAATTTCAACGTAAACAACATTGTCTTTTTCGAAATCTTCCAGTGTTTCTCGCATTATGCGCCGTATTGTTTCAGGTGTACGAACCACTTTATATATCATATCAAATATCCGAAAACACTCGTCTAAACTCCGATCATCGTCATTCAAAATTTGCACCCGTTGAACTTCGGCATCCGAATACTTAGCTTTCTGAATTAACTCATTCAGAGTTTGTATACGTATACTACCGTTTAAGTGAGCATGGAGTTCGCATTTTTGTAGGCGATGACAAAAATTGTATCTTGCGTCTTCTGGGTTATGTATCATTTTGGCAGCTGCTAAATATCCCAGAAACTATCACATCATCAAACCTCAATCAGAATGCCCATCGCCATCGAAGTGGTGTTGTCGATTTTGAATATTATTCTTCTCTCCACCCATCATTATCATTTTTTTTTTTTTTTTTTTTTTTATTAAGTAACATCATTATCATGACGACATACGGCGTCCCCACTCTACTAATAACTCAGGAGACCACGCTACGCTTGAGCATGTATCCTATATTCCTATATAGTATATATACTCCGTCCTATCATCATCCCATCAAACAACATCATCATCCATTAGTACTGAGTACTCGACTATTATTAGTCTAATAATAGCCGCCTACCACGAGTAGTTATTAGACTATTAATCTTCTTATTTTTTTATTTTTTATTTATGATATAAACCTACTTACTAAAAAAAAAAAGCGCTTCTTGTATGTTAATGTAGATGATGATAGTACTTGACTTACAATTATATATTACCAATTAATTTTTTGTTGAACCTTCTTCTTCTTCCATCACTTTTGCCGTGAACATATCTAACTCATCCTCTATGTCTTTCTCCATCCATTGCCCAATAGCTTCCCCCTTTGAATTCCCTGTTTCAAAACGGTTTTGATAGCCTTTCGGTTTAAGCATTAAGCCCGCGTTGTATGTTTGCATTACGGCGGCGTTGCTCTTGCGCTTTGAAGCGCCACGGCTCTCATGTTTGCGTTTGATGTTTTTTTTTATGTTCCGTAATATACTTTTGGTTTTTACATGTCGATTAATAATTGGTGTAAAAGTGCAATCGATTGGGGTTGAATTAGCTTTAAGTTTCCGCTTTTCCTTCGATTCTAAATATCTTTTCATTTTCGAATTGTAACTTTCTTCGAATTTAGATGGAGATATTGTTGCGGATTCGTCAGAGTCCGAATCACTATCTCCACGTTGATTCCGAAGCCTTCTAATTTTTCGGCGTTTGTATGTCTTGTATGCTCGATCACGTTCTTTGATTCTTTCTTCCCTTCGATTTTTTCGGCTTAAATAATCTGAGTATAACCTATCGCCAATCCCCTTTTTACCTGATCGATTTCTACTATATTTTTTTTTACTTGTATTTCCATTAATACGAGGAGTAAATGTACAACCTTTTGGTTTGTTCCTTTCGTTCTGTTGAGCAATCGCTCGCTTTTTTTGCTGACTTAGTTTTGCTTGTTCAAACAATCTGTCTGAAATTGTCATGTGCCTATCGGCATTTGATACTGATGATTGATCAAGATTTTTTTCATCATCATCTCTCTTCACATTTGTTTCGCCTTCTACCTTTCTTACGAGGCGCCTTCCTCTACGAGAAATTGTAGGAGAAAATGGATAGTTTGGGCGTCTCGCAGCAAGTTTTAGTCGGCGTTGCTGATGTTGGAGTGCCTGTTCATGCAATCGATCAAATACTAAAGATTCTGGAGAGGATGTTTCTTTGCTGGCTGATCCAGTAAACTCTGGGACCCTTAAATCAGACCCTTTTGAGACTTTCTGTGATGTGTTAATCCTTGGTGAAAATGTATGCTCTTGACAAAGAAATGCGCGATTCTTATTCATTTTCTCTCGCCGTCTGCATCGAACCTTTGCAGATTGGTAAAGACGCTCATGAGCCGGTTTTTCCTCCTTCTGATTGCTACGTGCTCTTCGATAAGTATAAGATATTGTTGATGGTCTAAATGTGCACTGTAGATGACGCCTATTTCTATGATTTAGGTCAACTGTTCTCAAATGCTTCACAGCATGTGAATATAAACGATCATGTATCGCAATGGTGTAGTTGTCACTATTCCTTCCATATTTTCGACTCAATTCATTTATTTCCGGTTTAAATGAACATCCTTTTGGTAAAGCGGTCTGTGCCCGTTTGATTCGATGCTCTCGCTTCTTTCGATTTACCTTGTCTTGCATGTATAATTTGTCAAAAGTTGCCTGGCGACTACGTGGGCTTACTAAGTTTTTAGCCCTCTTTGTGATAGACGGTCGAAAGGAACAATGTGCAGGACGCTCGTACTCATTTCTTATTCGTCGTGCGCGTTTTATTGAGCTCTCCTTGAATAAGCGATTGAATACATCAATTTTGTCGCTTGTTGCAATCGACATGGCAACATTCAGCGATTCCAAATCACGTTAAAGCTTAACAGTATGTTATGTTGCAGAGCAGTCAAATGATGGCATACCAGCATGCAACGTCTGATGTGCATCAAATGTGTGTGGTGCAGAAGAGAATTATATATAATAATAATCACAACAAAATAATAATATAATAATAATAAAAATTAAAAAATAATAAAAAAATAATAATAATAATATAAATAAAAAAAAAACATCATCATCATTCATCCCTCCCAACATTCATTTTTTTTGTTGTTGTTGTTTCTATTGTCACTTTAGTTAAGCTAGCTAGCTACTATGATAGAGGAGTTACCCACTTGTCATCGATGAGGTGTAGTAAATTGTGTAACGAAAACTTATTCTACGGAATGTGATAGGAATACACAGTACATGTGTGCATATTATTGTCATATTGTCCATTGTCAATTGCCACTCATTTATTATCAGGTAAATTATACGGCAGCGACCAGCGCCAACAACTCATAATAATGTTAGCTTTGTCTTGTGGATTTTACCAACACGAAAACGTTACACACGCCACACTTTGTGCAACATCAGCTCACCTCTCACACTTCACAAGAAGGAAATGCACCTCTTTGTTCCATACAGTGTGAAGCTATTCGCTACCAAGCAAGAATCCACGACGACCGCCTTTCGCTCTGAAAGTTGCCATTCTTTTCTTGCTCAGTATGGGCTCCGCTTACCAATGGGGCCTGCACGATCCTGACCGTCGTATCTTCATTGCCACACTCGACTGCTGCCGCCAACGCTGAAACCCAGTACGAAAATGGCTGGTCGTTGCATATCAGTCCCAGAGTAAACAAGTCTATCTTGAAGAATGTCTGCGAATCTTCCTTTGTCTCTAGAATGCTACATTGTCTACCTCCTCTTTCAGACAGAAAATTTGGTATATCTTTTGCACATGTCCATGAACAGAACTTCTCGGTCAAAATCTTGCCTGATCCCTCGTCCATAATCGTCTCCTCCTTCTTAAACACTGCGCTACCCGCTTTCATTCGAGCGAATTTCCCATTTTCTTCGTCCCACTCACGACACTTCCACAGCCCATGCTCCGACTTCAACTCCCCTGCTCGACGTCCCTTGTATGCAACCCGCTTAATCATCTTTGACGTCGCTTTGCAAGCTTTTGAAATTTCTGACAGTTTTATGCCATTTCTCCCTGCCTCTTGAGCCTGCACCATATGCCAACAAACTTGGGCGTACAGGGCCGTCTCCCCATCGCTTGAAAAAGTCAACCCGGGCAAAGGGGCGAGAGGCTTCGTGGGCGTCTTCGTTTCCTCGGTGTTGCAGCGGCCTTTTATATAACAAAATCCTCGAAAAACGGGTAGGCAGCAAGGGGCGAGAAGGAGGGCACACTTGGATTCATTTGGCGTTGCATGTACAAGCTCGTTATACACTTCTACAGCATGCGCCGATAACCGCCTACAAAGATGTGTACCGATGACAAAAATGTTTGGAAAAGAGCATCCACTCTTTGGTGGATTCAATATCCCACAAAGACATGCAGAAAATTCGTTGCTATAAACGCACGCTCTGTAGGTATCAATTGGGGCGTATAACTTGTTTTGCCCTTGGTGGAATTCGTTTAACAGCTTGACGTGCTCCCAGTTAATGCTGTCGTCGTTATCGACCATTACTACACGCTTCATCTGTGACGGTTTGATGCGATTATCATTTGCAACGACGTCGCACAAGAGGCACGCAAAAAATCCCTTACCACTGCATAAGTCCAAGACCGTCCATTCTTTGCCACTTTCTCGTAGGACTTGGAGGACGTAGGCTATCGGGACAACTGCCTCTTCTATTTCCTTAACGATTCGCGAGCAATTCAAGAAACTAGACCACTCATCCAAATTTGCAAACTGCCTCCAATCTCTTTCAAGAACTGTGCATATAATCTCTATGGTTTCCCTAATCTCTTCCCGCCATTTCACTGGCTGGTCGTCGTGAAGTAGGGTACTACTTCGCAGCCTGGGCAAAACTTTGTCAGCGGACCACGTCGCTACTGCTGCCATTGTATTCTACGTGTTGCTGGAGACTAAATATCGCCTGAAGAGTATTATGCACTTCTGCAGCCTTGTCGAGTAGAAAATTAAGAGTCGCCCCGACGATACCGACAAGATGATGATTATATTCTCATTCGGCATGCACTACTAGAGAGCGACGACGAGGAGAACTGCATATGCGAAAAAAAAAAGAAGAAGGAAGTAGAAGAGAGATAATAAAAAAATAATAAAGAGTACGTCGTAGTACTGTACGTAATAACCCATTGTTGTGGGTATCATGATGATAGGAATTTACTACCTGATTTCTCTAGTGTCATCCAGTAGGAAAATCCCAATGTCCCAAAAAGAGTTTTTTTTTATCATCGAAACCAAGAAGCCCCCGGCCGACAAGACGAAGACCGCTAATACAAACACTCGTAAAAAAAAAAGTAGTCCAGAAACCACCAAATTTTTTTTTGTAAATCGTATCTCTATTAGCATATTTTTGTTGTCGTAGAGCTCAAATGCGTGCCCCATCTTTTCTTTGTCTTCAATATTGTACTTCAAGTGAAGCCTTACGCAGTGTTAAAATGCTATATACATTGAAACCGATTGTATTTCTCTCAAATTACTTAGATACTTTATATACTCATCTCATTCTGAAACACACTCATTTCTTTACACATACATAGACCACTAGCGATATATAAAGTCCACCTTATTACCCTGTATGTGCGGGCTGTGCCTCATCCCGAGGAGGGATAAGTGTGGAGTTTTTATATTTTTTAATTCATGTTGAGCGTGCTGCAAGTTGTAGTACATTTTCTTAAGATGCTGCAAGGCTAGCTTTCTGCGCTTTTTGTTAAAAGAAACTTTAAACTTGGTTCTAGCAGCATGTTTGGACATAAGCTTCTTTAAATCATGAAGTGCGTGTCCCGTCAACGATGTAGTCCGTCGAAGGTCACCATTTTCTGTTAATCTGCGTGAAAGCGGCGGGTAATGGCCGTATTGACCGATGCAGCTTCCATCCGGAGTGTAGTCGGCATTGCCTTGTGTATTTGTATCATAATTACATGCAGCGTTATTGCATGCTGCATCACACCAGCCATCGCCTCTGTAACTAGCTGGACAGCCAGGACTGCATTCACCAGGAGCATTCTCGTTATTTGGATTATCGCAGTCACCGAGGTCGAATGCACAGGTCGCTATGTTACAAGCAGCGTCACAATAATTATCACCAACCCAAGTTAATGGGTATGGGCAGCCAGAATTTCTGCAGGAGATTTCATCGTAAACCAATGCATTATTTGATATCGGCTGGCTGCTTCCGTGGCACGGATCTGGAGAAAGTCCGCAGACTGTATTCGCGGCTGAACACGGTTCGCCGCACTCATTTACCAGCGTAACATCAAAACCACAGTCAGGATCAACTGCAGCACACTCTAGACTTGCACTTTGCATCAAATTAGTGCTTGAAATGAACGAAGCTGATGGACACTCCTGTGGGGGCAGAGCAACATTTTTATTTGTATGATCCATGTATCCACCTCGGGTAAAATTTTTCTCGCTTTGACAAATACAGCAATCTAACTTTGGGACGAAGCCACCATTATATCCACCGCGCTTCGCAATTTTTCCTGGATAGTCCGTATAACACAGGATTGGGTCTGTCTCGAATTCTTTGCATTGATCAACCCCAGATGTTCCTGCTTTAATCCCCGTGCTTCTGCACGAGCCACCACCACAAGCGCTTTATTCAAATGTTGGTTTAAGGAGTTAGGTTATTTTCTTTTATCATAAGTAGATGTTTGATACTTACCAGCAATCACTTGTGGCCATGCTTTTGTAATTTTCATGACTGCTAAAAAATCGACAGAATGCATCGCCAGGCATCATATTTTCGTCGAGAAAAAAATTGTTTGGATGATAGTTTTTCCTCAGTGTGGCAGCGTATACACTATTATCAATGCCTGGATCATAGTCAAAACCGGTAACACCTGTTGAAACAAGCTGGCTTATTTGAGGATGCTCCTCGCGAAAACGACGACGATAATCAGATATTGCTTCGCAGATAGATTTGCACCCTGAATTCGCGCCATCATATCTAATGTCATAAAGATGAGTGAATGAGTCTTTGTATACAGTTTCGATTGCACCTTGCTGCGCAGAGACATGATGGTGGGTTGGGTGGTGATGACTACTTGGCCTATGATGGTAGTGGTAATGAATTTCAGGATGGGATTGATCAGACCCGATGCCGTTTAACCACGCTTCGTATTCCCCCTTCAACATCGCAGGCCGTTT
>JACLAC010000907.1_pt1 | contig 13570 bp, 16 predicted proteins | sample 8027881 | NCBI WGS metagenome assembly JACLAC01 (sample SAMN15725517, study PRJNA655200) | protist metagenome | isolation source: fluorescence activated cell sorting (FACS) single amplified genomes of... | place: Spain: Blaines Bay Microbial Observatory, Mediterranean Sea | collected 2016-01-19 | reverse complement strand
GTGGAGACCGCTTGAAAGTTGAGCGTAAAGAGCTCAGATGTGGCTGAAGCCGGCAAAGGAGGCTTTCCAGCAGCACCGTCGGTAGCTGTGGAAATGCGTATCTCCTTGACCGTACCCGAAACGACGAACACGTTGTGCGCGAGAACCCAATTAACGGTAGCATAGCCGAGCTGCGTAATCGGTGTGCCGGTGAGCTCAATGACGCTGCTGTCGTACTGCACAATCACGTCAACGCCAACTACGCTGGGGCTGCCATCAGTCGTTCCAGAGATCGGGACTGAACCCGTCTGACCTTGAGCGATAATAAAGTCTGTGGGGGCAGAGATCGTTGCTGCTTCGGCAGCAGAACTTAGCAAGCCAATAATTGCAACACTGCAAAACACTGTGATCATGCGCATAAAATTTGTAGCCCTAAGCTTCATCAGGGGCCTCCTGAGGGGAAGAAGAAAATTGAAATAAATTTTTATAATTTCCATGGTTCTAACCCTAAATGATATACACAAGATATGCGGTGATATGGATAAATGCAACAAAAAAGATAAAAGATCGTAAATAAATGGTAAAATATTCCTACTTTTGAATCTCAACCAAAAAAAAGTTCCGGTTTGCCAACTAATTAGATAATAAATTTACCATTATTTAGATAACTTGTTTAGTTTGCATTTTTTAGATAATTTCGTATCCTCTTTAAAACGGCAATTAGGCGAGTGTTTTGTTGCTCACTGAATGATCCTTCTCTATTTTGTCGTCATGCCTTGATTGATCGCACATCAATTATTAAGGCGTTGATCTTTTAATACAATCTTCTACCGCCTCGGGAATACCGCTTCTTGTCCGAAGAAACAAACATCGATCAACCCTCGCAGCAGGCGATCTCCGTGCTCATCGCTGACGACGACGACCTCTTTTTGCGTTTCTGCCATAAGATGTTGGAGAGAGAGCAGTTTACCGTGCACACGGCCCGCAATGGCAATGAAGCCATAGCTATGACAGGCCAACAGGCCTACGACGTAGTTTTGATGGACATCAACATGCCGCGTATGAACGGCCTTGCTTGTCTAGAGGAAATTAAAAAGAGGCACAGCAAAACCGAGGTCATTATCGTAACCGGCAAAGGCGATTTGCAGACGGCCGTCGAAGCAATGAAGCTGGGCGCGGCTGATTTCATGACCAAACCCTTTCAGACCGGTATGTTGGTCAATAAGATCGAAAGTCTCGTCTCGAAAGCTCGAACAGAAGACATTTCAGACGACGAGCGCCGACGCACTGACCGTCGCACAGAACGCACTGACCGTCGTACAAAACGCACAGAACGCCGTATGGGTGATCGCCGCGAGGCCAATGAACGCCGCCTACAAAACGAACGCCGGCTCAACGAAGACCGTCGATTGGATTCCGACGACCCGGTAATCGCCTATATTCAGCAAAATGCTACGCAAATCAGCACGCGACAAGATATCGCCGATGTTATGGAGTTGACCCTTGATCAGGTCTCCGCGCGCGTGCAAGCGGCCACCGGACAATCCTTTCGCCAATGGCTCAACACCTGCCGATTGCAGAAAGCGACCCAGTTGCTCAAAGAAACCGAGATGGAAATCGCCCGTATCGCGCTGGACACCGGCTTTGCCACGGTGCAACATTTCAGCCGCGTCTTTAGTAATATCACCGGAGTTTCGCCACGCAAATACCGTCAACAAAATCGCCAATCCACATAGAGTTCTATACTAAAAAAATGGCGATTTCCACCTCTTTTGTACTCTCGCTATGATTTAGTCACTATATAATTGACCAGCTAATCATAGCCGGATTATCGTCCGTTATAGCACTTATGGAAAATAGATTCCCTACCGCCGAGCGCGCGCAAGACCCGCTGCCGGTCCTCGTTGTTGATGACGATCATCTCTTTTTGAAGTACTGTAATCGCATACTCGACGACCGGTCTTTTGCCGTGGATATGGCCGAAGACGGGCTCGAAGCACTCGAAAAGGTGCAGCAACGCGATTACGCAGTCATCTTATTGGATGTCGCCATGCCGAATATGAACGGCATCACTTGCCTCAAGCGACTGCAAGCAAGGGGCTGTGGCGCGGTAATAATCATGGTGACGGGTGGGGGCGATGTACAGACGGCTGTCGAAGCGATGAAGCGGGGGGCCGTTGACTATATCGAAAAACCTTTTTGCTCCGACAGTTTGCTATTGCGCATCAGCGAAGCCCTGAGTAAACGCAAACAAGCACAGGATGCCGATTCGGGCGAACTGTCCCGCGAACCCGTAGTAGCCTATATCCAACAGCACGCGGCACGAGTCAATTCTCGACAAGACGTGGCCGAGGCTATGGGTTTGAACTTGGATCAGGTTTCGACCCGTATTCAAGTGGCCACAAGCCTGTCTTTTCGCCAGCTATTGCACACCTGCCGTCTGAAAACCGCCATGCAACTGCTGGAGACAACAGAGATAGAAATCGCCCGTATCGCCTCGCGCACCGGCTTTGCCACTGTGCAGCATTTCAGCCGCGTCTTCAGCAATATTCGCGGGGTCTCACCCCGCAAATACCGCCAGCAAAGCCGACTAGTCAACCCGCCCTCCGCTCTTTGAGCCAGATCGCTTCTTCGTTAGAACTGCCCTTTAAATTCTTCAAAAGCCCGCTGCAATACCGCTAACTCATCGCGCAGCGCGATGACTTCTTCCTCTAGTGTGGCGATCCGTTCGTTTTCGGCCCGCAGTTCCAAGGCGGCTGGCTCAACGGGCCCTTCGCCTTCTTCTTCGGCCACCGTTTCCGGCTCGCCGCAGAGCAAGTGGGCATAACGCGCCTCCTTGCGACCGGGCTGGCGTTCGAGCTGCATAACCATCGCCCCCCCATCGCATTCGCTCAACGCTTTCAGCGTTTGTTCCACTTCGCCAAGATCGGCAAACTCATAGAGCCTGCCGCTGCGCCCCCTGATTTCTCCGGTGGTCTGGGGCCCCCTGAGCATCAATACGCAAAGGGCCGCCACTTGCGGGGGCGTCAATTCGAATTTCTCCACAAAGAGATGGTAGTATTTGGGCACGCGCATATCGGCCCCCGACACCATCCGCGCCAATTCCTTGTCGCGCAGGCTCTCCTGCGCACGCACCACCGTCTTCTCGTCGAAAGCGACGACCGGAAACCGATTCGATTTCTGGTTGCAAGCCGTCGTCAATCCGTTGAGCGTCAAAGGATAATAGTCGGGCGTGGTAATCTGCTTTTCGACTAGCGCTCCCAAAACCCGCGCTTCGACAGAGTTCAGCAATGCTTCCATATTTATTTCTCCAATGGATGGACTACAAATTCATAAAAGCGGTTTATCCCTTCGCAACCCGTAATCCCAACACGCATTCCTTCGGGCAACCCCTCGATGCGGCAACCGAATTCACGGGCACCGACGCGCAAAGCCAAATCTGCACCACACCGCTCTACTTCCAATATGTGCCGCTCACCCCGCACCAATTCAAAACGCCACCAAGCGGCCAGGACCCACTTGGGTTGATCGGCCCAAGTGTGGTGCCAGACATTGATCCCCTCGTCGAAAAGTACAATTTCGACATGCTCGCGATATTCGGGATGCCCGCCCCGATCGATCCCTAGAGGCCCGGCGAATACGATCAGCGGCGCCATGCGGAAATCAAAAGAGGCGCATGTCCGCACCCGCATGTCCGTACCCAGTAAATTCGCAACGAGCATGCTGCTGTAGGTCTCGCCGCCGCGCGGACCGAGCATTTCTTCGGCCGTGGCGTCAGCCGGCACGCGATTGCTGACATGATCCTCTTGTTGGAGCCAGCCACCGGGATGGTCCCAACGCGGGGATCTAACCTCGATCCAGTCGCCCTCGTTCCATCCTCCAGGCTCAAAGGTGCATTCGTATAACGCGCTAGACATCGCGAAACTCCTCAACGACAGCACCGCCCAAATCCGACAGGGCAGCAAAGAGCCGGTTGACCGTTTCCCGCACCTCAAAAACCTCGAGACAAAGGTCGGCTTGCTGCTGATACAATCGCAAGGTCTGCAATAAGGGATTGAGTTGCTCGAAGCGCTCGAGCGGGAAAGGCACAAAAGGAGATGGCTGCGGACCTTTCTCCTGCTGCTCTTGGCGCAAGGCCCAATACATGGCGGTCGGCGGGCCGTGCAACCAGACGAGGGCGGCGCTCTTCTGCACCTGTTCGAGTACGGTATCGACCAGTGGTGCCGCTGTGCCCAAAATGAGCAAACTGCAGGGCCGCGAGGCCATCGCCCTAGTGATTAGCTCGATGGCCGCTTCTCGCAAAACGGGTTCGCCCTTCTGCTGCAGAGCTTCCCATAGCGACATACCGGCGTGGTGCTCGATCCAGTGATCCAAGTCGACGAGCGGCAGACCTGCCAACGCCCCCAGGCTGTGCCCGACTTCACGATAGGGCGAGCTGGGTATTCCACCCAATACGACCGGCCGCTCGAGCGCGATCGTGGGATAATAGTCGTAGTAGTCGCTAGGGGGTTGTTCTACCATAATCTCCGCTTCGGTATTTTCGCTATAGCTCTGCGCGTAAAAAAACTAGGGTAGCTCCCCAGCTGCCCTCACCCATCCCGCCCAGGCGATACGAGGAGACCTCGGGCAGGCGGTCAAGTAGCGCGTGTACGGTGCGCCGCAGCTGGCCCGTACCCTTGCCGTGCACGATGCGCACCTGCAATATCCCGCGCGCGCGACAGGCCTCCAGGTAATCGGGCACCAGATCCTTTATTTCGCGCGGATGAAAGGTGTGTAAGTCGAGCGTGCCATCGATGGGCACCTCGATCGGATCGGGTTCGGTGAATTCTTCTTCCGGTTCCATAGCTTAGATGAAAATCTAGGCGCGTTGTGGTAGCTGCACAACCGCACGAAAATATCCCTCACCGGCCGCCCCACATTCTGCGCGCTTACCTTGCGCTTCGACCACGGCGCCTATACCACCCTCAGGCAACGCGCCGACAGCCTGATACGCGCTCAACGCCAACATAGCGTCTATTATGGCAGTGCGGGCACGGCCATAATCCGCTATGTTCCCTATCTCGTGATGTATGATTTTGTAAAAACTCATTTCGTATCTCGTGCGTCCATATACGGAAATAACTTCAAACGCAAGGAATTTCCATATACCGCTACCTACTCTATGTGTTGTTTGACGCGCCGGAGTCCTCGGTAACGATCCCGGCTACAAAGTCATGGCGCTCTTTACCGAGCCGGACGGGACGGGACGAGAGACGAGAGAGACAAAAACAAGATATAACGCGCGGGTCGCCGACGTTATCACCGGTTTTCGTCCCGACCCCAAGAACAATTCTTTCTGGGGCACACCCGTCGAGTTGACCACCGACGACCGCGGCTTCCTCTATCTGACGAGCGACCGTTTCACCCAAGCCGTCTTCCGCATCGAGGCCAGCCCGCTGCAAGGAGCGTGGGAGACCCCGCCACCCGATACATTGCTCGCCGACGCGCCGCTGCACCTCGATTCAGTCATCCGTCTACGGCGACCGCTCGAAGGACCCGGTGAAACGCAACTGACCGCTGATCTGAGTGCAGTCAGCGGCCCTGAAGAATTAGCATTGCAAAGAATCGACGATACGACCTTCTGGTTGCGGACCGAGCTTTCCGCTGGCCCTCTCAACCGCCGCAAAGATCTCGTGATACACCTTGAACAAGGCGAAGAGTCGACAACAATAATCCATTCTCTCGTCGTATTGCCCAAGGCAGACCAGGCCCTCTTCGCCAGCGAAATGCTGTGGAAACAAGGCGTACTCTTTGGCGCCGAACTCGACCCGACACAAACGGATACTTCACTTGGTCGCCGCCCGCCCACCGCTCCAACGGCGGTACATGAGCAAGCACAAGACAGCACACCGCGGGACTTTGCCCTGGACCCGAACTATCCTAACCCTTTTAATAGTTCCACTACCTTCGGCTATCGTCTAGACAAGGCTAGCAAGGTGCAGCTCGAAATCTATGACTCTCAAGGCCAAAAAGTGAAGACGCTCGTCGACCGCAACGAAGGTCCAGGTTTTTACCGGCTCGAATGGGACGGGACAAACACCGGAGGTTATCCGGTCGCCACCGGCGTCTATCTGTTGCGGCTCCAGTCGCAGGAAGCCGTTGAAGTGCATAAGATGCTCTTGCTCAAATAAGCGAGGGCACCGCTATGAGGAAACCTAGTGCAACACCTCAATTTCCCCTCCACCTACACCTTCGATATTCGCGAAGTCGAGGGCAAGCGCGACATACTAGATCCGTTGCGCCGCAAATACGTGCGGCTGACACCCGAGGAATGGGTGCGGCAGAATCTAGTGCAGTATCTGATCGTCGACTTGGGTTATCCGCGCGGGCTGACGTCGATAGAAAAGGGCATCGACCTGCACGGCAAACCCTTCCGCGCCGATGTTATCGTGCATGATCGCCATGGCCAGGCCGTGCTAATGGCCGAATGCAAGGAGCCCTCGGTGCGGATCAGCCAGGACACCTTCGACCAGATCGCCGTCTACAACCGCGTGGTCCAGGCCCGTTGCCTGCTGGTCTCCAATGGCCTGGACCACTACTGCTACGCCATCGACCGTGACAAAGAGGAATACCGCTTCCTCGACCAGGTACCGCGCTACGAGGAACTTTAAGCGCTTTCGCCTAAAGCGTCATAACGTCGCGAGCAGACCGCAGCAACGCGCCGCGACACTGACTTGCATGCGACCCGGATCCGCCAACACATGGTGTTTGCGATACCGGCCTTCCTTTTTCATCTTCCACCATTCGATTCATTTTTTATCGCACTCTTTCGCGCCGGACGCCGCAAGGCCTTTACCGTCCTGGTACGCCGACAGCAGACCAACGCTTATGGCACGGCCGCAGACCTGCTCTCCGACTTCGAGCCTGCGCCGTTGGCACAAATTCACCGACGAACGCAAAGCACAAAACTTGACCGACGAGCATATGGCCGTGCGGTGCGCTATCGAATCTTATGTCTGGCGCCGACGGCCGGCTTAACACGAAACCGCATTAGCCGAGAGTATAAACACGCGCTCGACTAATGCGATACTTATCCCCTTGCCCGGCCTATCCCACCAATGTCCGGCTCTCCGCCTCAGCCAGCGCGATATCCACTTCAAACAATACTTCATTTGACCGGTTCAAGATTCCAATGGCCTCGTTCAATTTCTTTGTAGCATCAACGTAAAGCGGCTGTGCCTCGTCGAAAGTCTGCTGTTGTTCAACGCTCCAGCCCTCGATCATCAGGTCAAAGGCCACCAGCCGCAGCATCAGCGCCGCATGTACATCGGCGTGTGTCTCCACAAGTTTTTTCGGCACCTTAACCCGATCCAACTCGTCGATGGCCGCCACCAACCTCGGCCGCAAGCGCATCGCGGCAGCGGATAGGTTATTCCCCGTCGCCTGCCCGGTCGATCCCACCGCCGTTTCCCGAAACTCCTGTTCGATCGCATTGGCCTCGACGATAATATCTTCCACCTCCTCTCGATACGCCCGCACAGACTTTACGCTGCCAAATTCCGTCTGCGGTGCCTTGTCGTCACCACAGCCAATCAGCGCGAGCAACAACACAACGCCTAGCCACCTACATTCTTTCTTTTTCATCTCTCACTCGCAGTTAATGCTTTAAAAAGTTCTTAACGTTTTTGCTAGTGGGTGCTCTCTACCTAGGGTGGATGACACGTGCAACAAATAACGTTAGAACATTCTTAGAAAAACAAATCCCGTTACCTTATAAAGAATAACAGCAAAGGTGCTCCCTTTCCATCAAACTCTCCATTCATATCATATAGATCTAAATCTTAGAATAGATTTCTAACAGGATCGGCTGGAGCGCGCGAAATAGGAGGAATTCGGGGTATCCTATTGGATCATTCAGGGACACGGTACAGGGAAAACCGGAAGCTTATACTGTGTCATTCGGGGACGCGGTACAGGGGGGCCAGAGGTTTTTACTAGGCGATTCGGTACGTGCGGTGCTTCCACCTAGCTGGTTGCGGGACGCGATGCAGAGTGAAATTCGGGGCGGGGCAGGGCAACGAAGAAGGCCTGGGTTGGGTTGCGTAGGGAGAGTCGGCGCGACGACAGCCCTGGGCGTATCATTTCATCCGAAGACGCGCCCCGCAACCAGCCGCTAACTAGCCATTACCACCTTGCCCCCAAAAATCCGAAACCGCACCCTCCCGCTCGATCATTCGTTCCAAGGCCAACAAATTCCGCATCACACACCGCGGATGATGATAGTGCTCCTTGCGCCCCACATGCTCAACATAACTCACTTTGCGGTCCCCGCTGTACAAATACAGCGGATACCCGTACTGCTGCAGCGAAAAGTGCTCCTCCACATAGTCGAAGACCCGCGCAAACCATTCACCCGCCCAGTCCAAGCCCGCATGCTCCGACAGGATCAAGCAGCCGACCAGCACCTCCTCCTGCAACCACAGCACCTTGTCGAAGGTATAGGCCCCGTGCACATTGACCGCGCGAAAAAAACCGCCATACACGTCATCCCAGGCCACTTCGAGGTGACGGCGAAAACGCTCGGCGGCTAAATTGAAAAGTGCACGGTCCTTTCGGCGCATCGCCTCGGGCAAAAGCATCCACAATGTCTCGATCGCGTGGCCGAGATAAATGAAGTCCTCGTTGGCGTCGGCAGACCGCTGGTAATCGTGGTCGAGCGCCTCGTTCATCAGGCGATACTCGGGATGCCAATAGTGATTAACGATGGCATCAACGACCCGGTCGCAAAGTGCTTCGAGCTTGGCGTCGGCGACCTGTTCGAGCATCTGCGTCAACGTCAGCACCAGTACCATATGCGTACCTAGAATGCGCATGCCCGGATAGTTGTTTGGAATATAGCCCTCTTCGATGAAGCGGTCGGGATCGTCAAAAAAGGACAACGATCGCCATAGACTCTCAATCGCTATTTCTAACGACTCCCTATCGCCGGTGGCGTGCGCGTAAGCCTGCAAGCCCTCCGCTACGAAGAGCCCGTCGTAGCCGCGCTGGGTAGCCGGTGAGACCACTTGTCCGACCCGGTCCAACCCGGTGACCCAGTCGCCCGACGCGTCGCGGCCGTGCGCTAGAATAAAGTCGCGCGCCTTCGTCGCGACCTGCAAATTCTCCTCGCCGCCAAAATGCCGGTACAGATAAGAGTAGGTCCACAGACCACGTCCCTGGTACCACATGTTCTTGCTGTCGTCTACGCAGGTGCCATCGTGGTCCAGGCCACAGATAAACCCGCCCAGTTCGTGGTCTATGCCATGTTTTTGCCAGAAGGGAAGGTATTCTTCAAAGAGATATCGTCGATAGTGATCCCTGAGTGAAACCAGGCTTTTCCCCGCTATATGCATTGCGTTTCCCCCGAAAAAAAACCGGTCGTCGATCGGCTCAATGCGCGTCTTCCTTCTTCTCTTTGGCGACTTTGTTGCCCAGTTCCTCGACGATAGCCTCGATCGTCGTCTTGCCGACTTCCCACCGGCCTTGCGCGGCAAAAAATGTCATACCCTGTTCTGCAGCCGATTCGACGAGCTGTTCGATCTTGTGCCCAGCACCACCTCCATCGGCATCAAAGAGGATGACGATTTCGTCGCCCGAATACCAACGGGCGACTACATCACTACGGCGAAACGGCACCGAGAAGGTCTCCTTGATACGACGATCGACCTCGGTATAACCCAGTTCCTCGTTGAGCTCGTGTATCTTGTTCATGTCGATAAAGGCGACCCAGCGCACATCGCGCGGCATAACGTGGCAAAACTGTAGAAAGGCGTTGCGCGTCCACATGCCAAAAGAGGAATCCCAGCTCAATTCGCGGACCTGGCGGCGCAGCTCCTGAATTTCGCCCTCAAAGCCAAATATTTTGCCTACTAATCCTCTCAACACGAACGATTCCACTCTCTTTTTTGTGAGTAAACCTGCAACGTATAATAGTGTTACGCCGAACCAGCTACAAGTCCTTTATCATTCCGTAGAAATGTGTCTGGGAATCGCTTCGAATGCAAAGCGACCGCCAGATTAGGTTGTTCCAGTAACCTCCAAGGCGAAAGCCGCCGGGCCGGCTTCACTTAAATAAAAACCAGCCCGCTGCGCTTCAGGGGCAAAAGCCCGCCCATAGGCTGCTGCCCAGTCGACTAAAAAACGATCGGCTTCCCCCATCTCTACCAATGCCCAGACGCTGCCGCCAAAACCCGCGCCGAAAGCCGAAGCCGCCTCCGCACCCACTTCGCGCGCCAAGTTGGCTAGGGCTACGGTCTGCGGCACCTGGTTCTGCAGCAGATCCGTCGTTAATGCTTGCGAGCGATCCACCAACCGACCAAAGGCCGCGAGGTCACCAGCAGCAAGCGCGTCGCCGGCCGGCCCGACGATCTCCCCGTTTTCACAGACAAAGTGCTCTAGTCTCGTCACGAGATCCGCCGCCGGAAAAGGCCCGTCTTTCGCCTGCGACAAAATATCGCGCAGTTGGTCTGCTGCTCGCGGACTGCTGGCCAGCACATCGGCCAGATAAATTTCATCGCGTCCAGTCGTCTCGCACCAGTGTTCGACGATAGCCGACACCAACCCCGACGCTCTATTGTACTGTGCCTGTGCCGCACCCGTCTTCTCCGCCACCACTCCGCTAAACCCCAATGCCAGCATATAACCGTCGGGCAGGGCGATGTGGCGCTCGAAACGAGCGGGGCAATAAGAAAATTGACCGAACTGACCCGCCCGCGAACAGAGCATTGCCGTGTGGTCTTCGCTGCCGCCGAAAGTACCCACCCCCCGGTCTCCCTCTAGCGCGCCAAAGTTCTGGCCGTTTTCTATCGTACCAAGATACGCCGCCAATTCCAGCGGTTCGTTTATATGACGACGATACACTTCGCGCTCCGCCAGTCGATTGTGCTCGGCCAATGCTAAATAGGTCCCGACCATCAGTGCGCTGGAAGAACTCATTCCGGCCGCTGAAGGTAAGTCGCTAAGAAAAGCGATATCGGCACCTTGTAGGCCCGCGCCGAAATTGCGCGACAGACGACGGACGACCGTCATCGGATAGTTACTCCACGTGCCGTGCGGTACTTCCAGTTCGGGCACACATTCACAATCGACGGTTTCGTCCAGCTCCACGGCCAATACGCGCACGCGCGCGTCGGTGCGCGGGTGCGCCACTATGCAAAAACCTCGCTCAAGCGCTGCGACCATGCTGCGCCCACCGGCATAGTCGGTGTGTTTACCTAGTATCTCGACACGCCCCGGTACGAAAAAAGCGCACGCTTCCCCGTGTCCATCAACACCCGCGTTCGCTAACGCCCGTGCCCCGCGTGCAAAAAGCGACGCTTTCTGCTCTGCTGTTTGCCCACCCGCGAAACGCCCCGCCAACAGCGACGCGACAGCTTCCACGTCCAATAGCGACGCGAGGTTCACAAACGCACCTCGCGGCCCGTTAATAGCGTCTTCACCGAGGCCACATCCGCCCGGCTCGACAGATCCAGCACCGCCTCGTCTATATGCAGTACTGCAAAAGCAACGCCTGTTTCCCGTGCCCGAGCGACCGCGTCGGGCAATTCAAACTCGCCGCGCGGTGAGCGTTCAATCGCGCGACAGGCGGCAAAGATCCGCTGGTCAAAACGCCAGCAGTTCATGCCCACACCCCAAGATTCGCTAAACGTTCTCAATTCGTCCGCATCCGGCTTTTCGACGATACGACTAAGCTGCCCGTCCAGACCGCTCTCAATAATCGCAAAGCGCAACAGGCGTTCTTCGGACACATTACCCTCACTCAGCATACTGTCCCAGCCAAAGACCGCCACACCCGGCCCTGTAAGCCGACGTAGCGACGCCAGCGCCGAGCGGGGATAATAATTGTCCGAGTTAAGCATCAGAAAAGGGTCGTCACCGACCCAATCCTCAGCCGCTACTAACGCATCGGCCGTGCCCTCTGGCATCTGCTGCTCGACAAAGTCGATCTGCAAGCGTTCGCAAACCAGTTCTTCGCCAAAATAGCGGCGCACCGCATCGTGCTCGGGACCAATCACCAGACAAACACGCCGATAGCCGGCTTCGGCGAGGTCGCCGAGCACGTAATCGAGAAAAGGCCGGTCAATCGGCATCAGCGCCTTAACGCCGGTGGTGGCTACCGCCTCCTGCCCCGCGTCGAGATCGGCCTCAGTGTTGCCCGCCCGCATGCGCGTACCTAACCCCCGCGCTAGTATAACTACTTTATCCATATATCCCGTCTATTCCTCCGGTTCAAATTTGGGCCGACGCTTGTCATCCAAGCACAACGAAGCCCGCGTCTCGCCCTCCTCGTCGTAGAGATCCAAGCGCGGCCGTCCATCTTTTCGCGCACCCATGCCCGCGCGGAAACGCTGTTGTTCGTCGAGCAACCCGACCCAGGTCAAGCCCTCGTCCAATACGCCGACCACCGTCCGCGTGCGACCATTCTGATCGTTCATCTCCAACAGGGTCATACCGTCGGTGCCCACCCGCAACACCGCGCGTATCTGCCCTTCATGATCACAAAGCCTAAGGATTGGCGCCTCGTCGTCCTCCAGCCCACCTTGCCACCTGACCCGCCCGGCGCCATCGAAAAAACTCAAGCGCATCGCCTGCGCCTGACCGCCGCCCAAACCCGAGCGCAGCTTCAGCCCATCACCCAACACCGCCGTGATTTCGCCGCTGGCATCCCTTAAATCTAACTCCCCACCATTATAACCCGCCGTCAACTGCGCCACCAACTGTCGATTCGCATCCCGCAAAACAAAGCGCCGCGCCTGTACCGTGCCCAGTCGCCAGCGCAAAACGAGCAATCCCAACGAGATCAACAGCGCCATACCGCTGGCCATAGCCACCCAATAGACCGCACGCTCCTGTCGCTCAAATCGAGCGAGCAACTCTTCCATCACCACCCGATTTTCTTCTACCTCTGAAAGCTCCTGCCCCCCAATTGTATCTCCGTAGAGCAAACCGAGTAACAGCAGCCATTTCAACTTGGAAAAAAATTGATCGACATGCTACCTTTCTCTATTATATACAACACGATATATACAACCACACCCCATTTCCTGCAAGCGGTTTGGCACAATGCCCAACAAACCCAACCACACCCCATCTTTCGACCTCACCTTACTCCCACCAGCGCAACAACAATTCACCATCCTCTCCGACACCCACTACATGCTCGACTGCGGCGACGCCCCCTTGGAATTCGCCTCGCGCCGCAAGCAAAGCCAGCGCGCTGGCGCCGCCCTGCACCTAGCCGCGCAACTCGACAGCGACTTCACTGTACACCTGGGCGACCTGATCCAAGAATATCCCGACACGCCAGATTTCGAACCCGCCCTCGACAAAGCGCTACACCAACTCGAAGCCAGCGGCCTAAAACCGCAGCTGGTAGCCGGTAACCACGATGTCGGCGACAAAGCCGACCCGACGATGCCGACCCACCCCGTCACCGCGGAAATCCTGGCGCAGTACCACCGGCGCTTCGGTCCTTCCTGGTACAGCTTCGGCAACGGCCCAAGCCACTACATCATTCTCAACACCCAGATTATGAATAGCCCATTGGGCGTGGAACAACGCGCCTGGTTAGAAA
>JACLAC010004152.1_pt1 | contig 13572 bp, 9 predicted proteins | sample 8027881 | NCBI WGS metagenome assembly JACLAC01 (sample SAMN15725517, study PRJNA655200) | protist metagenome | isolation source: fluorescence activated cell sorting (FACS) single amplified genomes of... | place: Spain: Blaines Bay Microbial Observatory, Mediterranean Sea | collected 2016-01-19 | reverse complement strand
ATACGGATAAAGCCATTTTATGATTTTGATACTGGAACGATAATGCCAAAATTTCCATATGGTAAAGTCCCTTTTTGGATACTACTGATAGCTATTTCGACGGGGATTTTTAACCTAGTAGTTGCGTTTTCAAAAAGAGGTGAAAAACCGGACTTGGTTTTTGTTTCCTTTGCTAGGAGCCATATGGAAGGTTATGAAGAAGCTACGGAAGAATTTCAAAAAGAGCATGGAGTAAAAGTCCAGTTACAATTAGTTTCTGCCAGGACAGTGAAGAGCCGACTGCAAAATGCGTTTCTGACAAATGCTAATGTTCCGGATGTCGTTGAGATTCTGGCTGATACTATGGGGACCTTTACCAAGGGGCCCATCGAAGATGTCGGGTTTGTTGATTTAACTGACCGTTTGCATGGGGAAGGTTTGTATGATCGTTTTGTTGAATCGCGTTATAGTCGTTTATCCAGATTAGGAAGAATCTTTGCCTTGCCGCATGATGTGCATCCGTTGATGCTTTGCTACAGAAGCGATTTGGTAGAGGAACTCGGAATTGATGTGAATAGACTACAAACTTGGGATGACTTTTCTGAAATGGGACGACGGATAACCAGAGATCTTGACGGCGATGGTAACCCTGACCAGTATGCGCTTGATCTGCCGGCTAACGGTGATATGCTGACTCCACTTCTTCTTCAACGGAAGGAACCGCTGTTTACTCAGGAAGGACAGCTGAAAATCAATAACCATACTGTAGTGGACACTATTGTCTGGTACATTCATCAGAGTCGTGGGAAAAATCGTATTGCTTTCTCGGCTGGTTGGGGACAAACTTTAGCCAAAACTGTTACTGATGGCTTGGTATTGTTCTATTTTTGTCCGGATTGGAGAACTAAACATTTTGAAACAGATACCCCACATCTTAGTGGCAAGATGAAATTGATGCCGTTGCCTGCGTGGGAAATTGGAGGAGGACGTGTTAGTACTTGGGGTGGGACAGGACTGGCAATTACCAAAGCCTGCAAGAATCAGAAACTGGCTTGGGAATTTGCTAAAGTCCTATATCTAAAAGCTGAAGATCTTGGTAAGAGGTTCAAAGCATCCTACATTATTCCACCGGTTAAAGATGCTTGGGACCTACCGGAATTTAAGGAACCTGTTCCTTTCTATACAAATCAGCCAATTGGTGCCTTATACGCCGAGATGGCAAAAGATGTTCCATCCAACTATGCCAGTCCGTATTATGAGTTAGCCAGAAACAAACTAAACGAAGTCTTTATCAATGCGGCTTTATACTATGATAAAAGTGGTGATGATGGATTAAAAGAATATATTAAAAGAGAATTGGTTCGGGTTTCTGCCTATGTTGAAAATAGGGTGCAGCACAACATATTTTACCGACAGCAAATTGCCAAGCAAGATGAATAAGCCTTAGGTCTAACATATGGAAAAATGGAAGGAACGGCTAAATAAACGGACCGCACCTTGGTTGTTTTTGAGTCCTTATTTGGTCTTAACGCTTATCTTTTTTATTTATCCATTTATTTATGCCATTATTCTGGCGTTCTATCAAACTAATGGTCCAAAGAGCTGGAGTTTTGTTGGCTTAGAAAATTTTGCTTTTGTGATAGCTGATGGTGATTTCCATATTGCAGTCTGGAACACTACGATATTTGCGCTTGCTTCTATATTGGTGCAACTACCGTTATCCTTGGGAATGGCTTTGTTATTAAACTCTAAAAAAGATCGTCTGAAAGGTGTATTTCGACTGATTTTGTTCAGTCCCTACTTGGTTGGACAGATCTTTGTTGGTATTATTTTTAGTGTTATTTTTATGCCACGATATGGTATGTTCAACCGATTCTTGCAGGAAGTGACCGGTTGGGGTTTAGAAAAAAGGTGGCTTGAAAATCCGAATCTAGTAATGCCTGCTTTGATTATTGTTGCCATGTGGATGTATGTTGGGTTCAATATGATTTATTTTCTGGCTGCACTTCAAAATGTCGATCAGAATTTGGAAGAAGCCGCCTTAATTGATGGTGCGAACCCTTGGCAATTGTTTTGGGCTGTTACGTTTCCAGCTATTAAACCGGTTGTGCTCTTTGTGGTTGTTATGAGCACGATAGGTTCCTACCAATTGTTCGAATTGCCTTATGCTTTACTACAAAACGCTGCTGGAGTTGCCGGTTATGGGCCGAAGGATTCTGGGTTGACAATAGTTGGCTATTTGTATCGTACTGCTTTTGAAGCAGGCGACCTTGGGACAGGTGCTGCTATTGGTTGGCTATTGGCTATTATTATCTTTACTATTAGTTTTGTGCAGATGAAAATTGGTCGTGGTTTGGAGACAGAATCAGTTTTATGAATAATACGCATTTAACATTTTTTTTCTTTGGTTTCGTGTTTTTATTCTTATATTTTTTCCCTTTCATGCCTAGAGGTAAGCAGATCGCCTTGGTGTATCTCCGTTATCTGGTATTGACCAGTATTGCTGCCTTGATCTTGGCTCCTTTTTTCTGGCTGGTTTGTTCTGCTTTTAAAGATCCGGAGGTATTAATGGCATATACTTTCCTGCCTCCAGTTTCAGAATGGTCAAGCCATACCCTCAACTTTAGCAACCTTAAAAAACTTTTTGAAAAGGAAGAAACCTTGGAAGGAGCTATCTATTTCTGGCAGTATATCGTCAATTCATTTTTTTTAGCTAGTACTTCTACTGTGGTTACACTTTTCTTTTCCTCTTTGGGTGGCTATGCTCTTGCCAAATATGAGTTTCGTGGTAGAAGTTTCCTGATACTTTTCATGCTTGGTACGATGATGATTCCGGCTATGCTTCTCCTGTCGCCGCTTTATCATTTGATCCATAAGATGAATTGGATGGATACCTACTGGGCGCTAATTGTTCCGGGGGCATGCAGCGCTTTTGGTATGTTCCTGTTCCGACAGGCGTTCTTTTCAGTGCCAAGCACCCTAGTCGAAGCCGCGCGGATCGACGGTTGTGGCGAATTCGGCATATATTTGAATATTGTGATGCCGTTAGTACGTCCAATAACTGCTGCTTTTTGTCTGATCAGTTTTCTTGGTAGTTGGAATGCTTTTATCGCCCCCGATGTGTTTATTCAAACTCAATCAAAATTAACTTTAACAGTTGCCTTGAATCAATATGTTGATCTGTATGACCAGCAATACGGGATTTTTCTAGCGGGCACACTGTTGGCTATTATCCCTCCAGCTATTCTGTTTTTCTCCCTTGAGAAAGAGTTTGTTGGTGGCTTAACTAGTGGAGCAATTAAAGGGTAGACGATGCTTACTTCATCTCAAAAGGAAGAATTTAACAAAAATGGCTATCACATCATTGAACGGATGTTAGAAGTAGACCTGCTGGCTCAAATTTGTCATGCTTTCGATCAGTTAGATGAATACCGGAATTTGCTGGATCACGATATTAGCTTTTTGAGTGTGGCGAATCATCCTATACTGGTATCTGCTATTGAATCTATTTTGGAATCCCGACCACAACTCCTACAGTTCGATGGTATTGCTCGTCAACCAGATACACCGGATCAAGGGTGGCACGCGGATTTTACCTTTTATTGTGACCGGCCTTTGATGTTAAATGTTGGTGTGTATTTGGATGAATTAACGGCAGATAATGGCCCGATTTGTGTGGTGCCCGGTTCTCAGAAATATGGGGAACCACCACCAAGAGATGCTGATAATTTGTCAGATGAATTGCGTTTGACGGTTCCAGCTGGAACCGCAGTCATTTTTGATTGCACAACTTGGCATCGGGGTGGCGGGAATCGATCTAAAAAAGTCCGCCGGGCTATTTTTCCAACTTATGGTCACTATTGGATGAAGCGTTTTGAAACATGGATGCCTTATGCCAGCGAAGAGCGATTTTCGGAGATAACATCTCCTGAGTTGCAAGCATTGCTTGGTATTGCGCTCAATATGCCGAGTGCTTATGGAGGTTATGATGAGAAAGCTGTTGTTCGGAAAGGACTCGATGGAAAGTGGGAGTCTAACTAGTTTGATTCTAATCGAGAAGAGTCAAATGAGGATCCATCTGGATCTGATTATTTTTATTGTGGTTATTGCATGTGGAATTTCAGGTTGTAAGAGTAGTTTGGTTAGTAGCTTGTTTCCTGAACAGACGTGGAGTCAGAATTACGCTTTGCTTGAAGGTACTACTTGTACATCGCCAGAGATGATTGATGGTGATTTAGAAACTGTTGGACGACGCTGGAAGGAAATCATCCTTACCTTGCCAGAGCGGAAAGCCATCCATCGTATTATAATTCGCGGAACCAATTTTGAGGATATTATTGTTTATGCCGGTTTAGGAAATGCGGATAGCTGGCGAAAGATCAAGAAGATTAAAGATAATCAGGGAACTATCATCGATTTTCGTACCACTTGTGTTACCGACGCCATACGTTTTCGAATTGGTGGTACTTTGGACGACAAACGGGTGGGCAAAGATTTCAGGTCGGCCACGAGTCTCGATCCCAACGTTCGCCGCTATAGTGGAATTGAACGAGGTTATCCTTACGCACAGGAGATTGAGTTGTATGGACTCATTGATGCTGACCCTTCGCAGCCTGAACGCCGTTTGAACATTGACCTGGACACTCAACCTAATGAACCTGAAATTCCTGATGAACCCGAAATTCCTGACCCGGAGTTCTAAGGGGCCAAATATGAAAGATTCCCTAATACTGATACTAATATGAAAATTTATCTAAGCATTATCATTGCTGCATTGGTTGGTGAGTATTTAATTCGATGCCTTACCAGATACTTTAATCTCAAAGCAATGGTTCCGGATTTGCCAGCTGAGTTTGATGGCTTCTATGATCAGGAACAATACCGTAAATCGCAGCAGTATACCCGTGTCAATACGAAATTTTCCTATGTCTCCTCCAGTATCAGCCTGATTGTTATGCTCGTTTTTATCCTAATGGGTGGTTTTAACGTTCTGGATATTTTTGTCCGTAGCCTTGAATTATCTCCTATTCCAACCGGTTTGATCTTTTTTGCCATACTTTTTCTGGTTAGCGATTGGCTTTCACTACCTTTTTCTTTATATAATACTTTTGTGATTGAGGAACGATTTGGGTTTAATAAAACAACGATTCGAACTTTTATCTTAGATAAGTTCAAGACATATTTTTTGAGTGCTGTCTTAGGCTTTGTGATTATGGGATCAATTCTTTACTTTTTCGATAAAGCTGCTGAATTGGCTTGGCTTTATGCTTGGATGTTAGTATCCATCTTTATTGTGGCAGCACCACCAATTTTCACCACTTTTATTTCTCCGTTGTTTAATAAATTCACGCCCTTACCTGAAGGGGAATTGAAAGATGCTATCCACCAATATGCACAGAAGGTGTCATTTCCACTAACGGATCTCTTTATTATGGATGGGTCTAAACGTTCGTCCCATTCAAACGCATATTTCAGTGGATTTGGCAGGAAAAAGCGGATTGTGCTTTTCGATACATTGATAGAGCAACATTCGGTTGATGAATTGGTAGCCATCATTGCGCATGAGGTCGGGCATTATAAGAAAAAGCATATTTTCAAAGGGATGATGATTTCGATTCTTCATACCGGACTCCTTTTCTATTTACTATCGATTTTTATTGATAACCGATCCCTTTTTCAAGCTTTTGGCATGGATGAAGTGGATCACGTCCGGATTTATGCAGGATTTGTGTTTTTTGGTGTCCTTTATTCTCCGATTGAGTTTGTGTTGTCGGTGGCTATGCACTATCTTTCTCGCAAACATGAATATCAAGCTGATGCTTACGCTGTTGAAACCTTAGGCTTGGCAGATTCGCTGATTCTGGGATTGAAAAAGCTTTCAGTTGCTAACTTGGGGAATCTTACGCCGCATCCGGTCAACGTATTTCTCAATTATAGTCATCCTCCTGTATTGGAGAGGATTTCTGCCATGCGTGATATTCTCATAGTTGAAAGATGATAATTATTCCTTCCGTAAATTGACCATTTGTTGGTCGAACCACTGATCATTAGCCATGACTATTTTGTCCATTCCGGTTTAAGCGTCACCCGGAAACTATCTATTTAATGCGCTTGATTCCTCCTTGTTTCTGGACAGTTTCTTTCCTGTCTCAATACCCAATTCGTACGGATCTGATTCTAGTCGTTACTCCCACCTTGAACCCCTAATCCAAACAGGTGATGGGCCATAGTATTAGTATGTTGGTCAACGCAGTCGCTGAGGTAGTTAGGTCGATCCCGATCAAGGCGGAGATTTCAATGGTAATAAATCTCCGCCAAAAATCCCTAAAAATAGCGGTATGACTGGTATATGGTACGAACTGTTACTGCATGAAACACCTCTCCTTTTAGGCCATATAATTTCTTCCTGTTTTATTCCAATTCGATGGAAAGATTAAATTCATATTTTTTTTATTTTAGGCCTAAAGTTTTATCCTGTTTCTGCCGATACATAATCATCCGCGATAATTGGGGTAACAATAGAATCATAGAATCAAAGAAACTTAAGAAATGAACAGAGGGTAAGCACATGGCATCTATCAGAAAAAATGGCAAGCTAGGCAGTTCACGGTTGTACAGTGCGCAATCGGGAAAAATCGGATTCAACCCAGTGAATTCCTATTTGAAAGTCAACCCAACTCAGTCTTTAAACAATAAAGATGGCTTTGTGCGATCCCAGAGAAGCGAAGAGATTTCTGCTATCAAGGCACGAATTCAACAACTTCCAGAAATTGATACCGAAAAGATCAAACATGTACAACAGTCAATGGGAAGTTATCACAGTGACGGTGACCAAATTGCTAATTGGATCCTGTCCGCTAGCACTCACCTAACCCAATCGCTGGGTACAGCGGCGTTTGCTTAGTTCTATAAACAGAATGGAGAAGAGTAAGCACCATGAGAGTTAGTAGTAATCCCATATCAGCCCTAGCTTCTGGAAATCTGTCCAAGTCACAGTTCAACCTTCAAACGACATTAGAGCGGTTATCTTCTGGGTTGCGAATCAACAAAGCGGCCGATGATTCTGCTGGTTCTGCTATCAGTACTCGGATGAACAATCAAATTCAGGGTATGAAACAAGCCAATGAGAATGCTCAACAGGCTAACAATCTGATCCAAACAGCAGAGAATGGCCTAAATGACATCAGTGGCATGCTTAGTCGTATGCGGGAACTAGCTGTACAGGCTTCTACTGACACGCTCAATAATACCGACCGTACTAGTATCGATCTGGAATACCAAGCCTTGAAAAATGAGATTACCCGTATTGCCAATGTGACCGAATATAATGAGATGGATATTCTGAATGGCACCTATTATCGCAACCGAGTGGATATAGACAGTTCAACTGCCGACGATGTGTCAGGGAGCAGTATTCAAACCCTAGATGAAGTCATCAAAGGTGCATACACACTCCAAGATACATTGGCTACCGATTCTAATGGAGCCCTGATTGATGCTGTTGTTACTGATACCGTGGGTAATGGTGATATTTCCTGGATTTCAGCTGATGGGGATGTGGCTACAGGCGACTATAGGCTGAGCCTTAAAAGTGACGGGTATATCAAGCTTGAAAAGACATCAGATGGTGGGACAACATGGGCTTTAGCTTCGTCTGATACTATCTCTGCCGATTCCGTATCTCAAAACAGCACATTCACATTTCAGACCACAAATGGAAAAGGTGTGACAGTGACATTCCCTGATAGTGATAGCGATGGTGTTCTAGATTTCAAAGATGCTCATCCTGATAATGCAGGCAAGGTCAAGGATTTACCTGCAGCCTTTTCCGGTTTATCCGTCAACTTGCAACTATGGTTGGATTCTCGTGAGTGGAGTGCCATAGAGACAGATGGTACGAACGCCAGTAACTGGATTGATTTCAGTGGGAAGGCGAATCATATCGACCAATCAACTACCAGTGAGACATTAAATGCAGCAACAATGATTGTGGTAACGAAGGCAGGAGCTTTGACTCCTACTGATAGTAATGCAGGAGGCATTCAACTATCTGACTCCAGTGTTTATGATGAAGTTCTGGTTTTTGATAGGGTATTGACAGGTACAGAAAAGACGCAAATCAACGACTATCTTACCAATAAATGGGGATTAAACACAGGTAGTAGTAGTGTAATTCTCACATTTACAAATGCAGGTGCTACAGGACGATATGGACCAACCCAAGCAGATGTTGATACAGCATATTCAGGAACATCATTAGATAGTCAAGTCACCGTTTCTAATGGGATACAAGAATGGACAGTGCCTGTATCAGAAACATATACGATTGAGGCATATGGAGCTCAAGGTGGACAAAATAGTTCACATGTATATGGTAAAGGTGCAAAAATTATTGGGGAATTTACTTTACAAAAAGATGAGACTCTTTCCATTCTAGTTGGCCAGGTCTCAGATTTGAGCGCAGCTTACGGAAAAGGTGGTGGTGGAGGCTCCTTTGTCTGGGAGAAGAATACGGAAGCCTTGTTGGTTGCTGCTGGGGGAGGAGCTGGTGCAAGTAATGCCACTGGATCTCATCCAAATATTGTTGATGGGCAAAGTACAGTTGCTGGAGGTTCTCACACATCCCCAACAACACCTGGATATGGAGGAAATGTTACTAATGTAGCGTGGGCTGGCGGTGGTGGAAGTGGCTGGTATAGTAATGGAGCAAGTGTGTCATCCTCTTATACTTGGGCTGGTGGTGGTGGGATAAGACCCCTAGAAGGTGGGTCAGGAGGAGATTTCGTAGATGGTTCTTATACCGGAGATCCATATGGCGGTTTTGGTGGTGGTGGTGGATCGGGTGTCCACTTAGGAGGAGGTGGTGGTGGTTATACTGGAGGTGAAGGTGGAGGCTATGAAGGATCTACCCGTATGCCTGGTGGTGGTGGCTCCTACAACTCAGGCGGAAACCAAGTCAATTCCTCAGGTGTAAGAGAAGGCCATGGTTTAGTAAAGGTTAGCTATGATGCTACTTCACCAGGTACTCATAGTAATACTGTAGATTCAGCTTCCGATCAAGTCTTAAGTAATTTTACAGTTTCTTCCAACAGAGCACTATCACTTACTGATGCTGACGGCAACTCTCAGAGGAAAGACTATGTTTCGAGTAATCAAGAAACTCTTGGTTTTTCAGATTTTGGTATCCAAGTTGACTTGGCCAGTGACTACGATCCCAGCAATAGTCTGGATGGCACAGGTGTAGAGATTGCAGCTAATCGTGATTTACAGGTAGGTGCCGATAATGACATCAACCACCAGTTGCAACTAGGTATCAGCAGTGTAACGGCCAACGGCTTGAGGATTTCGGGTAGTGCTGTAGTGGACATAGACCAAGCCAGAGCGGCCATCACGTCACTGGATCATGCTACTGACATGGTCAACCAGGAGCGGAGCTATCTGGGTTCGATGCAGAACCGGTTGTCATTTACCATGTCTAACTTGGCCAGCCAAACACAGAACATTGAAGCCTCGCGGTCATCTATTCAGGATGCAGACTTTGCGTCTGAAGCCATGAATCTGAGCAGATCGCAAATTCTGTCTCAGTCCAGTAGTGCCATGTTGGCTCAGGCCAATGCCTTAACGCAGAATATTTTGGGTTTGCTGAGGTGATACGAAATCTAATTTGATTAAATTCGTATTTTCTTTATTTTAGGCCTAAAGTTTTTTCCTGTTTCTTCCGATACATAATTATTCATAATAGTTCTGGCGAAATTTAATTAAGAGAAAATGAACACTTTCAGAATTAAAAGCAATCTAACATCAGCTTTTGCCTACAGAGGCTTATCCAAGTCGCAGTTCAACTTGCAGACAACATTGGAAAGACTCTCATCTGGCCTTCGGATCAACAAAGCGGCCGATGATTCTGCAGGTTCGGCGATCAGCACCCGAATGTCCAACCAGATACGGGGAATGAAACAAGCCAATGAGAACTCCCAACAGGCAAATAATCTGATTCAGACGGCGGAGAGTGGGTTGAATGACATCAGCGGTATGCTGGGTCGCATGCGGGAACTGGCAACACAAGCAGCTACTGATACGCTCAATGATAGTGATAGAGCTAGTATCAACTTGGAGTTTCAGACACTGAAAAATGAAATCAGTCGTGTAGCTCACGCGACTGAGTACAACGAGATGAATTTGCTTAACGGCACAGATTACAAAAATGAAGTCCATAGAGCCAATACTACTGCCGACGATGTGATAGGAATCAGCGTCAAAAACGCCAAATTGTCCAATGACATCCGTAAAGGAATTTATACATTAAGCGATCGGCATATTGATGTTAGTGATCTGGCGGATATCAGTAACTTTTCCGGTACGGCAATAACTGAAATCAGATATAGTACCTCATCCCTCCAACCAGCACATGGAAAGATAAGTACCCTCAACTCCCAGGTCAACCCAGCTGAAGTAGACATTGTGAATGGAGGTACTACTGTAGCAGATGTTGATTACATATCCTCAGCAAAGATAGGCGACTACTCATTACGGTCCAAGGTTAATGCAGGGACAGCAGATATTAGTAATCTGTCGGATATCACCAGTATTGGCCACGGAACTTCCCCCACTACCAGACCAGGAAACTATACAGTTAAGGCCAAGGTTAATGTAGGGACAGCAAACATTAGTAATCTGTCGGATATCACCAGTATCAGTCACGGTGATTCTGCCAAACCAGGAAACTATACAGTTGAGGCCAAGGTTAATGCAGGGACAGCAAATATTAGTAATCTGTCGGATATCACCAGTATCAGTCACGGTGATTCTGCCAAACCAGGAAACTATACAGTTGAGGCCAAGGTTAATGCAGGGATAGCAAACATTAGCAATTTGACGAGCACAGCCATTGATGAGGTCAGGCATGATGCCTCAACGGTGAGTGTTCCAGTACCACCGGGAGACTATACGGTGAGTGTTACGGAAGATAAACGTGATTATAGGCTGATGCTTAGTAATGGGAACATTGAGCTTGAAACAACATCGAACGGTACAGCATGGACTTCAGCTTCCTCTGATACCATTTCTGCTAATTCCGTATCCCAAGGCAGTTCATTCACATTTCAGACTGCAGATGGGAAGGATGTAACAGTAACGTTCCCTGATAGTGATAGTGATGGCGTTCTGGATTTTAAAGATGCTTATCCTAATGATGTAGGCAAGGTCAAGGATTTACCTTCAGCCTTTTCTAGTTTATCTGGCAACTTGCAACTATGGTTGGATTCTCGTGAGTGGAGTGCCATAGAGACAGATGGCACAAACGCCAGTAACTGGATTGATTTCAGCGGGAAAAGAAATCATATCGATGAATCAACTGCTAGCCAGACATTAACATTAAATGAAGCAACAATGATTGTGGTGACGAAAGCGGGAGACTTAGCCCCTACTGACAGTAATGCGGGAGGTATTCAACTATCTGATTCTGGTGTTTATGATGAAGTGTTGGTTTTTGATAGAGTATTGACAGATACAGAAAAGACACAAATCAGCGATTACCTTACCAATAAATGGGGATTAAGTAGTGCTAGTGGAATTATTACATTTACAAATGCAGGTGCTACAGGACGATTGGGCCCAACTCAATCACAAATTGGTAGCGCATATGCAGGGACAGATTTAGCAGGAGCAGTAACGGTAAATACACAAGGGATACAAGAATGGACGGTTCCTGAAAGTGGTGAGTATGATATTACTGTCGCTGGGGCTCGCGGTGGAGATCATTCAAACACTTCGCATTATGGTGATGGGAGAATAGTTTCTGGAAGAATAAATCTAGGAGCAGGAAACGTTCTTTCCATCTTGGTAGGTCAAATGGGCGCTTATGGTGGTGGTGGTGGTGGATCTTTCGTGTGGGATGATTCTACTTCAACATTGATAATAGCTGCTGGTGGTGGTGGTGGATCTGGGGGAAGAGTAGATAGTACCACGTCTCCTAATCCTGCAATAGCACCAGCTAGTGAGACTGCTAGTGGATTTGTGGGAACTGTTCCTACTAATAAAGCAGCCAATTTGAGTGCTGTAACTGGTGGTCCAGGACAATATATTGATAATGCCTATAATTATTGGGATGCTCAGAGAGCTGCTGGATGGAGTGGGGATGGAAACACGCAATATGGTGGTGGGAGTACGAATACTCCTCCTGAATATTATACTCATCATGGAGTATCTGATAATGACTATGGCAATACATCTACCATTCCTAGAAGTCCATTAAATGGTGGGCAAGGTGGAGTTGGTCACTATGAGTCAATAATCAACGCTGGCTTAGATAATCAGGGAGGTTTTGGTGGTGGTGCTGGTGGTGGTGGTTATGGTAGTAGTGCTTATTCAGTCGGTGGAGGCGGAGGAGGGTATGGTGGAGGCGGTAATGGGTCTAATGATGCTACCGGAGGAGCTACTGGACGAGCCCAAGGAGGAGGAGGCAGTTCTTATATAAGTCATCCTAGTATGGTTAATGAATCTTTTGGGGGGACTAATAGTAGTCACGGTTTTGTAGAGATTGGTTATGATATTGTATCAGCAGGTACTCATAGTAATACTGTAGATTCAGCTCCAGATAAAATTTTAAGTGCATTTGAGGTTTCTTTCAGCAGAACTGCCACGGTTCAGTCCAGCAATAGCATATCGGAGACCGTTTCTTATGATTATACAGATGTAAAGCAAACAGTTGATTTCCCAACCCTAGGGCTTCACATGGATATAATTGGAGGGAAGAATCTAGGTGATCAAATGAGTAGTCCTCGTACCTTTACAGCGTTTGAAATTCTAATACGTGACTGATTCGCTTTAAATTAGTAGTATTTGCCGAGGCCGACCGAACAGTTATTTTCCGCATTTTGCCAAGAATATCTGCAACGTTATCACGACCTTGAGTCCGGTTATGAATCATCAGATTTCCATTGAGTCTAAGGGAATTCATTCCATATCACCTCAGCAAACTCAAAAGGTTCTGCGTTAAAGCATTGGCCTGGGCTAGCACGGCACTACTGGACTGAGACAGAATTTGTGCCTTGGTCAGATTCATAGCTTCAGACGCAAAGTCCGCATCCTGTATACTGGACCGTGAAGCCTCGATATTCTGTGTCTGACTCGCCAAATTCGACATGGTGAAGGCCAAACGGTTCTGTTCCGAGGCCAAGTAACTACGCTCCTGGTTGACCACGTCTATGGCTGTATCCAAGGAGGTAATGGCCGCTCTCGCCTGATCAATGTCCACTACTGATTCATTCCCAATCTCCAATCCACTGGCTGTCACGCTGGTAATACCCAGTTTCAATTGATGATTGACATCGTTATCCGCTCCTACCTGCAAGTCTCTGTTTGGAGCAATCTCTATCTGCTTACCATCTAAACTGTCAGTGTGCGGATTATAACTATCTGCCGACGGTGCAGAATGGCTGGGACTGCCTTTTATATCCAACTGAATGCCGAGCTTGTCGAAATTCAATATCGTGTCATAACCCACCCGGTATTCCAAACTCTGCTGGACTCCATTCTCTCCGGTCATGGTTAATTCTCTGGTTTCCGGTACGAAGAAATCCTGGGGCGAATTCA
>JACLAC010000279.1_pt1 | contig 13574 bp, 6 predicted proteins | sample 8027881 | NCBI WGS metagenome assembly JACLAC01 (sample SAMN15725517, study PRJNA655200) | protist metagenome | isolation source: fluorescence activated cell sorting (FACS) single amplified genomes of... | place: Spain: Blaines Bay Microbial Observatory, Mediterranean Sea | collected 2016-01-19 | reverse complement strand
AATGCATTTTCATTTGGTGCATACTTCCCAATAGAACAAGCAATACAATCACCTTCAAACTTGTCAATATTATAATTCAACGTATTGCTATATTTACCTTTTGGGCAAGCGATGCAAGTGGTTGTTATGTAATCATAATACTGACCTTTCTGGCATTTTTCAAGCATTACACTTCCAGAAGGGTATGCCTCATGCGTAGTAGCAGATGGTGCCGTTATTTTAAATGTGAGAGGTTTGTCAATTGGTTTTGCTAAGACGGCTAAAGCATAAAAGTCTACAAAACCAGCTATTGCAGCTTTTGAACCACTCCCTTTCTCAAAACTAAACAAACAATTGGTTCCATCATGAGTTGCATCTTTAATTGAAGCGCAAAACTGTGAATCAAGCGGTGTCGTTGATTTAACATTTACGATTATGGATTTCCCCAATTTTCCTAATACTTGCTGATTGTAGTAATCGAGTAGCAATACATTGAATGGCTCCTTAAAAGCAATACCACTTTTCTCATAAATAATCTCGCTCGACTTTGGTTCATGTGTCCTTCGTAACCATGAAGGGCATTGATTTGAAGATGTTCCACACACATCCGGGCACCGAGATGATGTTGATTGGCACGATTCCTGTCCTTGCATTGGTAAATTTGCTCCAGGTTGATTCGCTGGCCCTGATTTTAAAAACAAAGTAGTTACAGTTGTTGCAACAAAATCACCGAACAGTGCTGTGTTATTAATTGCTTTTGGATTGCTTGGATCACCATAACCATGGAAAACAATGGGATATCCCGTTGGCATCGTGGCAATATTTTCTGCTGCAGCAGTCCACATAACAGCTCCTCCGCCAGAATATTTAGCATAGTTTTTCACAAATTTTGCATAAATGATTGGTCTTGGTGGTAAAATTTGTACATTTTTATATCTAATATCTGCAATGTTAATCAAAACAGCACCGCCTCCAAAATCTCCATCTGTATGGCATTCTATAAATTCACCATCAATTATCGTGTTCAATGATTTATATAAATACATACCACCGCCACCAGCGTTGGCATAACATTTTTTAAATTTTGAAGAGCGTATGTCACCAGACCTAGTATTGTCCAAATACATACCGCCACCTCCATCAATTTCTGTTTGGCCATTTGCTTTATTGTCTTCTAAGATAGAATCTTTCATTTTAAATTCCGTATCAGCTCCAAAATACATCGCACCACCTTTTGCAGTAGCAGCATTGTTTAAAAACGTTGTAGATTCAATAAACACGGGAGATTGAACGGCACTGATTGCACCTCCATTATCTGCTGTGTTCCATTCAAAATGTCCTTTTTCTATATTTAATGTGGATGACCATGATGCAATTGCGGCACCATCCCCATTTAAAACAGCATTTTGATTCATTTTCGTGGAATTTATAAAACCTACCATACCGTATAACAAAAATTAATATTAAGTTGTTAGAGAGAGGAAATTGTCAAGAAATTTTTAAGACAATAATAAATAGAGTATGATGTGTATGTATACTTACATTCAGATGAGTATAGGCCTAATCCCCCACCACTTATTTTAGCTTGACAATTATCAACAGTGCAACCATGCATTTGAACATTTGCACCCCATGAATAAACTCCAGCACCACTGTCTAAAGCAACTGAAGTTTCCAGTATTGTATCTCGTATGATCAATGATGTTTTCGTATTTAAACCAGATAACGAACTTTCTCCTAATTTTCCCCAAGGCACAACTGCAAAGTGACCTCCATTATTTGCATAATTTCCTCTCATATGGACATCTTTAAAGATGACAGATGCGCTATTAACAATTAAAAGCGCTCCACCAAATTGTGAATAGCCCAATGCTTTCTTTGCTTCTTCCATCGTTTGGCCTTCTTGTTTATTTATCCCCAGGTGGAAAAAGAAGCCACCTTGCACAACAATCCTACCAGTGCACTCAATTACACTCATCGCACTTCCTCCAAGTCTGGAGAAACTCAATGTGATTCTAATATCTTTCAACGTAACGGGGTGAGCAATATTTTGCAACAACATTGCTGCACCTTTTTCTTCTGCATATGAATTTGTTATTGTCAGTTTTTCAAATCTGCTGGCAAAGACTGGGCTGTCATCTCGTATATTTCTTCCGCTTTCAAAACATCTTTTTCGCAAGCAATCGATGACAACACCTTTATATTGACATGAACCAAATAAACAATCTGAGTGTGTATCGCATGGCTGCCCACAGGTAGGATCTTTTGTCATGTTTGTTTTTTCGCATAAATGATCATCATTTCTAAAACAAGTACCTCTTGCAAGACCAACTATTGCAACATTTTCAATAGTAAATTTCAACGGCCCAGTCGTCACTTGGTGCGTCCCTGGTAATAAATTCAAAACTTGACCAGCTTTTTTCTGCGTATTCATAGTGAAATTAAATGCACCATCAAAAGATGCACATTGTGGATCACATGATAAATCGTTACCAATACTTGAATTATGCATATTGGAGACATTCTTTGGTGTAGTCTCTGCTGGTGTTCGAATCTTCAATTGTGGTATAGGAGATTTCCCTGAAAATAACCTTTTGGCATTCATCGAACTAATTTGAAAAAAGTTGAGAGTTTCAGCAGTTAAATTAGTAATTGTAACTGATTCCGTATTTACCGGATCTTTTACATAGCTTATCGCAGCACGATTTACTCTTGTATTAGTCTTTGAAGTTGCGTTAAATATAATCGGTTTTATTTGCGTTAAACATCCATCTTTATTCTGTGCTTGGTGGTAAACCGTGTATGCAGATAAATATGCCCCACCATCATATACAGGCGCTTCAAAGTCTAATGTTACATGGTATGGACCAACTTCCGCTAAACGAACGTTTCTAACGCTTGTTGGTTCATTCGCTACCTCAGGTTCTGATTTTGTGTTGGATGAAATGTCACTCCAAGGTCCAAACCCTTCCGTATTCTTACCACGTATTTGAACGCTATACTCCTGTTTTGGTTGGAGATATTGAATGTTTTGTTTCAAATCGGTAGCTTTTGGGATTTTTATTGTTTGTCCATAATCATATTCCATTTCGGTGTCATCGCTAATAACTGGTAGGCGGCGACCACTACCACCACCATTACCACTATTTGCAAGTTTATAGCGTACTTCATATTCATATTGTGTAGTATCTAATTTACCACCTTTAAATGGCGGATGTTCGAATTCAACTTTAAGCCCACCGCCAATTGGCACCAAGTTTACGCTAGTTACATTACCTGGCTCAACAGGTATGATTTCAAATTTAGACGCTTTCATCCCATTTACAATCTCTGTTTCATATACCGACCAAGCAGATTTTTGCTGGGAACCATTCTCGATCCATTCACCACCACATTGTTGGTTTTGTGCTCTGTCGGCTACTGATTCTGCATCTGTTGCAGTATCTCTGGTACAAGGTTTATTACAAAAACTTTCTTCCTTTGTTTCCATACCAGTTAACATTGCATTGGAAGTTCCACATGCACATGTATTACCTTTCGTGGCTACAATAATGCGATCAAGTGGATCAGAGGATGAAGCGCGACAAAGTTTTAAGCATGTATACAACCCTTTACTCCCGCTTTTTTGACTAAAATAATTCATATTTCCAAAAGTATACGGTCGGTCAAGATAACAGCCTCGATAACGAATAACTGGTCCATCAATGGTTACTAATGCTGGACCAGCTGAGAAATAAATCTTGGGCGATACGCATTGAATGTTTTGAAAGGATGTTGCCAAGCCTTTTACATTTACTGTACCACCGTCGACTAAAGAAGTCCAATGACATGTATATGGACTTTTATCTAAGAAACCAGCACCTGCTATATTAACCAATGTACCTCCACTTGCAGGACCTTTGCTTACATCTAATGGAAAGGAAAGCACTTGGCGGCTTGGACCAGCAACATATCCTCCCTCTTCACATTTATCGAAACACTTTACACGGCATCGAACGTAATTATCAGATGGTTTGAAATTCCACGTAGTTGAATTCCATTTTCTCGCGATACCTTTTTGACTTCCACCCATTGTCTCACTTAATACGTCCCACCTCGATTGTTCCGTGTTTCCTGTACCAAGTTCAAACTCATATCCAACAAATGATAAATCCTTGCGTAAAGAATCATAATCAATAATATCAACTTCACTGGCATCGCATCCAAATAATGGTGTTGATACATAAATTGTTGATGGTTCGAGTTTAATATGTTCTGGTAATAAACGTGGTTCCAAATTACCGTTAATAAAGAAGACATCACTGAATGTATGAACTTGATCCATTAATAATACGTTTGTATATACGGCATCATAGGAATAATCGTATCCTATTTTCATAATCCAATTGGTATCATCTTTCACGCATACAGATCCAGTACCAGGTACTTTTAAATCGTATTGATACATTTTACTTGCAGAATTGTAATTTATCTTGCTTTTCCTCACTGTTGTCCCATCAGCTTCCGTGATTGGTGAGGAACAATTTGCACCTTGGTCCATGTAATAATCATAATTATTGTCCATTACAAACCCTTCTTTGCACTCCGCTGATATTGTCGTTTCTTTTAAGCAAGCACCTTGTTTTGCTTTTTTGCCATATAAAAATGCTAAACATTGTTGATCCGAGGCGCATTTCATTGCGCATTCACTCAACGTAAACCCTTCGCCATACATAATATTATTTGATTCGCATTGCTGATTTTCTTTGATTAATTGAAATTGCTGCGAACACATTTTAATGGTAAAACGATCAGTTTCTAGATTTTCAGATGTCCATTGAACTTTCGTTGAATTATGTGCATGGTATCCACCAACCATTTTATCGACGATTGAAGCGGAATGTATCTTACGACATGCTGTACGTACTTCATTTGGATATTCCGTTTTTTCATTGCATTTCACGTTACAAAGGCCTTGCAAGCCTACAAATGGTGGTTTACAAAATTCACAGCCTAAATGCTTACCTAGGCCACTTTTTCCATCAGCATTTTCATCACCACTATTTGTTTTCCCATCACCACAGCGGTTACACATCGTATTCCATGAACCAACTTCATTTTTGTAAAATCCTTGCGCACAAAACGGGCAAGAACCACGAGATTTGCCACCACATGCCTCTCGTACTTTTCCAACTTCACATGATTGGCAATTTAAACATGGTCCATCGCCTGCGCCTTCCTTGTATAAACCTGGCTTACAATCCGTACATTGAGTATGGTCATCTGAACTTATTTTTCCAGCAAGACAAATGATGCAATTATTTAATCCAGGAGCTGCAGTTGTTGGTGAAGCTCGACCATTTGGACAGCTAGTACAAGCACTGGTAGCAGTAGTATCTGCATATTTTCCTGGTATGCATGCTTGGCACGTTTCATCAGTTGTTGCACCTAATACATTTGAATAACGACCTTTAGCACAATGCAAGCATTTCGACTCTGCCAATGCACCAGTATACATATTATACTTTCCCGTTGCACAACTGTCGCAGTTAGCTTTTCCTTTTTCATCCGAGTATTTACCTTTTTCACAATCTTCACATGAAGGCGAGCCTTTATTGCTATACTGTCCTTTAATGCACTCTGTGCAGCCAGTTTGCCCAGTCTGTGTTTGGAATTGTCCAGCTAAGCAATCTTTGCAACTTGGTTGTTTCAGAACATCTTGAAATTTCCCAGTTTGGCAAACAGTGCAACTACTAGCACCACCGGTTGAATATTTACCAGTGGAACAATCCTCGCATACAATTTTCCCTGTTTCAGTTTGAAATGTACCAGCGCTACAATCTTTACAAGATGACTGGCCATTTTGGTTTTGGTATTTACCAGATGCGCAATTTCCACATGAACTCTGACTAGATCCTGATGATTTTCCAGTTTGACATGCTTTGCATCCAGTTTGTTTGTTTTGATCTTGATATTGACCACCACCTGTATATTTATATGAAAAAAAAGAGTATAATTATGCGTGTTAGAAAGGATTTTTGTACTTTTTATTGCGCGTGCGTGTGTGTCTGTGCTTGTCTTGTTGAGCGGGAGAATGGAAGAAAGTAAAATTACTTACCACAATTTTTACACGATCCTTGACCGTTTTGATTTTGATATCTTCCAGGAGTACAATCTCGGCAACTACCTGGGGAACCAGATGTACCAGGACTGCAAGGTGGATATGGTGGTTGATTCGTCCAACAATGCTTTCGTTGGCCATAAGCTGGATCGCCGAAATTTCCATTATCACATCTTCTCGGTCCGTTCCCATAATGATATCGTCCATTTGTACCATAACGTATTCTGCCTCCTTTATTGCAATATCCACCTTCACCTGCGCAATACCACCAAGCAAATGTAGCATATGGCATTAATATCAATATAAATAATGTGTAATAAAGTAATGATACTTTCATATGATTTTTATCATTACGATTATTTAATAATTGATACATATTTTTTAAAAAAAAATATAAAATGCATCATATGATAAATATTTTTATAATATATATGTAAAAATAAGAATTATTCGTATGATATGCAAGATCGACTCTCAAATGAAAAAACGTTAAATGCCAATATCGTCATTTGCACACCACAATATACACATTCTGCTGTTAAATTGTCAATTTATAACACAACGGTTCTTGAAATATTTTTTCGGTATGACGACATTAATGGTAAATCTTTTGCATGTGCTGGTGGAGCCTTTGCAAATTTCATGGTTGGATACATACGTTGCAAATCATTTATAGAAAATTGCATATCTTGTTGTATTGGTGACAAACCACGTTTAGACGATACCTGATACAAAGGTTTTCGTTTAACATGGCTGTATTTATCTTTCGTTTTATTATCATTGTTATTATTATTACTACTACTATTGTTGCTGTATAAATCAGAAACCATTTTTTTTGGTTTAGGTGGTAATTTAGCTTTTTGTTCATCTTTTATATCAACACCTTCTTCACTACTACATGATGAGGATTCTTCATTATTATTATCGCTAGAAAAATATTTATTTTTCTGACTATTATTGCTTTTCGTACGTTTTTTATTTTTTTTTATCCCGGTCATTTTTCGTCTAAATTTTTTACGTTTATACGCACTACCATAGATTTTTCTCATGTTTTTTTCAGCTTCTTTTTGTAATTTTTCTTGGCGCTTACGTACTTTTTCTTCTTTTTTTCGATCTCGCTCTTCTTGGCGTTTTTTTCTTGCTTCTGTTTCTTCCGCTTGTATTTTTCTAAAATCTTGTACATCCATATCACGTGTTATTTGTTCGGCTACAGATGCTGTTGATGGTCGATTTGCCTTTATGGCATTTAATGGCGAACCAACCGCTACTGATTTATCAGAGGTTTCATTTGCTAATCTACTTGGTGTATTTATCTTTCCTTTACGATTGGAGGAATAATTATATTGTCTTGGAGATGCGTAATGATATAATGGATTTCTTACTTTTACAGTTCGAATTGGTGGTGTTGGCTTGTATCCATATGGAATCGTTGGTATTAATTTATTACGAAATGCCATATTTAATAATTTATATCGATATTCTTCTATATCTTGGCAAAATGGTGGCAATGTCAAACCTTCCCTTCTTACAACACGTTTTACACGATCGTGTTCATTTAATGCAATTTTTCCACAAAATAGCAATGGAATATCAATATCTTTGATATTTTTTAATATTTCTACAGCACCTTCAAAATATGCTTGTGCTTTTCCATCACCACCAGGTTGCGAAGAGTCTTCTAAACCCCGTTTTGCATTGACACAAAATTTCCAACGAACTTCTTTATCTTTAACAAATGGTTCGAGCATATCAAAAATTTCACGAAATGAAGAACTTTTGGCTTGTGCCGAAACAAAATATGTAACTGCATGTTGTGTCAACAATTGTCCTGGTGTTACTAATGTGTCGTTAATAGTTGCGAATCCTTCTTCCGTTTGTATATCAGCTCTTGTTTCCCCTGGCTTACGTAATTTAAAGTTTGATCTACCGAAGCACCATGGTTGAACTTCTTCATTAACTCTACGTACTAAATGTGTTCCTATCTCATGCACTGCAAAACTATGTAATCGCACTGGATTCCTTGCTAAATTTACTGAAACGTACAATGTATGCTTACAGTTGGAGGAACTTTTATCGAAATATTCATCTTTACATTTAAATCTAGCATAACTGACAGATTTACGATTGATGAACGTACCTGAATTATGCATGTCAGCCCATTGTAAATTACAATGATGGTCTACTCTGCTTCTTTTTAAATAATCGTTTAGTACAACCGTTGCTTCTGCTAAGGACAACTCTGTGTCTTCCTCTGATCCTTCAATTGGCTGTTTCGATTTCAAAACATTGCCACGGCCATATTCCTGAACACCCTCTTTCATAATACCAATTGCTTCTGGTAATAATTCTGTTTCTTGTTTATTATTTGCTTTTTCTAACATGGACTTTCTCGCAGTTTTCGAAATCCTATATGTAAATTGTGGATTATAATCGGTAGACGCAAAAAATCTTTCCTTCTCTTCCAACAAATTTGTAGCTAATAATTTATGTTTTGGTGCATATTTGGATATCTTTGGTGATTTAGTTATACTTTTTGTATCACTAGTAGTTACAGTAGGTGATTTTATTGTAGCATCGTCGCTGTATTCATAATATACGTCATCACAAAAGCGACACATGATATGAAGGTAAACTGATGTATAGGAAGAAACAAACAAAGAAGATGAAAAATCTAAAGCTTAAACTAATGAATATATTATATGTATCCAATTTTTATATTTTTAAAGAAAACAATTAAAAACAACTAAACAGAATGTAATGGAACATTTATGGTTTAATAATCCAATATATACTATAATAATATATGTGTATATGTATGTATGTCGATAGTGTCTATCTATAGATAGATATACATTATATTCGATCCCAATAACAAAATAAAAAGAAGAAGTAAGTTGAACGGATACGGAGAAGGAGATGTGCTTAACCTTACATGGACACATCATTATATAAAATATACAACTTTTATCTCAGCTACGAGGCGCCTCGTATACAGTCACAGGACACAGCCCACAACAGGACACAGCATTACCTACTAACCACACCTCTTTTTTTTTTTGCTAACTTTTTTTTGTTTGCAAGAGTATTTTTCTTGTTAAGGATAATATATACCAAGAAAAGTAGAAGTAAAAAATTATATAAATCGTGCGTAAATACACTAGCTACTGTACAAAGGTTTGTTTACGACGAGAAGAACTTCCATATTAAAATTCTTGCTGATAATTCCTTAATATACCGACACGACATCATCTGTAGTACGTATATGTTAATGTATTCGTCGAGTATAATAAATAATGATGGGGATTTTATAGATTATATAAAATACATATCGAAGAATGTAGCAATAGATCATATTTTTATATAGTATATCAAATAAGACTTTCAACGAAAAGCAAATATAATTTTCTAATATATATACATATATAAATATAACAATAACTATGAAATTTTTAATTACAGTTGCATTACTTTTTTCTTTCACCTTCTTTGCTATGGCACAAGATGCTGGTCCAAGTGGTGGTGGTTTACGTGTTCAAACCACGGCGAAACCAGAACAATGCCAAACAGCAGCAAAAGCAGGGGATAAAATGACTATGCACTACACAGGAACCATCGATGAATCAAGTCCAACTGGTGAAAAAGGGAAACAATTTGACAGCTCTGTTGGACGTGGGCCATTTTCATTTAGACTTGGTGCAGGTGAAGTAATTAAAGGATGGGACCAAGGTCTTATGGGGATTTGCGTCGGTGAGAAACGGACTTTGATTATCCCTGCAAGCCTTGGCTACGGTGATCAAGGTGCTGGCGGTGATATTCCAGGCGGCGCAACTTTAAAATTTACAGTTGAATGTTTGGGCATTAATCAAGACTAAATGTTTCGTCTTACATTTATACATATATATATATATATATATTTTAATCAAGACTAACTTTGATAAAATATATATACGTTATGGATATGAAGAATTGGTAAGCATCAGAAATAAAAGTTTTTGTTTTACATTTTTTTATTTTATGCATTATATAATATTTTTTTTATACTCTGTAATATATCATAAAGTTAGCTGGAAATCTCAGCTGGGAAGACTCTGCGCTTGCCAGAGTATCATAAAGTATACTTGATGGTTAAAATAAAATACTCGTAATTATATTTTTTTTTTCTAAAGTTATATTTTAAATTTTTTATTTACATATATACGAGAAGTATAAAAAAATATTACGTAAAAATATTAATAATTTTTATTTTACAAAAAACAATTTGATCCACATGTACACAAAAGAAAAGATGAAAAGAACGGTGTGTTCGTAATTACCAGGATTACCATGGTGTACCAACAATCTGAATTTGTTCCTCCTTATTATTTTGTCTCTCAACTACTGTTCCAATACGTACAGAATTATTCACTAGCCCTAAAACTTTATCAACATTTTCTTCTTTTACAAATAATACCATACCAATTCCACAATTAAATGTACGAAACATATCATCTGTAGGTACTTTCTTTAATGATGCAATCCATTGAAATATCTCTGGGCATAAATGTTTCCAAGATCCAGCATCAATTTCACATCTAACATTATCAGTTAAAACACGTGGTAAATTTTCGACTAAACCACCTCCAGTTATATGTGCTAACGCTTCGATAATTTCCAATTTAAACAGTTTTAAACATTCTTTTACGTATATGACAGTCGGCTCAAGTAATACTTCGCCAAATTTTCGTGTTGGATCAAATGGGCATGGTGATTGAAAGCTTAAATCGCATGCTTTTATTAATTTGCGTACTAATGAAAATCCATTGGAATGAAGACCAGATGATGGTATTCCAATAAGTGTATATCCAACTTGAACCTCATGCGGTAACAATTTGCTCCGTTGCACTGCACCAGTAGCAAAGCCGGCAAGATCATATTCACCATCTGCATACATTCCAGGCATTTCTGCAGTTTCGCCACCGATCAATGCGCACCCAGATAAACGACAACCAGCAGCAATGCCAGAAACTACCTCAGAGGCTACTTTGCGTTCTAATTTACCACATGCAAAATAATCCAAGAAAAGCAATGGTTCTGCACCTTGCACAATTAAATCATTCACGGACATAGCTACTAAGTCAATACCTACTGTATTGTGTACGCCAAATGATTGTGCAACTTTTAATTTCGTGCCAACACCATCGGTACAGGATACTAAAACTGTGTCATCGCCGACAAAACCTGCTTCCTTTAAATCGAATAATCCACCAAAACCACCAAGATCAGCATTGCATCCAGGTCGCCTGGTTGATTTGCAATGTGGCTTTATATCATCAATCAAGGCATTGCCTTCTGCAATATTGACACCCGAGTCTGCATATGTAATTGTTGAAGTACTAGCTGTCTTCGGGAAAAAACCATCCATGAAACAACGTACAGATTCTATCAACGCTTCGCCTTCGAGATATTGTACTTTCGATTTCAGCGTATCTACCGTTTCATTTTCATCCACCGTACAACTTTTTTGAATAATAATAGGACCACTATCAACTTCTTCAGTAACAAGATGAACCGTACAACCAGTTAATTTCTTTCCACTTTTGATGACCTCCTCGTGAACATTTAAATCCATCCCGCCAGCAAATTCTGGTAATAAAGATGGATGAACATTAATCAATTTTCCAGCCCATGTATTACAAAATGAACTGGATACAATACGCATATATCCAATCATCAAGACTAAATCTACATTATGGCTTTGTAACTTTTCACTAACGTTACCATCGTAAATTTTTCTTTCCGTACCTTTTTTACAAGGTACGTAATAAGCATTTATTTGATGCTCCTTTGCCCTTGTTAAAATGTAAGCATTTTTTTTATTCGAAACAACTACTTCCACAGTTGCATTTAAACGTCCTCCTTGTATCGCATCAATTATAGCTTGTAAGTCCGTTCCGCGCGTAGAACCTAAGACACCTAGTCTCAATGGAGGTTTACCAGGTACGCCTTTTTTCGCAATATCATTACGATACTGAATGCCATCGAAATGTAATTGGCGCATACCATGATAACTACATTTCACAGCATCTTCCAATGTTTTTCCACGTGCAGTTACGGCTAGTACGCGTCCACCAGATGTATAATACGATGAATCGCTTTCTTGAAATTTTGTACCTGCATGAAATATTTTTAACAATTTATTTTTGTCACCACCTAACAATGTTGGTATTTTCTCAAGACCTGTAATTTTCATTCCTTTTGGATATTTTTTTGGATATCCTTTTGATGCTGCCACAACAGTTACTGCAGCACCATCATGCCATTCCACATTCACCTTGTTCAACGAATCGTTTGTACATGCCAACATGATCTCCAGCAGATCTGATTTTAACAACGGTAATAAAACTTGTGTTTCTGGATCTCCAAGTCTACAATTGTATTCCAATACTTTAATTGTATTGGTAGCTTTGTTGATCATTAATCCTGGATATATTACACCGACATACTTCCGTCCTTCCTTTCTCAGTGAATCAACCGTTGGTTTTAATACTTTTTCCATAATTAATTTGGTCAATGCTGGGGTTACAAGTGGTGCTGGTGCGTATGCACCCATACCACCAGTATTTAACCCACGATCATTATCCCAGATACGTTTATGATCTTGTGCAGCTGGTAATGCTACTATATTCACTCCATCCGTAAATGCCATACACGATGCCTCTTCCCCATCCAATCGTTCCTCAATAACAATTTCCTTGCCAGCATCACCAAATGCATTTTCTAACATAACGCTTTTCAGATCATTCAATGCTTCTTCTTTGGTATTTGGCATTAAGACACCTTTGCCTGCTGCTAAACCTGATGCTTTTATAACCACTTGAAATTTTGCATTTTCAATATATTCCTTAGCCGCATCATAATCTGTGAAATTTTTATATTCCGCAGTAGGTATGTTGTTACGAGCCATGAAATCTTTTGAAAATGCTTTGCTAGCTTCAATTTTAGCTGCCATAGCTTGTGGTCCAAAACATGGGATAGATACTTTGTTTAATTCATCCGCCATTCCGTTTACAAGAGGCACCTCAGGTCCAACCACGACAAGTCCAACATTATTTTCTTGTGAAAATTTTACAACACCATCGATATCTGTCACTTTTAAACTTGGTATATTTATTATGATAGAAGCATTATTGGATGAATTGTCATTTTTCTCATCATTTGTTCCACCATTTCCAGGTGCAAAGTAAATAATTCCAGCACGTTTAGATTGAGATAATTTCCATGCAATTGTATGTTCTCTACCACCTGATCCAACCACTAATACATTTACATTGTCACCAGCTAAACTTTTTTCTTGTTCCTTTTTTAATTTTGCTAATTCTGCTTCTAATAATAAAATTTTTTGTGCAATTACCCGACTCATTGTCTCAAAAATTTTATATTATAGCAATCAAAAAAAAATAAAATGAAACAATATAGGTATGTATGTATATGTATATATATATGTGTGTGTGTGTGT
>JACLAC010005618.1_pt1 | contig 13575 bp, 14 predicted proteins | sample 8027881 | NCBI WGS metagenome assembly JACLAC01 (sample SAMN15725517, study PRJNA655200) | protist metagenome | isolation source: fluorescence activated cell sorting (FACS) single amplified genomes of... | place: Spain: Blaines Bay Microbial Observatory, Mediterranean Sea | collected 2016-01-19 | reverse complement strand
AAGCATTGCATGGCCTCCAACGAGTGAATATCATAGCCATCAATACCACCGATGCCAATACTGAGTATTTCATCAACAGCAGTTCCCCACGGCATATCAACAGACGGTATACGTCGAGTCACGGGCAACGAGGACCCCGCCATTAATGGAAAGTCCAATTCACGACTGGTCTCAACCATCTCAAGAGCCCAATCCCATTTCCACGAAAGATGCTTGTCACAAAACACCGGCACGCTGCGTCCACTTGAACGAAAGACCTCAACGACTTGCTGAAAAAAATCATAGCGTGGATACAGGGTCTGTCCCTTTTCGTTTTGCTCATATTGTCCATGTTCCGCAATAAGTAAAACACCATCAACCGCTAGTTCCCCTCCTCCCAATGTCAACGCTTCAGCAATCGTAGCATATATTTTTAGATCCGCATAGCGCGCTTCACGCTCACGGCTTAGATCAGCCTCAGGAAACTGGTCCACATAAAGCGCCACAACGTCCATATCCGGACGATGCCAGCAGCTTTCCCAACCATACCCACCTAAGAACCGATCAACGATATTCTGACCATGTGAATATTTACGATATTCGCTCACAAGGGCGGCAATTTTTGGCCGTTTTGATGACTGCGCTGAGGCATTCGCCATTACTGTAACCATCCTATTAAAATCCAGCAGTACCGGGGCACACTCCAAGTATCCATATCTTTGGGGTTGATATCAGCGCGTAGATCATGGATCAACGCACAATCCCCTAGCCAGTCTATGTTCATCTTTATCATTCTCCTAGTAAACAAGGCATATAAAGAATCTATAAAACGGTAGACGCACGATACCTGTTCAATACAATACCTGCATCTATGTAGCTTCTATATTGATCTTTATTAAGACCATAGGATACACATCGAAGTAGGACTCAAGCAAGCCGTATATTATAATGCCTGCCGTTATATCCACCATTAACAAAGCCTATGGTCAGCGACTAGATTAGTCTATATTTCTATTACAGCAGAGACTTTTACTCTACCATTGCAGAAAACCTAAAAAAAAATCTTATTAAAGCATCAATAAAATTGAACCCAGAACATGCAGCATTCAAACCAAATTCATCATCAAGAGGATACCATGTCAGACCTACCCAAAGTACTGTTATTAGGTGATTCAATCCGTATGAGTTATCAACCCTGGGTAAGGGAGCAATTAGAGAATCTTGCAACCGTAGTAGGTCCAGCCGATAATTGTCAGTTTAGCCTTTATACACTATCCTCCTTGGGGCGATGGATCGATCAATTGGGAAAACCGGATATTATCCACTGGAATAACGGCCTGCATGATATTGGCCATAATCCCAACCGCGCCCCCGTTCAGATACCACTAGATATTTATCATGATAATATAGAACATATTCTGCGTCAGTTACGCGCCATAACACCCCATGTAATCTGGGCTACTTCAACTCCAGTCCATCCTGAGCGTCCCCTATATGCCGACCGATGGTCCTGGCACAATGAAGAAATTGATCAATACAATCAAGCCGCCTTAGAAGTCATGAAAAACCAGGATGTTCCCATCAACGATCTGCATGGTCTGATATGGAAAGATGTAGAAACTTATCTGGCCACTGACCAATTACATCTGAGTGAAGCCGGCCAACAGGATTGCGCCCAGGCCATAGTACGTATAATCAGACCGTATTTATCAGAAATATAAAAAATCGGTCCCATTCTACCGCAATACCGACCATATATATAACAAGTACTAATTAATTTTTAACATTTTAATCGGAGCTGAATTTTTTAAGTCGCGCTCCATAAAGAGCCCATTCCATTAATAGCTCTTTATATTGGAGACGGAATTCTATCGTGTCTTTTTGAGCCGCATTTTTTTGCTGAAACTCTTTATAGCGTTGCGTTAAGGTGACGCCAGGAAAAGCCGCTAGCATCTTTTCAAGCCGTGCTTTTTGGGCTTTTATTTGAACTACAAGCTGTGCTACTTCGGTAAAAGGAATTTTTCCCTTACTTGCCTTGATAAGCATAGTACATTTATAGCTACAACAGATAGAAGGACGTTGTAGATGATAAGCTGTACACAAATCCTTAAAATGAGGACAAGGTTGTCTAAAACAACGTTGCTCTTGATAATCCTCCTCCATGCCAGGAAGTAAGATATCATCGTCTTTAACATCGGCATATTCAAAAAGAGTACCATCACAGCAAAAGCCGCAACTCTTACATAATTCCTGTTCTGGATTAGTATCAGTCATAGTTGAATAAAAGCTCCGGAAAGATCAAAAAGAGTGATTAGCCACTCATAAATAATACCATCTTTCACATTTTAAGAATAAGTGTTTTTTTTTCAATCATCGCTTCAATAAAACGTAGAATATCGCTCTGACATTGCTCTTTTGAAACATCAAATTTTTCTAATATATGAATAATTATATTTTCAATAGTGGTGGGTTTTTCAACTAAGTACCAAATAGCTGAGCCAACGTCATTGAGGCCAAAAAATGTCCCTTCGCTGATACTCATCATTACAATATTACCATCAATTTCATTCGTCACAATGTCTGGATTGCGACAGACAATGCTCTGCATAGTAGGCACCATAATAATTACCACTAGCCTTAGTCTAGAACAGGGTTATATACTAGCCACATTTAATCAAAAAAATCTTTATCTTCAGGCTCCAGATACTGACGCGCTTCGGCTTCAATAAATTCAATGCCTAAACCAGGTGCATCCCACACATCAATAAAACCATCCTTAACAATCGGATCCGGTAAGCCCTTAACTATACCATACCACCAATCCGGTGCCTTAGGACACTCAAAAGCAATATAATTCTGCGGCAATGCCGCGGCCACATGCACATGAGCCGCCAAACCAATAAGGCCATCAATAATCCCATGTGGTGCCATCAAGATACCGTGCAAATCAGCATATTCTGCAATCCATTTCAGCTCGGCAATACCACCAACATCGGCCGGATCAGGGCCAACAATATTAACCGCTTGTTTTTCAAATAAGTCCTTGAAATGTTGTCGCAGATAAATTTGCTCCCCTGTATGTATAGGCGTTGAGGTGCTCTCCGTTACCTGCCGGTAAAGATCCGCCAGGACGTACGGCGTATAGTCTCCGGTAATCATATCCTCGAGCCACATCACGTTATACGGTTCTAAGGCTTGGGCCAGACGAATCGCATCAGGTACAGTCATGCCCGGGCCACAATCTAGCGCTAAACCTATTTCATCACCCAATGCTTCCTTCATTGCGGCAACACAAGCAATTACATGCTTAAGGCCACGTTCGGTCATCAAACCCCGGTTTGGATAACGTCCACCAACACCCACATCACCATAGAAAAAATTGGGTACACCACGCACCATCCCACTATGGAATGCAACACCTTGTTTGATAATGCTATAACCTTCCTCCATCTGCTTAACCTGGGCCACGTTATTAGCATAATCTTCGGGTGCACAACCATGCATTGGAAATGGCCCACCGGTTAAATAGACCCTTACTTTATCGCGAATTTTACCACCAAGCAACTTATATACAGGCACACCCGCTGCTTTCCCTGCAATATCCCATAGTGCCATCTCAATGGCACTAACAGAACTACCCCATGGCTTAAATCCGCCAAAGCGACGAATATTTAGCATTACTCGTTCCACATCAGTAGGATCCTGGCCTAAAATTAAATCTCGATAAAATAACACATGGGGTTTTAAATACGGTTTTGAAGATTCGGCTTCACCAAATCCACTGATACCAGCATCGGTTACTATACGTACTACTGGATTCTGGCCGATTATAGCACACTTTAAATCTATAATTTTCATCTTAGTTCACCAGGGTTAGGGGATAGATAACGGACTTGGCATGCAGCGGCTCAGGCAACAAGCTCACCTGGGCTTTTTTATCCGTCTTACATAGTACAGTTTACCTTCCATCGATGCATAATACAGTGATTTTCCGCCTTGTACGGCACGATTGGATGGATTGGTAAAAGCCTCAATTTTCTACTCCAACCTTTCTTTAGTAACAGTCACAAGTGCCAAATTACTACAAAAACTTTCCGTTGGCCCCGCTCTTACAACACCTTCTCGGCCCAAACAGCATGCAATACTGGGTCTTCCTCCAGTCTTAAAGCAGACCAACTGTTCACAAAGCTCCATTTAGCTTTGGCATCCATTAGTCGTCCACCACGTCCCTATTGATTAGGTGCAACACAGCAGTCAAATAAAGCGAACCGTCAGCCCAGGCCCATGTCTCCTGCATGGCATCGCCCTTATGTACTAGCCGTTGCACAGTTCGTAACGCCAAGCTATAAGATCCAACTTCAACAGGTATTAAGCGTGGATGCGGAACTCTGCCCCACACATAGTAGTGACTTAAAGCGTCATTTCCAAAGTAAAGTACCAATAGACCTAGGCTCAGTGTTTGTTCTATAGACTATACTGTCCACCCACGTGGCAATCCCAAACAAGTCTGAGGCCAACTAAATACCTTCCCTGACGCACAAAGAATCCAAGTGGCATACCTCATCTCCTACAAAGGCCTGATAATCTTAATATGGCTATCGTATAAGGTTTGTTTCTATTACCATATAACGAGTATTTACAATATTAGATTGTCCTTTAATGCGGTCTCCATATTTTATATAATTTATAAATTTCAATCTCAAAAAAATAGGCATAACACTCCATGGACCGTAAGCACGCAAACATTACCACCATATTGCTTCTAGCGTTATTCTTTTTTTCTCCAAGAATCCTGGCTCAAGAGCGCCTTCGGATCGCTTGTATCGGCAATAGCATTACTTACGGACTAGACTTGTCTAATAGACAAACAGAGAATTACCCAGCACAACTGGGTAAAATTTTAGGCACGACCTATACTGTGCGTAACTTTGGTTGTAACGGCTGTACGGCACAACGACAAACCAAGCTTCCTTATTGGTCTCAACAGCTTCCAGATGCAATGGCTTACAAACCACATATTATTATTTTGATGCTCGGCAGCAATGATGCAAACCGCTATAACTGGTCAGCAACAGAAACCTTCCATAAAGATTATACCGCACTAGTGGATACACTGATTCAATTACCTACAAAACCTAGAATTTTACTCTGCATTCCACCGCCTGTTTTTCCCCGCGGATCAGCGTATATCAATGACCAGATATTGGCAGAAGAAATAACGCCATTAATTCAATCTACCGCCCAAGCCCGATTGCTGGAATTAATAGACTTGCGCACACCATTCGTCACGGCAGATGCACTTTTCCCAGACGGTATACATCCTAACCGGTCTGGAGCACGCCAAATAGCCGAACAGGTAGCTGCAGTACTTATTACTACAAGAATTAATGCCACTCCCTGGTCAACGCTAAAGACCATACCAAGGTATACCAAATAGTCGAATAAGCTCTACCCTGTTTTTTATTCCAAAAGCACTAACTTAGCAACTTTATTACCTTCAGCGCTTTTCAAGTGATAAAAGTATACTCCACTGGCTAAGCGCTGCTGCGCCGTTGAATACCCATCCCAGTGGATTTGATGTACTTCCGCCTCTTGTCTCTGATTAACTAATACAGCTACCTGTTGGCCTAATAAATTATATACTACCAATTCCACCATACCAGCAGATGCTAGCACATACGGTATCACGGTTTTACTATTAAAAGGATTAGGATAGTTCTGCCCTAGTACAACTCTTTGCGGTACAAGTTCAACCTCTTCTCATACCACCGTCGAATCACGTTAAAAATAGCTCTGCAAACGTAGCCCATCTAAATGTAAGCGACCCTCCGCACAACCCCAAAAACGTACTCCATCAATAGGTCTAAGCTTAAACAGAGACAAAGGAATTTCTATATACTGCCACTGACGCTGCTGGGGATCAATCAGTTCGGCATCAATCAAATCAATGCTCTTGCCAGACGGCAAACTAACACCAACAAAAGGACACTGGGGCACCTCAATAAATCAACGGCCCGTATTAGCGGGTAAACCGTACCCCACCATATACCCGACGGGGCATCCCTATGCTAATCAATCCACGCCCAGAACGACCAACCATATAGGTCGTATTCAACAAGTTTTCTGCCTGTATAAACACTTCCCACTGAGCTCCCAAAACCTTGGTAAGATATAGATCTACGACCGCAAAATCTTCTAGCTTAAGGGTATTAAGATCGTTCTCAAACTGGGTCCCTAGATAGCGTACTTGCAATTTCCCCTGCACATGCTTGGGCTGCTGATAAGCAAACTTAAACACAAGCTGATGAACCGGAATTTGTGGCAATCGCTTGTTTTCTACTGCTGCTGGCCCTTTGACAAATTCACTATTGGTCAATAAATATCCCAAGCCACTTATAAAATTCCAAGGTAAGCGATACTCTAGTTCTGTTTCCAATCCTACTACCCGTACCTGTGGCAAATTTTCTCGCTGCCGACAACTCCCCCCCTCCGGGACAAAACCGCACGGCTCCACAACGCCTCCAGAACCAGCAAATGTCTGATTAAAAATAGCCTCATCTACCTGGTTCCAATATGCCGTCACATGCCCAGTAAACGCCATCCTACGATAGTCGAATCCCGCCTCAATACCGGTTAATTGTTCCGGCACCAAGGCTGGATTAGCCTCCGTGATATCATTTCCTACCCGAAATGGCCGAAAAAGTTCATTTAAGGTAGGAGCACGGAATGTCCGATATACGGCAGCGCGTAATGACACCATCGGGTGAGCAAAAAAACGAGCCGCCAGACGAGGATTAAATACCCATCGATGGCGTGCCTCAAATACCTGGTTCTGGACCAAGGTATCGTCTGTTAAATTCTGCTCACGACGAAATCCATCCGTACTACGCCAAGCATCAGCTCGGCCTGCCGCTGTTAACAACCAACGTTCACTAAGCCGTAACCGGTCCTGGAAAAACACCCCTAATAACTGTTGGGCTCCACCAGCCCAGCGACGGCGTGTAAAACCATCGCCTAAATTGCGATAGTCCTCATTGGTTTCACCCCTTAGCCAGCGAAAATCCGTACCCGCAGCCAAGGTATGCCGTTGTCCCACTGGCTTCAACCAGTGCATCGACACCCCAACTACTTTTGCTGGTACCTTAAATTGTTTAAGGGCCGGTCGTTCAGTAGCACGATCTGGCGCCGCTGCAGCAAAGACACTATTAAATTCCTGTATCTGCGTAAAACCCGCCAAGGTCCATTTACCCGAAGGTCTAGACCATACAGTCTGCAATGCCGCATAGCCAGCATCAGTAGCATTTTCCGTCAAGCGAGTACCATTGTCGCGGGCTTCTCGAAACACCCCCGCCTGCGCCAACAAACGCCCACTAGCAGCCAATGGACGCTCTACTTTCAAACGCAATGTAGAACTATTTGAAGCCGCATTCACATCAATTGCGCCCCGTTGATCAGCGCGTAAAACCTTATAACCTGCGGTACTGAAAAGCCCTCCCTCCAGCATTACCCCAGTACGACCAAAACGCTCAGCCACAATCAGATCTACGGCACCAGTACGCCCCACACCACCATTAACTAGCAAACGCAATTCAGGCTGGTACGGCTGCCGTGTTTGTAGATGAATAACACCTCCCAAAGCATAATTTCCCCATAGATGGGCTCCACCACCCCGTAACACTTCAACGCGTTCCAAACTGCCCCGACGCACCTTATGCCACTGCACCCAACCACCAAATGGATCATTTAAGGGCATACCATCTAATAATACCAGAGTACGGCTCACTCCACTTGCCCCAATACCACGCAAAGATACGCCTTGGGTAGTCGGATGAGCCACCAAACTACTAGAACGTCTAAACAGAGAAAACCCAGGTATCTGCCGCAGCAAATCGTCCGTCGTTAAAGCTGCGGACTGGTGAATGGCTTGTGGAGTCAACAGCGTTACGTGGGCTGGAATATCTAACAACGTTTGATCCGTACGACTAGCCGTAACCACCGTTTCTGCCAGTTCAACAACCGGCTCCTCCGCTATTGCTACTGCAATCCAACCACTAGAACAGACCAGCAAACGTATAATCGAATTAATACACCAGGAATATCTACAACGAATCATATTCATATCAAAATTCTGCTTCTGCTATAGAGCCTAAATGATTTCTACTGTACCGGTTCTAGCTCTAGCAAGACCAATAACCAGGTACGATGCCAATATGCGGAGTGAATATACGGATTTTCAGCACTGGGCCAATTGGTCCAATAGCGTTCATTATGAGGGATCCGATGATACCATTGCACTAAGGGGATCGATGGCAATTCATCAAGCCAAATCTCCATAGCCTGACGAAACAATCCATCCAGGGCTGGATCATCTGGAGCAGTTTGTCCCATGGCATCAACGAGCGCATCAAACTCAATATTTTTCCAGCGCCAAAAATAAGTAGTAGGCGTGCCACTGGGCTGAATATGACGACTATGATAAAATGATAGCGTAAAATATGGATCACGCACCGAACCACCATGACCGGTAAGATAGGCAAGCGCATCGCCCTGCGTTTGACGCGTATAAAAATCAGCCGTCATGCGAAATGACGCATTAAAGCCAGCCCGGTCTAACTGGGCCTTTAGCACGGGCGTCAAATCTTGAAAGATAGGCGCAATATCAATAACAATTTTAAAGCGTTGTCCATCTTTAATCCAAACCCCTTCTGTATCTCGTTCCCATCCTTCTTCTTCCATTATCGCCGTCGTCCGCTGCGGATCATACATGCCCGTCTGACGCTCAGCTAACAGATCTTTAATTTTGTCCGTATGTTGGCGCATCGGTGGAAAATCAGGAAAAGGTAACAAAGTTAATGACCCACTCCCCAGCCAGCCTATCTCAATCAGTTGAGTACGATCAATAGCATAATTGATCGCCCGCCGTACTGCCGCATTATTAAACGGTTCTTCCAGATTATTAAAGCCCAATGAAATCGGCCAGAAATCTAAATAGCCATACGGTAATTGCCGCCCCGTCCAGGTCGTCATATGCGGATTCTGTTGTACTACGGCCTCAATATTGGGCGGTCGTAGATCAAGCGAGGTATCAATAGTATTAGTTAACAGGTTCTGTACCCGTTTAGTTTCATCCATATAGGTCAGATAGATCAAACGTTCTACCTTGGGGAGTTGCTTAAATCCAACCTTTTGCGCCCACCAATCACCGCGGCGATCCCATACTCGTTGCTGCGGCCCCGAACGCGTCATCCGATACGGACCGGTAACTACAGGCCACCCTTGGCTCAGATCAAAATTGGCAAATATCTCTGGGTCCTGCCCCTCCCAAATATGCTTGGGTATAATAGGTATACCAATACCGAAATTATAAGTAAAGTAATTAAATATAAAGCGTGGATTGGGAGCCTTCAGCGTAATATGCGCCGTATGTGCATCCAACGCTTCCGCTTTTTTCACCCAGGTCTGCATATCCGTTGAAAAAAGCAACGTAGGAGCATGTGCTTTGAGCATATTGATGGTAAAGACTAGATCATGCACTGTCCAAGGTGTACCATCACTCCACTCCACTCCATCACGAATTTTTACTGTCACTTCGGTATAATCATCATTGAAGTGATGACTCTCAGCAATCCACGGGATCAGATTATCCGTTTCACGAAAGGCATTATAATAATACAAGGGTTCATACAGAAAATTATACCCGGTACGTGAGGTTGTACCGGGCAGATACGGATTAAAGGAATCATGGTCAGCAATCTGGCCACCACAAATATTAACCTCTGCACAATCAATCACTAGTGTACGATTACGTGGCACTTCATCTCCACCATCACCACCACAAGCAGCTAGGCAAAATATCAGCACAAATAATGCGGCACTAAACATGCGCATAAACCTATTCCGTTCTTTTATAGAAAATTTCGCCCTCATTACGAACAGAACTTTCCGTTTAAATGACTAGCTAACCCTGAGTCGGCTCTAAATTTAGCAACACGAGAAGCCAGGTATTATGCCAATAAGCACTATTGATATACGGATTTTCAGCCGATGGCCAATTGGTCCAATAGGTCTCATTGTGGGGTATGCGATGGTACCACTGAACCAATGGAATTGAAGGCAATTCTGCCAACCAAATCTCCATGGCCTGGCGTAATAATATATGCAATTCAGGATCATCCGGTGCCGTCTCACCCATCCGATCTACTAATTTATCAAAGTCCGTATTAGCCCAACGCCAAAACCGCTCCGAATGAACACCTGTCGGTCGTACAAAGCGGCTATGATAAAAACGCAGAGTAAAATAAGGATCTCGTACTGAGCCACCATTACCCATCATAAACGATTTGGCCGTACCTTGGGCCATACGCGTATAGGCATCGGGCGTATTACGAAACGAGGCCTCAAAACCAGCCTGCTGTAATTGAGCCGATAGAACCGGCGCTAAATCCTGGAAAATGGGAAAGATATCAATAACAATTTTTAACCGTTTACCATCCTTAATCCAAAAACCATCTTCATCTTTTTGCCATCCTTTTGTTGCCATAATCTGCGCTGATTTCTGCACATCATACAACCCAACATTATACTGTTCCAACAAATCGCCTAACGGGTCGGTATATTCCTTTATAGGTGGAAACTCAGGAAATGGCAACAAAGAGTACGAACCGCTATTTTGCCATCCAACTTCAACTAGTTGCTCACGATTAATCGCATAATTGATGGCCCAACGAATCTGCGGATCATCAAAGGGTGCCTCCAACACATTAAATCCCAAACATACGGGCCACCAATCCAAATATCCCAAAGGTGGCTGACGTCCTGTCCAAGTAGATACATTAGGATTTCCTTCTACCGCAGAATGAATATTAGGAGGCCGCATATCTAATGAGGTATCAATATGATTAGCTAGCAGATTTTGTACCCGCTTGGTTTCTTCCAGATATGTCAAATAGGTTAATTGTTCAACTTTGGGCAATTTTTGGAACCCTGTTTTGGCCGCCCACCAATCGGTTCGTAATTGCCAGATTTTCTGTTGTCCAGACGCATGCTTCAAACTATACGGGCCGGTAACTACAGGCCAGCCTTTTTCCATGGAAAAATTAGTGAATTCCTTAGGATCCTCTGATTCCCAGATATGCTTGGGCATTATGGGAATGCCGTTATCAAAATTATTAGTAAAATAAGAAAAAATAAAACGCGGATTCGGTGCCTTCAAAGTAATCTTGGCCGTTAGGTCATCTACGGCTACGGCATCTTTTACCCACGTTTCCATATCTGTGGAAAACAACAGATCAGGAGCATTACGACGCAACATATTGATGGTAAAAACCAAATCGTGAACAGTCCATGGGGTCCCATCACTCCATTCTACACCCGTGCGAATCTTTACCGTTACTTCGCTAAAATCTTCATTAAATTGGTGACTCTGAGCAATCCACGGGATCAGATTATCTGTAGCCTTGTACGCATTATAAAAATACAACGGCTCATAAAGAAAATTCCAGCCCGTCTTGGAAATAGCACCAGGGATAAAAGGATTAAACTTATCAAAATCCTTCATCTGTCCACCGCAATTACTTACATCGGAACAATCCATAACTAAGGTCCGATGGCGCGGTATCTTCTGTCCATCCTGCCCTTCTTGCCCACCACAAGCAAGCAAGCAAGCGCTAGACACTAGTAAGAGCAAAGCCAATACATTGCTTCGTTTCATAAGAAATTCCCTCATTAATAATATACAAAAGAGATATTGGACCAGGCAGCAACTGAGGCGAAGAAACTTTCGTCTCAGTATAACTTTTAATCTATACTAAATACTATAGACCTACGCAAATACCATTCACGGGCGTGATTGGAAAACAGTCGTTAAGTCTCCATCGGCCAACACTTCAGCCTCGGCTTCATACAAGTAGCATGAGGCTACCCGCTGCGGATCATTCAGGTATAATTCTGGTAATTGTTTATGGCAACGAGACATTACCTGTGCACAACGAGACGCATACTTACAGCCAGGTGCTTGTCCTGGATCTTCTTCTACAGTGCTTTCTGACTTTTCTTCTATTAATTCATCAATCCAACCACTACCTGGATTGGGTACTGGAATAGAATGAATTAGCTCACGGGTATAAGGATGCTTGGGATCCTTAATCACTTTCGTTATTTGGCCGGCCTCAGCTACCGTGCCATGGTAAAGCACAACGATATTTTCTGAAACCTGATAGGCTGTGGTCAGATCGTGGGTGATATAAATAAAAGAAATGCCAAAATCACGATGTAAGGTATGAAGACTTTCCAAAATGGTTGCTCGTAGCGAAGCATCAACCATGGAAACCGGTTCATCGGCAATAATCAAGCGCGGTTTTAATAGCAATGCTCGGGCAATAGTAATACGTTGACGTTGGCCCCCACTGAGTTGATGTGGATAGCGCCCTAATGTTTCATCCGGTCGAAGTCCTACCGTTTCTAAGGCTTCACGGATTTTATCCTGTGCCTCAGATTTTGAAGTAGCTAGGCCAAATTTTTCTATCGGGGTAGTAAGAATGTGGTCGACCTTATAAAATGGATTATAGGCAGCAAATGGATCCTGAAAGATCGCCTGTACTTCTTGCCTAAACATGCGCATCTTTTTTCTGTTTAGCCTTAATAAATTCTGGCCACGATATAGTACTTCACCTGAGGTTGGCTGTTCAAAACCTAACAGTAAGCGAGCGAGTGTAGTTTTACCACTGCCTGACTCACCAGCAATCGCCGTAAATGATGGCTCATCCGTATTGAGACTTAACGAAAAGTCGTTAACGGCTACGGTTTCTTTGCTTTTACCCCACATGCCCCCACCACGAAAGACCTTGCGCACATGCCGCATCTCAAGCAATGGAGGACCGGCTTCAAGCTCAATTTGCGGTTCAATCGTTAGGGACATGATCTTCTTCCTCGTACAGTAGACAAGCTGTCTGCTGCCCTTTAGAGAGTTCACGCAGTTGTGGCAATTCCTGTGAACACCGCGTCATGGCTTGAGGACAACGTGGATGGAATAGACAACCTGCAGGCGTATTGAGTAAAGACAACGCTACCCCAGGAATTCCTTTAAATTCGCCTTTATTAGCAAAGGATGGAATACTAGAAATAAGTAATTGGGTGTAGGGATGTTTAGGATTACGAAAAATGTCTTCTACACGACCAACCTCAACCAACTTTCCACCATACATAATCCCAACACGTTCTGCAAATTGCGCCATCAAACCCATATCATGGCCTACCAATAATACGGTAGCATCTAATTCCTCTTGTAACGAACGTAAGGTCTGCATAATCTGGCGTTGTACGACAACATCCAAAGCACTAGTAGGTTCGTCGGCTAAAATCAATTTGGGGCGCAACGAAATCGCCTGTGCAATACACACGCGTTGTTTCATTCCACCACTTAATTCATGTGGATACAAACTCCCTACATCCGTTCGCAATCCCACCTTTTCCAATAGCTCAGCCACACGCCCTAGCATCTCTTTAGCCGTCCCATCTTCACCATGCTCACGCATGGTTAAAATCATCTGGTCTTGAATCCGTACTACTGGATTAAGTGAATTCATCGCCCCTTGTGGT
>JACLAC010004945.1_pt1 | contig 13579 bp, 5 predicted proteins | sample 8027881 | NCBI WGS metagenome assembly JACLAC01 (sample SAMN15725517, study PRJNA655200) | protist metagenome | isolation source: fluorescence activated cell sorting (FACS) single amplified genomes of... | place: Spain: Blaines Bay Microbial Observatory, Mediterranean Sea | collected 2016-01-19 | reverse complement strand
GTACTATCCAACGATTTTTAAAATATATATTAACTTTTACGCACACACTTCTCGCATATATTATCTGTATTAAACTTTTATTATATATAATAAAATTGATACAATTACTTGGTTGATGCCGAAGTTCACGAGGCAAAAATTTGTTGAGGGAGCTAAAGAAGATGCGCTCGACCTTAGAGAGAGGTGATTTATAAATATCTTTTCTGTATTTAAAAGAAAAAATTAGAGATAGAGATTGCAGGCTTTTTGATTTTGCATCTTAAGCTTCTTGTAATATAGGTTCATTTGATTTACCAGCTGTAATGAAAATAATCTAAAAAAGAGAGTATAAACCGCAACTTAGTTCTTACTACCCAGTATCACAATTATTTCGTTTTACGTCTCTAAAGTTGCGTGCAAAGACTTCTCAATCTCCATTCTCGTCAGTCTACGGGGAATAGAATCCTTTCTCTTCTGCTCCAAAAGAACCATGTTACTGTCTTCTATTGTGTTTTTCTTTTGACCTGTGGATCCATCGATATTATTGCTAACGTTATTAATAACTTTTTCCATTTCATGGATTTTGTGCTGTTTCTCTATCGCATTTTTTCGTGCATCGCTTTCACTTAGCGTGGCTGGCAAATTTGGTCCCCTATTCAAAATGTGAATGTCTTGAACTTGATCTTTAGGGGTGAAGTTCAACGACAATTCAATTACTTCATTTAATCTTTCTTCAATCAATGCGACTGATTTTATCAGATCAAGATCTGTCAAGATCATATTATTATCATTCTTCGATTCTTTATTATGGCCAGACTTAAAAGTGCTAACTTCGCGACTTCTTGTACTGTATGCTATGTTGGACGAAATTTGATAGACTGCTTGCTTCATTGAACTTACGATGGCACTTGACGATTCAAACTGCCGAATGTATTGATTTTGATGATCTTGAAAACGAAGAATTTTTTCCTCTAGTTCTCTAATTATTCTCTGGTTAACAGATTCTTCGCTTTTGCTTACGGGAGCCCTACGGCTGTCGATATCCTGCCAAAGCTCCTGTACCTCCTGATTACACTGATCTGTAAGTAGGGTTAACTTACTAAGCTTATCTACCATCTTAATATCTCTATTGCTCGAGTCGATAAAGATTTTAACTAACTCATCTAAGTTCGAAATATTTTTTGTTCGTAATATACTATTAAATGCCTCTTCGTATTTACGTATCTTAACCGTAGACAACTTTAATTGAGCTCGTTGTCTGGCTAGTTTCCATGCTCCTTGCGTTTTTTTTCTTTTCATATCAATTTCGACTCTGCGTATTTCTTCCTCTCTATTCTTAATTCCTGGGTCTTCGACCATTTGTTTCTTCCTTTTTCGTTCAAGGTTAATTTTTGCATTCCGACTCATGATTTGATCCTGGCTTAGAGCCCGTGAAAGTTTTAAGGTAGCCGCTTGGTGTTCTTTTTGTTCCTTCAATATTGCATTTTTCAAGTTCTTTACGTCAGTTTCAAGGGTGTTGTTCACCTTGCTCTGCTTCTCTATTTTACTCAAGTAGCCCTTTAAAATGTCTTTGCCCTCGTGCATTTCGCTCTCTAGCTTTTGTGTAAATGATTTTAACTTCATCCGCTCTTGTCTATAAGTATTTATTTTTTCCTGTAGATGGGTGTTTGTAGAAAACAAATTATTCAGATTTTGTATATCCACAACCAAACGGTCTTCAGTTGCTTGTTCCTTACGTTTGCTAGCTTTAGGTGACTCATTTGTAGACTTTCGATTACGCAACAGTGCTTTTAATCTCTCTTCTTCTCTCTTATTAACTTCATTGATCTCAAACTCAATCCTATCTATTTTCTGCTTCTCTTCTTCAATTTTTAACATATATTCGTCGCCCTGAACCTGCAACTGCGCCACTAAGTCCCTTGCTTTTGGCGGGTCTTTAGAGACCGTGGCAACTTTTCCTTCCACAGTACTCATAGTATAATGTCAGTGTTGTCTTGGCTTTGCATAGAATTCTAAACCCCCAACTGTTTTACGCGATACACGGCGTGACTTAATCTTGTGAATAATTTGTAGGACTTTTTGGATGATGTTGGACTTGCAGCAATCGGTTTCAATAAACATTGCTATTTTAGAAGTGACGACGTTATTATAATAATAATTATTATTATTGTAAAAAAGAATAATATTATATAATAATAATTGGAAGAAGATTACTTCATTACTATCACATCAGAGAGTATTTTTATTTTTTTTCATTTCTCATCATCAGGAAGATAAAGAAGTAAAAAAAAAGGCTGTTGTTGTTTTTTATTTTTTGCTGTCCTTGCCGAACTACTCTAATAATTACACAGTAACAATAATAGTAATAATAAGCAACAGAAATTAAGTAAGAAGAAGACAGGCTTGTCGAAGGTTTCTTTTCTAATGATGACTCCCGGTACTTAGTACATGCACACACACTGTACCTCGTGAAAAATAACTGCTGCCTAGAGCGGATGCTCAGGGGAAGGCGTCTTGCGGGCGGCTTTCTGTGTGTGTGTGTGTGTGTGTGTCTGTGTGTAAACCCCTACTTTGACCTCCTCTCAAACAAGGCACATATAACAGTACACAGGACAACACTTGCGGGTTGCAGGATTTAAATGCCACAGCATAATCTTCCCCTGGCCATTAGATCATTTCCTATATAAGTACATACACAAAAGTAGCCGAAGCACATCGTTTCCTCCATCCATCGTAGTCGAGTGTCCTTGAATCCTTTGTACCTCTTCTTGATAGAACAATCCATTTAATAGACTAGGTGAACTGGTACTCCAAAAATCCTGACTAATGAATGATAATGCAGCAGTAGCTAGTGCTAGTGCTAGTGTGATGTAAACACCACAGAGGAGATTTAATAATAAATAAATAATAAAATCATAAAATTGATGATGAATGAATAATTACAGTATATCAAAAGGTATTAACATTGGTAGGACAATGTATAGTAAAAGATGTGTAATGATGATGTATGATGAATCATTCATGGAGTTCCGAGGAAAACAAGCAGAGCACAAGCTATTGGCCATATTGCCGTAGAAGAAATTTGTACCTTGGACCCTCTCAGATCGACATATATATGTGAATGAGATGGATCCATTTTGGTTGCATAACTCAATCATCGCATACGACCCCGTATCGGTGGTTAAGTTTGACACTTTTTTAGAAGTGTTGGTTGTAGGCACAAATAATGGTTGGATACGAGTTTTTGGAATGAAGAGTTTGGAAATTAGGGCATCTTTTAGGGCCCACCGAACTGCCGTTGTAAGTGTTATATGCTGCAACTTTGGCATACTATCTCTGTCAAAGGACCAAGCTTCGCTACATACGCATAACGGTGTGCCCGTAAGTAATGGAGAGTTTGCCCGCTTATCAGAAAATCTTGTCGACCTTAGCATTGTGAAAGAACAGTTGTCCGATACTTTGCGCAATAGACTTGCATTTACCGACATGTGCTTCGATTCGTCTGAGTTTGACCAACAACAAAGAGCGCAGCGATTAATTGTTTCAACAAATAGCCATTTGTTGTTTGTTTTTGACTTGAACTTCATTGGTATGAAGAGCAAACACTCAGTTCCACATATTTTTTCAACAGGTGATATTAAGACTGTGAGTGGAATTAGTTGTTTGGCATATGTGGAACGAAAGAAATATTTGCTTTGTGGAACTATAAATGGGCAATTGATTATTGTAGATGGAATGAAAATTCGAAAAGATAGCAAAACTTATGCTCATCAAAATGGTCTCGTGAGAATATTACAGAAATCTGCGATAGTTCGAACGTACAATGCTTTCCAAAACAAGGTAACCAGTATCGGACTGCAAAACGACCAAGTGGTGCTCACAGGCTACTCAACTCGCAAAATGCACAAAAATGCCTACCAACAACAGCAAGATGAAATACTAAAGGCAACTACAGGAGCTGCGATTGAGGCTGATTATCACGCAGACGCACAAATACAAATATTTGACTTAAGAAGTATGTCGCAATGTTTTCCAGTTCAATTTACCTATCAGACAGCTCCGGTTCAAGTACAGTTTTTGCCGGAATCAAATTATAAATGCTGTGCAATGGCGAAAAATGGTACCTTGCTGATTATGGATGCAACATATGATTTGTCTCAGGCTGAAGTTTTTCAAGGTAACGCTTCCGGTGGAATTTCTACTGCTTTTGGAGTGTCTTCAAATGGTCGTATTATTGCTATTGGAGACAATCTCGGTGCGATTCATATATGGACAAATTATAATCAAAGCGAACTACAAATAAACCCAGAGAGTGTCATAAAATCAACATACTATGACCATAATTTGGACAATTTGCCCAACTATTATCCCAGTGAACCCGTGTGTTCTATTCTACCATCGCAAATGACGCGTGGTGACGGCCCCATGGACATGTTTAGTTTGAATCACGATGACACTGTTCCGGTTAAAGAATTTGAATATGGTGTATACTCCTACGAGGGCGGTAGAATCTCTATCAATAGGCCACCAATTGAGAGTGGGATGTCCTATTCTCCCTCCTATCTATTTTCGAATTTTCCAAAAGCTTTTGAGCATTCCTTGGCCACCATATCAGAACGTGCGTTGGCAATTAAGCCTGAAGTACTAGAGAAATCTAATGCTGTCGATGGTGTTGCATACATTGATGTAAATCATTTGGCAAGTGGAAGCATACCAAACCTGGATGATATAAGTGGTAATATACTCTACGGGAAAAATCAATTAAGCGTCTTGTATGAGGCAGATCCAAGATATCAATATCACGACGATGGTCGAGATATTAATGGATCTTATGGGGACCCTGAGGAAGGTGGTCTTACTTACTTTTCTGCTGACGGAAAAAAAGTTGAAGTACCCCCTGATTGTATACGTTACACAAACGCAGGATGGACAGGGAGCAAAATTGGCAAAGTTGTGGTTGGTGGGGGGTTAAATTTCAAGTCAACAACCGGAAAATACAACAATAGTCAATATGCTGGTTTGGAGAATGTTTTAGCAAACTCATACCTAAACCCATTGATAATGTCGCTTTACTTTTTGAAACCTGTTCGTAACTGCTTTATTGGGCACCTCAGTCCCTTGGATCCGTGCTTGACAGACGAACTAGGTTTTGTATTTCACATGTTGGACGCGATACAGAAGGAAGACATGCCGGATAAATCTATAAGTCTCCTAAATTTTCAAACAGTGTTTAGACGGATACCAGAGGCTGCGGCATTGGGATTGATGGAGCCATCGAAACTGAATATACAACGCCGTATTGGGCACGCAACTAGATTTTTAATGCAACACTTAATGAAAGAAATGCAGTTTACGGAAGACAAACAGAGAAAGCAAAAACAAAGGAATTTTCATCAAGCAAACAAATCGACAGATGAAAATTTTATTTCTGCGTGTAAGTTTGGAGGTATGGCCCTAGAAAAGTTATTTGGTATGGAATTTCACAACAAAGATAAATCTGCCAGTGGTCACGAAACTGACCGGTACACTACTTCTATGGTCGTGGACTTGTTGTCATTTAATGAGACCCAGAGATTGACTGAACAAAAACATGTTTCACAGGGTGTCGAGAAAGCTGGGGGAGATGACGTTGGAAGTACAAATGCTAGTGCATCACCACCAACCACATATTCTTTCACTGAAAGCTTACATAAAAGCATAACGAATACTGTACGCGTGTCAAGAGCTTGGTGTGAAGGTTCAAGAAAGTACGAACCTTTGAAAAAGTTCAGGAGGCCCAAACGGTTACCTCCATTGTTGTGTATTAATGTTATACCAAGCGATGACGGAGGAAAGGACTCAAAACCAAATGATAATTGGCTACAGGGTTGGAGAGAAATGAACACAATCAATGGTGGTGAAGATAATGTTGCGAATAACCGCTTTTTGCCGGAGCATTTTATGATCACATTATCTGATAAAGTTGTGTTTCAAGATACAACCAAAGGATGCAATAATGGCAGCAATGGTGTAGACTTGAAGGCGATTCACAGTGTAGACGAAGTCAGGAAAATACTAAAATCGAAAGGTAAAGGCTGTGGAACAGATAAAGTACGTGTATACGAAGTTATGGCCATAATATCTTGTGTTACGGACCCCATAAAGAACCATACAAGTGGGAATCAACACCTAGTGTGTCATGTAAAGGTGGATGTCGAAGCCACGGATTCCAAGAACACTTCGGATTCAAATAAGACGCCTCGCAGGAAATGGATGTTGTTCAATGATATTAAAATATCAAATAGTAGTGTTGCATCTGCTCTTTCTGCAAAGAACCAGATGGCAAACGATGATGATGTGCATCCGCTAGATTTTCGCCCAGCGTGGAGAACGCCATGCGTCTTGTTCTTCCGTTGTACCAACTTTGACTTGAATGGAAAAAGGTACGACGAGCAGCCTAATATTAATATTCCTCGAAGTGTTTTTCGTATGCCCTCACTGACATCAAAGCGACAGAGTCAGAACCAACATTATCGACGCACTTTTAGACCATTAGATGAAAATGAAAATCTTACGCGTGGAGACCTTGTTGCAATTGACTGCGAGTTTGTATCAACAGGTGCAGAAGAATCTAAGGTCGACAATAATGGCAGAAGGGTAGTGACAAAGCCAAGCAAATTAAGTTTAGCTCGGGTTAGCGTTACGAGGTCCAATGGTATTCCCTTTATTGACGATTATATTGTGAAGACAGAGCCTATTGTGGACTACTTAACGAGATTCAGTGGCATCATGCCTGGGGATTTGGATCTAAACACCTCCCGGCATCATTTAGTCACATTAAAAGGCAGTTATTTAAAACTAAGAAAGTTGGTCGATCAGGGTGTTACGTTTGTGGGGCATGGACTAAAAAAGGATTTTAATATGATCAACATCCATGTGCCGGCGGACCAAATTGTGGATACAGTGAACTTATTTCATTTACCAGGTCAAAGGATGATTGGTTTGGCATTTTTGGTTAAGCACTTACTAGGGGCTGGAATACAGGACTCAAGCCAAGGGCATGATTCGATCGAAGATGCCCATGGTGCTCTCTTGTTGTATAAAAAATACAGAGAATTGAAAATGAATGGAACATTAAGTGAGGTTTTGAATAAGTTGTATGAAATTGGTCACAGCAATCAATGGAAGTAGGTTTTAACGAATTACTTTGCTACCTGTGGCACTAGTATTGTGAGGCTGGATACTCGCGAGCCATGGCAATGCGCCATTACAATGGGGCGTTACTGACACTAAAAACAAGTTGTTTATGCCTTGTAACATTAAAATAGTACGTTCCAATTTCGGTCCGTGTAGTGTACGAACAAGCTAAAAAGATATTACATAACTTATAAGTGGTCACATAACATATCATAGGTATGGTATGATGATAAATACAATCATTTTAATTGAATGTTCTAACACTGTAAAATATCCAATTTATGTGTGTACATATTGTGTGTAGTATTCTACTTTGGCTTCTTTCGATAGTGTAGCTGGTCACTTAGTAACCTTAAAATCATTTTAATTTTCTAAAGAGGTAAATATTCGTGTATACATATACTCGTGTACACTTATATTACATTTTCATGGATGATGTAAAAAAAAAAAAAAAAAAATGTCATCTTGAAAGTCTTATATGAATAGTATCATAAACTGAAAACTATTTTGAATTACCTGTTCCTTTTTCAAGATCTATATTTTTTGCGTCTGCTTTTTGTTGAGCTTTGATGAAGCTTTTAATCATCTCTTGCTGCAAAGCAATGTACTGCTGATAAGTATCCACTCCATTTGCATGAGGCCCCTGTAGTTCTACAACTCTTATATTCCAACCCGCCTCTACAGCCCGTAACTGCTCTAAATTTTCAATATTTTCCTGTGAATCAGGATTGTTTTGAGATGGCAAGCGGGCAAACTCATACAATCTGGAAGGCCGATACACATACACACCAATATGTTGAAACTCGCATATGTCTTTCGCAATATGATGGCTTTTCGCTACTTGATAAAAGGGTTTCCTAGAAAAATTAATCGCATACCCAGTAGTATTCATATTAAATTTGCACTTAACAATATTTGGATCAAACATCTTTGTTAAGAAGTCTTCATTGCTATAATTGGATTGGCTCATAGGGGTTACAATTGTGGCCATATCGGCAGAATCATCGTCATAAAATTGGTCCAAACATTTTTCCAACGCAGCAGAGGATATAAATGGCTCGTCACCTTGAACATTAATGATGCTTTCCCAAGGAAAAGACGTTTTAGTTTGCGTTTGGGAGTATCCTTGTTTCACTAAAGCATTAACTATTCTATCTGTACCAGTCTTACAACCAAAGTCCGTTAAGATACCTTTTACGAATTTGCTATTGGAATTTTCTTGCACTAGGTCTAGTATTTCTTGGCTGTCGCTGGCCACCCAAACCTCATTTATTGAAGGACATTGTCTTACTTGGTCAACTGTTCTTAAAATCATCTCTCTCCCACATATTTTAACGAGAGGCTTCTTTGGAAATCTCTGTGACTTGAGTCTAGCAGGGATTATAGCTAATGTCTTCCTCATTCTCGTACACCGTGCGTCAGGAGGAACTAACTGTAGGCATAAAATCGATAACGTGCATGATAGCGTGGTTCAAAGGTGATTTGATTGCTTGAATTATGTTTCTGTAGTTACAAACGTAGCCTTGGTCTCGAGCGAATAAAAAAATAATTAATATAATAATAATAATAAATAATAATAATATGTTGTTCTTCTTCTCTCCGATGATGATGATGACGTGACGACTTAGGCTGCAGCAGCAACAAACAACACAACAACAACACAAAAATAATATAATAATAATAGCTAATACCGTGTGTAATAATAAAAAATAATAATATAAAAAAAAATATATATTATAATAATAATATATTAATGCTACTGCTTGTATTATCACCGCACCTGCCCTTGCAGCTTTCCGTAAATCCACCTCCGCAGCACTCACGTTAATCGAGAGCAGATCGCAAGCGAGAACACGTAATTGCCCCAGTTTTTTCCATTAGAATGACAAAATCAAAAAGACTAGCACTGAGAAAGCGCAAGCTCGAGGCAGCCCCTAATTCGGTAGTTCAAGCGAAATCCGCAGCAACGAGCGTCACTGATTTGCCCTCCAAGAGACGGCGAAGAGGCAACAGTGAACCCAGTATTGCTGGAGCATCTACAAGCACGGCTGATAAGTTTTTGCATTCTTCAAATGATAAGCCTTCTGTAGCTAATGAAAAGAATGTTAGTTTCAATGTGACAAGAGCGAATAGGCTTCAACAGAGTACCACACTACAACCGGCCGCATCAGGTTACGTGAAAAACTCGAAAGACTCACCAAAGTGCATAAGTTTGAACTACTTCTGCCAGTTCATAGATAGCTTTCTTCGAAAACAGTGCTTGACAAACAGTAGCAAAAAGCGAATTACCTTGCAATTATCAAATCCTAAGTGTATTGCAAGCCGTACAGATCACGTGCCCGAGATTTTTTTTAATAATATGAGTGATATGGAACTGAAAATGTGGAAAAATTTGCACTTTCGGGAGCTACAGTACTACCCACTTCACGACTATATGGACAGGCAAGCATTTTTGAATCCTCGCATGCGTGCAATTCTTTTTGATTGGATGACAGAGGTATGCCAAGAATACCAGTTAAAACGAGAAACGTTACATATAGCTCTCATTAATGTTGATAGATATCTGTCAGCAGTGAAAAATTTAAAGCGTTCCAAGTTACAGCTGGTTGGTGTTGCTTCGTTGTTGATCGCGTCGAAAGTAGAAGAAATATATGCACCTCGAGGAAGTGAGTTTGTCATGACGACCGATGGTGCTTACAGTGCTCAAGAGATTTTCCAAATGGAAATGAAAATGTTGAAAGTGCTCCAATGGAAAATTACACCAGTAACAACATTTACCTGGCTTAACCTTTACACCAGAAAAATATACCAATATTGTAAACTACGAAATGCGCTGAGCTCCAACGTACACTATACCTGTGCTGTCGGTAGTGCCCAGCAATACTTGGAGAGGAAGCGCTCTGATTGCAATAATAAAGCCCAGGGAAGTGCTGGGATCTTTGATGAAAATGATGATGTGATTGCGTCGGGCGTGCAAGTAGGAAGTGTCCCTGGAGCAGCTGCTTTTCCAACAGAACCCTTTGAAATGATCATGGAGAAAATAGACTTGTTAATATTGGACATGAAGTCGTTGCAATTTACTCCCAGTCTTATCACTGCCGCAATGCTGTACTATTTTTTGCCTCCATTTATGCCAAATTTGACAAAGGACGATGTTCTGGAAATCACAAAGTATAAAGTTCACCAAGTTAAAGATGTTATGAAATGGGCGTCTTTGTACTTGCGTAATTTTTCTCCCAAGACAGGGCCGAATGTGCGAGAATCGCAGTATAGAAAAGATATTTTACCCTTTGATTTTTACACTATGCAGCAGCATCACCCGAAGGCTCTGAGGCATTATACACGTGTATGGGAAAAACTCAATCAAGCCAACAAGAGCCAAAATTTAAAGATTCATGTCGTTGTGCGACAGTACCATGGTCGCAAATATGATTATGATGCCTCATTGAGTGCGAGTCTGAAACAGCTCTGTAAGGTGCATTCTGAAAACTTTGGGGTTGACATTGATGGATGTGAAATGTTGTTTTTCTCTGGGCCTGTATTTTCCGCCAACAGTAATATACTTGATACTGAAAATAACAGCTTGACAGTTTCCGATTTGGCCCCAAATAGAAGGGGTCAAACTGAAATATTTGCAATTTCTAGAAATGTTTACAACAACATAAATCGAATGAAATGCATATGTTATATTCAGGATATGGATACAATGGAACAAATTAAAAGCGATGAACGGGTAACCCCGAAGAGCCTTGGAATTAGTTATAGTGTTCGGCAGCGACAGTTTCCAGTATTTGGGATGAAAAAAGAAAATGCAGTGCACAATTTTGAAGTATTGAAACACGCTGTGGAAAAGTTTGTAACAGAGTATCAAAAACAATTCGAAGATTTGCTCTTCATGATAGACGGCTTTGTGATAGACTTTTCGAACGTAAATTCCCCCTTGCATCAAACTAGATACCCGTGTAGACTCAATCCGGATTCGACAGGAGGAAAACCGAATGCAAATTCCAAGGTGACTTGCGGAACTTCACACATTAGTGACCCCAGAAGCAATTCTAACCTGAAAAAGACACCCGCGACTGCACGAAAGAAGGCTCGACGGAATCCTCAAATATACCGTTCCGATTTTTCAGTAGCTACTAGGAATACACGGGAAGGTGGCCTGCTCCAGCTTATGTCTAACCTTTCTGGGAGTGTGGTAATTGAGTGCTACAAAAAACAATATTTTGGTGATGCCTATAACCTTCGAAACAGCCCTGAACAAAAATTAATTAGTGATGAAGTGCTAGAATGCAGTGATGTTTGCTAGGCCAAGCTGCTGCTTGTATTCTACGAAGTACACCAATTCTATAGGTGCGTAACGTGTTTTCAGGGTGTTATTACACGTATCATACACTAGTTAAAGTATTTTCACGTATTATATTAAGTTCTGTCTTTTTTTAAATTTAAATTAAGAAATATTGATACGAGTATATTTGTAACATTTGATCCATTTGATGATAGATCCCCTGTGAGCCTTTAGTAACCTTCAAATTGACCATTAATTTGACCATTAAGAAGTACAATAGAAAGCTGCAGACGCAGACCCAACATTAAAAGAAGACTACAAGATTTTTAGAAAAAAGTCTCGCTCTTATTTATGACGGGTTCACTATCTTCAACAAATTGATCATAATCAGAATGTTCGCTATCGGTACCTTTGATTTCGTTGATGCTATACGTTACGTTATCTCCATGTAGCAAAGGCATTCTTGATAAATCTGCTTCCATGTCCTCTTGTGAAGCGTATATTTTTCCATTTTCCCCTTCAACAACATCGCCAACTTTAGGCGGTGGATATTTCATCCAATATATGCTCAAGGCTATACCAACTATAATGGTTATGATATTTAAAGGAACAAAGGCATAAGTATATTGTTCTATAGAATTACCATATCGTTTGCTTAAATATGTACGGAGTGCACCGCTACCAAGGAGTTGTGGAACAACCATACAAGTCCCCAAGACACCTTGGAAAATACCAAAGTATTCCATGGGCGCGTAATGCATACTTAGGCGTATATAAATGATGAGAAACAAATTAAAACACATAGTCCAAACAATCATCCATAAGATTTGCACGGCAAAATTCGGTACCATCTGCAAGCTTGCCGTCAGAAGAAGCAAACAAACAGTATACCTAAGAAACTTCACAAGTCCAACTTGATCGCATAACCAACCCGCAAATATGGTAAAAATACTGCCAGTGATCCCGTAAATAACACTAAAAGCATCAACAAGCACGACCGCATCCTTGACCCCAAGCAACATCACGTAATAGTTGTACATCGATGCCATGGGATAAAATGCACTCCAGTAGATCATGCAAATAAATAATTGCGATAAGATGAGGGGGACAGGAAAATGTCTGAATATCTTAGCCGTCCCACTTATTCCGATCCAGGACTGTTTACAAACTTCACGAAAACTACTGGTGATGCCCGCTTTAATTGCAGCTTCTTTTATCCGTGAAATAGTTTCGCGTTCGCGTTTACTATCAGAATTTTTAACGCTGTCATGAAGCATGATATCACATTTTTCAGTTGTGGCTGAGTTGCCATAGTTGCTTTTCTCACGTTCGCGTTCTGCAGTGTCTTCCACTACCAACAGGTAATGCAATGAATTCTCAGCCTTACTCGGAGCACCAAGGTAAGTCAAAATTGCCACCACCATCGACACACCAGCAATTATAAAAAAGAATGTCTGCAACGTAATGGCACCGGTATTTATGATAGAAACCCCAAGGATTGCAATTGTGTCGGAAATTGCCAAGGAGGCACCGTACATGGAATTAATTAAGTTTTGCCTCTGAGGCATTAACCACTGGAAACCCAGTATTGCCATGCTATTCATGCTGCCACCAAGGGATGCCATAGGATATCCAATAAAAAGGATCCAGTTAAGATTAGCGTTGGATATTGCTATGGCCATGCACAAGGTGCCAAGTGCCGCAAATAGTGCCCCCATTGCTGCAGACGCTCTTGGTCCAAATATATCATAAGACAAACCTAGGGGAATACTTAACAAGGACCCAAAAGAAAACCCTACCACCTGTACTTCATTTAATGCGCTTGACGAGTGATTATACGTTGAGCCCAAAACATGCAGTTCACCAAGAAGAGGCTCCATAGTCACCCAAGAATTTAGTGGCCCCGACGCAATACAACATAAAAGAAATGTTGTCACGAAGTAGAAAAACCTTTTTTCAGGGGTCTTGAAACGCCTTGCAAGCAGAGGTTTGTATTCCTTAAACACATCTCTATCTTTTGAACACGGACAAAGCCCTCTGAATAATATAATTAACGGATTAGATCGAATAACATCATGCATGTTGCTATTACCACCAGCCCTGCTTGCCGGCTGAGCTGTCAGTGGACCAGGACTG
>JACLAC010018612.1_pt1 | contig 13581 bp, 4 predicted proteins | sample 8027881 | NCBI WGS metagenome assembly JACLAC01 (sample SAMN15725517, study PRJNA655200) | protist metagenome | isolation source: fluorescence activated cell sorting (FACS) single amplified genomes of... | place: Spain: Blaines Bay Microbial Observatory, Mediterranean Sea | collected 2016-01-19 | reverse complement strand
CAAGGCGAAACCCAATACTGTCATTTTGGGTTGTATTTGCAATGGACAATCGATAACTTATGGGAAGACGTGTGGAATAGTTTTTATAACTACCTCCTCGTACGACACCTGTTGAGGAATAATCTGATACAGGATCTGTAGCAATTGTTGGCCAAGAAGAATCATATCCATCATGAGCCCATTCCCAAACGTTACCACTCATGTCATATAAAGAGAAGGCATTGGCGGTTTTTTCACCAACAGCATGGGTTGTTACAAGGGAATTAGAAACGTACCAACCAACCAATGTAAGTACACTTCCTCCAGAAAAAGGATAATCCTCTTGAGCTCGAGCAGCAAAATCCCATTCAGCTTCTGATGGAAGACGATAGCCATCACAAGTCAACAAGTCAGTTCCTGTATAACTACTGCTCTCCGTACAAGACCAATCAGTCAAACTATCGGCTGTTTTTGTACAATCATAACAAGAATTGAGACCTTCAAAGGAAGACAATATATTAGCAAAAGAGGCCGCTTCATGCCAACTGACCGTTTCTACGGGTTTGGTTGAACCTGTATGTGTTGATGGATTATATCGCATGGTTTCTTCATACATCTGTTGGGTAACTTCTGTAGACATAATTGAATAATCGACAGAAAGAGTGTAGCAAGTCCAATCATAATCTGCGTCACAACCAAGTGCTTCATCTGCTGTTATATCAACAAAAGTATCAATGAATGCACCATCACAGTCGATGTCTATAGATATTGGACCTAGTGAAGTACTCGCATCATCGCAGTCATAATCTGTCAAGATTCCATCACAATCCGCATCATCTGCAACGATTGTGGAAGATGAATCATCATCATCACAGTCATCAGTGCTTTGGGTAGCATCACAATCCGCATCATCTGCAATATCACCATAAATTGCAGAGGTGTCATCACAATCATCAGCTGTTTCAACCCCATCGCAATCCGCATCTCCTGAAACGATTGTGGAAGATGAATCTTCATCATCACAATCATCCTCAGTTAAAATACTATCACAATCCGCATCATCTGCTTGTGAGCCATAACTTGTAGAGGTGTCATCACAATCGTCTCCACCAGCAGATGTATTTAGAACCAAGTCACAATCCGCATCATTTGCGATATCTCCATAAAGAGTATTTCCATCATCACAGTCATCATCTGTTTCAACCCCATCACAATCCGCATCATCTGCTTGTGAGCCATAGGAAGAATCGGTATCATCACAGTCGTCACCACCACCACTTTCATTGATGACAGCATCACAATCCGCATCAAATGGTTTGTATCCCAAGGTATCATCTGTATCATCACAATCTGAAATAGTGATGACAGTATCACAGTCAGCATCATTAGCTATGGAGAGAAGACTATCATCATTGTCATCACAATCATCTCCACCAGCAGATGTATTTAGAACCAAGTCACAATCTGCATCATTTGCGATGTCTCCATAAATAGAACTATTGTCGTTACAATCATCAGCTGTGAGAACACCATCACAATCCGCATCAGCTGATTTGCTACCTAGATCATCATCATCATCATCGCAATCATCTCCACCATTATCTGTATTAACAACCCCATCACAATCCGCATCTGTTGCTTTAGTGTTGGAAGATGAATCGGTATCATCACAGTCATCATCGGTTAAACTACCATCACAGTCAGCATCATTAGAGATATCACCTAAGGAGGTATCACTATCATCACAATCATCAGCTGTGAGAACACCATCACAATCCACATCTGAACTTTTACTGGTAGAGGACGCATCTAAATCATTACAATCATCAGCCGTGAGAATAGCATCACAATCGCGGTCATAACCAATATTTCCTAAAGAAGCATCATCATCATCACAGTCGACATTAAACAGTACAGCATCACAATCCGCATCTTGTGTGAGGGAGGTTGAATCAGGATCATCATCATCACAATCATCAGCAGTTAAAATACCATCACAGTCCACATCCGCAGCAGCACTACCATATAAGATGCTTTCATCGTTACAATCATCTCCACCATTGTCTGTATTTAAGATGCCATCACAGTCTGCATCCTCAGTTCTATTGGTCGATGTGGATAAGGTATCATTACAGTCATCATATACAATAATTCCATCACAATCCGCATCTATTTCTAGAACCGTTGAGTCAGGATCGTTATCATCACAATCATCTTCACTTACATAACCATCACAATCCGCATCATCATCAACAGAGAAAGACAGCATATTGGTATCATCACAGTCATCAGCAGTTAAAACACCATCACAATCCGCATCTTCAGAAATTCTATTTGCATTGGGATCAAGATGACTACAATCATCTGTATCTTCAATCCCATCACAGTCATAGTCATCAGCTTTCCAACCATATAAAGCATCAAAATCATCACAATCTTGTTCTGTTGGAACCGTATCACAGTCTGCATCCAATAGGATAGAGCCTAGGGAAGTATCATCATCATCACAATCGAGTTGGCTTCCATCATCCGACAGTGCATTAACTCCATCACAATCAGCATCCAAAGACAATTCAAATCGTTCAGCATTGCTATCATCACAATCTTCTCCACCACCCAGACTGTTTAAGACACCATCACAATCAGCATCATATAAGAAATCACCCATGGTATCATCATTGTCATCACAGTCATCTGTATAAATTACACCATCACAATCCGCATCTGTTGTGATATTTCCTTTGGTATCATCATTGTCATCACAGTCGACACCTGCTTCATATACCATTCCGGTTGAAGCATCACCATATCCATCACCATCGGCATCCAACATACAAGCGAAAAGATCATTTTTTTCTGCGGATCCCATGAAAATATCGGCATTGTTGTCATCGCAGTCATCCCCGTCAAATAAGGTACTAATACCTCCATCTCCGTCTGCATCTGCAATCTGTTCAGAACAGGTCGATGCTGTTCCACTTGAATTGGGAACAGTTCCTGAAAATTGGAGCGTACCATTTACATCATTGCCGTAAGCATCTATTGCATGAATGGTCATTTCAAAAGAAAGAGGCGTTCCCAAAAGAGGGGTTCCAGTATCTGTTCCTGTATCAACTGTGCCAAAGGAAACAAATCCAGTGCCTAAGGTATATACATCTTTGAGATCTGATGCTAATGCATGACAATCTGTGGTGTCTAGTGATATCGTTGTTTCTGAGGTTCCTGCATCATAAAATCCAACATCTTCACAAATTCCTGTTTGTTCTATATTTAAAGAACAAGTCCCAAGATCTTCATAAAAATCAGCCGCAAAGTAGACCATTTGTGGTGTGTCTGAATTGGAATAGGAAAAACGAGTGGTGAGATCTAAATTTTCACATAATTTCAAACGTCGAGTTGTATTGTCGGCAAAGTAGATATAAACGTCATCTGTACATGTGACTTCCTCAAGATCAACATATCCATCACAATCATTGTCGAGATCATCTAAATAATCTTCAGGTTGACCAGGGTGAATATTGGGATTGTCATCATCACAATCATCCCCACCAACGTCGATATGTGCATGGAGATCTCCATCATTATCAAGTCCATCAACACCATTACAGTCTTGATCCTTTCCATCTAGGTCATCATCAATCATGGAAGGGTTAATAAAATAATTGCTGTCATTACAATCATCCCCACCGTACTCCTCAGATAAAAAACCATCTAGATCTTGGTCATAATCACTTTTTTCATCACAATTTTGATCTATGCCATCATACCAAATTTCAGGAACGAGTGAAGAAAAGGTTTCATCATCATCATCACAATCGAGTCCGCCATATTCAATTGCATCATCTCCATCGTGATCCATATCATAGTCTGACCAGCCATCACAATCTGTATCTATACCATCATACCATGTATCTGGGGAACCAAAAAAGATAGTGGCATCGGTATCATCACAGTCATCTCCACCCATAGTCGTTGTGTCCTGTCCATCTCCATCTTGATCAAAATCACTTGAACCATCACAATTATCATCGAGTCCATTGTACCAAATCTCTACAGCTTGCGTATTGATACTCTCTAGAACATCGTTACAATCGGTTCCACCAACCAATTCTGTTTCTTCTCCATCCCCATCTTGGTCATAATCACTTGAACCATCACAGTTTTGATCGATGCCATCGTAATAGGATTCTTCAGCAAATGTTCCGATATCTGGGTCTAGATCATCGCAATCCACCCCAAAATAATCTGTGGACATCTCTCCATCTCCATCTTGATCAAAATCATTTGCACCATCACAGTTTTGGTCGATTCCATCATACCAAGTCTCAGGAGCATAGGGGGCAACTGATGGATCTTGGTCATCGCAATCGACACCATTACCATACTGATCAGAATCAAATCCATCCCCATCTTGATCGAAATCACTATTGCCTTCGCAATCTGCATCGACCCCATCATACCAAAGGTCATCAGCCCCTGGAAAGATATTAGGGTCGTTGTTATCACAATCATCTCCACCACTAGAGACTGATGGAAAACCATCTTGGTCGGTATCAATACCATCTACACCATCACAGTTCTTGTCGTTACCATCTCCAACCATGTCCAATGCTTCTGGTTTTGTATATCGGTCTTGATCATCACAATCATCTCCACCACTCAATATGGAAGCATATCCATCTCCATCTCCATCTGTTCCATCCATTCCATCACAAGACTGGTCGATTCCATCACCGATAAAATCAACAGCTCCTAAAAATATATTTGGATCAGTGTCATCACAATCACCATCATTTTCAGACAAACCATCTCCATCATCATCCGTATAGATAGAATTTTCACTCGATGGTTCTGTACTTGCTTCACCGGCCGGTTCCGTACTTGCTTCACCTGCCGGCTCTGTACTTGCTTCACTTGCCGGCTCTGTGCTTGCTTCACTTGCCGGTTCAGCGGCAGTATCTTCAGCACATTCCTCGGAATCTGAACAACCATCATCATCACAGTCTACAAGGTCATCTCCATCATTATCCGTTTCATCAGAACAATCGCCATCTTCTGAACCTTCTAGTTGTCCATCTTCTGATGATGGTTCACTGGGATTATCTTCAGGTGTAGTTGTATCCTTGTCATCACCACAAGCGATTAACAATAGCGTTATCAAACCAAAACACACCATAATATCTCCGAAATAGGTATCTTATATCATGTTATAACATACCTCTTATATCGTATCTAGCATTGAAAAGTACAGGGATTAATTTTTTTTCTATTGATATGAAAATTATGGGGCCTGATAGCTTACTAAATCTTCTATTCCCAATCGTGGACCAGAATGAGAAAAAGCAGTCCAAGAGATGTCATTTTTTCGGGGTTCTAAGTACGTTCCTAGATCTTGTAACGAAGTTGCAGCTAAAGCAGGGTTTAGAGAGTATTTATCGGCAACTGGTTCAATCGTTCCATCTTTTCTCGCTTGTGCACTGTCTCCCATAATCAATACATCATTGACGATATAGACTGCATTACCTAGGGTATGTCCTACAACAGAGATTACTTCAATAGTGACATCTCCAAAATATTTGATATCACCATCTTGGAGTTCCTCATCTAGACGACCTCCCTCTTCTTCTATCAACTCTTTTTCTTCTGCGAGAGCATACGTTGTTGCATTCGGAAACATCGATGTCCCATTCATGTGATCACTATGGCCATGTGTAAAAAAAATAGCCTGTACATCATCAGCAGAACGATGATCAAGTGTTTCGAGATGCGTAAAAATTGGTTTGGCTTTTTCATTGAAACCAGAATCTATGAGTACGATACCAGCATCATATTCTACAATAAATGTGGACGTAAAAACATCTTTAACTTGTGTTATTGGTCCATATTGCCAATTGTCTTCTATTGGTGATCTGGTACAAGATATGGCACATAAGAACAATAACATTGATCCCTCCAAAGATACGATTCTATAAATAGAAAAACCAGATCGTCAAATTGTTATTTCTTCATGAAAAGAAACACTTCAAAAATCCTCTAGAGGATTCTACATTTCATGTACGTTCTATATGTTCAAGTGCCCATCTGGCATGCTCTTCTAACATCGGATCTGATCCAGAGATGATTTTCTTTAAACACAGGGCCAGAGAATCTTCTTTAAGATTTCCCACGACAATACAAGCATTTCTTTTTAATTGTCTTGCTCCTGCTCTACGCAAAGGTGTTCCAGCAAAATGATCATCAATTTCTGTCTGAGGAGCCATCAATAACCATTCCAAATCAACAAACGGTTGTTTGGGTTTGGGAGCAAGGTCTTGAAGATTTCCTAGAGAATCAAATTTTTGACCATTATGAGGACAGACATCTTGGCATATATCACAACCGAACAACCAGTCTCCAATCTGTGTCCGAAATTCCAAAGGAATGCTTCCTTTGTGTTCGATAGTCAGATAGGAAATACATTTACGAGAATCAAGTTGATATGGGGCAACAAATGCATCAGTCGGACAACCTTCGAGGCAACGAACACATGTTCCACAATGATTTCGTTGGAATGGAGAATCTGGTTCTAGGTCTATGTTCAACAACAACATAGCTAAGAAAAAATAGGAAGAATCTCCGGGAGAGATGAGCATTGTATTTTTACCAATATAGCCAAGTCCAGATGTTTCAGCCCAAGCTCTTTCTATGAAAGGACGTGAATCAACACCCCAAAATCCTCGAGATGTTGGGTAGGTATTTTGTATCATCACCGCCAGTTTTCTTAATCTCTTAGTAATAACCTTATGGTAATCTCTTCCCCAAGCATACATAGAAACTCTTCCTGTCGGATATGAAGGCCGTTGCGGAACGGGCCAACGATAGTCTATACCCAATGTCAATACAGCCTTTGCATCATGAAGCAATTGTTGTGGCTTTTCACGAGGGGGTCTAGAACGAACCATCCATCCCATCGTGGCATGATGACCTCGTGCCAAATAGGAATCATAATGATCTATACCCAAACCAGTTGTTACTTGAGCAACCTTTATTCGATTGAAACCCAAGGACTTAGCCATGCTTTGTATATGCTCTTTACGAGGATCCATAATTTTTTTCTTCAAATAAATGAGTTCAAAGTCTTGACAAAGCAAGACTTTTTGTGCAAATTAAATATATGTCAAAGTCTAAACGTTCTTCACAACTCAATCAAGATATTTCTGAGATTTTATCAGGTTCACCTGCTCATGATTCTACCTCTAAACCATCAAGACGTCAAAAAACGACTCGGAGTTCAGCAAAAAAAACAACCAAGAAATCGACCAAAAAAACAGCTAAAAAATCGACTCGGAGTTCAGCAAAAAGAGCAACGAAAGGATCGGTCAAGAAACCGGTTTCCAAAAAAACGACAAAAAAAACGACAGGAAAAGCAAAGAATAAAAATTCGAAATCAGCGGTTGTTCAGAGAAGAAAAAAATCTCCAAGTAAAAAAAGAAGTACTTCAAGAAAGTCATCAGTACGTTCTGCACGTAGCAAAACTGTGTTGCAATGGCTCCATTCAGCTGGAGTCTATCTCGGTAAAATGTTCTTATGTACAGGGGTTGCAGGTGGTTTGGCAGGAACAACTTTGACGTATTTTTCCTATCTATCAGCTGAACAAGATGTTCAAAGGTGGTTAGACCCTACACTTGTTCAGGAAAATAAAGGTGATTTGGGGCGGTTGTATTCAGCTCCATTGTCCTATTGGAGTGGGCTTCCTCTTTCAATTGAGGAAGTTGTAGAAGATTTGAAAATGGCTGGTTATGACAATGTTCCTATCAAAAAAGTTAGAGACAAAGGAGACTTCGGTTATGCTCTTGAAAGAAAGGAAATAGAAATTATTGTAGATGATGGCACAGCCATATTTTTTCATTTTCAAGATTCAGAGATATCTAAAATTGTAGATTCCAATGATACCTCTTTAGGTGTGGTTGAGTTACGACCACTACAATTAGCTGAGTTTCGGGGGAAGGATAATAGAACGCAACGTAGAGTTCAACTAGAAGACTTACCATCCTATGTGCCAGCTGCGGTTTTAGCGGTAGAGGACTCGCGATTCTATGGTCATCAAGGCATTGATATTATTGGTTTGATAAGAGCTGTGGTGGTAAATGTGATTTCAGATGCTAGAAGTCAAGGAGCATCAACAATAACACAACAACTCGTCAAAAATCTTATCTTACAAAATTCTTCTAAGACCTATGAACGAAAATTAAAGGAGGTTTTTCGAGCAGTTGCTTTAGAGGATGTAATTTATGCATCTATTTTAGAGGACTATGAACAACAAAATCCATCTTTACATTATGACAATCCCCAAGAACAATTTCAATATGAACAGAAAAGACAGGAGATTTTAACCAAAAAGGTCAAAGATACAATTATTGAATTGTATCTGAATGAGGTTTATTTGGGACATAGTAATGGTGTTGCTATTTACGGTGTAGAACAGGCATCGAGAACTTTTTTTGGAAAATCGGCATCTAAATTAGAAGTCGATGAAGCAGCGATGATTGCTGGTATGATATCATCTCCCAATACCTATTCTCCCATTCGTCATCCTGATAGGGCGAAGAAAAGAAGAAATGTCGGATTGATTCGTTTGGAAAAAACACATGTGATTACTGCAGAAGAACGAGAGCAATATCAAAAAAAGGAATTGAACATACAAGCAGAAAATTTTGCTCGTCGCTATCCTTGGTTTGTCAATCATGCTATCGGTTATATTCCAAATGATATCATGCAATCTGGTTTACAAGGTAAGAATATCTACTCTACCATCAATCCTACCTATCAGAGAATCGCTGAAAAAGCAGTTTCTGTTAGTTTGAAAAAACTCGAAGAAGTATATCCAGAGAGCAAAGGCGTTCAGATTGCCTTATTGTCACTCCACGCTCGTACAGGAAATGTAGTAGCGATGGTTGGAGGACGTGATTTTAACTCCTCCCAATTCAATAGAGCCACCCAAGCAAATCGTTCTGTCGGCTCTATAATTAAGCCTTTGATGACGATGTTAGCTATGGATTTAGAACCTTCGATTTCACCGGGTTGTTTTATCGAAGACAAGCCTATATCAATTGATTCCACGTCGGGAAAGTGGACTCCTAAAAATTATAATGGTGGTTTCAAAAATGTTATGACTCTTCGAGATGTTATCAGAACATCACAAAATATTCCAATGGTTAATCTCTATACATTTATGCAGAAACAACACGGTGATGATTGGTTGTCCAAACCATCTAAGGAGATGGGACTCGTGGATATTACCACCTATCCGTCTTCTTCACTAGGTGCTTTCTCTGCAACTCCACTGCAAATCGCAGGTGCGTATACGACAGTTGCAGCCGATGGTATTTATACCAAACCAAGATTTATTACACAAGTTCAGTTTGATGATGAACAAGAGAAAGAAACAGTACAGTTTCCTTCTAAAAGTACCAGAATATCTCAGGGTACTTCAGCATGGCTAACTCGTGATATGATGGTCTCGGTCATGGAAAATGGAACTGCGATACGGGCTAAAAGTTTTGGTGTAGAAGGAAATTTTGCTGGAAAAACAGGAACGACAAATGCTGGTAGAGATGCTTGGTTCGTTGGGTTGGACCGTGATATTATTACTGTGGTATGGGTTGGCTTTGATGATAGTCGTGCCCTAGGATTAACCGGAGGGAAAGCTGCTATACCTACTTGGAGCAGGTATAATGCTTGGTTGGGATTTGGTCGCTATCCTTTTTTACCGCAACAAGAACTCCAATCCTATGATATTTGTGTTGATGTTAATTGTGCGGAAACGACAGAAGAATGGTTTGTTGATGGATATGGACCAGCCAGAAGAATGCGGGTTCTAGAGCAATTATGGGGTGGGAGTTCATCAACCAAGTGGGACAACCAATGTACGATTGGTAATGTCTCTATAGAGTTGGATGGAATTACATCTGGTCCCTCAAAAGAGGCCGTTCTTAAGAAAGATAGTTCTCCCATCGAAGAAGAAAAACGCAACATAATGCATCGTTCCAACAGAAGGAATGAACAACAAACAAGTGAAACTGATGAACAGCCCAAACGAAAATTGTTTCAACGCAATAGGAAAGAAAAGTAACGTATGTTGATCGCGTTCTTTGATTGATATGGTGTCGTTTTATTTTTGTACTTCGATGAGTTTCTTGGCTTTCTCAAACAGTTTTTGACCTTTTTCGTATTGATCCATTTTTGCAAAAATATTGGCTTGTAGAAGTAAGACATTTGGATTTTTACTTTGTGGTGAATACAAAGGAGATAATGCGGTTTCTGCCTCTTTATATTTCTTTTCATTAAATAAGGCTTGTGCATATTGAATTCGTACAGCGGGATTTTTAGCAATCTCGATGGATTTCTTGTAGTAGAGACTGGACTGTTCATAATTTTTTTGATTGCTATAAAGATTTCCAATGAGACGGGCTACATCGGCTGTTGGAAAATGTTCATATTCCTGTAGAAAATAATTGAGACCTTGTTCTGATTTATCTTGTGCAATAGAGAGTTTGGCAATCGAGGAAAATACATATTGTCGTGGAATATCATCTTGTGTGGAGGCCATGAGCAATTCGTGAGCTATGGATAATTGTTGGCTTCGAAATAATGCAATCCCAACCAGTGCTTGTAGTTCTCTATTTTGTGGTGCAGCCTTTAAATATTCTTTTCCCAAATCCAAAGCCTTTGCTAAAGATTTGTTGTCGATTAACATCTTTAAAAGACCAGCTTGGGCTTGTTGATCTGTCGGTACTTGCTCAAGCAAACTTTCCAATAGATCAATTCCCTTAGAAAATTCACCCATTTCTGCATACACATTAGCCATATTCATACGTAGAACTGAGGATTGAGGTTGTAGTGATAATGCCATTTCATATACAGAAATAGCTTGGTTGTATTTTTTTTGTCTTGTATAGAGAGCTGCCAAACCAATTCGAGCTTCTGCAATCTGTGGTTCTTGTTGAAGTATCTCTTGGTATTTTTGTTCTATGATCAATTCTATTTCAGCACGTTTTTTAGGTGTATCACGGCTCTGTTTTTGCAACTTCCGAATATATTCAATCTTAACTATGGTTTCCATTTTATCTTTTGCATCAACATTGGATAATTCATTCTGTTCAAAGTCATTGGAAATATATCCGAGAGCAGCCAACTGATCGACAACTTGGTTGTTGATGTTGCTCTGACTTTGAACTTCTGGTTGCAATTGATATATCTCTTTCCCTTTTCCCTCCAACTGAGAAGGAATTTTTTCTTGAGGAAGAAGATTTTGTTTTTCCTCATGATCTGATATTACTTGATATAGGTGAGGAGAGGGGGTCTCTATGAGTTTTGTTCCTCGACCTACAACAGCTATTTCTGGGTGATAACCAAAACGAACTTGGGGTTGTGTCGACTCCATGTATACAAAATCACGGTCCAGCGATTTTTGTTCTAACGTTGGACTAATATCAAGACCGTCGATGTTTTCTAGTTGTGATGTTACACCTGCTAAAGCAAGGATTGTTGGGGCGATATCTATACCACTGACCGTATTGATCTTATCTATATGACCGGATTGAAATTCTGGGTGTCTGTCTTTCCAATTTTTACTTGGCTTGATGATAAGGGGGACTTGCATGGTTGTATTCCAAACAAACATACCGTGTCCATTTTCTTGATGTTCACCAAAGGACTCTCCATGATCTGCAGTTATGACCCATGTAATATTGTCAGCACCTACCATATTTTCAGCAATCTCTTGTAATCTTTGAATCTCACGATCTACATAGGAAATTTCAGCATCATAGAGATCTGTAAAGTTATGGGCAAAATCATCAGGAACTTCATGTGGATGGTGTGCATCATAGAAGTGGGCCCACATAAAAAAAGGTTGATCTGAACTTTGATCCTCTAACCAACTCACCAAATCGTCAACAACAGTTTGGGCATTTCTCTCTAATCTCCAACGTTGGTTGTCATGTTCTCTTTCTATACGATCAAAATAGGCATCAAACCCCTGTGAGAATCCCCATATTTCAGTGGTGACAAAAGCTGAAACCGAGCCGGCAGTTCGATATCCTTCCTGTGATAAAATCTCTGTGACTGTAGTTAATTCTTCGGCTAAAATAGCATCACCATTGGAGTGAATACCATGTCGTGATGGATATAATCCAGTAAACATACTTGTGTGTGATGGTGTGGTTAGTGGTACTGTCGCATAGGACTGTTCATAAATTTGACCTTCAGACGCAATCTTATCAATCGTAGGTGTTTTGGCCTGTTCATAGCCATAACAACCCAATCTATCTTGACGTGTGGTATCCAATGTTATAAAAATAACAGAAGATGGTTTCGATTGGGGCATCTCGGAATCTTGTGTAGAACAAGAGAGAAGAAAGGGAAACATCAACAACATTATCATTTTTCCGTAGTTCCATTTTTATATTCTATTATTGTCATATCACAGTTGTTCTGTAAACTCGATTGGTCTTTGTCTCATTAAGGGAGACGTTCTACGATCTCATTCGCTAGATTTCTAAAATGTTCATCAGAGCTTTTTTGTGCTTTGGAAGCAAAGGAACGGGATTGATTAAAATCTCCCAATCCTTCATAAATATGAGCAAGTCCTATCCAAGATGGTACCCAAACCTCTTCAAAAATAGAAGGGTTGTCTTGTTCATTCCATCGAGAAATTAATTCTTCATATAAAACCAGTGCTTCTTTCTCTTGATCATTTTGTATCAATGCAGCTGCATGTATTTCTGTGACAGAGGTATCCCAACCAGGACCCAAATCGAAAGCTTGCCAATCTTGAATTACTCCAATGCACTCTTTGGGAGATTCCATTTCCAATGCAATTGTAGCTAATGTCAGAATTGTCTGTGTTTGGATTTCACGATTTGAACTCTTCATCAAGGTCTCAAACTGTTCTTGTATCAAAGGCAATTTTTGTAGATCGGCAAATGGTAACTCCTGTTGTTCACTGCGACTTTTTCCAATATACAATTGGAGTTGACTCATCTCTATCCATTCTCTTTGATAATTTTCATTGGCTAACCCTTTGGCTTGTTGTAGACTATTTTGTGCATCTGTCCAATTATCTTCCTGTAAGTAGAGTTGGGCTTGGTTATACAGTGCATTATAGCGAATGCTTTGATCTGTACTGTTGTCTGAGATTTTTTGCCATTCTTCTGAAGCAGAAGGGTCTCCCTTATCGGTTAATATAAGAGCTAAAAGTTGTGACTTACGAGATTCTTCTTCCTCTGTTGCGGTTTCAATGGAAGAGAGAAGTTCTTTTGATTCATCCAATTTTCCTTCCAATCGATAAATATGTGCGATTTGGATTTGAACCGTAACACTTTGTAAGACTTGATATTGATCAAAAACCCCTTTGGCTTGTTTAAAGTCAGAACGTTCAATTAAAAGGTCTGAAAGTTCAATGCTCAAAATCTCCTTATATTGGGGAGATAAATCAAGTGTTAAAGCTTGTTGATAGGCATCGATAGCCTTATCGAATCTTCCTTGTGTTCTGTATTGTGTAGCACTTTCTAGTGTGGTTTGTGCGACTAGTGTGGGGTTAGATCTCCCTAAGAGAAGTCT
>JACLAC010016609.1_pt1 | contig 13583 bp, 12 predicted proteins | sample 8027881 | NCBI WGS metagenome assembly JACLAC01 (sample SAMN15725517, study PRJNA655200) | protist metagenome | isolation source: fluorescence activated cell sorting (FACS) single amplified genomes of... | place: Spain: Blaines Bay Microbial Observatory, Mediterranean Sea | collected 2016-01-19 | reverse complement strand
TCAGGCATTGATTCACCGACTCGAAGAACTCTTTGACCGCCTCAAAAAAGTTGAATCTCACTTGCCATGACGGAGGAATCTTCCACTGTTGATTTGGAACACCCTTCTGCGGTTCATTCTGAGGCTCCTTCACGCCTCAGAGCATCTTCCCAAGGGAAGCGCCTCTTTGGTCTCCTGATAGATCTTGTCCTGATTATCCTCATTCTCAATACTCTCGACAGCCTTTTTCGGCAGGAACACTGGGATCTTAAGCAGCAGGCTCGTAGCTGGTTGGACCTCACTTGGTTCTATGGTGGGGCTCTTCTCTTTTTAGTTTTTAGAGATCTTTCACAGAACGGCAGCCCTGGGAAACGCATGTTGGGCATGTGTCTGCGTAAGATTGAAAATCTCAATGAAAGAGTGCCAAAAGACCGACTGTTCAAACGTAATTTGAGCTTATTCATTCTGCCTTGGGAAATTTGGGAAATTTTTCGAGATCCTTACGGAAGGCGCTTGGGAGATCGTTTAGCAGGAACGGTAGTCATTGATAATCCAGATGCGATGCGCCCCATGCGCCGCCTGCTGCTTTCAAACTTGTTGTTCTTTGGTTTCTTCATCATTGCCTTGGGCCTGCAGCAGCCAAACATGCGCAAGACCTCAGCTTTTCAAGTGGCCTATGAGGTAGTCAAGGAAGATTCAAGATACCTAGCATTGAAGGCTACGGGATTTGAATTAGAGGAGCCAGAATTACATCTTGATTTCAGGGAAGATGCAGAAGATTCCAGAGTTCGTTTCAGAGTAAATCAAGATGATGAGGTCCAGATCTTTGAGGTCGTACTTGCTTTGATACAGGAACCCTCAGCTCATTGGGAATTCAAGGGCTTGAAATTTCAGACCCTCAAGCAAGAAGAGGAAGATTAAGTAAAATTTTAAAGAGCGGTTGCCACACATAGTAAGAGCGTGGTAAAGTCTGATTTTTCTGAATTTCTTAAAAGGATAAAGCAATGGATCTCGCTGGTGAACATATTTCTCTAATGGACACAACTCTTCGTGATGGTGAGCAGACCCAAGGAGTCTCGTTTACACCTGCTGAGAAGATGAACATAGCAAAGGCTCTGCTTCAGAGAGTTGGGGTTGATAGGCTGGAAATCGCTTCAGCGAGGATTTCACAGGGAGAACAAGAAGCTGTTCAAAATATAGCAGATTGGGCAAGCGACCAAGGGTTTCTGGATCGTGTTGAAGTGCTTGGTTTTTGTGATTACAAGAGAAGTGTCGACTGGATTTTCGACTCAGGTGCCAGAGTACTGAATTTGCTAACCAAGGGAAGTGAAAATCACTGCAAAAATCAGCTTCGGAAAACTCTTGAAGAACACGCTGCGGACATACGCCTAACGGTCGAATACGCCAAAAGTAGAGGCTTGCATGTCAATATATATCTCGAGGATTGGTCAAATGGTTATCGAGATAAGCCAGAGTATGTCTATAACCTAATGGGGCACTTGGAAGGATTGGATATCAAGCACATTATGCTCCCAGACACCCTCGGAGTGCTATCTCCAGAGGAAGTCTTCAATAGCTTGAAAGACATGACCTCACGATTCCCATGGGCTACTATCGATTTTCATCCTCACAACGACTATGGCTTAGCCACCGCCAACTGCCTATACGCAGTCAAAGCAGGAGTTCGTAACCTGCATTGCACAATGAACTGCCTGGGTGAAAGAGCCGGAAATGTTTCCCTTGCTGAAATTTCAGTAGTCCTTCGTGATAAGTTGGGAGTTCACCTCAGCATTGACGAGACGAGCCTTGTACCAGTTAGCGAGATGATCGAGACATTCTCAGGTAAGCGATTGGCTACGAATTCTCCAGTAGTGGGCACCGATGTTTTCACTCAAACAAGTGGAATTCACGCTGATGGAGACAGGAAAGGTGGCCTCTATCACAATCCTATTCAGCCAGAGCGTTTTGGTAGACTTCGAAGTTATGCACTGGGAAAAATGAGTGGCAAAGCATCCCTCGTAAAAAATCTGGAGATCCTGGGTCTGCAGCTTTCTGAGGAAAATTTGCGAAAAGTACTGGAAAGAATCGTTCAGCTAGGGGACTCAAAGAAAAATCTGACTCCAGCGGATTTGCCCTTCATTGTGACTGATGTCTTGGATGATAACGTTAATCAACGATTGCGTTTGGAGGGGTGCAGCATCCAGAGTGGATTGAATCTCAAGTCCACAGCTTCTATCTGCTTGAGTTGGGACGAAAAGGAATACACGGAAGCAGGTTCCGGCATTGGTGGGTATGATGCTTTTATGAACGCCGTCAAGAAGATCCTCAAACGCCGTCAAATAATTTGTCCCGATTTAGTGGACTATGAAATCCGGATTCCCCGAAGTGGAAAAACTGATGCTTTGACCGAGGCTGTGATCACCTGGAAGATGGGTGAACGACGACTCCAAACGATTGGTGTGGATGGTGATCAAGTGATGGCCGCTGTTAATGCTACCCTGAAGATGCTCAATTTGCTGATGCTACAGAATCAAGTTCAGGCTGAATCAGCAGCCTAAATGTTTGCAAGTGAACCCCAGGATTATTGAATCTCCCTGCCCGGAGAATGCTGATTTCCAAAATACGCTATTTGTTCCCATCACTGGAAATCCGGCAGGCTATCACCATCTTGTATTGGCTGAGCTAGCCTTAAGGCAACGACCTGAATTATCGAGGGTCGTTTACCTCCTCTCTAATGGTCATCATCCCGATCCCTTCAAAAGATCAGTAATTCTCCCCAAAGATATTCGTCTCCAACTGATACAGGACTTGCTAGCAAGTTTACATCAAGATTCTGGCAATCGACTCAATGTCACTGTTGATCAAGTTGGAGAAATTCTTCGTCTTCGCCAGGTAGAGTTATTCGTTTCAATCATTGAATTTCAGTGGGAAGGCCAGGTTAGGCTGTTGGATAATGTTAAAAATATCAGGACAGTTCTCGTGTCTGATTGTGACTACAAAAGCCATCGGATTCAGGTATTGGTCGGTAGTGACTTGATCAACAGAATGCAGGATCCCCAAATATTTTCAGAAGCAGACATGAAAGAGATGTCAAACTTGGCTGAATGGCTTGTTGTACCACGGCCAGGTGAGAGGGTTGCGGAGAGTTTTGTAGAGGGTCTATCTCTGAAACAGAAAATTCTATATCCTGATCTTTTACCCATAGCACTTAAAAGCTATCTAAATCTTTCCTCAACGATAATTCGGCGAGCTGTATCCTCCGGACAGCAACTTCCTGCTTACCTGCCTGACAAGGCAATTGAGCATCTTGATGAGTATCTTGGGAGAAGACTTTCAAAGAAAATTGCTGAAGTCAGTGAGTGGGAAGCCAGAATTCAGGAACTAGATAGAGAACTCCTAGAAATCAGTCGAAAGGTCTCTCGTCAGCTTTTTAAGAGAAAGAATCCTCCGAAAATCTATCTTCTGGAAACAAGCGCTGGTGGACGGATAGCAGGGTCCTTGATTGGGCTTCCCGGTTCGTCCAAATTCGTTCTTGGCTCTCAGGTCGCCTATGCCAATTCCATTAAGGAACAATTGATTGGTAGATTTCTGGGGGACCACGAATCAAGCTTGTCTGAGGAATTGACAAAGGAGATGGCTTTGGCTGCAATAAGAAATTCTGAAGCAGACTTAGTACTCGCTGAAAACGGGATGGCAGGTCCTCCTGATGGAAACCGGCGCAGTAATAAGAATGGGGTTTGCCATCTGGTGCTTATCAAAAGGTCAGAAATGACGGAGTCGCCTTATCAGCAGATTCACGAGGCAATTCAGGAAAATCCATTCTTCACCAAACAGGAACACCAGATTCGATTTGCGATCTCTGCTCTTGAATTGCTTTCCAGACAACTTGATCTGTATCCTACCTCAGTAAGCCATTGACCTACCAACTCCCATCGACAGCCGATAAAGCCGAATACGTTAGCCGCAAATTCAATGAAATTGCGTTGAAGTATGACCGGTTTAATGACCTCATTACCTTTGGAATGCACCGTTATTGGAAGCGTTTTGTTGCTCGTCAGACGGGACTTCGGGAAGGAGAACGTTGCTTGGATCTTTGTTGTGGGACTGGAGACATTGCTAGGGCGGTCATCAAGCAGCATCCTGATGTAGAAGTGACAGGAGTTGATTTTGCTGCCTCGATGTTGAGGGTCGCTGCAGATAGGACTCGATTTGATTCGGTTCAATGGATTCAAGGGGATGCCCTTCGCCTTCCTTTTCCGGATAACTGGTTTGCTGCGGTGACGATTGGTTATGGACTGCGTAACCTTGATGATCTCACGAAGGGACTCTTGGAGATAAGGCGCATCTTGCAACCAGGGGGGGTCTTGGTTAGTCTGGATGTGGGAAAAGTACGGCTGCCACTAATAGATGTTTTGAACCGTTTCTACTTCTTCAAAGTTGTCCCAAAGATTGGTGACTGGCTAATGCCTGAACAAGAAATGTTCACCTATCTTCCGCAGTCTTCTTTGAAGTATCCCGATCAACAAACGCTGAAGAGGAAACTGCTTGAAGTCGGTTTTCAACAGGCTGACTGCTACGATTTTGTATTTGGTGCCTCGGCAATTCATGTCGCTTACAAAACCACAGCTCCCTGAAGGAAGCAATCATGGAATCATTGGAACAACAATTTACGTCTGTTTTGGCTGAAATCGAAGTTGACGGAAGGCCTCTGACTGAAACAGAGATTGTTCATAGCTGTGTGGTCAACAATGACTTCGCCAAATTCACAATTGTTCTGCCTTTAGAATCGAGGTTGCGTCAAATTCTTCCAACTCAGATTGAGGAGAATATCAGGAACTTACCAAGTATTTCGCGAGTGGCGGTTGAAGTTTTGGAAAAGACTCCCATTGATAATGAATCACAGGAAGACACTGCTTCGACACCTGAATCAGAGAACAGCAGACGCGCTCGGCAGCCTCAAAGAACCGCTTATCTTCAAAATTATGATGCGGTGTTAGCGGTCGCCAGTGGCAAGGGAGGGGTTGGAAAATCTACAGTATCTCTTAATTTAGCACTGGCCCTTCAGCAAAAAGGATTCAGTGTAAGTTTTTTTGACGCAGATATTTATGGTCCAAGTTTCCCTATTATGACGGGTCTACGGGGAGTGAAACCAGAACTACTGGAAGAAAACTTGATGCCGCTGGAGGTGATGGGTTTACATGCGATGTCGATTGGTAATCTGATTGATGATGAGGCGGCAATGGTCTGGAGAGGGCCGATGGTTCATCAGGCAGTAGAACAACTTTTACGAGATACAGCCTGGCCAGGCGGTGATATAATGATTATCGACATGCCTCCAGGAACAGGGGATGTTCAACTCAGCATCTCACAGCTCTGTGAGTTGGCTGGAGCCGTAGTGGTTTCAACTCCACAAGACATGGCCTTGGTAGATGCTTACAAAGCAATCACTATGTTTTCCAAGGTCGATATTCCCATCGTGGGCATTGTAGAAAATATGAGCTACTTCGCTTGTCCTCATTGTGGTGAAAAAACAGCCATTTTCAGTCAACACGGAGCTGAAGAAGCCTGCCGCAAATATGAAATACCATTTCTTGGGGCAATTCCTTTGGAACTAGCTGTTCGTGAAGGAGGTGACCTGGGCAAGCCTCTCATGAACCAAGCCCCATCTGATAGTCCTGCGGCAGAAGCTTTCCGTCTAATAGCTGATAACGTGATCACTTCCCTCGACGACCTCTACTGAATCAAGAATGAGCAATTATGCTGCTGCATTTGCGGATTCAGAATTTAGCGACAATTGAAAATCTTGAAATCGATTTTTTCGATGGTTTTTCGATCATGACTGGAGAAACCGGTGCAGGGAAGTCGATCATGATTGATGGTCTTCAGTTACTTTTGGGGGACCGTGCTGATTTTGGTTTGATTCGACAGGGTTCATCACAAGCGCTAGTGGAGGGAACATTTGATATTTCAAAACAACCTGAATTGAAGAGATTGCTCAGTGAAGCGGATATACCGCATGAAAATGAGCTATTGATTCGCCGAGTGCTCAACACAAATAATCGCCAGAAACGCTTTCTCAACGACACCTCTGTCACCCAGAGCTTACTTGCAGAAGTTGGACGAGGACTTGTTCATATCCATGGCCAACACGATAACCAAGCACTTCTTGATTCCTCTCGTCACATAGATTTTTTGGATGCCTTCGGCAATCTATTTCCAACAAGAGAGGCACTCCGTGAAGTTCATAAAAAATGGACTAAGAAGCGACGTGAGCAGGAAGAGTGGCAGGAAAGGTTAGCGAACCGTACAGATCGACAGATGCTTCTGGAGGCACAGTTTCAAGAGCTCTCCAGCCTAAACCTGGAACCGCAAGAGATGGATGCCCTTGAGACAGAATCCAAAATGCTTGCTCATGCGGAACAACTTCTCAACCTCTATGGAGGAATGCAGACCATTCTTTATGAAGAAGATGGATCTATTGTGGAGGTATTGAGTAGTTTGAAAAGGCAGTTACAAGATGCTGAACGAATGGACCCCGGTTGCAAGGCACTTTTAGAGAATCTTGATCAGTCACTTCTTCAGTTGAATGAATTGAGCCAGTCATTAAGACAAAGACAGAACCGAATTGAAGACAACCCCGAACGCTTGGCTTGGGTCAATGGTCGTCTAAGCCTACTTCAATCAATGCAGCGCAAGTATCGGGTAAACCAAACTACACAACTGATTGAGCTGTGTGAACGACATCAAACGGAGCTACAAGGTCTACAAAACCTGGAAGGAGATGCCTCAGTCCTAGAGGAGGAAATTGATGAATTAGTCAAAACTCTTAATGAACATTCTACTAATCTTTCTTCAGAAAGAAAAAAGGCAGCTGAGAAACTTGATAAATCGATCTGTAAGGAATTAAGAGAGCTAGGGATGAGTCGGGCAAGATTCGAAACATCTTTTGAAAAAAAATATGATGATTCATTCAGTTCAAATGGTGCTGATCGAGTTGAATTTATGCTCTCTGTAAATCCAGGACAGCCATTGCGCCCCCTCGTAAAGATTGCTTCTGGGGGCGAGTTGTCCAGAGTGATGTTGGCAATTCAGACCATCCTCACCACAGATACTGTGGAAACTCTGATTTTTGATGAAGTCGACACGGGCATAAGTGGTAGTGTTGCAGAGACAGTTGGAAGGAAGTTGGCCAATTTGGGAAAACGTCAACAGACGCTTTGCATTACTCATCTTCCACAAATTGCAGCATTCGCTGAACACCATTATGCGGTGACTAAATCCACAGAAAATGATCAAACCTACACATTTATCGAAGATCTGGACAAGCAACAGGCGATAACGGAAATCGCTAGACTCCTTGATGGATCAGAGATTACCAATCAAGCATTAAAATTGGCGCGTGAGATGCGAAAGCGATCCCATTCCACAACTGCGACCTAAGCCACATACACTCTTCCTCAAAAATGTCATTTTTTCGAAGCCGCAAACTAGCCCCAGTTACTTCTGATTTTCTGCTGGAGTGTTCAGATCTCGTCAGGCACTACGGGAAGATTAAGCCAGTGGATGGAGTGAGCCTGAATCTACGACCTCATGAGTTGCTTTCGATACTTGGACCTTCTGGCTGTGGAAAATCCACACTCTTGAACTTGATTGCAGGCTTGGATGAGCCGCAAGCTGGGGAGATTTTTATTGGTGGTGAAGAAATGAGTAATGTTCACCGCATAGTAGCCCCTGAGTTAAGGCGTGTTGGGATGGTCTTCCAAGATATTGCACTATTTCCACACCTTAACGTATTCAAAAATGTGGCTTATGGAATTAATGGTTCAAAAGACGAAAAACGTTCACGTGTAGAGGAAATGCTGAAACTTGTGGAATTATCTCGCTCTGAAAAGAAAATGCCACACGAACTTTCAGGTGGAGAACAACAACGGATTGCGATAGCCAGAGCCCTTGCACCTGCACCAAGATTGTTGTTGTTGGATGAACCCTTCAACAGTCTGGATTATCGACTAAGAGTGCAGATTCGGCAGGACATTCGAGATATTCTTCGTGAGGCCAAGGTGAGTGCAATTCTAGTGACTCATGATCAAACGGAGGCTTACACATTTGCAGATCGGATGATTTTGCTCTCTCAAGGCAAAGTTGTTCAGAACGGAAGCCCGGAAGAGGTTTACCATGAACCAGCGACGGCATGGGTTGCTTCCTTCGTGGGTGAAGCGAATCTGGTGCCCTTAGAGCTTGTTGGATCCGCAATTGGGTTGGAAAATATCTCTCAAATGCCAAAGATTCGCGATCGCTTCTGGATGTCTCGACTGGAAGATATCAAAATCAAGAAAGTCCCCGAAACAACTTTGCAATCAGGTTGGATTCAGGAGATTTCCTTTCGTGGTGATCACAAAATTCTGCATGTCTGCCATGAGAATGGCTTGGTTCTACGCGTCAGTGTTCTATCCAGAGAGAGTTGGCTCTTGGGAGACACAGTGCAGCTAAAACCCCAATACAGCAGAACCTATCCAGCCTGATCCACAGTTGGAACCCCCACCAAACCAACGCTTTTGATCAAAGCTTTAACCTCGTCCCCTTTTTTCAACTGAAGTACATCACAGGATTTTCTTGTGATTCTAGCTAGCAAAGCATCCCCATTGGCTTGCTTCCCTAGCCTCAGAAATACAGTAGATTGTTGCTGCCCAAAAGGTTGAATGTCTACGATGACGGCTGAGAGAACATTCAAGAAGCTAGCATCTCCATCTCGCCATGATTTGGCAATCCCTACCTCTCTTGCCAAAATTCTTAAACGGTGACGGCTTCCAACCACTCCCAAATTCTGGGAGAGAGTCAGAGATCCACCATTAACTGCTATTTTTGAAAGACAGTACTTTGAATCAAAATCTTGCATCGCTCCCTCCAGAATCACGGATGCTTCAGGTAACCTTACCAATGGTAGTTGTGGATTAGCCAGTAATCCAGAAATACTGCCTTGGGCAATGACATGACCTTTCTCAAGAAGAATCATCCAATCTGCGAGTTGTTCGACCTCTTGCAAATCATGGCTTACATAAACAATTGGTACTTTTAGATCCAGATGAAGCCTTTGTAGGTAAGGCAGAATCTCAATTCTGCTGAAGCGATCCAATGCGGAGAGCGGTTCATCCATCAAAAGAATTTCTGGAGCAGAGAGCAACGCTCGCCCAATGGCAACACGTTGCTTTTCTCCACCCGAGAGCCTGCTAGGTTCACGTTCCAGTAAGGCCTCCAATCCTAACATTTCTGTGATCTCCTCCCATAACTTGTTCTTCTGAGAGTTTTGAATTCGCTTCAATCCATACTCAAGGTTCCTTCGAACGGAAAGATGAGGAAACAGATTCGCATCTTGAAAAACATAGCCAATTGGGCGGCGATGTGTTGGCAAAAATTGGGAAGAATCCTGCCAACTTTTGCCATCAACGACTAGATTGCCTTCCAACTGAGTTAAACCTGCGATGCAGCGCAAGATAGTGGTTTTGCCACAGCCGGAAGGACCAAATAATGCGGTAATTCCTGTTTGTGGTAGTGTAAAGGAGACATCCACATTAAAATTTCCAAGTCTCCCTTTGAACTCGGCTTCGAATCTAAACATTATTTATTTTCTCGCCAATAACGCTCGATTAGAGTAGTTGCCAAGATCACGCAGAAAGAAAATCCAATCATACCTCCAGCCAATACATGGGCTTTTTCCCATTGAAGAGATTCAACGTAATCATAAATTGCGACTGAGAGTACCTTCGTCTCTCCTGGTATATTTCCACCTAACATCAAAATCACACCAAACTCACCTACGGTGTGAGCAAAACCCAAGACCGATCCGGTTAGTATGCCAGGTCTTGCGAGGGGCAGGGCAATAGAAAAAAAGACATCAAATGGACTAGCCCGAAGACTAGCCGCACCTTCCAATGAATGTTCTCCAATAGCTTCAAAAGAGTTTCGAATAGGCTGGACGACAAAAGGCAGTGAATAGATGACTGATCCAACAACCAATCCTTTGAATGAAAAGGGGAAAGGTGAACCAAAAACTTCTGATAGCCAGCTACCAAAATTTCCCTGTGGGCTAAGCAGCAGAAGCAGATAGAAGCCAAGGACTGTGGGGGGGAGAACGAGCGGCAGGGCGACTAAAGTTCCAATAATTTCTTTAATAAATGACTTGGAGCGGGCAAGCCACCAAGCGATCGGAGTCCCTAGAATCAGTAGGAGTAGTGTGGTGACAAAGGCTAATTTAAGAGTGAGTTTGGTAGCCTCCCACATCTCAGCATCAAACCATTCATTCAAGGAGAAATCTCATTCCAAGTCATAACCAAAAGACTGAATTATTTTTCTTGCAGGATCACTGTTCAGAAATTCCAAGAATTCTCTAGCAGCTTTTTTATCCAGACCTTTCTGCAGGAGCACAGCATCTTGATGGATTGGGCTATATAAATCTAAGGGAATAGTCCAATACAGATCTGGGTCAATATTGATCACCTGAGATCCAGAAACAAAGCCTAGTTCCGCATTGCCAGTGCTCACAAACTGAAAGGTTTGTGCAATGTTATTTCCTTGGATAATGCGGGTGCCCAGATTTTTGAAGATCCCTAGGTTCTGGAGGACCTCCATTGCAGCTCGACCATATGGCGCTGTGTTTGGATTGGCGATCGCCAGTCGGGCAAATCCATTCGATTTTAAAACTGCCCCAAGTTTTTGATCAGCTTCCACTGTAGGGCAATAGAGCACAATCCTTCCGAGGGCATAAGTGAATTGGCTACTCCTCTCAGCAAGACCCTCTGAGACTAATCTGGATGGGCTTTCTTGATCGGCTGCAAGGAATACTTGATAAGGAGCCCCGTGGGTGATTTGAGCGTATAATTTGCCGGTTGAGCCAAAGCTCAAGGTCACATTATGAGAGGTTGTGCTAGAAAATTCCTGACTCAGTTTTTTAGCTGGAGCAACAAAGTTAGATGCTACGGCGACAAGTAAATCCTCTGCATGTACGGTGTGGAAACTAATGAAGAGAAATAACAGTAGAGGCTGAATTTTTCCTGGCAACGTTTTCTTATTTTGAGTCTGGCTTTGGGAAGACTTGATTGAAGTGTTAAGCAAATTTTCTAGACAGTGCTCCAGGTTTCTCTTATGACAATATGGCTAAGGACTAAAAGTGGAACAATTGATTTTTAAGATTTAGCAAGCTCGGTAAGTTGTTCCTTTAAAATGCAATATTCCAAATTGTCTAATTGGTATTCTAGGAATGGTCTCCGCCATGGAGTTGCAGCATCAGATTCACTTTCTGTGATTAGTTGCTCGAGGTTGTTCTCAAGCTTATTCATCTTGCACTGGATTTGCTCCAGAGAATCTACGATCTTGACGTGTTGTCGTAGGAAAACAGAAAGCTTTTTTATATCTTTTTGAATACCCTCCTGACTTCGTTTGTTTTCATGTGAGAATGCTCGTTTCAACATGGAAGTGGCTTTTTCAGCAAGGTCTTCCTCTTTGCTGTAGCAGTTCATGAGATTGAGTAGTTGCAGATGAGTTTTTCTTTTGGGATTGATGGGTTTTGTCAATTCCTGAATCCACGATTCTTTCTGGCGCATTTTTTCAAGTAATTGCTTTTTGGACTTTAGGAGATGTTGATAATGCTCCACTTCTTGTTGATTCTCATTACCAAAGTCATCAGCTTCATTGAGGTCTAATTCAACCTGAATCGGATCAATCTGTTTTTGTAAATTCTTCAAATGCTGCTTAGCTTCCTCAATACGCTGCTGATTCTGAGACTGATTCGCAAGTGATCTCTCATCTTTTCGACTAAGATTTCCTGTTGTACGCACCAAGATCAGAATAGGGAGTTTATCTCCTTCAAATCGCCATGGATTGATCATTACCAAGTCATACTTTTTCATGTCAGGATCTTGAAAAAGACTCGTTGGGATTTTTTGAAGATCGATCTTTTTAGTATCTGGAGCGATTTTACTCTGCAAATGTTGTAGTTGATTGAGCGTCATGGTCTTAATTCGCTGGCTGTTGTAACCTAATTCGCCAAGCTTACTTGGCAACTTGGAACCAAGATTATCGATGATCAGCACATTTACCAATGTCCGCATGACATCTTCAAGTATACTTACCCCGGTGGCCGCTGTAATGGCTTTGTCCAGTGCTCCTCTCAGTCCTTCAGCGTAAAGATCCTCATATGGCTCTATCCTTTTGAGAATTGATTGTAATACTAACTTTTGTTGCCATTGTTGCTCAATCCTTCTGAAAAAATTTACGCATCGAAAGCAGAATTTCTGAAAATCAAGATCATTCCGTTTGTTTTGTATATCCTTTTCGAGTTGTTTCAAACGTTGCAACCATAGTTCAGCCTCAGGATCCATTTTCTTAGGAAGCCTCAAGACACGGGATCGGGAATAAATTTTCATTCCACTCGCAGGTCGCTTTTCTGTACCAAAATCCTCTTCATACCAAAGCCAGATTACTGAGGCGTTTTGAACAGGTGGTCTGCCGGGGCCATGCGTAAGCAACTCGATAGAAGTGTGTCTATTCTCTAACCGCTTCATCAATTCGGAACGTAGATTATCTGCCCAGACCTGGGGCATTGAAACTTGAAGGAGATCTGGCATTACTTGTTGAACTGGGAGATTAGTATTCTTGATTCAAATGATTTGAATATAGAGAATTTTAATCAACCGTCCAGATCAGAATATTTTGAAAAGTTCTAAATGGTGCGTTTTAGGCTCTGAGAGCAATAGATCTCAGGAGAGGGAAGGTACTTGAGTCAGCTCATCGCTGCCAAAAAGAGGTGAAGATATAGTCTGAAAAGAGAATAAACACTGCTGAGAAGCTCACGGCTTCTGTCGTGGCTCGACCGACTCCCTCAGCCCCGTTTTCCGTGAAGTAACCCTTGTAGCAACCTACATGAGTGAGAACTACTCCAAAGATGGCTGCTTTAATGAGGCTACCCCAAATATCTCGCAGCTCGACAAATGATTCGACTTTGGAGAGAAAAATTCCAGAATCTACTCCGAGTAGTAAGACTCCAACAAGATATGAGCCGAGTATGCCAGTAAAATTGGCTACCATTGTCAGACTTGGCAGCATCACTAAACCTGCTAGTATTCTGGGTGTTACTAGATACTGGACTGGGTTGACTGCTAGAGACTGCAAGGCATCAATCTGCTCTGTGACCCGCATGGTACCTAGTTCAGCTGCGATTGCGGAGCCAGCCCTTGCATTTACCATTAGAGCAGTTAGAACTGGTCCCAGCTCTCTGGTCATACTGACAGCGACCATTCCCCCCACAATGCTTTCAGAACTAAAGGTTTTTAACGCAAAGTACGACTGAATGGTAAGTACCATTCCAGTGAATGTCCCGGTGAGAATGGTAATCCAGAGCGACTTGTTGCCGATGAATTCCATTTGTTTTAAGAAAAGTTTGAAGCGAAAGGGAGGCGAAACAAGGGCTGAAAAGGCTTCCAGAAGCAGCAAAGTAGCGCGTCCTACGCCAGCTATGCTCTGCTGAAAATTGATTCTGAATTCGGAGAAAATCGATGGTGAGGCGCTAGGCATTTGTTCCAGTTAGCGGTGCATCAAACGAGTGTATTTAT